>Ga0247757_10001807_pt1 | contig 12760 bp, 9 predicted proteins | sample UWRJL126311R4_FD_180929 | JGI IMG/M metagenome (GOLD analysis project Ga0247757, IMG submission 180929) | Plant litter microbial communities from Arlington Agricultural Research Station in Wisconsin, United States - UWRJ-L126-311R-4 | ecosystem: Environmental > Terrestrial > Plant litter >...
GGTTCTGCGCCGCGTCCAGGATGCCGAAGTGCAGGTGGGCGCCGGTGCTCTCGCCGGTGGAACCGACGAGGCCGAGCAGCTGTCCGCGGGTCACGCGGTCGCCGACGGCGAGGCGCATCGACCCGCCCCTCAGGTGGCCGTAGACGCTCGTCACGGTCTCGCCGTCGACATCATGCTGGACCATCACGTGCTCGCCGAGCTCGCCGAAGAAGCCCGCCTCGACGACGGTGCCGTCGGCGATCGCGGCGACGGGAGTTCCGGCGCCCGGCACGAGGTCGACGCCGCGGTGCTCGGTGGAGCAGCCGGCACACGGGGCGATGCGCGGCCCGAACGGGCTGCTGATCGAGGTCGCCGGATCGATCGGCCACTGCACGGGCGTGAACGTGGTCACCGTGACGCCGTCGCGGGGCGCGACCACGATCGGGGTGGTGTGCGCGGCGAGGTCGAGGTGCTGGGATGCGGCGTCGTACTGCGCCTGCTCGACGGCGGACGCATAGGCGGGGATGCCGATCAGGGCCGCGCCGGCGAGCGCGAGCGCCAGGGCGGCGGAGCCCGCGATGACGGGCGGCGTGAAGGAGGGCATGGAGGGAGACGGCCTTCTGGGTCGGGTGCGCGAGGGCACGAGACGCGCGCGGCGGAGCACGCGATTCGGGTGGTGTTGCTCGGGTTCGGGCCCTCACGAGGAGGCCGCACACAGCGCGATCCATCGACCGCACCGGAGCCTTCGGGGCCGCATCCATGAAAAACGATCTTTCTGGATGGCCCCTGACAACGGTCGGGCGTTCGCACAAGACCCCCGTTCCCGACGCCCGCGGCGGCTAGCGTGGCCGGAATGCAGGCATCCGCCCCTCAGCTCTGGCCCGGCACCGCGTACCCGCTCGGAGCCACGTTCGACGGCAACGGCACCAACTTCGCCCTCTTCAGCGAGATCGCCGACGGCGTGACGCTCTGTCTCATCGACGAGGACGGCGGCGAGACGCAGGTGCCGCTCGTCGAGGTCGACGGCTACGTGTGGCACGGCTACCTGCCGGGCGTGCAGCCCGGTCAGCGCTACGGCTACCGCGTGAGCGGCGAGTGGGATCCGGCGACCGGCAAGCGCTGCAACCCGGCCAAGCTCCTCCTCGACCCGTACGCGAAGGCGACGACCGGCGACATCCGCTGGGGACAGTCGATGTTCTCGTACACGTTCGGGCAGGAGGACCAGCGCGACGACAGCGACAACCTCGCCGACACGCTGCACGGCGTCGTCGTGAACCCGTTCTTCGACTGGTCGGGCGACCGCGCGCCGAGGACGCCGCTGGCCGAATCGGTCATCTACGAGGCGCATGTCAAGGGACTCACCAAGCTGCACCCCGACGTGCCCGAGGAGCTGCGGGGCACGTACGACGCGCTCGCGCATCCCTCGGTCATCGCGCACCTCAAGAAGCTCGGCGTGACGGCGATCGAGCTGATGCCGGTGCACCAGTTCGTCGACGACGACGGGCTGCAGCAGAAGGATCTGCATAACTACTGGGGCTACAACACGATCGCGTTCTTCGCCCCGCACGCCGGGTATGCGGCCTCCGGCCGGCTCGGGCAGCAGGTGCAGGAGTTCAAGGGCATGGTCCGAGCGCTGCACGCGGCCGGCATCGAGGTCATCCTCGACGTCGTCTACAACCACACGGCGGAGGGCAATCACCTCGGCCCCACGATCTCGATGAAGGGCATCGACAACCCGGCGTACTACGCGCTCGTCGAGAAGACGCCCGAGTACTACATGGACTTCACGGGCACGGGCAACTCGCTCAACGCGGGCGACCCGCACACGCTGCAGCTCATCATGGACTCGCTGCGCTACTGGGTGACCGAGATGCACGTGGACGGATTCCGATTCGACCTCGCGGCGACCCTCGCGCGCGAGTTCTACGAGGTCGACAAGCTGTCGGCGTTCTTCGAGCTCGTGCAGCAGGATCCGGTGGTCTCGCAGGTGAAGCTCATCGCCGAGCCGTGGGACGTCGGCCCCGGCGGCTACCAGGTGGGCAACTTCCCGCCGGTGTGGGCGGAGTGGAACGGCAAGTACCGCGACACCGTGCGGGACTTCTGGCGCGGCGAGCCGGGCACGCTCGGCGAGTTCGCCTCCCGCATCACCGGCTCCAGCGACCTGTACGAGCAGACCGGGCGCCGTCCGGTCGCATCGATCAACTTCGTGACCGCCCACGACGGATTCACGCTGCGCGACCTCGTCTCGTACAACGGGAAGCACAACGACGCGAACGGCGAGGACGGCAAGGACGGAGCCGACGACAACCGCTCGTGGAACGGCGGCGTGGAGGGCCCCACCGACGACCCCGCGGTCAACGCGCTCCGCTCGCGCCAGGAGCGCGACTTCCTCGCGACGCTCCTCCTCAGCCAGGGCGTGCCGATGATCCTGCACGGCGACGAGCTCGGTCGCACGCAGGGCGGCAACAACAACGGCTACGCGCAGGACAACGAGATCACTTGGGTGCACTGGGACCAGGCCGACCAGTCGCTCATCGAGTTCACCTCGGCCATCGTGAGCCTGCGACGCGAGCACCCGACGTTCCGGCGGAGCCGCTTCTTCGACGGGCGGCCGGTGCGCCGCGGCGAGGGCGAGCCGGTGCCGGACATCGTGTGGCTGAAGCCCGACGCCGATCCGATGACCCCGGAGGACTGGGAGTCGGGATTCGGCCGGACGATCGGCGTCTACCTCAACGGGCAGGGCATCCGGGGTCGCGACGCCCGCGGCCAGCGGGTCGTCGACCGGCACTTCCTCGTCTACTTCTCCGCGCACGACGAGGACGTGCAGCTGACGCTGCCGGACGCCGACTACGCGGCCGAGTGGGACGTCATGATCGACACCTCCGGCGAGCGCGTCGGCGGCGACACCCTCATGGCGGGCGCGGCCTGCGACGTGGGCGCGCACTCGCTGCTCGTCCTGTGCGAGCACGTCGCCGACACCCCGACCGACGACGCGGTCACCGTGAGCCCGGAGCTCGCGGCCATCGCGTCCGCCCGGACCATCTGATGCCCCGCACGCCGCTCTCCACGTATCGCCTGCAGATCACGGCGGATCTCCCGCTCGGAGACGCGGCGGACCTCGTCGGGTACCTCCGCGACCTCGGGGCGGACGGCGTGTACCTCTCCCCGTTGCTGCAGGCGACCCCGGGGTCGTCGCACGGCTACGACGTGGTCGACCACGGCGTCGTCGATCGCTCACGAGGAGGGGCGGTCGGGCTCGACGCCGTCGCCACCGCCGCGCACGACGCCGGGTTGTTCGTGCTCGCCGACATCGTGCCGAACCACATGGGCGTCGCGCGGCCCGAGGTGAACGCCGCGTGGTGGGATCTGCTGCTGCGGGGGCCCGACTCGGAGTACGCGGCATGGTTCGACGTGGACTGGGCGTTCGGCGGCGGCCGGGTGCGGGTCCCGGTGCTCGGCGAGTCGCTGGAGGAGGCGCGCGCGTCGGGCGCGCTGCGCGTCGAGGACGGCGAGCTGCGCTACCACGAGCACCGCTATCCCGTGAGCGACAACTACGAGCTCGTGCACTGGCGCCGCGCCGACGCCGAGCTCAACTACCGCCGCTTCTTCGCGGTGAGCGACCTCGCGGCCATCCGTGTCGAGGATCCGGCCGTGTTCGACGCGTCGCACCGCGAGATCGTGCGCTGGATCGCGGACGGGCTCGTCGACGGACTCCGCGTCGACCACCCCGACGGCCTCGCCGACCCGGGCGGCTACCTCGACGCGCTCGCGGAGGCGACGGGCGGCGCCTACGTGCTGGTCGAGAAGATCCTCGAGCACGGCGAGACGATGCCGCCGTTCTGGGCCGCGGCCGGCACGACCGGCTACGACGCGCTCGCGGAGCTCGACCGGGTGTTCGTCGACCCGGCCGGCCGCGCCGAGCTCGACCGGCTCGACCCGCCCGTCGCGTGGGCGGACCTCATCCACGACACGAAGCGCGCGGTCGCGGACGGGATCCTGCGCTCCGAGGTGAACCGCCTGGCGCGGGACGCGGAGATGCCCGGATCGGAGGATGCCCTCGCCGAGCTCCTCGCGTGCTTCCCGGTCTACCGCAGCTACCTGCCGTTCGGCGCCGAGCACCTCGACGCGGCCGTCGCCGACGCGACCCGCCGCCGGCCGGACCTCGCCGACGCGATCGCCGCGATCCACCCGCTCCTCGCCGACCCCGCCCAGCCGGTCGCGATCCGCTTCCAGCAGACGAGCGGCATGGTCATGGCGAAGGGCGTCGAGGACACCGCCTTCTACCGGGTCTCGCGCCTCGCGAGCCTCACCGAGGTCGGCGCCGATCCGGACGAGTTCGCGATCCGGGCGGGCGAGTTCCACACGCGCCAGCAGCAGCGGCTCGCCGAGCACCCGCATTCGATGACGACCCTCTCGACCCACGACACCAAGCGCGGCGAGGACACCCGGGCGCGCATCACCGCGATCGCGGAGGCGCCCGGCGAGTGGATCGCGTTCCTCGGGCGGGTGCGGGAGCGGCATCCGCTCGGCGATCCCGTCTTCGAGAACCTGCTGTGGGAGTCGATCGCCGGCAGCTGGCCCCGCGAGCGCGAGGCGCTCCACGGCTACGCCGAGAAGGCGGCGCGCGAGGGCGGCCGGCGCACGAGCTGGCAGGAGCCGGACGCCGGCTTCGAGGAGCGCATGCACGCCCTCGTCGACGCGTGCTTCGACGATCCCGCGACCGCCGGCGACCTCGGCGCGATCGTCGCCCTCCTCGAGCCCGCCGGGTGGGGCAACGGGCTCGGCGTCAAGCTCCTCCAGCTCACCGGCCCGGGCGTGCCCGACGTGTACCAGGGCAGCGAGCTGTGGGAGCGATCCCTCGTCGATCCGGACAACCGTCGGCCCGTGGACTTCGGCGAGCGTCGCGCGCTCCTGGCCGAGCTCGACGCGGGTCTCCTCCCGCCCGTCGACGCGAGCGGCGCCGCGAAGCTCCTCGTCACGAGCCGCGCCCTGCGCCTGCGGCGCGATGCCCCCGAGCTGTTCGAGCGCTATCTGCCGCTCCCCGCGCTCGGCGACGCGGCCCGCCACCTCGTCGCGGTGGACCGCGGCGGCGCGATCGCGCTCGCGACCCGCCTGCCGCTCGGCCTCGCGCACGCGGGCGGATGGCGCGACACGACCGTGCTGCTGCCGATGGGTCCGCTCGTCGACGAGCTCACCGGAGCCGAGCACGCGGGCGGCGAGACGCGGGTCGCGGAGCTCCTCGACCGCTACCCCGTCGCCCTGCTGCGGAGTGCGCCATGATCCCCGCCGTGTGGGCCCCCCGACCGGATCGCGTCCGGCTCTGGACCGAGCGCGGCGCCCATCCGATGCGGCCCACGGACGACGACGGCTGGTGGGAGGCCGAGGTCGAGCTCGCGCCCGGCGAACGCTACGGCTTCCTGCTCGACGACGACGAGACCCCGCTCCCCGACCCGCGCGGACGACGGCTCGCGGACGGCATCCACGGCCCGAGCATGGTCATCGACCCCGCGGTGTTCGCCGGAGCCGGCGACTGGCCGGGCCGGACGCTCGCGGGATCGGTGATCTACGAGCTGCACTTCGGCACGTTCACGCCGGGCGGCACCGCCGACTCCGCGATCGAGCGTCTCGACGAGCTCTTCGACCTCGGTGTCGACTTCGTGGAGCCGCTCCCGGTCAACGGCTTCGAGGGCTCGTACAACTGGGGTTACGACGGCGTCGCGTGGTTCACGGTCGACGAGAGCTACGGAGGACCGGCCGCGTACCGCCGCTTCGTCGACGCGTGCCACGAGCGCGGCATGGGCGTCATCCAGGACGTCGTCTACAACCACCTCGGACCGTCGGGCAACTACCTGCCGCGCTTCGGCCCGTACCTGCGCACGGAGGGCGGGAACACCTGGGGCGACACGATCGCGCTCGAGGAGCCCGCGGTGTTCGGGTACGTGGTGGAGAACGCACGCATGTGGCTGCAGGACTACGGCGTCGACGGGTTGCGCCTCGACGCCGTCCACGCGCTCGCGGACGACCAGCGCGACCGTCTGCTCTCGACGCTCTCCGAGCAGGCCGCATTCCTCGAACGGCATGGATCGGGCGGCCCGATCACCCTGATCGCCGAGTCGGACATGAACGACGCCCGGCTCATCACCCCGATCCCGGATGGCGGCGACGGCCTCACCGCCCAGTGGAGCGACGACTACCACCACGCGGTCCACGTCGCCCTGACCGGCGAGACCGAGGGCTACTACGCCGACTTCGACTCGCTCGATGTGCTCGCCAAGGCCGCGACGCGCGGATTCGTGCACGACGGGACGTACTCGTCGTTCCGCGGACGTCCCCACGGGGCGCCGATCCCGGAGGAGCTGGAGCCGTGGCGCCTCGTCACCTTCAGCCAGGACCACGACCAGATCGGCAACCGCGCAGCCGGCGACCGGCTGGGGGCGAACCTCTCCCCCGACCGGCTGGCGATCGCGGCCGTGCTGACGCTGTGCTCCCCCTTCACCCCGATGCTCTTCATGGGCGAGGAGTGGGGCGCGTCGACGCCGTGGCAGTTCTTCACGGCGCACCGCGATCCAGATCTCGGTCGGGCGACCGCGGAGGGCCGCATCGCCGAGTTCGCGCGGATGGGCTGGGATCCGGAGTCCGTGCCCGACCCGCAGGATCCCGAGACGTTCGAGCGCTCCCGCCTCGACTGGTCCGAGCGCGACCGCGAACCGCACGCCCGGCTGCTGCGGCTGCACCGGGAGCTCATCGCGCTCCGCCGTCGCGAATCCGCCTTCCGCACCGCGCGCTTCGCCGACCTGTCCGCGGAGGCCGACGATGACGCGGGCCGGTTCCTGCTCCGGATCGGCGATCTCGAGATCCGCGTCAACTTCGGCGCCGACGCCTGGGCGACCGCGGCGGGCGAGCTCCTGCTGGGCACACGCGAGGACGTCCGCGACGTCGTGTTGCCGCCGGATTCCGCGGCCGTCGTCCGGATGCACACGTGATCCACAGCGCCCACCCCTAGCGCCTCACGGGCGCGCGGCGGCATCATACACACATGATCGCCAGCACCGATGTCATCCAGGCGGATGTCATCGAAGCACTGCCCGGCGTGTTCCGGGTGGTGAAGGCCGACATCGTCATCGGCTTCGTGATCGAGGCGGGCGACCGCTTCGTGACCCTCTACGGTCCCGTGTACAACACCTCCGTCGAGATCGCGCAGAGCCGCGACCGCGACACAGCGGTGCGCCGGCTGCTCGCGCACTGACGCCCATCCCCAGGGTGCCGCGACCTCCCCGGGAGCGCACGGTGCCGCCGCTAGGGTGAGGCCCCGTGAGCCTCTCCGCCCCGGCTGAGCGGTCGGCGTCGATCGACCTCTCGAAGCGCGACCTGACCCTCGACCTCGCGCGCGTGTTCTGCGTGCTGCTCGTGGTCGTGATCCACCTGCTCGAGGTCGGCGTCGGCGTCGATCCGCGCACCGGGGCGATCGCCGTGACGCGCCCGCTCGAGCATCAGTGGTGGTTCGACGGCGTCACCTGGGTGTTCCAGATCATGCCGCTGTTCTTCGTGGTGGGCGGGTTCGCCGGCATGACGGCATGGCGGAGCCTGCGCCGCCGCGGCGGGACCGCGGGCGACTTCGTGCGCAACCGCGTGCTCCGGCTCGCGCAGCCCGCGCTCCCGCTCTTCCTGTTCTACGTCGCGGCGCTCGGCGTCGCGAGCCTCGTGGGCGCTCCGCCCTCGCTCGTGCAGAGCGTCGCCGTCGGCGCCGGGTCGCCGCTCTGGTTCATCGCCGCATACACGGTCTGCCAGGCGCTCGTGCCCGCGCTCGCGACCTGGCACGAGCGCAACCGCTGGACGCCGATCCTGGTGCTTCTCGCGGCGGTCGCGGTCGTCGAGGTCGTGCGGCTCAACGTCCACGGACACCTCGACTTCTCGTACGCGAACGTGCACGTGCGCCTCGACGGCGACACCGTGGGGCTCCTGAACATGCTGTTCGTGTGGCCGCTCGTGCAGCAGTTCGGCTTCTGGTACGCCGACGGCTGGTTCGACCGGCGGAGCTGGTGGCAGCTCGTGCTGCTCGGGCTCGGCGCGTGGGCCGCGCTCGTGCCGATGGTGGCGAGCGGGCTCTACTCCGCCGACATGCTCACGAATCTCAATCCGCCGCTTCTGCCGCTCGTCGCACTGGGGCTGTCGCAGGCCTGCGCCCTGCGGCTGCTGAAGCCCCTGCTGACGCGGCTCATGCGCACGCGCGGCGCGAAGGCCGTTGTCTTCCTGGCCGGCACGCGGCTCATGACGATCTACCTGTGGCACCTGCCGATCATCATCGCGCTGGCGGGGCTGGGGCTCCTGATCCCGGGGGCGAGCCCGCAGCCGGGATCGGCCGCCTGGTGGTGGTCGCGGATCCTCGTCTACGTCCTCGTGCTCGGGCTGCTCTTCGCGCTGTCGTTCCTCGTCGGGCGCTGGGAGGCGCCCCGCGAGGTCGGCCCCACGCCGCCGAATGGGATCGTGGCGCTGGCGGCCGTCCTGACCTTCCTGCCGACGTTCCTCGAGATCGAGTTCTTCCTCAGCCTGCCGCTGGCGATCCTGGGCGCGGTGTTCTTCGGCGCGGCGGTGCTCATGCTCGGGCGGTGGCCGTCGCGACCGGTGGCCGAGGCGGCCACCGGCGCCGGCGCCGGCGCCGCAGCGCGCGGCTAGAAGCCGAAGTCCCCGCCGAAATCGCCCGCGTCGAATCCCATGTCGCCGGAGGCATCGGCACCCGCGGCATCCGCTCCACCGGAGTCCTGCCCGCCGTCCTGCGCACCGTCGGCGTTCTGGTCGCCGCCCCAGCCGCCGTCCCACGGGAGGAATGCGCTGACGAGCGCCGAGCCGATCACGTAGCCGGCGACCGAGCCGAGCAGCGATCCGGCGATCGTGGTGCCGAGCCCGGCCCCCATGAAGCCGGCCTGGCCGCCGCCGACCACGCGCTCCATCGCGCCGGGCTGGCGCATCTCGGCGCGCGTCGCGGCACGGGCGAGGGTCGCGGGCTCGCTGGAGAGCGGACGCTCGCCGGTGCCGGCTCCCTTGCTCAGCTCCTCGTAGATGAGGGCGCGCTGCTGGTCGGTGAGCTTCGCGAACGCCTCGGCGTGCACCTGCTCGATCGTGGCGGGCGGGGCCGTGCGGAGGAGGTAGCGGTAGCGCTCGACGGCGCGCTCGTCCTCACTGCGCTCGGGCGCGGCTCCGCGCGTCGGGACCGGCGGCGCATCGGTCTCGGTGCTGCCGAAGAGGCGGTCGAGGAATCCCATGCCCTCGACGCTAAGCGGCGGGGCTGGTGGACTGCTGGGGCGCGGCTGAAGGGGCGCTCCGGACGACCTGCGGATCCGACGGGATCACGGCCCAGCAGATCGCGTAGATCAGCAGCTGCGACCCGGGCAGCACGAAGGACAGCACGGCGAGCACCCGGACGACGGTGACGTTCCAGCCGAAGCGGCGGGCGAAGCCGGCGCAGACGCCGGCGATGAGGCGGCCCTCACGAGGGCGGGCGAGCGTGGATCCGTTCATGGATCCACACTCGCCCGCCGACGGAGAAGGCGGAAGGGGGTCAGCCCCCGGAACCGGATCGGGACGACCCGTTGCCCGAGCCGCCGCGTGCCGCGGCCGCCTCCTCCTGGTGGATGATCGTGATCGGGTCGGTGACCGATTCGAGCTGCTTGCGCTCCGCATCCGTTCCGAGGATGAAGGCGACGACGCCGCCGATGATCATGATGACCGCGCCGCCGAAATAGCCGATCGTGATCGGACCGCGGCTGGAGCCGTCGCCGATCAGGATGCCGAACAGCAGCGGCGCGATCGCGCCGAAGATCTGCGCGATCGAGAAGAAGTACGAGATCGCCTGTCCGCGGACCTCGAGCGGGAAGGTCTCCGACACCGTGAGGTACGCGCTCGACGCACCCGCCGACGCGAAGAAGAACGCGACGCACCAGAAGACCACCTGGGTCACGGCGTTCAGGGCGTCGGCCTGGAACAGCGCAGCGCTGATCGCGAGCACGACGCCCGCGCCGCCGTACGTCAGCAGGATCATCTTGCGACGGCCCCAGCTGTCGAACAGCCGGCCGAGCAGCAGCGGCCCGAGCAGGTTGCCGATCGCGAACGGGAAGAAGTAGACGCTCGTCTCCTTGACCCCGTAGAAGTTGGTCAGCGCCTGCGCGTAGCTGAAGAAGATCGCGTTGTAGAGGAACGACTGGGTCACCATCATGACCAGCCCGACCACCGTGCGCTTCGGGTACATCTTGAAGAAGACGTGGGCCAGGATGCGGAACGGCACCCGCTCCTGCGGCGAGATCTCGATCGCCTTGGAGTCGTCCACCTCGTCGACCTGCTTGCCCTGCTTGCGGACGTCGGCCTCGATCTCGTCGACCGTCTTGTCGGCCGCTTCCTCGTGGCCGTGCGTGAGCTGCCAGCGCGGACTCTCGGGGATGTGGCGTCGGAGGTAGATGATGAACAGCCCGATCACCGGGCCCAGGAAGAACGAGAGCCGCCAGCCCCAGCTGTTGACGAAGTCGTCGCCGAACAGGCTCGTGTTGAGGAAGAAGTAGTTCGCCGCCGCGCCCAGCGCCGCACCGCCCCAGTAGGTGCCGTTGATCGCGATGTCGATGTGGCCCCGGTAGTGCGACGGGATCAGCTCGTCGATCGCGGAGTTGATGGCCGAGTACTCGCCGCCGATGCCCGCCCCGGCGATGAACCGGCAGACCCAGAGCATGATGACGCTGCCCCACTGCCCGACGACGTCGGGACCCGGCACGAGACCGGCGAGCGCCGATCCGGCCAGGTAGATGACGAGCGTCAGGATGAACAGCCGACGCCGGCCCAGCCGGTCGGCGAGACGGCCGAACACGAGGGCGCCCACCACCTGGCCGACGAGGTAGACGGTGCCGGTGGCGCCGATCATCCAGGCGTTGTCGCCGGTCATCTCGAACTGCTTCGAGAATCCGTTCTGCGACACGATCTGGATCTCGAGCCCGTCGAGGATCCACGACACACCGAGGCCGACCACGACCATCCAGTGGAACTTCGCCCACGGGAGGCGGTCGAGACGTGCAGGAACGAGGCTGCGGATCTTGCGCGGCGCCGCGGGATCCGTCGTCGACGACGAAGACATGGACCGGACGTTACGCCCGCGAACGATCGCGACCGACGGGCTTCCAGCCCGCACTCAGGCGATCATGCCTCGAACGCCAGCAGCCCGCCGACGAGCAGCTCGCGCAGCTGGGGCACGACCTCGGCGCGCAGCGCGCCCGCATCGACCTCGAGGAGCTGGGCGACCGCGTCCACGATGACCCCGGCCGGCAGCTCGCCGTCGCACGCGCCCACGACCGCGGCCAGCCCGGTGTCGGCACGGATCTCGCGGCGGAATCCGCCGCCCTGCCGCAGCACGATGACGCTCGGGTCGGCGTCGCCCGGCCAGTGGCTGCGCTCCTCGGTGACGTCGGCCGCGACGCGCAGCCGGGCGCTCAGCAGGGCGTCGTCGTCGAGCGCGGCCTGAACGTCGTGCGCGGCCAGCGCCGCGGTGAGGTGGCCGCCGAGGCCGGCGGCACCGGAGCCGAGCGGGGCGTCGAGACGCTCGGCCCGACGCAGGGTCGATGCGCCGACCGGATGCCGCAGCAGCACGTACCCGAACCCGACCCCCGTCACGCCGCGCTCCGCGAAGTCGTCGAGCCACGCGGCCACGAGGTCCTCGTACGCGGCATCGGAGTCGCGCGTGCCGCCGTCGCGGATCCAGGTCTCGGCGTAACGCGCCGGGTCCTGCGCCTCGCGCTCGACGAACCACGACTCGAGGCCCGCGTCGTCGGCCCAGCGCGTCGCGCGCGCGAGCCCCCCGATGCGCGGCCGCTCCTCCCAGTTGCCGAGGAGCTGCGCGACGCCGCCCGGCACGAGATGCTCGCGCGCACCGGCGACGACGGCCTCGACGATCGCATCGCCGACCATCCCGCCGTCGCGGTACTCGTACGCGGGCACGTCGGCGCGGCGCGGGGTGATCACGAAGGGCGGGTTGGAGACGATGCGGTCGAAGCGCTCCTTCGCGACGGGCTCGTACAGGCTCCCGAGCCGGAATTCGATGTTCGTGACGCCGTTCAGCACGGCGTTCAGGCGCGCGTAGTCGAGGGCGCGCTCGGAGATGTCGGTCGCGACGACGCGGCGCGAGCGGCGCGCGGCGTGCAGGGCCTGGATGCCGCACCCGGTCCCGAGGTCGAGCGTCGCGTCGACCGGGTCGGACAGCTGCAGTCCCGCGAGCGTGGCGGAGGCGCCGCCGACCCCCAGCACGTGATCGGTGCGGAGCGCGCCCCCGGTGGCGAGCTCGCCGAGATCCGAGGCGATCCACCACGATCCCGCACCGTGGGCGTCCAGGAACGCGTACGGGCGGAGGTCCATGGCGGGGCGGTCGTCGTCGTCGACGAGGCCGAGCTCGCGCGCGCCGTCGAGACCGAGCGTCGGGAGCGCCGCGGTCAGCTCCTCCGCGGAGACCGGGATCCCGAGGATGAAGGCGGTCGCGAGCGCCCCCGCCGCGTCGCCGCGCCGTCGTGCGAGGGCCCGCCGAGCCGGCACCCGGTCGCCGCGCTCGAGCGCGGCCTCGGCCTCGGCGCCCCACAGGGCCTCGAGCGCGTCGACCGCGTAGTGCGCGGCGGTCAGGTCGGCGCGGAGCCGGGCGATGAGGGCGTCGTCCACGCCCCCATCCTCGCGCGCCCTACGACTCGACGATCGCCACGACGTTGCGCGACGGGTCGACGACCCACGCGATGTTCGGACCGCGATCCACCTCGCGCCCGCG
>Ga0247757_10001808_pt1 | contig 12747 bp, 12 predicted proteins | sample UWRJL126311R4_FD_180929 | JGI IMG/M metagenome (GOLD analysis project Ga0247757, IMG submission 180929) | Plant litter microbial communities from Arlington Agricultural Research Station in Wisconsin, United States - UWRJ-L126-311R-4 | ecosystem: Environmental > Terrestrial > Plant litter >...
CGTCGACGCCGTTCTCGTACAGCGCCTTGCAGATGTCGTGCGCGGAGTTGTTGGAGCCGATCACGACTGCCTTGCGGCCTACATACGCGTCGGGTCCGGGATGCGCCGACGAGTGGTGCTGGTCGCCGCGGAACACGTCCTGACCGGCCACGGCGGGCACGTACGGCTTGCCCGACATGCCGGTCGCCAGCACCAGCTGGGTGGGGTGCAGCGTCAGCCGCTCGCCGTCGCGGTCCACCTCCACCGTCCACCGGCCCTGCGTCTCGTCGAAGGTGGCCGACAGGCATGTCGTCTTCGACCAGTACGGCACCTCCATCACGCGGGTGTAGAACTCCAGCCAGTCGCCGATCTTGTCCTTGGGGGCGAACACCGGCCAGTTCTGCGGGAACGGCAGGTAGGGCAGGTGGTCGTACCAGACCGGGTCGTGCAGGCACAGCGACTTGTACCGCTTGCGCCACTGGTCTCCTGGCCGCTCGTGCTTGTCGACGACGATGGCAGGCACCCCGAGCTGACGCAGCCGGGCGCCGAGCGCGATGCCGCCCTGCCCGCCGCCGATCACCAGCGCGTAGGGCTGCACGGTGCGGCCCAGCTCGGCGTCCTCGGCGGCCTTCTTCTCGGCCCACGACCGCGGGTCGGGATCGTCGCCGTGCACGGCGCCAAGCACCCGGCTGGCACCCTTGCGCTCTTCGTGACCGGCGAGTTCCTGCAGCGCGGTCAGCAGCGTCCAGGCGTGGTCGGTGCCGGACTCACTGCGCAGCCGCAGATGGCCGGTGCCCCGTCCCGCGCCGGTGTCGAACTCGATGAAGGCCGAGACGACGTCCCCGTCCTGGGTCGCCTCCTCGCGCGTCCGGAAGCCGGACGGATCGGTGTCGCTCAACCGCGCGCCGAGCATGTCCGCGATCTCGTCGCGGCCCTCCAGTGTCTTGATGTTCCAGGTGAACGACACCAGATCGCGCCAGAAGCTGTCGACGGCGAACATGCCGGTGACACGGTCGACGTCGCGGGCGGACAGGGCCGCCTCGAAGCCCGCCAGCCAGGCGTCGACACGCTGCTGCGGGGTCAGATCGGTGGTGGTTTCCGGGTCGAGAGTCGAAGTCATGTGAGATAGCGCACACCCACGGGGCGGGTGTTGGCAAGAGTTGCGGACGGTTGCACCCCCGACCTGCAACCCCCCGCAACTCTTTCGCGGTGTGGCGCCAGTCACATAGAACTGGTCCATGAAGGCAGCTGTCTACCACGGACCCCACAAACTCGAGATCGCCGACGTCGCCGAACCCGAGGTGCGGCCGGGCACGGTGAAGCTGCAGGTCGGCTACAACGGCATCTGCGGCACCGACCTGCACGAGTACTACGCCGGGCCGATCTTCGTGCCCACCTCGCCGCACCCCCTGACCGGTGCGCAGATGCCGCTGACCATGGGCCACGAGTTCTCCGGCACCATCACCGCGGTCGGCGAGGGCGTCACGGGGTGGAGCGAGGGCGACCGGGTCGCCGTCGAACCGATCTACAAGTGCGACCGGTGCGGGCCGTGTCTGGCAGGCAACTACAACGTGTGCCAGCAGATCGGTTTCCACGGGCTGATGTCCGACGGCGGCATGGCCGAATCCACCGTGGTGCCGACGTCGATGCTGCACCGGCTGCCCGACGGCGTCTCGCTGGAACTCGGCGCGCTCGTCGAACCGATGTCGGTGGCCTACCACGCCGCGACGCTCGGCGACGTCACGTCCGGCGACACCGCGATGGTGTTCGGTGCCGGGCCCATCGGCATCGGGCTGTGGTTCGCGTTGCGCGGCAAGGGACTCGAGGACGTGTTCGTCGTCGAACCCTCACCCACCCGCCGCGCGGCCATCGAGGCGCTCGGCGCGCGCACCCTCGATCCGACCACCCTCGACGTGGCGGACTTCATCGCCGACCACACGTCGGGCGCAGGCGCCGACGCGGTGTTCGATGCCGCAGGCGTGGCGCCCGCGGTCAGTACGGCACTGGCCTGCGTCGGCTCGCGGCGGCCGATGATCAGCGTGGCGATCTACGAAAAGCCCTTGGAGACACCGCTTCTGAACCTGGTGATGAACGAGTCCAGGATCCAGGGCTCGCTCTGCTACACCGGCGCGGATTTCGAGGCCGTGATCGCCCTGATGGCGCAGGGACGCTACGACACCACCGGCTGGGTCACCCGCATCCCGCTCGGCGACGTCGTCGACGAGGGGTTCGAGGCGCTGCACGCCGGCACCAAGATGAAGGTCCTCGTCGACCCGAACGGACAAGCATGACGCTGCACAGGGCCCGCGGTATCGGGCGGCCTGGTCTACCGGTGAGATGAAGAGCACAATCGCAGGTGATGCCAGGGTCACCCGTGCCTGAACCCGCCGTCGCCGTCGGGGAAGATCCGCGCAGCTACGCGCGGCTGATGTCGGCTGTCTACGACGCCACGATGGCCGGCCACCGGGCGCCGGCACGACCCCGCGAGGTGATCGGCGACTCGTGGCAGCGGCTGATGGCCGGCGGCATCGACCCCACCGACACGCCCGCCCCGGTGGTCGAGACCGGCGCACTGGAGGCGCTGCGACGGTCGTCCGGGTTGATGGAGGTCCTCGACGAGATCGCCCACGGGCTGGAATCGCTGGTCGCCGAGGGGGACAACATCCTCGTCGTCGCCGACGCGGCCGGCCGGGTGCTGTGGCGCTCCGGATCGCCGGCCGTGCTGGGCAACGCCGACCGGCTCGGCTTCGTCGAAGGCGCGCACTGGGGGGAGGGCGCGGTCGGCACCAACGCGATCGGCACCGCTCTGGTCTCCCGGCGGGCCGTGCAGGTGTTCTCCGCGGAACACTTCCTGCGCAGCCATCACTCCTGGACGTGCGCGGGCGCCCCGATCCGCGACCCTCGCACCGGACAGGTGATCGGCGTCGTCGACGTGTCCGGACCGGCCGCCACCGTGCATCCGACCACCATCGCGCTCGTCGACGCCGTCGCGCGGCTCGCCGAATCGCAGCTGCGCTGCGAGCACGACCGCACGCTGAACCGGTTGCGCGCGTTCGCCGCACCGATCCTGGCCCGGATGGGCACCCCGGCGCTGGCGGTCGACACCGAGGGCTGGGTCGCCGCCGTCGACGCGATGCCTCTGCACAACCGGATCCTGTTGCCCGACCGCATGGGCCCGGGCCGGGTGTGGCTGGCGACGCTGGGGATGTGCGCCGTCGAGCCGCTGCCCGGCGGTTGGCTGGTGCGGCTGGCCGAGGGTGATGACGCCGCCGGCGCGCAGGTGTCGCGGGTGACGCTCGATTTCGCCGATCCCGACACCCCGTCGGTGGTGACCGCGGGCGAGTTCGGCAGCTGGCGGCACGACCTGTCGCTGCGGCACGCCGAGATCCTCTGTGTGCTCGCCCGTTCGCCGCAGGGCCGCTCGGCGCCGCAGCTCGCCGAGGATCTCTACGGCGACCGCTCCCGCGTGGTGACGGTGCGTGCCGAGATGTCGCGGCTGCGCAAGCTGTTCACCGGAGCGCTTGCGGCACAACCGTATCGGTTCGCCGGGACGGTCGCCCTCGACGTGCGCTACCCGGCGGACCGCCGCTTGCTGCTCCCGCCGTCAACGGCGCCCGCCATCCGTTCTGCCCGACTGGAGGAGTCCTGAGTGTCCGAAGCGTCCGCACCCAACCGAGCCCTGATCACCGCGGCGGCAGCCGACCTGCTCGCCGGCCTGCAGGACCGGCACGGCCCGGTGATGTTCCACCAGTCGGGCGGGTGCTGCGACGGTTCGTCGCCGATGTGCTACCCCGACGGCGACTTCATCGTCGGCGACCGTGACGTGCTGCTCGCTGTCCTCGACGTCGGCGACGGGGTCCCGGTGTGGATCTCCGGGCCGCAGTTCGACACCTGGAAGCACACCCAGTTGCTGATCGACGTGGTGCCGGGCCGGGGTGGGGGCTTCAGCCTCGAGGCGCCGGAGGGCAAACGTTTCCTGTCCAGGGGCCGCGCGTTCACCGAGGACGAGAACCAGGCGCTGGCCGCGGTGGCCGTGGTGACGGGTGTGGCCTACGAGCGCGGCGAGCGGCCCGCGGCAACCGGCACGCGCGTCGTCGCCGAGGCGGGCCCGGAAGTCCAGGACGCCTGCGCGGTGCCGCTGCCCTAGGCGGTCATGGAACCAGGGTCTGAGCACCTGGTGCCTCGACCGTGGGTGCTGCGCTCGTTCACGGCTACTAGGGTGTAAAGGCGTGACCCACTATGACGTCGTCGTTCTCGGAGCCGGCCCCGGCGGGTACGTCGCGGCTATCCGCGCCGCTCAGCTCGGACTCAACACTGCCATCATCGAACCCAAGTACTGGGGCGGCGTCTGCCTCAACGTCGGGTGCATCCCGTCCAAGGCGCTGCTGCGCAACGCCGAGCTGGCCCACATGTTCACCAAAGAAGCCAAGACCTTCGGCATCAGCGGTGACGTGAGCTTCGACTACGGCGCGGCGTACGACCGCAGCCGCAAGGTCGCCGACGGCCGCGTCGCCGGCGTGCACTTCCTGATGAAGAAGAACAAGATCACCGAGATCCACGGGTACGGGAAGTTCACCGACGACCACACGATCGTGGTCGATCTCAACGAGGGTGACACCGAGAAGGTGACGTTCGACAACGCGATCATCGCGACCGGCGCACACACCAAGCTGGTGCCCGGCACCACGCTGAGCAAGAACGTCATCACCTACGAAGAGCAGATCATGCAGCGCGATCTGCCCTCCTCGATCGTCATCGCCGGGGCGGGCGCGATCGGCATGGAGTTCGCCTACGTCATGAAGAACTACGGCGTCGACGTCACGATCGTCGAGTTCCTGCCGCGCGCCCTGCCCAACGAGGACGCCGAGGTCTCCAAGGAGATCGAGAAGCAGTACAAGAAGCTCGGCGTGAAGATCCTGACCAACACCAAGGTCGAGTCGATCACGGACAACGAAGCCGACGGAACCGTCGTCGTCAAGATCAGCAAGGACGGCAAGGAAGACGAGCTCAAGGCCGAGAAGGTCATGCAGGCCATCGGCTTCGTGCCCAACGTCGACGGCTACGACCTCAAGAAGGCCGGTGTCGAGCTGACCGATCGCGGCGGCATCGGGATCGACGACTACATGCGCACCAACAAGCCGCACATCTACGCGATCGGTGACGTCACCGGCAAGCTGCAGCTCGCCCACGTCGCCGAGGCGATGGGCGTCGTCGCGGCCGAGACCATCGCCGGTGCCGAGACCCTGGCGCTCGGCGACTACCGGATGATGCCGCGCGCCACGTTCTGTCAGCCGCAGGTGGCCAGCTTCGGCCTCACCGAGCAGCAGGCCAAGGACGAGGGCCACGACATCGTGGTCGCGAAGTTCCCGTTCACCGCCAACGGCAAGGCGCACGGCCTGGGCGACCCCACCGGCTTCGTCAAGCTGATCGCCGACAAGAAGTACGGCGAACTGCTCGGGGGGCACCTCATCGGCCCCGACGTCGCCGAGCTGCTGCCCGAGCTGACGCTGGCGCAGAAGTGGGATCTGACCGCCAACGAGCTCGCCCGCAACGTGCACACCCACCCGACCCTGTCGGAGGCACTGCAGGAGTGCTTCCACGGTCTGGTCGGCCACATGATCAACTTCTAGTTGAGAGCGATCTGGGTCGCCGGGATCGGCGGATTGCTGATCGGCCACATTCTGTGGCTGGTCGGGATCTCGGCGGCCATCGCCTCGACCGACATCCCGGTGTGGGTGCTGGTGGTGGCCGGGGTGTCCGTCGTCGCCGGCATCGTGGCGGGCTACCTGGGCTGGCGGCAGTGGAAGCTCAAGTCCCGCAGGGCCGAGGCGTGGGCGGTGTTCTGCTGGGCGCTGCCCGTCGCGCCGGTCCTGCTGTCACTGACGGTGCTCGGGGTCACCTACCTGTAGCCCGTGCCGCTCGGCCCACAGCGCGGCCTGGGTGCGGTCGGTGACGCCCAGCTCGCGAAAGATGCGGGTCAGGTGCGACTTCACCGTCTTCTCGCTGATCTCGAGCCGCCGGGCGATCAGGCGGTTCGGCAGGCCCTCGGCGAGCAGCAGCAGCACCTCGCGTTCGCGGCCGGACAGCGCGTCCAGGGGACCCGTCGACGACCGGGCGTCCAGCACGGTGCGCGCGGCCCTCGGATCCAGCGGTGACTCTCCTCGCGCGGCGGCACGCACGGCATTGCCGACGGCGTCGGCGTCGACGTCCTTGAGCAGGTAGCCGCAGGCCCCCGCATCGAGCGCGCCGAGGATGCGGGGCCGGTCGGCGAACGCCGTCAGCACGACCACGGCGACGCCCGGCTGGGCGGCACGGATGCGCCGCGTCGCCTCGATACCGTCGAGGACGGGCATGTCGAGATCCATCAGCACGACGTCAGGGGTCAGGGCGGCGGCCTGTTCGACGGCCTCCGCGCCGTCGCACGCGACGCCGATCAGCGTGACGCCGTCCAGGGCGGCGATCAACCGTCCGAGACCGTCCCGGATGACGCCGTGGTCGTCGGCCAGCAGGACCCGGATCATCGGCGGGGCAGCGTCAACGTGATCGTGGTGCCCGATCCTGGCGCCGAGGTGACGTCGAGGGTGCCCCCGACCTGGTCGACGATGCCTTCGAGCAGAGTCAGGCCCATGTGTCCTTCCGTTTTCCGCCGGCGCCGGTCGTCGGGGGAGAACCCCGATCCGTCGTCGACGACCGCGAGGACGGTGGCATCCGCCGTCCTGGTCACCGTCACCGCGACCGTCGACGGCCGCGCGTGCTCCCTGGCGTTGCGGATCGCCTCGCGCGCAACGCGGTACACCAGCGTCTCGTTCGGCGACGGGGTGCTCGCCGCCGTCTCGTCGACCCGCAGAGTGGTCGTGATGCCGTCTGCCTCGAGCGGGCTGAGCAGGTCGCTCAACGCCACCCGCAGCCCGGCGGTCTCCAGATTCGGGGGATGGATCTCCACAAGCAGGGAGCGCAGGTCGCGCACCCCTTGCCGCAGCCGGCGGGTCGCACCGTCGAGCACCTCGGCGTCGGCGTCGTCCCCGCGGCGCTGCGCCTCGGTGGTCAGCGGCGCGAGCCCGAATGCCACCCCGGCCAGATCCTGCACGACGCCGTCGTGCAACGCCGAGGCGATCTGCTGACGCTCCCTTGTAGATGCCTGAATGGCGTTGACCAGTAACGCTTCCCGCTCACGGGTGCCGCGCTGCAACCGGCGGGCCATGGTCCATGCCAGCGGCACCTGCAGCAGGAGCAACACCACGACACCCCCGATGAGCGGGGGCGCGAGCATGCCCAGCAGGCGGGCGCCACTCGCGCTGATCGAGCTGAATCGCTGGTAGATCTCGAAGAGCAGCACGGTCCCGTCGGGTGCGCGCACGGTGGTGTGCGCCTCCAGCAGCTTGCCCTCCGGGCGTTCGTAGCGGTTCTCGGACTTGTCGAGATCGCTCAGGTCGGCGTCCGAGCCGCCCCTGCGGAACAGCGCGCGTTCGGTCTCACCGAGCGGGAAGCGCGACCCGATGAGCCGGCGATCGTCGGAGTAGAGGATCCTGCCGTCCTCGGTCCACAGTTTCACCCGGACGATCGAATCGCTGAGGACCTTGTGGATCACCAGGTCGTCCATCTTGTGGATCGCGGCCGGATCCCCGGTCAAGATGCCGTTGCTGAGGCCCGCGGCCTCCACGAGGCGCCCCTCGGCGCCGACGCGTTCACGGGTGTCGCGGGTGGCTTCGTCGATCGCGACGCCGCGCAGCACGAAGAACGCCCCGATCACGATGACGCTGATCGCGATCAGACTGCCGAGGACGAACCGCGCCACCGCCGAGGCGACGCTCGGCGGCGCGGTGTTCTGCACGCCACCACGATAGGTGCGTTCGCGAATGCGACCAAAGTCCAATGGCAACTAGGACCGGCCCCACGGCATCGTCAACGGTGTCGTTCTCCTTCGAAAGGACCAACATGCGTACACGTATCGCTGCCGCCCTGATCGCCGGTTTCGCCGTCGCGGGTGCCCTCGGAACCGCCGGGGTCGCCAGCGCCAAGCACGGCTCCGACGACTGGATCCCCGGCCATGTCCACCACGGTCACGGCTCCGACGACGGCCCGGGTCATGTCCACCACGGCCACGGCCACGGCTCCGACGACGGCCCGAACCACCACTGATACCCGCCAGCGGCCGTCCCACGGGACGGCCGCTGGTGTCAGTGTCGGGTCTCAGCGCTGCGCCGCCGAGCTGAAGAACTCGACCAATCCCTGCGGCGCCCGCGCGTCCAGGAAGATGTCCAGCACGGCCCACGATTCGCGGGCGGACGCGTAGCTGCGCGCGAACATCTCCGATTCGTACGCCGCCACCGCGGCGGTGACATCGCGGGGGCGTTCGGCGAGCGCGAGCCCGAGTGCGGCGGCGTCGTACATGGCGGTGTTCGCGCCTTCGCCTCCTGGGACGGTCACGTGCGCGGCGTCGCCGAGCAGGGTCACCCCGGGTACCGACGACCACCGGTGGTCGTCCGGCAGCGCGTAGATCGGCCGGCGCGCCGGCGCAGTGTCGGTATCGGTGATCAGCGCACGCAGCGGCGGCGCCCAGCCGTCGAATTCGGCCGCGACGCGAGCCGCCAGGCCATCGGTCCCGAACCACTCCACCGGCCGGTCCAGGGCGACGTAGGCATGCAGCACTCCACCCGCCTCCCGGTGGGCGATCAAGCCCCGTCCCGGGGCAACGGCGTACATCGCGCCGGGACCGACCACCGCCGCGGCGGCCGGGTGGCGGGTGTCCACATCATGCAGGTACGTCTCGACGAACGTGGTCCCGGCGTAGGCGGGCGTCGCTTCGGACAGCAGCGGCCTGACCTTCGACCACGCACCGTCGGCACCGACGAGAAGTGTTGTGGTCACCTGCTTTCCGTCGGTGAAGCGCACCTCGTGGCGACCGTCGCCCAGCGCCTGGACGCCGGCCACCTTGTGCCCCCATTGCACGGTGTCCGACGGCAGTGATTCGAGCAGGATCCGCCGCAGATCGCCGCGGAGCACCTCGGGCCGACTGCGGCTCCCGTCATCGGCCTGTTCGAACAGCACCGTCGCGTGGCGATCCATCACTCGTGCCGCCTCGGCACCCTCGTGGATGATCGACCGGAACTCCTGCGTCAGGCCCGCCACCTCGAGCGCGAACTGGCCGGTACCGGGATGCAGATCCAGCTGACCCCCCTGGGTGCGGCTCTGCGGGGCGGGGTCGGCCTCGTACACCGTGGCGTCTATGCCGTGGACGTGCAACACCCGAGCGAGGGTGAGGCCGCCGACGCCAGCGCCGACGATCGTGACGTGGGTGTCCATCGATTCCTCCGTTCCGATTGGAACAACGTTCCAATACGTTCGGTCCAGTTTGGAACGGTGTTCCAGGGATGTCAAGATGCGTGATGCCGTCTCGCACACCCCGGCGCACCGACGCGCTCTCAGTGGACCGGATCGTCGCCGCCGCCGTCGACATCCTCGATGCCGACGGGGAGAACGCGCTCACCTTCCGCGCGCTCAGCGCCCGTCTGGCCACCGGTGCCGGGGCGATCTACTGGCACATCGCCGACAAGGACGCACTGCTGGCCGCCGCGACCGAGCATGTGATCGCCGCGGCGCTGACCGACGGTGGGCCTTCCGAAGCGCCGGACACGGCGATCCGCACGATGGCGCTCGGCATCTTCGATGCCATCGACGCCCACCCCTGGGCGGGCGCACACCTGGTGCGTCAGCCCTGGCAGCTCGCGATGGTCGAGATCTTCGAGAGGGTGGGCCGGCATCTCACCGCCCTCGGCGTCACCCAGGCGGTTCTGTTCAACGCGGGTTCGGCGCTGGTGAACTACATCCTCGGCGTCGCGGGGCAGAACGCCGCCAACGCGCGCCTACGGCCACCCGGTGCGGACCGGGCCGCGCTGCTCGGCGACGTCGCGGCACGCTGGCTGAGTTTCGACGCCCAGCGATATCCCGTGGTGCACCAGATGGCCGAGCAGCTGCGCGACCACGACGATCGCGAGCAATTCCTGGCCGGCATCGACATCCTTCTCGCCGGCGTCGCGTCGCGCTGAGACGAGCTCAGTCGGGGAAATCCAGCGGCACGCCCAGCGTGCTGATGGTGGCGGCGAGCCCGTCGTATTGCGCTGTGAGAAGGCAGAATTCGATCAACTGTGGCGGCGAGTAGTGCCGGGTCATCGCCTGCCACGTCTCGGGGGACACGCCGCGGGTCATGACGAATTCGTCGGTGGCGGTGATCAGGACGCGTTCGCGGTCGGTCAGCCCGGCCGCGTCGGGTCCCGCGAAGATCGCCGCCTGGGTGCCTGCGTCGACGCCTCGGGTCCTGGCCAGCCTGCGGTGCTGCTGCAGTTCGTACTCGCAGTCGCGCAGGTGCCCCACCCGCAGGATCACGAACTCCGCGTCGCGCCGCGACAGTTTGCCCGCACCGAGCAGATAGGCCGACAGCGGCAGCCACACCAGGAACAGCGTCCGGTGCCGGCCGAGCACGTTGATCAGGCTGAACCGCGGCCGCCGGATGCCGCGGGCGCCGACTTTGGCGATCGCCCAGTTGACCGGACCGAGCTCCTTGAAGCCGCCGGGTGGGATGCGTGCGGTGCTCACGACTGCTTCACCAGGTACGGGGACACCGTGGAACGGTGCTCGTCGACGTCGAGGGCACGTCCGAGAGCGGGGAACGCCCGCTGCGGACAGTTGTCGCGCTCGCACACCCGGCAGCCGGCGCCGATGGGAGTCGCAGAAACCTTGGGGTCACCACTGAGGTCGAGGCCTTCCGAGTAGACCAGCCGGTGCGCGTGCCGCAATTCGCAGCCCAGGCCGATGGCGAACGTCTTACCCGGCTGACCATAGCGCGACGCCCGCCGTTCCACCGTGCGCGCCACCCACAGGTACGCGCGGCCGTCGGGCATCTCCGCGATCTGCACGCCGATCTTGCCCGGGCTGGCGAACGTCTCGTAGACGTTCCACAGCGGACACGTGCCCCCGCTGGACGAGAAGTGAAAACCGGTGGCGGACTGGCGTTTCGACATGTTGCCCGCGCGGTCGACCCGCACGAACGAGAAGGGCACACCGCGCATCGACGGCCTCTGCAGCGTGGACAGCCGATGGCAGATGGTCTCGTAACTGACCGAGTAGTACGCCGAGAGCCGCTCGACGTCGTACCGGAAATTCTCCGCGACGTCGTGGAACTGCCCGTAGGGCAGCACCGTGGCCGCGGCGAAGTAGTTGGCCAACCCGAGCCGGGCCAGCTTGCGGGACTCCTCGCTGGTGAAATGCCCCTCGTCGGCGAGCTTGTCGATCAGCTCGCCGTACTCCAGGTAGGCCAGTTCGGCGGCCAACCGGAAGGCCCGCTGCCCGGTCGACAGGTGTGTGCTGATCTCGAGGGTCTTCGACTGCGGATCGAAGCGATGCAGCACGCCCTCGCCGAGGTCGAGGCGGCGGATGATCGTCACACCGTGCACGAAGCGGAGCCGGTCCGACAGATCGCCGGCCAGGTCACCGCGCTGGACGCGCATGTTCGCGGTCAGTTCCTCGGCGGCGGTGTCGAGATCGTGCAGATAGTTCTGCCGCTCGTAGAAGTAGTCGCGGACCTCCTCGTGGGGCATGGAGATCGAGCCGGTGCCGCTCTCACCCGGATTCAGCGTGGCGACGCCGAAGCGGTCCTCGGTGGCGGCGGCCAGGCGCGTGGTGGTCAGCTGGTAGCGGCGGTGCAGGTTCACCATCGCCCGGGCCAGCGCCGGGTGCGCCCCGACCATCTCGGCCACCTCGGCCGGGGCGACCTCGACGTCGAGGTCGCGATCCATCAGGACCTCGCGCAACTCGGCGATCAGCCGGGTGTCGTCCTGCGAGGCGAAGAACGTCGCGTCCACCCCGAACACCTCGGTGATGCGCAGCAGCACCGCCACGGTCAGCGGACGGACGTCGTGCTCGATCTGGTTGAGGTAACTCGGGGAGATGTCGAGCATCTGGGCCAGGGCCGCCTGACTGAAGCCACGCTCACTGCGCAACTGACGGACCCGGGCGCCGACGTATGTCTTGGCCACCCGGCCAGCCTAGCCGGCGAATAACAGCGCTGCTAAGCCACGCTTCGCACGATTGGCACGGCGTGCCGATGTGGCATCATCTCAGCCGTGAGTACTCCCGGTCGGCCGGTTGCCGCAACGCACGGTCTGGCCAAGACGCTGATGCCGGTGCCCGACCCGCACCCGGACGTCTTCGACGTCGAGTGGCCGCTGCGGGTCGCCGACGTGGACCGCGACGGCCGGCTCAAGTTCGACGCCGCGACGCGGCACATCCAGGACGTCGGCGCCGATCAGCTGCGCCAGATGGGCTTCGAGGAGACCCACCCGCTGTGGATCGTGCGCCGCACGATGATCGACATGATCGAGCCGATCGTCTTCAAGGACACCCTGCGGCTGCGGCGCTGGTGTTCGGGGACGTCGAACCGCTGGTGCGAGATGCGGGTGCGCATCGACGGCCGCCGCGGTGATGGCCTGATCGAGTCGGAAGCGTTCTGGATCAACATCAATCGGGAGACCCAGGGTCCGTCGCGCATCTCCGACGACTTCATCGAGGGGTTGCGCCGGACCACCGGCGAGACCCGGTTGCGCTGGAAGGCGCACCTGAGCGCCGGTGCACGTGAGGACGCCGAGACCATTCGGGACTACCCGGTGCGGGTCAGCGACATCGACATCTTCGACCACATGAACAACTCGGTGTACTGGTCGGTGGTCGAGGACTACCTGCACAGTCATCCCGAGTTGCTGCGGGCACCGCTGC
>Ga0247757_10001809_pt1 | contig 12741 bp, 1 predicted proteins | sample UWRJL126311R4_FD_180929 | JGI IMG/M metagenome (GOLD analysis project Ga0247757, IMG submission 180929) | Plant litter microbial communities from Arlington Agricultural Research Station in Wisconsin, United States - UWRJ-L126-311R-4 | ecosystem: Environmental > Terrestrial > Plant litter >...
GAAATCAAAATTTGAAAACGAAAAGATTTTATTATATATAATAATCTTACTAATCTAGATTATAAATCTGCTTACGTAATTATATAAGCTTATTTTTAAATTTATAATAATTCTTTAAATACTTTATAGAATTACTAATAAAGCTATATATAGATACTTTACTAAGTAATCTATAATTAGTATAAGTTATTACTAAAAATAAGAATAAGGAAAAAAGTAATCTATAGTCAAAGTTTTACTTTTTTTATTCTCTATATTTAGTAGTTTACCTTACCTCCAACGTGCTGACTAATCAGGATTACTAATTATAGAATTTAACGTGTAGCTTTTCTCTTTAAAATTCAAGTTTTGTTTTTATTATAGCATTTAAATTGACAGAGTTATAGCCTTTTAAAAATGATATCTTTTTTGATTACTCTTTTTTTTTGTCACCCTACTGTATCTAATAATATAAGGTCCTTAACTTATTAGAAAGCTATTAGTTTCTAATTATTAAACGCGCGCTAAGCTCCCTTCTTAAGTAGCTTTATAAGTAGTTAAATAATTCGTCTATAATCTTTAAGGAAAGCCTTATAGAAGTTATAGAATCCTAGGAATAATTATAGACTTTTTACTAATATAGGAATAGGCTAGTCCTTAATAGTAGCAACCTTCTTAGGGTCCTTTTATACGCCTTCTATACTAATAATTAGTCCTAAGAACTTTATTTTCTTAATAGCGAATTCATTCTTTTTAATATCTACCTATAAACTAGTATTATAGAATTACTTAAGTATTTATATAATATATACTTTATACTCTAATAGGTTCTTAAAGTATATAAGGATATCGTTAAAGTAGGCTATATAGAAGTCGTTAAGTAGCCTATATAGAACCTTATTAATATAGCGTTAAAATATCGCTAGGCTATTATAGAGACTAAAGGGTAGAATATAATACTTATAGTTACTATATTATATATAAAAGGTAGTTAGGTCCTTAGCCTCTTTATTAAGTCGAATATAATAAAAGGCCTAGTAGATATTAAGCTTTATAAATACCTTTATATACGCTAATCGCGTTAGTATCTCCTAGATAAAAGGGATTAGGTATATATCTTTCTTTATAATTATATTAAGTTTCTAATAGTCGATATAGAATTACTACCCCCCTTTAGGTTTCTTTATAAAGAGGATAAGTAAGGTATATAAGGTATCGCTATATATTACTTGCTAGCGTCTTACCTAAGACCTCGGCCATATATATAGGATTATTCAGTATAATCTATAGTAGAGAAGATAATAAGGGTTAATAATAATAAATAAATAGCTCTATACTAAGGTAGTTATCAGTCTTGGAACTGGGTTTAATTTGCTAGATAAAGTTAACTATAAGGAAGTAAAATAACTTTGTAGGAAACCCTCCTTAAATATATTCTATACTATCTTTATATATCTAATTATAGGGCCTCCTCTAGAGTCTTTATTATCGGTAGAGTCCCTAGGACTTTATAGAGTCCCTAGGACTTCCTATTCTTAGTAGGACTCTGCTTAGGTTATATAACCCCTAAGTTATCCTACCCTACCTTTATATACTATCCGGCCTTTTATAAGGTATATTACTTATAAACGCTCCCTACGCTTCCTTATTTAGTGATTGTTATATTATTACCGTTCGATAGATAATACTATCCCCCCTCTTAAGGTTATCGTCCCGATACCTCTAAGTTTATAACCATACTATAGTATGGAGTATAAAAAGGTATATTACCCTCCTTAGGTTCCCTTTTCGTTCGGCCTTCTTTTTCCCTAACTATGCCTAGATCCGCTCCTCGCTCTAAGCTTCCTTCTATAGAGGCTTGTCGTTAACGCGCAGCCCGTGCGCGTGCTTAAGGCTTAAAAATACCTATATTAGTTAGCTATATATAATATAAAGAGATGAAGCTTCGTTACTTCGTAGATGCTGCTTTGGGGTACTATACTAGCTACCTAGCCATGCACGCGAAATATAGCCTTTTTATTCCTAAGACTAAGTAGGAGAAAGTATAGATAGAGAAGTGTTGTAAGCGTCTGGAGCTTTTTCGTACTAAGGTAGAAGTTACCTACCTTTATTTAGAGGTCGCGGAGGCTAATAAGAAGGAGTAGTCTCTAGCTTCTTATAACCTTCGTATTTATAACGTGATAGATTATCTTAAAGAGGAGGTCCCTAAGGGTATAGATTCTATTAATGTTCCTAGACTATCGCTATTCGAACTATTACTAACTAATCTAGGCTGGTTATAGGCTGATTTTTCTTTTAACCCTTTCCTCGACCCTTTTTTACTTGATCCTTCCTTATTTAATCTTTTACTAGATCCGGTTTCTTAGGGTTCTACCGATAAAACTCCTATAGCTGTCTTTTATAGTTTATAAGGTTTCGTACTAGTTCCTATATATTTTAACTCTCTAGTTATCCTTTCTATTTTACTTCGAATTTCTATTAATATCTAACTTTTTATAGGTCCTTAATCTTTTCGACCTCGTACTCGTCGTCTTCAAGTTCTAAACTTATCTCTAAGACTGCGTCCTATAGTACTGGTTCTAATAGTAACTTATAGAAGACTAGGTATATCCTTACTCCTTTTAGTAGCTATAATTTAAAATTTACTAGTCCTTGAACCTCTTTAATTAAGAATAGTCCCTTCCGGAGGTTATCTAGTTTCCTACTTAGCCTTATAGTCTTTAAATTTTTTATTAAAAAGAAGACTTTATCCCCTTTCTTAAAGGTTAGTCCTTTAATCCTTTTCTTGTTTGCTTGCGTAGATAATATAAGGTTCCTTTTTATAATTCTCTATCGTAATTATTCGTGTAATTCTTATATTAATCGAGCCTTATTATTAGTATTGGCTATAATATTTTCGATATTCTTCGGATCTTGACGAGAGTATAACTTATATTTATGATTTGTATAAAATGGTGAGTAACTAGTCGTACTTAACTTGATACTGTTATACGCTACTTATACTATAGGTAATAACTTAACCTAATTCATTTATAACTTATTTATATAGAACCTTAAGTATTATTCTAGTATTTAATTAGTTCGTTCTGTTTAACTATTAGTTTCGGGGTAAAAGCTAATTATTATCTTATACTTTATTCCTATTTTAGCTGTAAACGTTTACTAATATTTCGATATAAAAATCCTTACTTAATCTATAATTAATTCCTCTAGAATACTATAATTAGCGAATAGAGTTCGATCTATTTTATACGTTAATTCTTCCGCTAAAGTTAACTCTTCTATTAGATAGAACTCGGCTTTTTTTATAAACCAGTCTATAAATACTATAATAGAGTCGTATACCCTTTACGAGCCCGGCTCGATCGATATTAGGAGCTTTACTATAAAGTCTATTATAATATATATCTATAGTTTCTCTAGTAGTATTAGGGGTTATAATAACCTATAAGGCTTATATCTCTATAGTTTATTCTTTAAACATTCTATATATTTACCTAAGACTTTTTCTACTTTCTTACGTACTCCTATCGCTTTATATTCCCCTTTAAATCTTCGAACCATTTCGTCGATTCTTAAGTATCCCTATTTAGGTGACTTATATAATACTTTAATAAATACTTCCATATAATCTTTAGGCACGATAATCTATCCTACTTCGTTTCTTTCGTACTTTTCTAGCCTATCTAGCTATTCTTAAGCTTCAGCTTATATTACTTGTTTAGGTCCTAATATAGCCTAATCTAGGTTATATATTAGATACGTTCCCTTAAATATTCGTAACCTATTCGTGGAGGCCATACTCTATTTATTATATATATCCTTATCCTTTTTATTAAGTCGTATATAGTCTTAGAAGTCTTATATCTTATTAAACTATTTAGGTTTCGTTATAAGCTTTCTTTCCTTCGTGGATTATCCTAAGACAGGTATGCTATCCTGGTTATACCTAAGTATTCTATCTAGATTCTTTTAGAATATCGCTAGATACTTTTCTAGGTTATCGTTACCTATAAAGTCTGATTATCTGCTAAGTACGTCCGCTACTCCATTCAGCTTTCCTTCCCTATAGATAATCTTAAAATCGAAGATAGCTAATTATTCTACCTATCTAACTTATCGTCTATTTAACTTCTTTATTAATATAAAATTTATAAGATTCCTATAATTAGAGTGTACTTCGATCTGTATTAGTACCCCTAATAACTAAGCTTCCTAATATTTAAAGGCCTTAACTATCGCTAATAGTTCCTTATTATAAATGTTATAGTTTAATTCTACTACTAAGAATTTTCATGCGTGAAATAATACTAGTCGCTATTTTTTATTATTATATTATTAATAGAGTATACTAGAGAGTACGCGGTCCAACGCGTTAGTCTTAACTTATTTTACTCTTATAGGATTATTTACTTATAGTAATAGTGCGTATAGAAATAACTCTTTTAGTATCCTGAAGGCTTTCCCTTGTTTATTTATCTATATAAACTATCCTTTCTTAGTTATATCCATTAACGGTGCCGTAGTATATAAGTACCCTTCTATAAACTATCTATAGTAGTTCGTGAATCCTAGAAAGGATTATACTTCTTTAAGAATTTATAGTTCCTCCTAGTTTTATATCATCTCTACTTTCCTTAGGTCCATAGTAATTCTATCTTCTAAGATAATATATCCTAGATATTTAGTTTTTTTAATGTAAAATTCGTACTTATCTAGTTATAATAGTAGCTTAAACTTCTATAGTTTTGCTAATACTAACTTGACTTTCTTAATATAATCCTCTAGCGTTCCACTTGAATATACTAGAATATCGTCTAGATATATAAGGATAAATATATTTAAGTATTCGAATAGTGCCTTATTAATAACCGCCTAAAATATTACCGGTACGTTTATTAGTTCTATAGGTATAACCTAATATTTATATAGGCTATATTTAGTTTTAAATACTATTAGCCACTTATAGCCCTTAGTAATTCGTATCCGATAATATCCTTCCTAGATATCGAATTTCGTAAACTATTTAGCTCCTTAGATTCGTTTTATAAGCTCTTTAATTAGTAGTAATAGGTACCGATTCTTCTTAGTAGCGTTATTAAGCTATCTATAGTCTATATAGAGTCGTAGCTTACTATTCTTCTTTAATATAAATAGTATTAGTAAAGCTATTAAACTTTTACTTAGTTATATAAATCCTTTCTTAAAATTCTTCTTAAGGTAACTTTATAGTTCCTTCTACTAGTCTAATAATAGAGGGTATATAGGTCCTAGCCTAAGTTTCGCCCCTTCTTCTAGGTATATTTCGTGATCCTATTCTTAGTAATCTAGTAAATCTAATTCGCCGTATTCTTTAAATAAGTCCTTATATTTGTAATACTCTTTTAGTATTTTAAGCGTAACCTTGCTCGATTCTATAGTCGATTATCTAGTTACTTTAGGCCCTACGATATACTATACTATAATAATCCCTATTTTCTAGGGATTCTTATACGCGATTCGTACTAACTATACTAATAAAATCTATCTAACTTATATCTCTTAGGATACCTTAGAGTTACGTGGTTTCGTTCCTATTTATTCTATTTATTATATTAACCCGACTTTTTTAGTAGGTTTTCTTTTAATTATTATAATAGCCTGCTAATCAATATCAGGGTTATATTAGCTTAACTAATTATACCTAATAAATATATTATAGTCGTTTCTAAGACGTACGATATTAATACTTCTAGTTTCTTCTATTCCTTAAATATTTAAATATAAAGGTTCTGTTTCTAAGCGTATTATTCCTCTACTATAGCTAATAGTTTATCCTTCTATAACTATAATATAAAGTACATTTTTCTTTTATTAGTAAGGTAATCCATGCCTTTTAACCGCTTCTGACGATATAAACGTTCTATTCGCTCTACTATCTACTAGTATATTAAGTTATTATCCTTATATATATACCTTAAGCTTTAAGCTCGTTCGGGCGTACTATATGCTTATTTAAGTCTCTTAAGTATCTTTACTAGCTAGACTCTATATCTAGTAATACTCTAGTTTTTTAATTTAGCTATCGTAATTCGTATATTATAGCTTCTAAGTAGACGCGGTTCGCGTAGGAACCATCCGGCGTCTCGTTTCGCTCTATAGTATATTAAATATATATCTTTATAGTAAAACTTCTAGTGTAGGCTAGCGTGTTCGTCTTAATCTTTTACTACCTAGTAATTACTATATCCTTTAATAGTATAATCTTGGTATAGTAACTCTTAGTATTCTACGATTATTAGACTTTCTATATAATCTTACTAATTATTATCTAATTCTTCGGTATCGTTCTTTAGTATCGGGGTTAGTACCCGTTATATTATAGTTATCCTTAGATTCTCTAGATCTATTAATTCTATAAATTCGACTCGCTTAATAGGCTATCCTAGCTAAGTATATTAGGCTTTCTAATAATCGTGCGCTTTATTAGGGTCGTATTTATTATACTCTATATATAGCTATAGTTAGTATTCTTATTCCGCTACTTAGTAGTGTCGAGAATTGGCTATCCCTACCACTTCTTCCTTTTAAAATACGTAGTATATATAACCCGCTAATATATATATAGTCTACTCTTCTCGTTAGTATTCCTTCGTTAAATACTTAAATCCGCAATTTTCGTTAATATATTCTATATATATACCGTCGTATAGTCCCTATAGATACTATTCTATTAAATGCTTAGCTTCCTTATAGAGCTTATATAAGTTATTATAATATTCGTACTATCGGGTACTATTATACCTTTATATCTAATCTTCTATATTATAGATATAACATTCGCGGTTCTTATAGTACTCGAGATATATATACGTAGGGTGTATAGGAACCTCCCTAACCCTCTATTTCTATCCTTCGTATTCTTAGTAATCCTCGATTTTATACTCGTTCTATTACAGGTCGTAATATAGGATATATACTATAATAAGCTTTTTATTATAGTCTTCTACTAGTCTTTAGAAACTTACTACTTTAACTACTATATTATTAGTATAAGGTCCTCTAATTATAACTCTATCCTAGTATTATATACTATTATAAGTTCTAATTTTATATTTCTAGTATATTCTATACTTTAGTTAGTTCGTAACTATTTATTTATTAAGTAAATACTTATAGGCTGTAGGCAGGTCTTTCGCCTTTAGGCTTGCCTGTATTATAGCCACCCTAGCTATATTAGTATCTAAGGTTTTAGCTTTTTATACTTTTTTCTTAGCCTTATAGTCTTTTTAGAAGTATCCTTATTTTCTATACTTTAGATATACTCTAGACTCGAAGCGTTTCTAACGTTCCTCTTTAGATACTCCGTCCTAAGATAGTTGTTGCTTCTTTCCTAAATTTCCCTTCCCCTTAATATTATTAGCTATAATAATATCTCCGTCGCGGTCCCTTTATAGCTACTATATTTTCCTAGTATTAGATTTCTATAGGGTATAGTTCTAGCTTATAGTCTTATTTCCTTTCTTTTCTTATTATTATTCGTACTACTTATTATTAATACTAATAGCGCGGTTAATTAACTCGTCTAGATCCTCTAGTTCCACGTAATAGGCTAGATCGTCCTTAATCATTTCTTTAAGGCCGTTATAGAATACTACCTAAAGCGGTTCATTATCCTACTTTAGTATTATTACTAATCGCCTAAAGTTAGCTATATAAGTCCTTACTAACTTTACTTACCTAAGATTTTATATCTCCTATTATACTTATCTCTCAGTATTAACTTCCCTAAATAGTATTATTACTTCTTCTTTAAAGCTTTTCTAACTAGTAAATACTTTCTTAGTATTATCTTTAAGGCTGTTTTTTATTCCTTCGTAAGCCAAGTAATTGTTTATTAATATTTAAAGCTATACTACTAGTACTCCTTTTATATATATTAGTATAACTAATATCCAGTCTACCGGGTTATTATAGTATCCACTATATCCTCGATAATATAGTTCTAACTATATAAAGAATACCTTAAGGTTTATACGATCTCCTTCCTATATTATTAGCGTTAGGATTTTAAGTCTCCTTATAGTATTATTTATTACCCTATCTACCACTTACTTATTAGTTACTTATAACTACGCTACTAGCTATTAAACTTATAGCTGTAGTTATTATATTTCTATAGCCTGGTTAGCTAGAACCATGGTTTAATTACTTACTAGTACGCTTATACTACTTACTAGGGTATTAGGTATAACTATTATTAATCATTCTTCTCGTAAACCTATTAGGTAGTTAAAGTATTACTCGCTAGTATCTTACCTAAGACCTTAGCCGTATATATAGGATTATTTAGTATAATCTATAGTAGAGAAGATAATAAGGGTTAATAATAATAAATAAATAGCTCTATACTAAGGTAGTTATTAGTCTTAGAATTAGGTTTAATTTACTAGATAAAGTTGACTATAAGGAAGTAAAATAACTTCATAGGAAACCCTCCTTAAATATATTCTATACTATCCTTATATATCTAATTATAGGGCCTCCTCTAGAGTCCCTATTATTAGTGGAGTCCCTAGGATTTCGCGGAGTCCCTAGAACTTCCTATTCTTAGTAGGACTCTACTTAGGTTATATAACCCCTAAGTTATCCTACCCTACCTTTATATACTATCCGGCCTTTTATAAGGTATATTACCTATAAACGCTTCCTACGCTTCCTTATTTAGTAATCGTTGTATTATTACTATTCGACGGATAATACTATAAGTAATAAAACTATATCGAAGATAGTCGTTAAGATAGCTCTTTACTAGTTTAAGTTATTTAAGAGATATACTATAAAAAGGGCTAGTTATTAGTATATTCTTAGAGATTAGTTTTATCTTATAGTTAATATCCTTCCTATATAGTAGTAGCTCGTTAGAATCCTTCTTAGAGAAGTATACTAGGGTGGCGCTAGCGTAACTAGGGCGTAGTAGCTTCTTATTAATAAGCTGTTAGAGTTCTACTTTAGGGTCTTCCTCTATAAATTCCTCTTTCTAATTCTAAATTAATTTATCTACTTTATAGATATTAATATATTTAAATATAGTATTCTTTTATTAAGTATATATTATAAAAGTAGTAACTCTAATAGTATTAATTTCTAGGCTAGCTTTTATAAATATTTCTTACGAGATTAGCTAATAATAAGGTATTTTTATATTATCTTAGATAGCTATTAAGGGTAGAGTTATTTACTTATTTTTTAAAGGTTTTTATAGGTAGAAGTATGCTAAGTAAAAAGACGCTTCCTAGAGTATTATAGAATCGATATATTTATCTACCTATCACGTTAGTCGGCGTTAGCCTAATATACTAGGTTAATACCTAGTAAGAGTCCTTACTACGTAGGAATCGCGATATTATATTTATAATTAATCTTTATATTATTAGGCTAGTAAAGGCTTTACTATTTATAATTTAGCTAGATATCTATATTCTTTAAAAGCTTCTTTTTAATAATTATATTATAATACTTAGTATTATAGAATATAAAGTAGGTATATAGGTGATAGCCGTTAAGTACTAGGTCTACCTATATATACTTATCTACTTATCTATTTAGATAGCTATTATAACCTATTAAAAGTATTACTTCTATACTATATATTAGGGCGTAAAGCTTCTTTTTAATTATATAGAAATATTTAAGGTGGACTAGGACGTAGCTACTAGCTCTAGTATCGATAAGAGTATTTAATTTAACTATTAGTTTATTTATTAAGATTTAGTATAGTATAATAAATTACTTACTATTAAATAGTTAATCGTATATACTAATAGCTCTATTAGGTAACTTTAAAGAAGAGACTTCTTTTAAAGAGATACTTTTCCTAATTTATTATTAGACGATCCCTTAGCTACTTTATAAAATATTTCCTCTTCTATATTAGCTAGAAGCTCTACTATCTATTTATCGATTTACTTAATAGCCTTCTACTCTATTAGCTTACTTAGATATAAATAGATTATATAGCTAGGTTTATAATAGTAGTAGTAGGTTAGCTATTCTACCTAGGCTAGCGTGGTAACTAGAGTATAAGGGTAAGAGAAAGGTAGTAAGGGTATTACTACTTAAGTTAGTATAGGTATATAAGGCTTAGATAGAGTTACTATCTTCTTTATATAATATTTAGCGTATATAGCTATATATTTATTAGTAGTAGTAGTCGCGCGAGCTAGGGCGCGAGCCTTTATAATAAATCTATTATAGTTATCTTTAAATAGAGTAATATTATAGCTTAGGTTAATATATAGGAAATTAGTTAGTCTATTATAGAACTTATCTACCTACTAGTTAGTAAAGAGCTTATACTAGATTATAAATTAGAAAAACTTAGTTTAGAAACTAGGAAAATCGGCTACTATACGTAGATATAGATAAGAGAAGGCTTAATACGCTTTCTCTTCCTTATAAGGGTTACTAAAGGATTATTCTATAGTATTTATAAGAAACTTACTATTAATAGGCTAACTATTATTATAGAGAGCTTTAATTAATATCTCGAGCTAATCCCTTATAGGGTTCTCTATATAGGTAGTTATATATATAGTAATATATTCCTATATATCCTATAGGTCTTCTTTAATAAACTAGTCTTTATTTAAGCGTAGCTTATTCTCTATATATAATTACTATTAGTTAAAAGTTATAGTTAATTTACTATTAGATAGTATAAGGGGATTAGAAAACTTAACTAAGTATTAGGATACTAACTAAGTATTAAGGTAATCTATAGGTTAGAAAGGTAATAATATAGGTTTTAGTATACGCGAGTCCTCTAGCTCGCTATTAGAACTTACTAAGCCTATAAAAGGGTTCCTAGGAGTAGATAAAAGTATTAGATAGTATAGGAGACGCTAGTAAGGAGTCTTTTAAGTAGGAGGTTTCTAAGTACTTATAGTAGTTAAGCTTAAGGTATAAAGTTATTCTTATAGTTCCTTTTATATTACTTTCTCCTTTTAATATTCCTTATTAAATTCCTTTTATTCTTTTTTAAGGGTATCTTTTAAATTATTATATTTAGCGAGAATATTAATAGTAAGTTAGTAATATATATATATCTATTAACGTTCTATATAATAAAGGAGTAGTTAGTTCGCTAGTTCTTATAGTACTAGGCTAATATCCTTTTAAAATACTTTTATAACTAATTCTTTTATCGCCTCTAAGAATTAATTACCTACTAGGGTTAGGAGCCTAGATATTAAGTTCTCTTCTTTTATTTCCTAGATTATATATACTAGTTTAAGCGCTATATCTTAGTTTTAATTCTCTTTAATTACTAGAATATAATTTTTAATATTATATTCCTTATAGAAGAAGTATTCTTTTATATTATAGGTAGTACTTATAGCCGTATATTTAAGTATAGAAGCGATATAGGGGTGCTTTAGTACTATTATAAGGGTTTTACTATAGGTAGAATAGCTATAGTTAGGTTTTTCTCGTATAGAAAAGGTATATAAGTAGGAAATACTCGCGATAGTTGTAGAAGTATTAATTTAGTTATAGAGTTTTCTAATACTCTTATTTATTAAATAGGGTAATAGGTTTATTTAGTACTCTAGGACTAACCTATAGTAGCTTATAAATAGAAAAACTTGTTCTTCAACTCCCTTCGAGCTATACGTCGCTTAGTAGTCTAGAAACTACTAGGTAAGCGATCTAGCTTATTAATAAATTAACGCTTGATATAATTATACTACTAGATCCTTAAAGGTACGTAGAATTGTTTAAATACTATATTTAAGTAGATTGAGTAAAAGAGTATAGGCTAAGGTCGCGTTATCGAATCGCGCATTTAAGTAGATCGAGTGGTAGATAACCTAATATTATATTACTATCGCTAGCCAAGTTAATAAGTAATCTTAGTATAATATAAGGATAGGTATAGGCTCCTATATTAAGAGTAGATAAGGTAGATTAGCTCTATTTTAGCTATACTAAGATAAGGAAGAGAATAGGTATAAAAATTTAGCAAGATTATATAGTATTTAAACTTATTAATATACCGATATCTCGCTAGGGCCGGGGTTCTACTATAAGTAAAAGATCTAATTATATAATAAAAGTGATTATATAACAAAGTAGTCTATTATAAACTTTATTATCCCTTTATATAGGAAGGATAAGTATATACTATTTAAGACGATTAGAGAACTTGATTAAATAATTAAATAATAATTTAACTATTATATAGTATTCCTAATAGCTAACGATAAGAGAGGATATAATATAATAGACGACTTAATATAAGAGTATTATAAGGAGGAAGGGATTTAACTATAAGTTAGATCTTTATATACTCTTAAATAAAATAGTATAGCTAAATAATTTAGAAGGAATCTTATAGAGAAAAGTCGATCTCTAAATAATAATATAAATCTACCTTTATTACTTAGCTTAGAAGTATATATAATAGTAGCCTACTTCCTAAATCGTATACTAACTAGGTCCTTAAGTAGGAAGACCCTATTTAAAATTATATATAAGAAGAAGCTAATACTTATATATCTCTATAGATATAGCTATTATATATATCTACTAAGAAAATAGATAGCTAGAACTAATAAACTTACCCTAAAAGTACTAATTAGATATCTTATTAAGTTTAACTTAATAAATATCTATAGAATCTAGCTACTAAAAGTAGGAAGAAAAGGAAAGGTAATTTATATAAGAGATATAATATTTAGAGAAGATCTATTCTATATACTAGAAGGTAATAATAATATA
>Ga0247757_10001810_pt1 | contig 12733 bp, 9 predicted proteins | sample UWRJL126311R4_FD_180929 | JGI IMG/M metagenome (GOLD analysis project Ga0247757, IMG submission 180929) | Plant litter microbial communities from Arlington Agricultural Research Station in Wisconsin, United States - UWRJ-L126-311R-4 | ecosystem: Environmental > Terrestrial > Plant litter >...
TCCGCGGTCACCGCCATCAGCGCGTCCCGCACGGCCTTCATCTCGGTGGGGTCCGACGCGCTGAACGTGAGCGCCGACAGGCGGTTGTAGAGGTCGCCCGCGATGCGCTCGCGCTCCTCCAGCAGCGACAGGCGCGCGGACGTCTCGGCCACCTGGGCCTGCAGCGCCTTGAGATCGCTGATGTTGCGCACCACGCCCTGGCGGCCGACCAGCTCGCCGTCGACGTAGAGGTCGCTGGCCCGGATCTCGGCGTCCATCAGCGTGCCGTCGCGCTTGTAGGCCTGCACCTCGAAGAACGGGGAGATGGCCTCGCCGGCCAGCGCCCTGGTGAAGTGCTCGATCGCCACCCGCTGGGACTCGGGCGGCAGCAGGTCCATGAAGTGGGTCCCGAGGAACTGGTCGTAGGCGTCCTCGTCGTAGCCGAGGTAGCCGAGCCCCGCGGCGTTCCCCCACGTGAAGCGCCCCTCCAGGTCGAGCGTGTAGATGGCGTCCCCCGCCCGCTCGACGAGCTCCTTGTAGTCGGGCTCCCAGCGGGCCTCCCGCACGTCCGTCACGGCCATCGGGCCAGCCTACCGCCGGGCGTGCTCCCGGACCGAGGCGACGAACGCGGCGTGCAGCCGGTCGTCGCCGGACAGCTCCGGGTGGAACGAGATGACCAGGCAGGAGCCCTGGCGGGCCGCCACCGGGTGGCCGTCCACGGCGGCGAGGATCTCCACGTCGTCGCCGTGCTCGGCGATCCACGGGGCACGGATGAACACCGCGCGGACCGGGCCGCCGGGGACGAGCGGCGCCAGGTCCAGGTCCTCCTCGAACGAGCGGATCTGCCGGCCGAACGCGTTGCGCTCCGCGACCGTGTCCATGATCCCCAGGTGCTCGCGGTCGAGCATGATCAGCCCGGCGCACGTCCCGAAGATCGGGGCCCCGGTGGCCGCGAAGGCGCGGAGCGGATCGCCGAGGCCCTCGCGGGCGATGCCGAGCGTCATCGTCGTCGACTCGCCGCCCGGCATGACCAGCCCCCGCAGCCCCTCGAGGTCGGCGGGCACGCGGACCTCGCGGACCTCCGCGCCGAGCCGCTCCAGGACCACCCGATGCGCTTCGAAGTCCCCCTGGAGCGCGAGCACGCCGATCAGCGGCGCGCTCGGCTCCGCGGCGGAATTCACCAACCGCGGGACGAGAGGACCTCGTCCTCCGTCAGCTTGCGGGCCTCCAGCGACTGCATCGCGTCGCCGAGCCCCTCGGAGGCCTTGGCCACCCGGTCCCAGTCCTGGAAGTGCGTCGTCGCCTCCACGATGGCCGCGGCGCGCGCCTCCGGGTTCGACGACTTGAAGATGCCGGAGCCGACGAAGTTGCCCTCGGCGCCCAGGTGCATCGTCAGCGCGGCGTCGGCCGGGGTGGCGATGCCGCCGGCGCAGAACATGACGACGGGCAGCTTGCCGTCGCGGGCCACGCCGCGGACGAGGTCGAGCGGGGCCTGGTGATCCTTGGCCGCCGTCGCCAGCTCCATGTCGTCGAGTTGCGTGAGGCGCTTGATCTCGCCGGTGATCGTGCGCAGGTGACGGACCGCCTCGACCACGTCGCCGGTGCCGGCCTCGCCCTTGGAGCGGATCATCGCCGCGCCCTCGCCGATGCGCCGCAGCGCCTCGCCCAGGTTGGTCGCGCCGCACACGAAGGGCACCGCGAAGGGCCACTTGTCGATGTGGTTGGCGTGGTCGGCCGGGGTGAGGACCTCGGACTCGTCGATGTAGTCGACCTCGAGCGCCTCCAGGATGCGGGCCTCGGCGAAGTGGCCGATGCGGGCCTTGGCCATGACGGGGATCGTCACGGCCTCCTGGATGCCCTTGATCATGGCCGGATCGGACATGCGGGCGACCCCGCCGTCCCGGCGGATGTCGGACGGCACGCGCTCCAGCGCCATGACGGCGCAGGCACCGGCGGCCTCGGCGATGCGAGCCTGCTCGGCGTCGACGACGTCCATGATGACGCCGCCCTTGAGCATGGAGGCCAGGCCACTCTTGGTCAGGAACGTTGCTTCGTCGCGCATTCCGTCCATTGTAGGACGGAGGACCGCCCGGCGAGGCGCGGGTGCGCCGCCCTCGTCACCGCCGGAGCCGCGGGGGCTCCGGCGTCCGACGAGTGGGTGCTATTTCAGGCGGAAGGCCTTGATCCGATCCGCATACTGGTCGGCGTCGCGGCTGTACACGCCGTACGCCAGCGACTGGATCACGGACAGCAGCGCGGTGTGCGAGCGCACGAACGCGGGGCTGTCGGACGAGTAGTACAGCTGGATCTGCGCGAGCTTCGCCACTTCGGACAGCGTTGCGTCGGTGACCGCCAGCGTGGTCGCCTTGCGGTGCCGCGCGAGCTTCATGGCGCGCACGACCAGCGGGTGCGGGCGACCGGCCGACAGGCCGATGACCAGCGTGCGCTCGTCGATGCGGCCCAGGCGGGCCAGGCCCTCCTGCGACGGGCTGGCGACCATCTCGGCCCGCACGTCCAGGAGCATCAGCAGGTGGCGCAGGTAGCTGGCGAAGAACGCCATCTGGTCGGTGCCGGCGATGAGGATGCGCTGCGAGTCGACGATCGCGTCGATCGCGGACTCCACCTCGGTGCGCGAGACGCGCCGGGCCGTGTCCTCGATGTTCACGTGGTCGGCGGCCAGGGCCTGCTCGAACTCGTTCTGGTCGAGGGAGAACAGCGGCGCGGCCGATCCCCCCATCCCGACGCCCACCGCGGCGGCGTCGGCGGTCGCATGGCGCCGCCGGTACTCCTCGCGGGCCGAGCCCTGGAGCTCGGGGAAGCCCTCGAAGCCCAGGGCCTGCGAGAAGCGCACCACGGTCGAGCTGGAGGTGTTGGCGCGGCGCGCCAGCTCCTCCGCCGTCGCGAAGGCGACTTCGTCGAGGTGGTCGACGATGTACTGCGCGACGTCCTTCTGGGAGCGCGAGAAATCGTCGAACCGGGCCTGGATGTAGTCCGAGAGGGATTGATGGCCACCGGCTTCGGGCGGCGCGAGTGTGGAGGTGCTCGAGGATCGCTTCATGGGCGAACCCGGGTTTCGCCGCCGGTGCGGGGGTTCCTTCCACGAAGGGCCACAACCCGCCGCATTTCCCCCCTTTCGTCCCCGAACGATGTCGCAGGTATGCGCGTACAGCACGCATACCTGCGACATGGTGCTACGCGTTGTCGAGGTCCTCGAGGCGCTCGCCGGTCGCGGCGCGCTTCATCGCCGCCTCCCGGCTGACGATGAAGTTGCCGCCCTCCACGCTGAGATGCGGCAGCCAGCGGTCGATCCAGCGCGGGATCCACCAGTTGGCCTTCCCCATCAGCACCATGATCGCGGGGACGAGCAGGCAGCGGATGATGGTGGCGTCGATGGCGATCGCCACCGCGAGCCCGAGGCCGAACTGCTTGACCGTCGGGTCGCCGTTGAAGATGAAGCTGCCGAAGACGAAGACCATGATCAGCGCGGCCGACGTGATCACCCGGGCGCTGGCCGACAGGCCGCGCACCACCGCCTTCGTGTTGTCCCCCGCCTTCACCCACTCCTCCTGCACGTGGCTGATGAGGAAGACCTCGTAGTCCATCGACAGGCCGAAGAGGATCGCGAACATCATCAGGGGGACGAACGAGGCGATGGGCACCTCCCCCTCCAGACCCACCAGGCCGGACCCCCAGCCCCACTGGAACACGGCGACGATCACCCCGTAGGACGCGCCGACGCCGAGCAGGTTCATCACGGCCGCCTGCACCGGCACGGCGATCGAGCGGAAGGCGAGCAGGAGCAGCACGAAGCTCAGGAGGATCACCGTGATGATCACCGTGGGCAGGCTGTCGGCGATCTCGGTGGCGAGGTCGTCGTAGGCCGCGGTGACGCCGCCCACGAACGCCTTGACCTTCGTGCCCTCGACCGCCGCCGGGATCGTGGTGTCGCGGAGCTCGTTCACGAGATCGGTCGTCTTCTCATCGGCCGGGCCCGTCTTGGGGATCACGGTGATGATCGCCGCGGTCTTCTGCTCGTTCACCTGCGGCGGCGTGACGGCGGCCACGTCGCCGTCCTTGCCCATGTCCGTGACCAGCTTCTGCAGCGTCTGCTCGTCCGTGGACGCGCCCGGCAGCTCCACCGACACCAGCATCGGGCCGTTGACGCCCTCGCCGAACCCGTCGCTGAGCATGTCGTAGGCCTGGGTCTGCTGCTCGTCCTTGGGGCCGGCGCCGACGTCCTCCTGCCCGAGCACGAGCGAGAACGTGGGGATGATCAGCGGGATCAGGATGGCCAGGGCGACGACGATCGACACCCACGGCCGCCTCGCCACCCGCGCCGCGAACCGCGCCCACCCGGTCTCGCCGTGGTCGGCGGCGTGCTGGCCGCGCTTGCGCAGGAACGGGACGCGCAGGGCGTCGACCCGCGGGCCGAGGATGGCCAGGACGGCCGGCAGGAGCGTGAGCGCGGCGAGGATCGCCACCACCACGGCGACCGCGGCGGTGAAGCCCATCGCGGTGACGATGGGGATGCCGGCCAGGCCGAGCGAGCAGATGGCGATGACCACCGTGCCGCCCGCGAACAGCACGGCCCCGCCCGTGGTGGCCACGGCACGGGCCACGGATTCGCCGTGGTCCACCCCCTCGGCGAGTTGCTGCCGGTGGCGGGAGACGATGAACAGCGCGTAGTCGATGCCCACGCCGAGCCCCAGCATCGTGCCGAGGGTCGGCCCGACGGTCGGCACCGTGACCACGTGCGAGAGGAGGGTGATGAGGCTGAGCGCCCCGGCCAGGCCGAAGATCGCCGTGAGGATCGGCAGGCCCATCGAGACGGCCGAGCCGAACGTGAAGAGCAGGATGATGATCGCGGCGACGATCCCGATCAGCTCGCTGCTCCCCGTCTCCGGCTTGGAGACGACGGAGCCGAGCTGGCCGCCCGCGGCGTTGTCGAGCCCCTGCTTGGTCAGCGGCGCCTCGACGTCGTCGACGAGCTTCTCGACGTCCTCGCTCGTGTAGTCGGTGATCGCGTCCTTCAGGGCGATCGTGATGTACGCCGTCTTGCCGTCCTTGCTGAGCTGCGCCGCCCCCTCCGGCGAGAACGGGCTGATCACCGCCTGGACGATGCTCGAGGCGGCCGCGACCTTGGTGGCGTCCTCGATCGCGCTCTTGCTGGCGCCGTCGGCGAGCGACCCCTTGTCGGTGCTGACGACGATCGGGCTGTTCCCGTTGGCCTGCTCCGGGAAGCGGTCGGTGAGCACGTCGGCGGCCTGCTGGCTGCCCGTGCCGGGCAGCGTCAGGTTGTCGCTGGCCTTCGATCCCGCCATGAACGAGAGCACGACGAGGGCGGCGACGACGACGATCCACGCCCCGAGGACCCACCAGCGGGCCCGGACGCAGAAGTGACCGACGCGATAGAGAAGGGGAGCCACGGCGGGAAGCCTACGGCCGCGAGCGGCGGGTGCGGCGGCTGGGCGCGAGCTACCGGAACCAGGCCTGCAGGGCCTGGGCGATCCGCGGCTGGTCGCGGGGCGCGAGGTGGCCGGCGTCGAGGACCTCCAGGACCGTCAGCCCGCCCCCGCTCCGGCGGTAGCCGAGCACGGAGCCCTCCGGGGACTTCCATTGGCGGGCGGCGGCCTTCACGTAGCGGGCGCGGCCCTTCCACCGCATCCGCTCGATCCAGCGCCGCGTGCCGAGGAAGTTCGCGTCCTTGCCGTCGTTGAGCCCCGAGATCACCATGATCGGCACGCCGCGATCGAGCAGCCCGGCGACGACCTTCGTGTAGTCGGTCATCACGTCGCGGGCGTAGGCCTTGGCGATCGCGTCCGACCCGAGCTCGTACTTCCCGCCGGCCCGCGCGTGGATGGCGGTGCGCACGTCCGGCCGGTTGAGGTAGGTCTCCAGCGGGGTGTAGTCGATGTCGCCGCTCTGGGCGATGTTCCCCAGCCAGCGGCCGCTGAGCTTGGCGATCTCGTCCTGGATCGACTGGCAGATGCGGCCGGCGCGCAGCCTGGTCGCCGCCCCGCCCCGCATCGCCGCGCGGCAGCGGGCGTACAGGCGGTCCAGCGGCTTCTTCTGCGCGGTGCTGATGAGGCCGTGCTGCACCGCGTAGTCCGCGGACGAGCCGACCTGCGTCTCCGGCGCGACCCACCCGTCCACGATCGCCACGCCGCCGACGCGCACGCCCGAGCGCGTGTCGAGCAGCCGCCGGGCCAGCAGCGGCATGTACGTCCCGCCGTACGACTCGCCGGCCAGGTAGAGCGGGCTGCGCTGCAGCCCGTCCCGGCGGACGACGTGCCCGACGGCGGCGGCGAGCTGGTCCGTGCCCTGGGCCAGGTTCTCGGCGATCCGCCCGCGGAACGGGAACGACATCCCGACGCCGAGCGGATGGTCGAAGACGAGGTAGTTGGCCACCGACGTCCAGGCGTGGGCGTACGGGGAGAGCGTGCCGGCCGCGCTCAGCGTGTACGGCCCGTTCTCGGACAGGAAGCCGTAGAAGCTGCTGGCCCCGGGCCCGCCGTTGCTCCACAGGATCGTCGGCTGCGTGGCGTAGTCGGCGTCCCGGCCGACCAGCCAGTAGAAGAGCCCCGCCCGGTCCGTGCAGGCCAGATCCGCGCACGCGACGGCGCTGGTCGAGGCGTAGCCGGCGAACTGCGGCTGGGCGACGGGCCCGAGGGTGGGCAGCGCGGTGACCCGGTCGGCGCCGGCCGGGACGGCGGCGGACGCGGACCCCGCGGCCAGCCCCAGGAGGAGGAGCGTGAACGCGGCGATGACGTGCGTGCGGCGCATGACGTGTCCCTCGGTCGTGGTCCCGGCGATGCGCCGACTGGGAGTCGAACCCAGGTCTGACAGATTATGAGTCTGCTGCTCTAACCGGCTGAGCTATCGGCGCGCGCGGATCTTCGCGCACCGGGCCGCGGACTGCACGGGCCGCACGGACTCCGCGCGTCCACGAAGGCCACGAGTGACAGCTGCGTCCCGCATAGCGGTACGCAGCTGTCACTCGTGGACGCGGTGGGGCTAGTTCTCCACCTTGGCCAGCGCGCGCTGCAGCTCGCCGGCGGAGAACGCGCCCTCCAGGCGCTCCTGGACCACGCCGTCCTTGTCGATCACGAAGACCCAGGGCTCGGTGGGCAGGCGGAACTGGCTGACCTGCTTGCGGAAGCCCTTCTTGACCTCGTTGTCGTTGTAGATCTCCTGGTGGATGAACTGCACGTCGCCGTGGCCCTTGGCCTGCTCCTCGAGGAAGACGTCCTCCACCGGTCCGCAGACCCGGCTCTGGCACAGCAGCGGCGTGCCGAACAGCACGGCGATCGGCTTCTTGCCCAGCACGTCGGCGTAGTTCACCTCGTTCAGCTGCGGGGCGGGCGGCTGGCGCGTGTCGAGCTTGCTCAGGTCGCCGCCGACGTCGGCGCGCGTCAGCGTCTCGATCTTCGGTGCCTTCTCCCCCGGGAGCGGCGGCTGGGTGCCCTTGGCCCCGACGTTCACCTCGTAGGTCGTCGTCGCGAAGTCCTTGCCGTTCTGGCGGGCGATCGCGGTGACCGCGTACTTGCCCTTCTTCTTGAACGGCACATCGGCGACGTAGAGCGACTTGGCCGCGTCGGGATCCGACGACGACGTCTTGCTCAGGTACTGGGGCGACACCTTCAGCGACTCGGAGCGCGCGACGTACGGGCCCTGCAGGTCGCTGCCGTCGGTCTGCGATGTGTACATCGCCACCGGGGCGTCGTCGATCTGGTTGCGGCCCGCGTCGAACAGGGCGAAGCCGAAGCGGTTGGAGCCCTTGTTCAGCACCGAGACGCTGGGCGCGAAGATCGGCCCCTCCGGCAGGTCCTTCTGGAGGTCCTGGAGCGTCTTGCCGTTGCCGGCGGCCGGGAAGTCCGTGGCCGCGGCGGTCGGCGGCGGGGCCTGCTCGGCGGTCTTGGGCTCGTCCGAGGAGGACGAGCCGCAGGCCGCGAGGACGACGGAGGCGAGCAGGACGCTGCCGGCGGCAGCCACACGTGAGAGGACCATGGCGGCGCATCCTACGCGGGCGCGCACCCCCGGGGCGCTGCATCGCGTGATTGGATACGCGTGCAATACGCATGGGCACCGTCGTCGAGGAGAGGTCACAGATGGCAGAACGGGCGGCAATCGTCACCGGAGCATCGAGCGGGATCGGACTGGCGATCGCGGACATGCTCGGCCAGGAGGGCTACGGCCTCACCATCGCCGCGCGCCGGCCGGAGAAGCTCGAAGCGGCCGCCGACGGCCTGCGGGCCAAGGGCTACGACGTTCAGCACATCGCCGGCAACCTCGGCGACGAGGGCACGATCGCCTCGGTCGTGGAGCGCCACCAGGACCGGTTCGGCCGCCTCGACGTGCTCGTCAACAACGCGGGCGTCGGCATCGGCGAGACGGTCGACGAGCTCACGACGAAGAAGATCGACCTGCAGCTCGCGACCAACCTGCGCTCGATCTTCCTGTTCTACCGCGAGGCCGTGCCCCACCTGCGGGTGACCGGCGCCGAGCACCGCAACGCGCTCGTGGTCAACACCGCGTCGATCTCCGGCATCCGCGGCGAGGCGTGGCTGTCGATCTACTCCGCGACCAAGCACGGCGTCGTCGGCTTCACCCAGGCGATGAACAAGGAGCTGGCCAGCGCCGGCATCAAGAACACGGCCCTGGCCCCCGGCTTCGTCGACACGCCGATGACCGACTTCGTCAAGGGCCACGTGCCCGCCGACCAGATGATCACCCCGCAGGACATCTCGGAGTCGGTGCGCTACCTGCTGCGCACGTCGCCCGGGTGCGTCGTTCCCGAGATCCGCTTCGAGCAGCCCGGTGGCGGGCTCACCGACAGCGGCGAAGTCCCCATCCCGTAGCGCCGCCCTCCTTCCGTCCCTTCCCTTCCCTTCTCGCCGAACCAGAGGCCCGCACATGAAGCTCGGAGTTCACATCGGATACTGGGGCCTCGGCCTCACCAGCGCCGACCAGCTGGAGATCGTGCAGGAGGCCGAGCGCCTCGGCTACGACTCGGTCTGGGCCGCGGAGGCCTACGGCTCCGACACCGCGACCGTGCTCGCCTGGCTCGCCGGGCAGACGTCGAAGATCCGTCTGGCCTCGGGCATCTTCCAGATCCCCGGGCGTTCCGCGGCGATGACGGCGATGACCGCCGCGACGATCGACCAGCTCTCCGACGGGCGCATGATCCTCGGCATCGGCACGTCCGGCCCGCAGGTCAGCGAGGGCTGGCACGGCGTGCGGTTCGGCAAGCAGCTCTCCCGCACCCGCGAGTACGTCGACGTGCTGCGCATGGCCCTGAACCGCGAGCGCGTCGTCTACGAGGGCGAGTCGATCGTCCTGCCCCTCCCCGACGGGCCGGGCAAGGCGCTGAAGCTGACGATCTCCACCGTCCAGGACCAGATCCCGATCTTCATCGCGGCGATCGGCCCGAAGAACACGCAGCTGGCCGCGGAGATCGCGGACGGCGTGATCCCCATGTTCTTCTCGCCCGAGCACGTCTCGGTGATGCGCCAGGAGATCCAGACCGGCGTGGACCGGGCCGGGAATGGGAAGACCATCGACGACGTCGAGATCGCCCCGGGCGTGCAGGTCTACGTCGGCGAGGACTGGGAGGCCGCCCGCAACCTGATGCGGCCGTTCATCGCCCTCTACGTCGGCGGCATGGGCTCGCGCGACAAGAACTTCTACAAGCAGCTCGTGGAGCGGTACGGCTTCGAGGACGCCGCGAAGGAGATCCAGGACCTCTACCTGGACGGCAAGAAGGACGAGGCGATGGCCGCGATCCCCGACGAGCTCATCGACGCGGTCACGTTGTGCGGCCCGAAGGAGCACGTGAAGGAGCGGCTCGCCGCCTTCCGCGAGGCCGGGGTCGGCACGCTGGGCGTCACGCCGATCGCCTTCACCAAGGACGATCGCATCGAGCAGCTGCGGCTCATCGCCGAGCTGAACGCCTAGGGGCCGGATGCCGGAGCGGGAGGACCAGGCGGCACGGCCGCTGCGGTTGCTGCTGGGCGCCTTCGGCGATCCCGGCCACGTCTTCCCGCTCCTGGCGCTGGGCCGTGCGCTCGTCGCGCGCGGCCACGACGTCACGCTGCAGTCCTGGGCCGGGTGGCGCGAGGTCGCCGAGGCCGAGGGGCTGCGGTTCGACGAGGCCCCCGAGTACCACGTGTTCCCCACCCGGGAGCGGCCGCTGAAGCCGTTCGAGGCGGTGGTGCGGGCGACGCGCGACACGCTGCCGTTGGTCCAGGAGCTGCGGCCCGACGTGGTCGTCGCCGACATCCTCACGCTCGCGCCGGCGCTCGCCGCGGAGCTCCAGGGCGTGCCGCGCGCGACGGTCATCCCCCACGTCTTCCCGATGGGCGCGCCCGGCCATCCCCCGTACTCGATGGGCGCGCGGATCCCCCGGACCGCGCTGGGCCGGCGCGGCTGGGACGCCGTGTCGGGGCTCGTCGCGCGGGGCGAGGAGCTGGGCCGGGTGGAGCTGAACGAGACGCGCCGGCGGCTGGGCCTCGGGCCGCTGGACTGGGCCCACGGCGGGCTGTCGCGGGAGCTGACGATGGTCGGCACGTTCCCGCAGCTGGAGTACGCCCGGCCGTGGCCGGAGTGGGCGCACGTCGTCGGGCCGCTGCTGTGGGAGCCGCCCTCCGACGACGTCGAGCTGCCGCCGGGCGACGATCCCCTCGTGCTGGTCGCGCCGTCGACCTCCCAGGACGCCGAGCACGTGATGCTGCGCGCGGCCCTGGAGGGCCTGGCCGACCTGCCGGTGCGCGTGCTGGCGACGTGGAACCGCCGCCCGCCGCCGGCGGACCGCCCGCTGCCCACGCCGGCCAACGCGCGGATCGTCGAATGGGTCTCGTACGCGCGGACGATGCCGAAGTGCGACGTGGTCGTCTGCCACGCCGGCCACGGGACGGTGGCCCGGGCGCTGGCCTCCGGGTGCGCCGTGGTCGCCGTGCCGTCGGCCGGCGACATGAACGAGAACGCCGCGCGCGTCGACTGGGCCGGCGTCGGGGTGCGCATCCCCAGCCGCCTGGTCGGCCCGCGTGCGCTGCGGCTGGCCGTCGGCCGCGCCGTGGAGGACGACGCGCTGCGCCACCGCGCCCGCGCCGTCGGCGCCTGGCTGGACCACGCCGACCCCGCAACCCGCGCGGCCGAGCTGGTCGAGGCCCTGGCGGCCCGCAGCCGCTGAGGAGACGCGCGGCGGCCATCGTCCTTCGCGGCGAACCGGTCGATATCAGCGTCGCTGAGCGACGCTCACGTTGACTGATTGAGAGGACGCGGCAATCGGCGCCAGCCGATTGCCGCAATGGAATCTGCGCTGTGCCGGCCGCCAGGCCGGCGCCTGCGCTGATTCCACGAGCTCGGGGGGTGGGACTCGAACCCACAACCGCTCGATTAACAGTCGAGAGCTCTGCCATTGAGCTACCCCCGAATGACCTTCTGCGGCCGACGCAGTCGGCCGCAGGACGTGATCTTACGAAAGCGCGCGCTCTCCCGCCTCCACACCTCCCGACTTCCCCCGACCGACCCGCATCTGCAGCCCGTTCTCCAAGTTGTTGCCGACAGGTGGCAACAACTTGGAGAGGGGGCGGCGGTGCGGAACGCAGCCGTCGCTCAGCCCGTGTCGGACTCGATGGCGCGGACCATCGCGTCCTCGAGCTCGGTGCGCAGGCGACCGCGCTCGGCGGCCAGCTCGCCCACGTTGCCCTCACCGGCGACGCGCGCCGCCGCGATCGCGCGATCCACCCGGCCCATCTCCAGCTGCAGCCACTCGACCCGCAGCGAGGCACTGGTCGTGCTCGCCTTGCCGGCCTGGGCGATCAGCTGCTGCATCAGCCCAGCCAGGTCGGGATCGTCGTCGGGCAGGCCCTCGTACGGCTGGTCCAGGTGGGACCGCAGGTGGACGGCGACCCGGCGCATCACCGGCGACGTGAAGTGCGCCTCGGGATCGACCTTGGCCAGCAGCTCGCGGCCGTCGGTGGCCCGCGCGATGCACAGCGTGAGGAACGTGCGCTCCATCTTCTCCTCGCGGTCCATCCGCGGCGGAGGGGGCGGCGGCAGGTCGGCCTCGGAGATGCCCCACTCCATCGCGTCCTCGTCCTCGTCCGCCCACGGCTCCTCCGGCTCCCACTGGGGAACGGCGGCCGGCGGCGGCCCGTACAGGCCGTGCCCTCCCTCGGCGGGAGCCGGCGCGGCCGGCGCGGCGGCCGCGGCCACGGCCTCCACGGGCGCGGACGGGTCGGGGACGACGAGCAGCGCCGCGATCGACGGGGACAGGTGCAGGCGGTCGGCCACGCGGCGGGCCAGGTCCTCGCGCAGCACGCTGGGCGGCATCGCCGACAGGATCGGGCGGATCTGCGCGATCACCCGGTCCTTGCCCTCGGCGTCCTGCACGTCGCCCTGGCTGATGATCCGGCCGAGGCGGAACCGGACGAACGGGACGCTGTCCTCGACCAGCCGCGTCACCGCGGCCGCCCCGTCCTGCTGGATCAGCTCGGCGGGATCGCGGCCCGGCGGCAGCGTCGCGACGCGCAGCTCCAGCTTGCGGCCCTCGGCCACGCGCGCGGCGCGCAGCATCGCCTCCTGTCCGGCGTTGTCGGCGTCCAGCGCGAGGATCGCCCGGGGGGCCAGGCGCACCAGCTCCCCCACCTGCTCCTCGGTGAGCGACGTGCCCATGATGCAGATCGCGTTGGCCAGCCCCGCCTGGTGCAGGGCGATCACGTCGGTGTATCCCTCGGTGACGATCACCGTGGCG
>Ga0247757_10001811_pt1 | contig 12726 bp, 13 predicted proteins | sample UWRJL126311R4_FD_180929 | JGI IMG/M metagenome (GOLD analysis project Ga0247757, IMG submission 180929) | Plant litter microbial communities from Arlington Agricultural Research Station in Wisconsin, United States - UWRJ-L126-311R-4 | ecosystem: Environmental > Terrestrial > Plant litter >...
TGACCGGGCCGGAGCCGGGGCCGACGAGGCCCGTGACCGCCGGGTTGACGAGGCCGTTCTGCAGCGCCGTGGTGAGCTTCGAGATCGTGCCGTCCGTGCCGAAGAGCTGGTTCGACAGGGTGCCGCCGAGGCCCTGGAGGACCGCCTGGACGTTCACGTCGGTCTTGACGAGGTCCAGCACCTTGAGGCTGATCGCCGCCTTGGTCGAGCCGCCGTCGATGAGCTGCTTCACGGAGCCGGCGATGTCGACATCGAGGGTCGTGAGCTTCGCCGGGACGGCCGTGGCCACCTTGTCGCAGACCGTGGTGTTCACGATCTGGCCGACCGCGCCGCCGACCTGGCCGACGATCCCGCCGACCGCGCCCCCGGTGGATCCCGCGTTCCCCAGGCCGCCGAGCAGGCCGCCGAGGAGACCCCCGACGGGGTTGCCGGAACCCGTTCCGGCGGAGCCGCCCGTCGAGCCGGTCCCCGTGCCGGTGGTCCCGGGGATGACCTGCTGGACGACGTGGCAGACGTTGTTGACGATCGGCGCCTGGGCGACGCTCACGTCGGCGTGCGCGGTGATGTGCACCTGCGCCGCGTTGAGCAGCGCCGTGACCTTCGCGATCACCTGGTCCGAGATGCTCGCGATCTGCGAGGTGATGCTGTCGAGCACCCGGGTGATGATCTTGTCGTCGATGAGCTCGGTGCCGGGCGCGAGGTCGTTGAGGTCGCCCCCGACGAGCTTGGCGAGGTCGAGCGAGACCGTGCCGGTCTCCAGGTTCACGTCGACGCCGGCGCTCCGGAACTCCGCCGTCAGGAGGTCCTGCACCGCGGCCTTGAGGTCGCCGGTGTCGATCGTCGCGTTCACCGTGACGTTGTTGCCGAGCAGGTTGAGGCCGGATCCGTTCAGCGGGAGCAGGCCGTTCAGCGCGGAGACGAGGTCGCCGCCCTTGCCGGTGATGCTGCCGAGGTCGGTGTTGACGGAGTCGAGGGCGCCGTCCACCTTCTGCGTGAGCTGCGCGACCGCCGGGCTCGAGAAGGTCAGCTTCGCGTTCGCGAGCTGGTAGTCGCCGGAGGCCGTGCTGAGGTCGCCGTCGGCACGGGCCGAGATGGCGCCGAGCTCCAGCCGCAGGTCGGCGAGGGTGCTCGCGAACTGCGAGCCGAGCAGCTGCGACAGGTGGAAGGTCGCGTTGGCCGGGACGCCGGATCCGTTGCGGTTGGTCTGGATCGCCCCGTCGCTCGTGACCGCGCCGCTCGCTCCGGTGGAGCTGCCGTCGCCGCGCGCCTGGGCGTACTGGTCGACGGCCCCGAGCTGGAGGAACTGGCCGAGGCCGAGCTGGGCGCTCTGCCCGCCGCCCACGGTGAGGGAGTTGAGGGCCGTGACCGCGAAGGGGTCCTTCGCGGTCTGGCTGCCCTGGCCTCCGTCATTGTGCGCCTCCGCGTACTTCGCGCGGAGGACGCTGCCGAGATCGGTGCCGAGCACCGAACCGGAGAGGAACTGACCCTTGGCGTACGACTCGGGCTGGTCGGCCGCGGAGGCCGAGAGGGGGGCGGCGAGCGTGAGCGCTCCCGCGACGGCGACGGTGGCGGCGGTGCCGGCGACTCCGAGGAGTCGACGACGAAGGGCCCCCCGACCCGTCGTGCTGATCTTCGTGAACACGACAATGCCTTCCTGATCCTGACGGACAGGAAGGTTCATGGGGTCGGCATCGACACACCCTGCGCCCCGAACAACGAACGGGCGGGACCGCGGGTGAGCGACGAGGAATCCCTGATCTTTCCTGTCGCCGTCTTCGGTTGTGTCAGGGGGTGGTTGGCCCCCGTCACAGGAAGAGACGGCGCCCCCGGGGATCTATGACGGGGATTCCTCACCCCTCTTTCGGGGGGCAGGTCGGCGATGCCCTATGCTGGTGCAGGTTGCCGGAACCCCAGACTTCGCCATGCCCAACGGGCGGCGGATGCTGATCCGGCTCCGTAGGGCGGTGGCTCAATTGGTAGAGCAGCGGTCTCCAAAACCGCAGGTTGCAGGTTCGAGTCCTGTCCGCCCTGCACATCGCTCCTGAACGGCCGGCTCCCGCCGGTCGCGCAGGAACGGTTCCCGACCGAAGGGTGAAGAGAGTGGCACGCAAGGTGATCGACGAGCCCAGTGAGGACCTCGTCGCGACCGCCAAGCGCGAGCGCGCGGAACGGCGCAATCCGTTCGCCCGCATCGCCCTCTTCATCCATCAGGTCATCACCGAACTCCGCAAGGTCGTCGCCCCCACTCGGCGCGAGCTGTTCGGCTTCACCGCTGTCGTCCTCGTCTTCGTCCTCGTCATGATGGGGCTCGTCTACGGACTCGACTTCGGATTCGGCTGGCTCGTCTCGTGGGTGTTCGGCAACGGCTCCGGCGCGGGCGTAACGCAATAAGGAATCAGACTTCGTGACCGACAACCACCGCGACGACATCGACCTGGCCTCGGCCGCCGAGCAGTCGTCGGAGACCGACGACCTGCTGCAGGACGACGTCCTCGACCGCGACGAGCACGGCAGCGAGAACGCAGAGAACCGCGCGCTGCACGTGGCCGACGACGAGGAGGAGACCGAGGCCAACCTCGACAGCCTCCTCGACGCCCTCGAGGAGTCCACCGACGAGGAGGCCGACGCGATCACCGATGCGGCGCTCGACGTCGAGCACTCCGACGACGCGTCGGACGCCGAGGCCGCCTTCGAGGCCTCGCTCGACGAGCAGGAGGCCGAGGCCGAGGACGAGACCGGCGTCGACCCGTACGAGGAGTTCCGCGCCGAGCTGCGCGGCAAGCTCGGCAAGTGGTACGTCATCCACTCCTACGCGGGCTTCGAGAAGCGCGTGAAGCAGAACATCGAGTCCCGCCGCCAGTCGATGGCGATGGAGGACTACGTGTTCGAGGTCCAGGTCCCGATGGAGGACGTGGTCGAGATCAAGAACGGCCAGCGCAAGCTGGTCAACCGCGTGCGCATCCCCGGCTACGTGCTCGTGCGCATGGACCTCAACGAGGACAGCTGGTCGGTCGTGCGTCACACGCCGGGCGTCACCGGCTTCGTCGGCAACTCGCACAACCCGACTCCGCTCCGGTTCGAGGAGGCCTTCAACATGCTGAAGAGCCTCGTCCAGGTCGTCGAGGCCCCGGCCAAGGCCGGCGCGGCGGCGAAGGGCGGCGCCGGCAAGGCCGCGCCCCGTGTCATCCCGGCCGAGATCGACTTCGAGGTCGGCGAGACCATCACGATCAAGGAGGGCTCGTTCGCGGGTCTTCCCGGCACGATCAGCGAGATCCAGGCCGCGAGCGGCAAGCTCACGGTCCTCGTCTCGCTCTTCGAGCGCGAGACCCCGGTCGAGCTGTCGTTCGACCAGGTCACCAAGCTCTAACCCGCGGATTCGGGTATATTTGCCCGGTTCCACCCACCGCTTCCGGCATCCGGCCGGCTCGCGGGAGCGCGTCGAGACGACGCACGAACAGAAGGGAGCGCTCTCATGGCGCCCAAGAAGAAGGTGACGGGGCTGATCAAGCTCCAGATCCAGGCCGGTGCGGCCAACCCCGCTCCGCCGATCGGACCGGCTCTCGGTCAGCACGGCGTGAACATCATGGAGTTCTGCAAGGCGTACAACGCCGCGACCGAGTCGCAGCGCGGCAACGTCATCCCGGTCGAGATCACCGTCTACGAGGACCGTTCGTTCACGTTCATCCTCAAGACCCCGCCGGCCGCGGAGCTCATCAAGAAGGCCGCCGGCGTGCAGAAGGGGTCCGGGACCCCGCACACCGTCAAGGTCGCGAAGCTCAGCAAGGACCAGGTCCGCGCCATCGCGGAGCAGAAGATGGTCGACCTCAACGCGAACGACGTCGAGGCCGCCATGAAGATCATCGCCGGCACCGCCCGGTCGATGGGGATCACGGTGGAGGCGTAACCATGGCTCAGAAGTCGAAGGCATACCGCGCCGCCGCCGAGAAGATCGAGGACGGCAAGTTCTACGAGCCGACCGAGGCGGTCACCCTGATCAAGGAGACCGGGTCGAAGAAGTTCGACTCCACGGTCGAGGTCGCCCTCAAGCTGGGCGTCGACCCGCGTAAGGCGGACCAGATGGTCCGCGGCACGGTCATCCTGCCCCACGGCACGGGCAAGACCGCCCGCGTCATCGTGTTCGCGACCGGCGCGGCCGCCGAGGCGGCCATCGCCGCGGGTGCGGACGAGGTCGGCGGTGCCGAGCTCATCGAGAAGGTCGCCGGCGGCTGGACCGCGTTCGACGCGGCCGTCTCGACGCCGGAGCTCATGGGCCAGGTCGGTCGACTCGGCAAGGTGCTCGGCCCCCGTGGCCTCATGCCGAACCCGAAGACCGGCACGGTGACCCCGAACGCCGCGAAGGCGGTCGAGGACATCAAGGGCGGCAAGATCGAGTTCCGCGTCGACAAGCACGCCAACGTGCACTTCGTGATCGGCAAGGCCGGCTTCACCGCCGACCAGCTGGGCGAGAACTTCAAGGCCGCGATGGATGAGATCCAGCGCGCGAAGCCGTCCGCCTCGAAGGGGCGCTACATCCAGAAGGGGTCGCTCTCGACCACCTTCGGCCCGGGCATTCCGCTCGATGTGGCGGCTCTGTAGCCTGCACGCATGAGGGAGAGGGGTTCCGCCGAGGCGGGGCCCCTCTCCGCATATCTGGCGTCGCTCGACGCGCCGGTGCGCGAGGTCCTCACCCGGATCGCCGATCGGGCAGGCGACCTGCTGCCCGAGCTCGCCGAGGGGGTCGGCTACGGCATGCCCGCGCTCCTCTACCGCGGCAAGGCGCTCATGGCCGTCCGCGAGACGGCGAAGCACCTCGCGATCTATCCCTACAGCGGCAGGGTCGTGACGGCCGTCGCGCCGTTCCTCGCCGGGTTCGGGCACTCGGCCGGGGCGATCCGCTTCTCGGTCGAGCAGCCGCTGCCGCCGGACCTCGTCGACCGCATCCTGCTCGCCCGCCGCGACGAGATCGACGCGTCCCTCGCGCGCTAGCGTCGAGAGGTGACCCTGCAGATCCGCCCCGCGGTGGCCGCCGACGCAGCGGCTCTCGCCGCCGTCGCCGCCGTGACGTTCCCGCTCGCCTGCCCGCCGCACACCACGGATGAGGCCAAGGCCGACTTCATCGCGACGCATCTGCGCGAGGCGAACTTCCACGACTACCTCGCCGACCCGGAGCGCGACCTCTTCGTCGCGGAGGACGAGGGCCGCGCCCTCGGCTACACGATGCTCGTCGCGGGCGACCCGACCGACGAGGACGTCGCGGCGGCGATCACCACCCGCCCCACGGTCGAGCTCAGCAAGGTCTACGTGCTCCCCGACGTGCACGGGGGCGGTGTCGCCGCGGCCCTCGTCGCGGCGAGCATCGAGGCGGCGCGCGCCCGCGGCGCGGCCGCGGTCTGGCTCGGCGTCAACCAGGAGAACGGCCGCGCCAACCGGTTCTACGAGAAGACCGGCTTCGCGCTCGTGGGGGAGAAGCGATTCCTCGTCGGCGATCGCTACGAGGACGACTTCGTCCGGGAGCTCGTGCTCTAGCGCTCGGGGCGCATCCCCCCGATAGCATGCGAGCCATGCGGCCACTCTTCATCGTCGTGCGGATCGCCGGCGCTGCCCTCATCGTCGCGGCCATGGTCGTGCAGATCACGAACAACTACGGCCAGTGGATCAAGCTCGGGATCCGGCACCTGGAGAACATCCCCATCAACTTCTTCAGCTACTTCACGATCGACTCCAACGTGGGCACCGTCGTCGTGTTCGTGATCGGTGCGATCGTGCTGCTGCGCAAGCGGAACGACCCGCGCTGGTTCGGCATCCTGCGCGGCTGCGTCGTGGCGTACATGACCGTGACCGGCATCGTCTACAACACGCTGCTGCGCGGGATCCCCGTCCCGCTCAACGCGGTCGTTCCGTGGACCAACGAGGTGCTGCACGTGATCGGGCCGCTGCTCATCATCCTCGACTGGCTCTTCGCGCCGGGTCGGCTGCGGCTCGAGTGGAAGAACCTGTGGTGGGTCGTCTCGTTCCCGATCGTGTGGGCGATCTACACGATGATCCGCGGTCCGCTCGCCTACAACGACGTCGCCCAGAAGCGCACCTGGTACCCGTACCCGTTCCTCGACCCGTCGACGGCGCCCGAGGGTTACGTCTCGGTGGCGTTCTACGTCGTGCTCATCGCCGCCATCATCTGCGGCGTGGGAGCCGCGGTGATCTGGGTCTCGCGGCGCCGGGAGCGCTGGCCGCTGCCCGCGCGCACGGCGGCGTGACCTCGCGCGCGGCGCGCGATCGCGCGATCGCCGGCGTCGGCACGGCGATCGTCGCCGCCGCGCTCGTGCTGCTCTGGGTGATCCGTTTCCAGGTGCCGCGCGACCTCTACGTGAGCGCTCTCGGCGCGACCGGGATGCCGACCGCCCGCGCGTTCGAGGTGTTCCTGCTGCTGATCGTGGTCGGCGGCTCCCTCGTGGCATGGGCCGGCCGCGCGGTCCGCTCCCGCCCCCGGGTGCTCGCGGCCTGGACGCCCGCGGTCTCGATCTGGATCGCGTGCGGCTTCTTCCTCGTCGACTCGCAGGTCAGCTGCACGTACGGCTGTCCCGTTCCGGTGCCCGGCCCGTCGTTCACCTGGCAGGACTTCACGCACACGGGCGCCGCGATCCTCGCGTTCGCCGCGGCCGCCTGGGCGATCCTGCAGTGCGCCTTCGCCGAGGGACACCCCGCCCTGCGCCGCCTCTCGCTCGCGTGCGCGGTCGCGGTCGGCGCCGTCTCGGCCGGGGGCGGCCTGATGTCGCTGCTCGACTTCTACTCGTGGTTCGGCAGCCGGCTGGAGCTCGTGGCGACGACCGTCGGGCTCGGCTGGCTCGTCGTGTTCGGTGCCGCACTCGCGTTCGGCGGCCTGCGCTCCCGGTCAGCCGCGGCGCTGCATGGCGTCGAGCAGGCGGTCCGCCAGCACGACGAGGCGGTGGATCTCGCTCTCATCCCGATCGACCCACCGCACCTCGGGCTCGGCGCCGACCGGCACGAACCCCTCGTGCTGCTCCCAGACGACGAGCGTGCGCTCGGCTCCTAGGACGTACTGCTGCCACCACACCTGCCGCAGGTAGTGGCGCGGGATCCGGCGCCAGGCCGAGCTCGTCGTCTTGATCTCGCAGAGCTCGAGTCGCGAGCCCTGCTCGCGGAGGCCGTCGGGAGTCGCGAGGTGCAGCTTCTGTCCCTCGGCGTGGAACAGCGCGGACGAGGGCTGCATGCCGTAGACGCGACGGGCCCAGTGGGCGATCTCGGGCTCCCGTACCCGGCCGTGCTGCGTGTAGGCGTTGCCGGAGAAGCCGCTGCCGAGCAGCTTCTCGATCGCCAGGACGCGGACCGCGTGGTCGCTGCTGAGACGCGCGACGTCGGTCGCGGTCACCCCCCGCGCCCGGGCCTTGAGCCAGGCGACGCGGTTCGTCGCGTCGGCGACGATGCGCTCCGAATGGTGCTGCGGCGGTTCGTCCCAGAGGGACAGCATCGGCTGCAGCACGGACATGAGACCAGTGTGCGCGCTGCGGACGACGTCCGGCCCGCTCAGCGCGGCGGGTCGATCACCCGGATCGCGGCGCCGGCCATCCAGGCGGCGACGTCCTCGACGGTCTGCGGGTAGAACTCGCGGAAGGTCTCCTCGGTGACGTAGCCCAGGTGGGGCGTGAGGACCACGTTCGGGAGCGCCCGGAGCGGATGATCGGCGGGCAGCGGCTCCGTGTCGAAGACATCGAGGGCGGCGCCCGCGATCCGCCCGGTGCGCAGCGCCGCGATGAGCGCGGGCTCGTCGACGATCGGGCCGCGGGCGGTGTTCACGAGCACCGCGCCGGGCTTCATGAGGCCGATCTCCTCCGCCCCGACGAGGCCGCGGGTGCGCCCGCTCAGCACGAGGTGGATGGAGAGGATGTCGCTGCCGCGGAACAACTCGTCGCGCTCGACGCGGCGCACGCCGGCCTCGGCGGCCCGCTCCTCGGTGAGGTGCTCGCTCCAGGCGATGACGTCGCAGCCGAACGCGAGGCCGACGCGCGCGACCGCGGTGCCCAGGTTGCCGAGCCCGAGGATCCCGAGCGTGCGTCCGCGCAGCTCCCGCCCCACCGTGGTCTGCCATCCGCCCGCGCGCATCGCGGCCTCCTCGGACGGGAGGTGGCGCAGCAGGCCGAGGATGAGCGCCCATGTCAGCTCGGCCGTCGCGAGCGAGCCGCCGGTCGTGCCCGTCAGAGGGATGCCGCGCTCCGCGAGCGCCGCCGCGTCGACGGACGCGTTGCGCATCCCGCTGGTCACGACGAGCCGCAGCGCGGGCAGTCGGGCGATCAGCGACGCGGGCAGCGGGGTGCGTTCGCGCATGAGGCACAGGACGTCGAACCCGGCGAGCCGCTCCGCCAGGGCGTCCTCGTCGGCGAGGTGGTCGGAGAAGAACACGACCTCGGCGTCGAGCGCGTCCCAGTCGGCGGACTCGGCGGCTGCGTGGGCGTAGTCGTCGAGGACGGCGATGCGGGTCATGTCACGATCCTCCCCCTTCTCGCCGATCCCGTTCTCAGTCGGCTCATAGGGAAGAGGAGGGGAATGGACGCGTGACTTCCCCTCAGGCCGCCGCTCCCGCCCGTCTCACCCGCGCCGACGGGACCCCGGTGCGCGCGCTCGTCGTCGACGACGAGGTGTCGCTCGGCGACCTCCTCCAGATGGCGCTGCGCTACGAGGGCTGGGACGTGAAGACCGCGACCGGCGGCCAGCAGGCGCTCACGATCGCGCGCCAGTTCAAGCCCGACGTGGTCGTGCTCGACGTCATGATGCCGGACCTCGACGGCATGGAGGTGCTGCACCGGCTGCGCGCGGAGGGCGACGTGCCGGTGCTCTTCCTCACGGCGAAGGACGCGGTCGACGACCGGATCGCGGGCCTCACCGCGGGCGGTGACGACTACGTCACCAAGCCGTTCAGCCTCGAGGAGGTCGTGGCGCGGCTCCGCGGGCTCATCCGCCGCAGCTCCCGCATCGTCTCCGACGCGGTCGACCCGGAGCTGCGGGTCGGCGACCTGCTCCTCAACGAGGAGTCGTACGAGGTCTCGCGCGGCGATGTGCCGATCGAGCTCACGGCGACCGAGTTCGAGCTGCTGCGCTACCTCATGCGCAACCCGCGCCGCGTGCTCAGCAAGTCGCAGATCCTCGACCGGGTGTGGAGCTACGACTTCGGCGGCCGCTCGTCGATCGTCGAGATCTACATCTCCTACCTGCGCAAGAAGATCGACGCGGATGCGGCGCCCATGATCCACACGGTGCGCGGCGTCGGCTACATGATCAAGCCGGCGAACTCGTAGTCGCCCGGGAGCATTCGCCGGAGGCCGTTTCGCCTGCCAGAGTGGCAGCATGCGAATCGCGGTCACCGGAGGCAGCGGCAAGCTCGGGCGCACGGTGGTGCGGGTCCTGAGGGAAGCCGGCAACGAGGTCTACAACATCGACCAGGCACCGCCGCCCGGGGGCGACGCGCACAGCGTCATCCGCGTCGACCTGACGAACGCCGGCGAGGTCGCCAGCGCCCTGTCCGGCGTCGACGACCGCTACGACGCGCTCGACGCGGTCGTGCACCTCGCGGCGATCCCGGCTCCCGGCCAGTTCTCCAACTCGGCGACGTTCCACAACAACATCCTCGCCGGCTTCAACGTGTTCGAGGGCGCCCGCAAGGCCGGGATCAAGCGCATCGTGCACGCGTCGAGCGAGACCGTGCTCGGCCTCCCGTTCGACGTCCCGCCGCCCTACCTCCCCGTCGACGAGGAGTACCCGGCCCAGCCGAACTCGACGTACTCGCTGGTCAAGCACCTCGAGGAGAAGATGGCGATCGAGCTCTGCCGGTGGGATCCCGAGCTCAGCGTCACCGGCATGCGCTTCTCGAACGTCATGCTGCCGGAGAGCTACGCCGACTTCCCGTCATTCGACGCCGACCCGCGTTCGCGCAAGTGGAACCTCTGGGGCTACATCGACGCGCGGGATGCCGGCCAGGCCATCCGCAAGGCGCTCGAGGTGCGCACCCCGGGTTACGAGACCTTCATCATCGCGAACGCCGACACGGTCATGAGCCGGTCGAGCGCGAGCCTCGCGGCCGAGGTGTTCCCGGACGTGCCCGTCACGAAGGAGCTCGGCGAGCACGAGACGCTGCTCTCGATCGACAAGGCGCGCCGCCTGCTCGGGTACGAGCCCGAGTTCACGTGGCGCAACGAGGTCTGACCGGGTCCTTGCCCGGTTCACAGGGTCTGCATAGCTCGGACGGCAGACTCGGAGGGTGACCTTCCGCAGCGCGCTGACCGCACCCTGGTCGCTGCGGCGACGGCTGGTGCTCGCGATCCTCGCGCTCCTCCTCGTCGTCTCCGCGATCGTGGGTGCCGTCAGCGTGCTCGCGCTCCACCAGAGCCTCACGATGCGGCTCGACGATCAGGTTCGACAGTCGCTGGGCTTCGCCGAACGCAACGGGTCCGGCCTCGCCATCGGCGGCGACGGGCCGAGCCGCCGCGTCGGGACGGTGAGCTATCTGTCGGACACCGCGAGCGGCGCCGTGCAGGGCATCTACATCGGGGAGAACGGCGAGCCCACGGCGCTCACGGCGGCGCAGAACAAGATCCTGGCCGGCGTCACGCCGGCGCCCGACGGGACCCCCGGCCCGCAGCCCGTCGTGACCGTCGACCTGGGCGGGTCGCTCGGGCAGTTCCGCGTCGCGGCGGACCACGTCCGGTTCACGCCGACCGGCGACGCCGGCGTCCTCGCGGTGGGGCAGAGCCTCTCGGAGGTCAACGCGACCACCGGCAGCCTCCTGCTGATCTTCGTGATCATCACGCTCCTGGCCCTCGTCGCGGCCGGCATCGCGACCACGATCATCGTGCGGCTGGCGCTCCGGCCCCTCGATCGCGTCGCCGAGACCGCCGCGCGCGTCGCGGAGCTCCCGCTCGACAAGGGCGAGGTCGCGCTCGCCGAGCGCGTGCCCGAGAAGGACACCGATCCGTGCACCGAGGTCGGCAAGGTGGGCGACGCGCTCAACCGCATGCTCGGGCACGTGGAGGACGCGCTCGTCTCGCGCGAGCAGAGCGAGAACAAGGTGCGCAAGTTCGTCGCGGACGCGAGCCATGAGCTCCGCACGCCGCTCGCCTCGATCCGCGGGTACTCCGAGCTCACACGGCGCAGCGGCCTCGAGCTGCACCCCGACATCCAGCGCTCGCTCGGCCGCATCGAGTCGGAGTCGATCCGCATGGGCTCGCTCGTCGAGGACCTGCTCCTGCTCGCGCGCCTCGACGAGGGGCGGGAGCTCGTGCTCGGCGACGTCGACCTGCTCCCGATCGTGGTCGACGCGGTCGGCGACGCGGCGGTCGCGGGACCGGACCACGTGTGGAACCTCGCCGACCTGCCCGAGGAGCCGGTGGTCGTCGTCGGCGACGGCGGACGACTCCACCAGGTGATCGCCAACATCCTCGCCAACGCGCGCACGCACACGCCCGAGGGCACGACCGTCGACGTCGCGCTCACCGTGGAGGAGGGCGCGGCGGTCGTGACGATCCGGGATGACGGCCCCGGCATCCCCGACGAGCTGCAGCCCGTCATGTTCGAGCGCTTCGCCCGCGGCGACAGCTCCCGCTCCCGCGCGACCGGGAGCACGGGCCTCGGCCTCGCGATCGTGGCGGCGGTCGTGGACGGCCACGGCGGGTCCGTCGAGGTCGCGAGCGCCCCCGGCGACACCCGCTTCACGGTCCGCCTGCCGCTGCGCGCCCGGTGACATGATGGGCGCGTGCCCCGCTCCCGAGCGACGGCCGTTTCTGGCCTTCGCCGCGGCACCAGCGCCGGCGCCCGTCTCGGGCGTCGGCTGACGGTTGCTGCGATCGCCCCCCTGCTCGCCGGCGTGCTCGCGGTCGGACCGGCGGTCGCCGCGCACGCCAGTCTCGGCTCGGTGCCGGTGGCCGTGAGCGACTACGTCGCGAGCGGGCAGCTGCAGGCACGGCTGTCGCAGGTCTACGGACCGGGAGCGACGAAGGGCTCCGGCGTCGACTTCGACGCGACCACGAAGCCCGGCCCGATCTCGCGCGTGTACGAGTGGACCGACGACCGCTACGCGCACGCGGACAGCGATCACCCGATCCAACTCACCAACTACTGGACCGTGCCGATCACGATCGCCGACAAGCCGGTCGGCGTCGCGGCGGTCTGGATCAACCCCGGCAGCGACCAGCCGGAGCTCGCCGAGTTCACGAAGTCGGCGCCGCTCGCGACGGCGCTCGCCGCGGTGCCGGCCGACGCGGCGCTCGTGCACGACGGCGCGACGGCCGCCTGGTACGGCGTCGCGAAGGACACGGCGACGCCGCTCGTCGCGGGACGGTCCGGGATCACCGCGCCCACGCCGGTCGCGGACCTCGCGCTCGCCCGCGCGACCCCCGCGCCGCAGCCCGGCACGGATGCGAACACGGGGATCGGTCTCGCGATCGGCGTGCTCGTGCTGCTCGTGCTCGTGATCGTCGCGACGGTGCTGCTGCCGCGGTTCCTCCGCGCGAAGCCGACGCCGAAGCCGACGCCGCGCCCCGCGATCGCCGCCACGGCACCGGTGGTCGAGCCCGTCGAGACGGCCGGCCCGGAGGATCCCGTCGACCCGACAGGCGCAACGACCGGACCCGAGCCGGCATCGAAGCCGGCACCGGCGCCGCGCACCCCCGCGACGCCGCGCACGACCGCGCCCCGCGCGACCCCCGCGAAGCCGCGCACCCC
>Ga0247757_10001812_pt1 | contig 12721 bp, 7 predicted proteins | sample UWRJL126311R4_FD_180929 | JGI IMG/M metagenome (GOLD analysis project Ga0247757, IMG submission 180929) | Plant litter microbial communities from Arlington Agricultural Research Station in Wisconsin, United States - UWRJ-L126-311R-4 | ecosystem: Environmental > Terrestrial > Plant litter >...
GGATGCATGAACTTGGACGTATAGGAAGAGAACTATCAGAGAACGGAGTGCGTACAGTTTAGACTGCACTAAAACACTTGATTCAGATTCTTGCAAGACAAGCTTGACCTTCAGACTCCTAGGATATCCTACCACAACTCCGTATCACTCAGCTTAAAGCTAGCGAGGATTCAGATACGAGCTATATCTCTAAACCATATTTTCGTAATCCAACACACTTTTATGAACCTCGGAATGCGTTAAAGCAACAAGCAGAACACAAGCCAATTCCCAGTGAAGAGTGCATTACAGACTGTAGTCGTGGATTGCACTAGGACCTTGTTCGTTGTAATCAGGTCTTGTCATGTAGCCTTTGTTCTGCCCCTGATCAACCACAAAGATTACTTTGGCGGCAACTTGAGCGCCTAGGAACGCCGACTCATCGAAACCTACGTCTTTCCACTCTGGGAAATACTCTGGTGGTTTGGCAAGTTTAACGGATGTTGGAGTCTGGCCATGAGATGAATGTGTGTTATGGGACATGCCTGGCATCAGCGCATTACCGCCGTGAGGCATCAGGTGCTGAGTCTGCGCGGTGGTCGCTGCGTACAACAACGGATTAACATGCGAGGGAGGACCACCGTGCGGACCCAACTGTGGCTGCGGTGTATTGGCACCAGTGCCAGTGGGTGTGGATATATTGGAGGGTATCTCAGAAGTGAATATTGTAGCCGACGAAGGTGAGATGAGATACTTTGTTTGTATGGTGGCAAGGAGGGCCTCCTTGAAGCCTGTCCAAGTTAGCACCAAGCATGGACACATCACGAATAGGCTGATGTCCTACCTCGAAGCCTAGAGCCGTTACCGCAAATGATCAAGGTGTCCCAAAGCTCACTTCTCTTATTAACTTCTGAGACGGCAGAAATCGTCCTGTGTACAGCATCCGCAATCTTCTCTAGCGTACCATTGCTGGCCGCCATGAAGCGCTCCGTGCCCACTTCAATTTCACGTCTTATAGGCCCGGATTGGGCATTGGATGAGGCTGCAGCATCAGAATTACCGTTTGCTTCCACCGCCGTAGAAGGTTCGGCATTTGGTCCTTCGTCGGCTCGCCTCTGTGGCCCTTCATCCAGTTGATTTTGCATCTCTGCTAGCTTCACGCTCCCCAGGTTCATGTTTTTGAGACTATCAAGCAGATGATGGTCTTCGTAAAGAAAGGTTGCCTTTTCACGCTTTGAATTTGGAAGACGCACTGGCCTAGCTGCGCCTGCCGCTGTAGCCGCCTCCGTGGCACCTTTCTTTTTGGCGTTAGCCTTCTCTTGCTTCTCCTTCTCCTTTTTAGCGAGATATTCTTCCATTTTACCACCTGTTACGATGCTGGCAACATCCAGGACGCCTTCAGCCTCGTCGGCATTCGCATCATCTCCAACTTCGGTATCTATACCCGGCCCACGAGGAGCGTTGCCTATGGTGGCTGCGGCTGCGGGTCCTGATCCAGGAGCCCCCGTTGATGCTGCTGCGGCAGGGTTTGTGATGGTCTCAGCCTCCTTCGCTTCTTTTGTTCCTGGAAGTGGGGTATCCGGAGGGAGGATTTCGCATATGAGACTCTTCTTCAGTTGCTCGCACATCTCCCGAGTCCAGTTCTTGGATTTCAGTTTTGCCAGGAGACCCTGAGTGAGCGCCTCTCCTCCACAGTGTGGTAGTGATATGACACGGCCTTGAAGATTTGGGATGAATTCGTTGATGGCGGTGACGTCCACCTTGTCCTTCCCAACGTCTATAACTGTTGATGTGTGCACACCGTATGCCCAGCTCGTCGCCATGGCGGCATCCATGAGCCCAAAGGCAGGAGTTTTGAACTTCTCGAAGAAGAACTGTGTAAGTTTTTCGTGTTCTTTCGGGGTCCATACGGGGTCCGCAATCAACAGAATAGGCGTATGGAAGGGCGGATTTAAGCTGTTGTAGACATGAGTGATGAGGGCATAGAAGCATGACCAGTCGACTATACGGCCTTCTCGAATGGGCCACACAGCGCCTTCTTCGGAGACACGATCCTCCTCGTAGACGTCTTCTTCACCCTGCTGTGCGCCATCCTGCGGTTCGCCGGCCCGGTCTGCACCGTTGGTCTGCCGCCGGCGCACCTTGTAAGGCTCCCATTCTCCAGCTTTCTCAGCAGGGAACATGCGCGACCGCACGCGCACCTGGGCGGGGGTGAAGGACTCGGGCAGCCCCAGCTGCGCAAGCGTCGTCTCCGAGCCGGGGGCGATGATCTGGGACAGAGGTCAGCGTGCACTGGAAGGGTATCAACGTGGCGGGGACATGGAGCACGACGTACTATTATCTGCTCGTCCTTGAACGGAGGCATGGTGGGCCAATGGGTGCGGGTGCTGGCACCGCGTTTTTGGTGAGAAGCGCGCGACGATAGGTTCCTGACGCGCGCGAGGCCAGCTACAGATCTGCCAAGGCGCCTGTCCCGCCTTTACACGCACATGCATGCTTCCTTGGTCGGCGGTCGGCGGCCCTGTCTTGCTTGCCATTCCCGCCGCCAGCTTCCGCTATAAGTTTCTCTATCCCTACCTGCTTCTATCTCGCCATGGAACTCGCTGCTTGCTTCGCCCACATATTCTCACCAGCTCGACCTTTCGGCGAGGAACCGCCCTGAGCTTGCTGTCCCAAGCTCTCCGCCATGGATCCCGCCCACCAAGTGAGCTCTGCCCTGAGCTCCACAGCGAGCCCCGCCGCCGACAGTCTGTCCTCGGTCTTGTCGAGTGCAGTAGAGGCCATGCAGACCGCTGCTGCAACCCTCCAGGCCACTGAGTCGACGTCGTCTTCGACACTTGGCCTCCTTGCCCGCATCATCCTCCGCGCCCTTGGCGTGCTGCCCGGCGCTCTGTACTGGATCATCACCTTCACCACCATCACTCTACCAACATGGCTTTTCACGCTCTTTTCGATGAGTCTGACCTTCACTATGAATTTTACCACTCTGTACGACCCCCGTAAACCACCTCTGTTGTAACCTAATAAAAGCAGAATGTTAATTGTCCTCTTCGTGGTGTCTACCGTCAGCTACCTTGTGCGCTATCGCTTCATGACCATGTACACTAGACTGCCCCCTGAACCCCAGCGCGATGATCCTCAAGTCGAAGTGTTCCCAGACAGCCAGGAAGGCGATTCCAAGCGCGGACTCGCAAACTACTTAGACGAATTTCTCAGCGCCATCAAAGTCTTTGGCTACTTGGAGCGGCCTGTGTTTCATGAGCTTACCCGCACTATGCAGACTCGGAAATTGATTGCAGGAGAGACTATCTTGCTGGAAGAAGAGAAAGGGTTCTGCTTGGTCGTCGACGGCTTAGTTCAGATCTTTGTCAAGTCTAATAGGGACAACTTAGACACTGATGACGAGGAGGGCATGTCAAGAGAAACAGCTGGGCATTCTGGAACCCATGGAGGTCATCGCCAAGGCTACCAGCTCTTGACTGAAGTGAAAAACGGCGCACCCATGTCCTCATTGTTCTCTATTCTATCTCTATTTACCGAGGATGTCAAGCTCCGCCACGAGGATTCTGAGGACGGTGGTATAGATTTGAGCGCTCCGGACACCCCTTTGGAAAAGCAAGTACGGCCCTCTATTTCTAGGAATAGCAGCTTCGCCTTGGATGATTCTCGTCCTCAAACCCCCGTTGAGGCACCTGGAACGCCTCCTCGTCGGCTTCATCGGAGGGCATCAAGTATCGCAAGCCCTACTGCTGGAGGCCGGCTTTCAAGTATTCCTCCGTTGACACTCGATGGTAACGGTCACGGTCACATCACAGATAGAGAAGATCACACATCTCAATCGCAGTCTCGGTCTAAATCCAAATCCAAATCTGCCCATCCTGATATTGTGGCGAGAGCTACAGTAGACACAACTATTGCTATTATCCCGGCTACTGCATTCCGACGCTTGACGCGTGTATATCCAAAAGCCACTGCACACATTGTTCAGGTGATTTTAACTCGATTGCAACGGGTTACCCTGGCCACTGGCCATGCGTATTTGGGCCTCACTAGTGAAGTTTTGCGGACTGAAAAGCTTATGAACACGTACACGACCTACGACCTTCCGGACTTCCTACGTGACTCGGCCTTGGAAAGACTGAAAGACAAATTTGCCAAAGAGACGGAGCGTATTGGGTCGGAAGAGGGAATGAAAGGAATCGCTCTCCATAACCCTGGGGCTGGTCGCCGGAGGAGATCGAATTCAACGCTCCGCAAAGGTTCCGCTGCTCATGCTAGGCTTGCTGCGATCCGTGGATCATCTACAGACTTAGGTGCAGACACAATTTCAAGAGTTGTGTCTCCGGGATCTATCAGCGGTCCTGATCGAATTAGTGCAGGCGACTTGTTGATAAATACACACACCGCCCGGGGAAGCGGGAGGCAAAGCCGCAATAGTTTCTCTCAACCGGTTCATCAAGATTACCGTCGTGATGCACGCACCCCTCTTGATGTTGGCGGCTTCAGCCCTTTTGCATCTCCTGCAACAAGGCCCACCAATCTGCGCCGCCAGGAATCTATTGATGAAGCTACCGTATTCAGGGAATCTGTGCTTGATTGCATGTTCAAGGCAATTGGATTGACAGACCTCGAAAACCCTTTCCCAAAGTCCATGTCTGTTGAACAGTCGCCACGTCTAGTTTCCTTTGATGCTAAAAAGCAAAAGGCTATATTCAGCAACGCATTTGGTTTCATCGATCCCTATGAAGCAAGTCGAGATGGTGATACTGAGTCTATGATATCCGCGTCAGGGATGTCCACCATGAGCGGCAATGGATATAATCTTGTGGAAGAAATTGTCAACGACGTTGAGATAGTGTATTTTCCCAAAGATGCTGTACTGGTCGAGCAAGGTGAAAGGAACCCGGGTCTTTACTATGTCATTGATGGATTTCTCGATGTGAGTGTACCCATTGAAGAAGATCAGAATGAGTCCAATATTCTCGGCACATCACCGTTCACCCCAAGAGATACCGATGCAGAGCTGTTTGGTGGATCTCTTTCTAGACGCCCTACAAACGGATCTACCTCATACTCCAATGCGCCCGACCAGAGTAAACGAAAAAAATCTAGAAAAACCTTGTTCCTTACTAAGCCTGGTGGCTTAGCTGGATATCTGGGTACCGTGTCGTCTTACCGTTCATTTGTGGATGTAACAGCTAAGACGGACGTCTATGTGGGGTTCCTACCCCGAGCGTCCATTGAAAGGATTGTCGATCGATATCCGGTAGTGCTTCTTACTATGGCTAAGCGTTTAACAACCCTGCTCCCTCGACTGATCCTTCACATTGACTTTGCTCTAGAATGGGTCCAGGTTAATTCAGGTCAGGTGATTTACAACCAGGGTGATGAAAGCGACGCGATCTATATCGTTCTCAATGGGCGTCTTCGAGCAATTCAGGACGGCGAAAACCACGGAATGAAAGTTATAGGCGAGTATGGACAAGGCGATAGCGTTGGTGAACTCGAAGTTCTTACTGAATCTGCACGGCCCGGGTCGCTGCATGCCATTCGCGATACAGAGCTGGCGAAATTTCCCAAAACACTTTTCAATAGCCTTGCTCTGGAGCATCCAGGTATCACCATCAAAATATCGAAGATAATTGCGTCTCGTATGAGAGCACTTATGGATGACCCTCTGCATGAACAAGGAAAGGAGCCCCGCTCAATGGCCACACGAAGCAAAGTCTCCTCCACAGTAAATTTGAGAACTGTTACAATTCTGCCAGTGACGGCTGGAATTCCGGTAGTAGAGTTCGCAGGCAGGCTGACAACCGCGTTGAATCAGATCGGCACACCCAACGGTGTGGTTTCTCTCAACCAGGCCGCCATCCTCAATCACCTTGGCCGCCATGCTTTTAACCGTATGGGTAAGCTGAAGCTATCGCAGTATCTGGCCGACCTGGAAGAAAAATACGGGCTAGTACTATATGTGGCAGACACTCCTGTCAAATCTCCTTGGACGCAGACTTGTATCAGCCAAGCAGATTGTATCTTGTTAGTGGGATTAGCTGAAGGCTCGCCCAACATTGGAGAGTACGAACGATTCCTCCTAACTACTAAGACTACGGCACGAAAGGAACTTGTCCTTTTACATTCCGAACGTTTCTGTTCGTCGGGTCTTACCCGTAAATGGCTTCGAAACCGTCCGTGGGTTAATGGCAGCCATCATCATATTCAAATGCCATACAGGGCCACAGTAGAACCAGTGCACCCTATAGGTCGTCGATTTGGCACTGCTCTCAAGCAGCGGGTTCAGGTATTACAGGCAGAAATCCAAAAATATACATCACGTAGGGTACGGCAGACGCCCCTGTACTCAGCAGATACGCCTTTCAAGGGTGACTTCCATCGGCTTGCCAGGCGACTCTGCGGCAAATCTGTAGGCCTTGTCCTAGGAGGTGGGGGTGCCCGTGGCATAGCACAAATCGGGATCATTCGTGCCTTGGAAGAGGCAGGTATACCTATTGATATGGTCGGAGGCACATCTATAGGAGCCTTTATAGGCGCATTGTATGCCTGGGATGCTGATGTTGTCCCGATGTATGGAAGAGCAAAGAAATTCGCGGGTCGTATGGGCAGTATGTGGAGGTTTGCTCTTGACCTCACATATCCTTCGTAAGTCATGGCTATATTTGTGGATTTTAGTCGACTGACAATTACAGTGCTTCCTATACTACTGGCCATGAATTCAATCGTGGTATCTTTAAAACTTTCGGCAACTCCCAGATCGAAGACTTTTGGCTCGAGTACTATTGCAACACGACCAACATAAGCAAGAGCCGGTGCGAGTTACATACTAGTGGCTATGTTTGGCGATACGTGCGGGCTTCCATGTCCCTGGCTGGCCTCCTTCCCCCTCTATGCGACAACGGCAGCATGCTCTTGGATGGTGGCTATATTGACAATCTCACTGTTACACACATGAAGAGCCTAGGTGCCGACGTAATTTTCGCTGTCGATGTTGGCAGCCTTGATGACACCACGCCCCAGTCCTTCGGTGACTCTCTCTCCGGGTTCTGGGCATTGGTGAACCGCTGGAATCCCTTTTCTTCTTACCCTAACCCGCCGACACTTTCGGAAATTCAGTCACGTCTCGCCTACGTGTCATCGTATGACGCCCTAGAGCGCGCCAAGAACACACCAGGGTGCAGGTACATGCGCCCACCCATTGATCCTTACGGAACTTTGGACTTTGCAAAGTTCGATGAGATTTACCAAGTTGGGTACCAATATGGGAAGGAGTATTTGGCTGGCTTAAGGGAAAAGGGTGTACTACCAGTAAGTGAGGAGACGGAGAAGGAGAAGAATCTACGAAGGACGATGGCACCTCGGCGCGCGAGTATTTGAAGTGGTGACAGGTGAACGCTGTTGCAGGGAGCGGAAGCTTGGCAGATCCAAGTCTCTAGAAATGGCGCAATAGGCTATTCGCCGCCCATTACAATGGGTTTACAGGTTCAAATGACTAAATATGTTTAAGTTAAGCTAGAGATAGGGAATCTTTGAGTCTTGAAGAAAAATAATAAACTGGCGTCGGATGCACGTTTGCTCTCAAGCTTCGGCCTATATTCGGCGACTTGTTGCATACACAGTACAACGGTAGCGAGTAGATGTAAGAATCTAGCACGACTGCATGACAGACACATCTCTTTTTTGCCTCCAAATTTGCGAGCTGAACAAGGCTAACCTTACCTTGCGCTTTGTAGTCTTCCTCGGGTCACGAGTCAGATAATAACCTTCTGCTCTGAGCCGGGAATCACATGTTTCAGGAAGATGGTTGGACCGCAGGCTGCTCGGTCGTATTCAACAGAGGGCTCTCCATGATTATTTTAAAAGGACCGATATAATTCGAAGATATCTGAAGAAAAGAAAAAAAAACCTGTTCATTATTGGAACAGCTTGTGCTATTCGAGTTCCCTTGTCCGTAATACATGCACCTGTAAGATAGCCCAGGTTACTCCAAAAGGTGACAGGATTCGTTGACCGAAAAAGTGTACTTGGGGACGATGGTCAGAGGAGTCGGAGATCGGATGTCCTGGCGCTATAGCTGCATTCGGACGCGTTATCCATGGCAGTCATTCGATTTCGACGGCAGACCCAGAGACGAAATGTCGCCACGAATGTTGCGTGTTTAATTACCCCGCTCGAGGCACTGGGCTCTCAGCGACGTAGCCAGGCGCTTTCAATTACGTGAAACGCAGGCAGGGCACCGAGTCGGAGGGTTGGGATGGGAAAATAATTGCGTATTTAGTGGGGAAACGTCAGTTGTGGCGGGAGCTTATCAGAGCCGAGATAGCTCGCGAAACTTTGCGGCGGATAATCGCGGGTTTGGGCAGACGCGCGGTACCAGCAACGCTGAGCGGGCTCACCGCCCGATTTATTTTCCATCTACGGGGAGCGGGCATCTTCAGGTCCATCCTCCTTGTTGGTTGCCATTCGGACGCCTGTTGGGTTCTGCGCTACCCTGAACCGCTGTGGTGCTGCTCTAAATTCCCGAGCAAAAGAGACACCTCAAGCAGTGCATTGCTAGTCTCCTCTTCCACGCCGCAGCACACGCAGGTGTGACTTGACTTCAGTTTTTACCCCTCAGCAGACTGAATTGGTGCCATTGAGCCCTCCGAGCGGCCAAGATGCGCACCGCTGCCCTCAGAGCAGCTTCATCTGCTGTTCGCGCCACCCGCTCGCCGCGCGTGGTCTGCCTGCGCGAAACCCTCCCACGGCGAGTCTTCTCGACGTCCACCGTGGCTCGCAATGCTGCTCTCAGCCCGACCGCAACCAGGGATTTCCACGCGACCAGCCCCGAAGATGTCGATGTCTTGGAGTCAGGCGTGGATCTCTCCGAGGCTGTTAAGGCTTTCGATCACCTCGATACCTTTCCCCGCCGCCACATTGGTCCATCCGCATCCTCGGTAGAAGAGATGCTCGCGAAACTCGATCCTCCAGTGAAGACATTGGACGAGTTCGTGAGAGAGGTTATTCCCAAAAGCATTCTGTCGGAACGCTCGCTCGAAATAAGTCCTTTGTCAGAGAAGCTGCCAACAGAATGGACCGAGAAGGGTGTGCCTGAGTCGTCGTTTCTTGACGTGGCTCAGAGAATCATGAGCAGGAATGAGCCTGGACAGAGCTTAATCGGAACTGGATACTACCCGACCAAGGTTCCAGAGGTCATCAAGAGGAATGTGTTGGAAAATCCGGCATGGTATACGAGCTATACACCCTACCAGCCAGAAATCAGCCAAGGTCGACTTGAATCGCTACTGAACTTCCAGACCATGGTCACTGACCTAGTGGGGCTTGAGATTGCGAACGCTTCCGTGCTCGACGAATCCACCGCTGCGGCCGAGGCAATGACCGTCTCGCTTGGCCAGCTTTCAGCATCGCGACAAAAACGCCCCAATAAAACCTTCCTCGTCTCCAGCAAGTGCCATCCCCAGACGATCGAAGTTTTGCGATCTCGCGCCGACGGCTTTGGTATTAAGATTGAGGTGGGCGATATCCTGCAAGATAGTTCTAAGAGGGTTGAGGAGCTCGGCGACGACTTGGTTGGAGTCCTTGCGCAGTATCCAGATACGGAGGGAGGCGTGCATGATTACCGCTCTCTAGCTGACAAGGTCCACAAGCATGGTGCACTTTTTAGTGTTGCTACCGACCTTCTTGCTCTTACGCAGCTTACTCCCCCAGGGGAATTTGGTGCTGATGTTGCCTTTGGAAATGCTCAGCGGTTTGGTGTACCCATGGGATACGGTGGACCGCACGCAGCTTTCTTTGCTACTACCGACAAGATTAAGCGAAAGATGCCGGGACGTTTGATTGGTCTCTCCAAGGACAGGCTCGGAAATCCTGCTGCTAGACTGGCACTGCAGACTCGAGAGCAGCACATTCGCCGAGAAAAAGCAACGAGTAACATTTGCACTGCACAGGCTTTGTTGGCAAACATGAGCGCTTTGTATGCAGTATACCATGGACCAAATGGATTGAGAACGATTGGGCGTCAAGTGATAGCTTCCACTCGACGCTTACAGCAGGTTCTTATTGACCTTGGCTACAAAACTGGACAACGCGGGAAATTGGATAATGCTCCGGCTCCTTTCGATACTTTTGTTGTTGCAACGGGAGAGAATACTTCGAATATAATTGCTGATCTAGAGAGAGTAGATCTCCACGTCCGACAAGTAGACTCACAGCACATTGGAATATCAGTTGGCGAAGCCACTCCTGCTAGCGTCGCGCGTAACCTAGTCAAGGTGTTCAGCAAGTTTGCGGAGTCTAAGACCAGCATGTCTATTTACAAGGCTATGAGCACTGAAGCTCCAGCTGGGTTCAAGCGCACGAGTGATTTCCTCACTCACCCTGTCTTCAATTCTCATCATTCCGAGACCCAACTTCTACGCTACATTCACCATCTCCAGTCAAAAGATCTGTCATTGGTCCATTCCATGATCCCGTTGGGATCATGCACAATGAAGTTGAATGCTACTTCGGAAATGGCTCCAGTGTCCTGGCCTACAGTTTCGAACCTTCATCCGTTCCTTTCTCTCGATAAGGCCAAAGGTTACGCTTTTATGATTAAACAGCTGGAAGATGATCTGGCCAACATTACAGGTTTCCATTCTGTATCTCTACAGCCCAACTCGGGAGCACAGGGAGAGTTTGCAGGACTTCGTGTGATCCGAAAGTATCAGGAACAGCAACCCGGTAAAAAGCGAGATATCTGCTTGATTCCCAAGTCCGCTCACGGCACCAACCCTGCCAGCGCTGCAATGGCGGGTATGAGGGTTGTCACAATTAACTGCGACACAATCACGGGGAATCTCGACATGGAGGATCTCAAAGCTAAATGTGAGAAGCACAGTGAAGAACTTGGCGCCATCATGATTACCTACCCCAGCACGTTCGGTATTTTCGAGCCTAAGGTCAAGGAGGTGTGCGACATGATCCATGAATATGGTGGCCAAGTATACATGGACGGCGCCAACATGAACGCACAGATTGGGCTGTGTTCACCTGGCGAAATTGGAGCTGATGTGTGCCATCTCAACCTACACAAAACGTTCTGCATTCCCCACGGTGGAGGCGGACCAGGTGTTGGACCCATCGGCGTGAAGAAACACCTCGCGCCGTTCTTGCCAGGCCACTTGCGGGGCGAGACAGGTGGAGCCCAGGCGATTCACCCTGTGAGTGGCGCGCCATGGGGTAGCGCCAGCATCTTGCCTATCAGCTGGGCATATATCAAGATGATGGGAGGTGTTGGTCTTACTCAAGCCACGAAAGTCACCCTTTTGAACGCAAACTACATTCTCTCCCGCCTCAAGGCTCACTATCCAGTCGTGTACACCAACGACAAGGGCCGCTGCGCTCATGAGTTCATTCTTGACATCCGGAAGTTCAAGGATACTGCTGGTATTGAGGCCATCGATGTTGCAAAGCGTCTGCAGGATTATGGTTTCCATGCGCCGACGATGTCTTGGCCTGTACCTAACACGCTGATGATTGAGCCGACCGAGTCCGAAAGCAAAGACGAGCTAGATCGCTTTTGCGATGCGCTCATCTCGATCCGAAAGGAGATTGAAGCCGTTGAGAAGGGTGAGCAGCCCAAACAGGGCAACGTGCTGAAAATGGCGCCGCATTCGCAGCTGGATCTTCTAACGGGTGAATGGGATCGTCCCTACACGAGGGAGCAGGCAGCATACCCACTACCTTATCTTAAGGAGAAGAAGTTCTGGCCAGCGGTTACAAGGCTTGACGATGGTATGTATAACATCGATTATATTCGGGATCAATAGCTAACGCAATGTAGCCTACGGTGATACCAATCTCTTCTGCACATGCGCACCACCCGAGGACAGCGAAGACATCAACAAGGCTATCGATGCACCTCAGCCGACATAAAGGGTAGAGCATACAGGCCCTTGCATTGCCTGATTGAGTTTCTATCTTACTATTTCCTGAATCTCTTCAACAGCAGGGCAGCGAAGGAGTTTGGCGCAGGTAAAGCCAGCCATGTATAATGGGGCTTTTCTCAAATGGTTCTGGGTGCATTTACAGGGAACGGCCATATTTTTGTAGTTTTTTTCTCAGCCTGCTTCCCACCATATTCAACATGGGAGGGGGTGGACTATACAAAGGAACACTTTGTCGATTCTGGCTTCATGGCTGCGCGTCCTCGGGTAGATTGACGTGATGTTCTGCCACGTGCCTGCGTTTGTGTTGCTGTTTGCTGTTGCTGTTGCCGTGTACCACGAACGATGATGTCATAACTATGAACTTTCAGAAGGTTGACCGACTTTTCAGCAAGGGCCAGGGACAGGCGTTTGCGAGACGCACGGCCCCGGTGATGATATCTTCGAAACCCCGCGGGGAACTGGGCTTATCAGACGCTCGCTATCTTCACTCTGCTTTACTTATCTGGGCCCAGCAGGCAGACGAGGGTGTAGGGGCACAAGGTCGGACATTTCGAGACAGACAAAGAGTGAAAGAGAGAAACCGTTCCGTTTTCCTTTTCCTTTTTTTGAATCCGTATACGGAACCTGAGCTTGCATCTGATACACAAGGGAGATAATTTTAAGATAACAGCACTTCCCTTGTCAGATATCTTTTTTAAAAACCCCGTAGAAAAGCATCTCAAGAGGAGTGGGATTTGAATAGTAGCGGTAGACGAATCTGGAAACTAGCGGCCGATCGCGGAGCCTAGCGTTATATAATC
>Ga0247757_10001813_pt1 | contig 12719 bp, 8 predicted proteins | sample UWRJL126311R4_FD_180929 | JGI IMG/M metagenome (GOLD analysis project Ga0247757, IMG submission 180929) | Plant litter microbial communities from Arlington Agricultural Research Station in Wisconsin, United States - UWRJ-L126-311R-4 | ecosystem: Environmental > Terrestrial > Plant litter >...
GCTTCGTCGAAACGTTGGATCTGACCGATCGCCAACGCTTCGAAGGAGTGCTGGCGGCCATTCGAGCGTTGGCTGACGCGCAGAGTGTCGTCTCTTGTCTCGGCGGTCTCGGCTACGCGACCGAGGCAGGGATCGTGGCCGTGACCGGCGCGGGAGCGCCCGTCGCGATTGCACTCGCAGCGCGCGCGGCGCCCCTGCTGCTCGATTGTCCCGACGCGGTCGACGCCATCGAGGCGTGGTTCATCAAAGATAGCATCGTCGAACGATTCAAGAACGGCGAATTCAATCTGCGCACCGACGACGCGCTCGTGGTTGGGGTTCGTTCGCAAATCACCGTACGACTCGCAGTGAAGGGCGAGCCGGAAGACAACGTCTTCCCCTCGGTGATGGCCGACTTGAGCGCCATCGGCGGCCCGCCCAACGCATCGTTCACGCGCGCGGGCGAGGGAGGCGCTCCGTCTGACGAGCAACTCGCGTTGCCCTATCAATGGAGCGGTGAGGTGACTCCGCCGAAGGCCGGGTGCCAGTTCACCTACCTGAGGATTGGCTCCAGCGACGCTTGGTTTGCGGGCTGCATCGAGGTTTCACCTCCGCCCAAGCTCACCGTCACGCTGAAGGCGACGCCAGCGAGCGTAGGGCTCGGAGAGAGTGTGGTCGTGCAAGCGACCGTCGAAGGAGGGACTGCTCCGTATGAGTCCGCCTGGGCCATTCGTGATCAATCCGGACCCGAGAACACACTGCAGATCGAGGACCGCCCGCCGACGCGGAGCCACTACGAGTTTGCCGTGCAAGATCGATCTCGTAGCCTCCCCTATTTCGCAACCGCGGAAGTATGGGTCGATGTTTGCGGTGATCGTGAGTGCTCATCGTCAGAGAGCTGTGAAGCGGATTGCCCGGCGGGCAACGGAGGCGCAGGAGCGGGTGGGACCTCGGGGGTCGGTGGTGGGGCCTCCGGCGGGGCAGCTGGATCAGGGGGCAGCGGTCCGACTAGCGGCTCCGTCGGGCCCGCGGCAGATCCCGCCTTTCAGATCTCGGGTGCGCCGAATCCGGGGTCAGGGGGGCTCACCCAAGGCGACCCTCACCTGAAAACCTTCGATGGCCTGAGCTACGACTTGCAAGCGGTTGGAGAGCTCACCCTCGTCTCGGACGCGACGGACGAACTCGAAGTGCAGGTGCGCACGAAGGGCTGGCACGGCTCGGTCGCCGTCAACATCGGCGTTGCGGCTCGCGTCGGCGCCGACCGAGTGGCGTTTTATGCGCCGGCGGAGGCAGGCTCCCTGGGACCAAGTACGCTGAATGGTAAATCGTTCGATTTCCCGAACGGCCGCACGAACCTCGTGGGCGGAGGACGCGTCTACCGCAAACCGGGGCTCTATGTCGTCGAGTGGCCCGATGGAACTCAACTGCGTATTGCCCCCGCGAGCTACCACCTGAGCGTCCAAGTCTTCGGGTCCGACGCGCGGCGAGAGCACTTCCGCGGCATCTTGGGAGACTTCAACGGAACGCATGCCTCCGACTTGGTGACGCGGCAGGGCGTCGCCATGCCGAGTCCGGTCGCCTTCGGCGAGCTCTATCACGTGTTCGCCGAGAGTTGGCGGATCACGCAGGCAAACTCACTCTTCGACTATGATGCAGGCCAGGACACCGAGACATTCACGAATCGTGCGTTCCCACGTCGGTTGTTGCGCGCCTCGGATCTCGATCCTGCGATCCGAGCGCAAGCTCAAAAAGCTTGCGAAGAAGCCGGCGTCGTCGACCCCGCGTGGATGGAGGCGTGTATCTTGGATGTGGGAACGATGAGTGATCTGTCGTTCGCGCGGCTCTACTCGTCACCCCCTGCAGTGAAAGCAGCGCTGAGCGTCACCCCGCCGCCTGTCCTGGATGCCGACCATCAAGGTGGACTCAGTGCCGACTCGACCCTCGACGGGACCTTGGCCGCTGGCGCGAAGCATTCCTTCACGTTCTCGGTCAACCAAGGTGCAGGTGTGCAAATCCGTCTGGTCGACGCGACGGGTAACTCATTCGTGCCAGGGTACCAAGTGTTCAATCCGACCGGCGTGCTAGCGGCGTCGATATCCGCCCAAGAGGTTGCCTACGGGTCGTTTACAGCTGGTATGACTGGAACGTATACCATCGTCATCTCGGACGCTTCGGGGCTGGCGGGCGTTCAGGGAAACTACCGACTCCACGTCGCAACGGCCCCTGGCGCGAACGAGCACGGGCTGTTGGCGCCCGGGGCCGTTGCGACCGGAAGCATCGAGAAGGGCGATCTAGATTCCTGGACCTTCACCGCGAGCGAAGGTGAAGGCATTCAGCTGCGCGTGACCGACGTTGCCGGAGGGGCGCTGGTGCCCGCGATCAGCGTGTACAACCCGAGCGGCGGACTCACGGCTTCGACCTCGAACGGTGAAGTGGCCTACACCTCGTTCTCTGCGGGGATGACGGGGACGTACACGGTCGTGGTCTATGATTGGTCCACGAACGTCGCCTCGACCGGTGATTACAAGCTCTACTTTACCAAGGGCCCAGGGGCTAATGAACACGGGCTCTTGACGCCTGGAGGAGTAGCCAGCGGGACCATCGAGAAGGGTGATCTCGACTCCTTCACCTTCACGGTGAAGGAGGGCGAAGGCGTCCAGTTGCGGGTGACCGACATTGCCGGAGGCGCGCTGGTGCCCGCGATCAGCGTGTACAACCCGAGCGGTGGGCTCACGGCTTCGACCTCGAACGGCGAAGTGGCTTACACCTCGTTCTCTGCGGGGATGACGGGGACGTACACGGTCGTGGTCTATGATTGGTCCACGAACGTCGCCTCGACGGGTGACTACAACCTCTATTTCACCAAAGCTCCCGGCGCGAACGAGCACGGGCTGTTGGCGCCCGGGGCCGTTGCGACCGGAAGCATCGAGAAGGGCGATCTAGATTCCTGGACCTTCACCGCGAGCGAAGGTGAAGGCATTCAGCTGCGCGTGACCGACGTTGCCGGAGGGGCGCTGGTGCCCGCGATCAGCGTGTACAACCCGAGCGGCGGACTCACGGCTTCGACCTCGAACGGTGAAGTGGCCTACACCTCGTTCTCTGCGGGGATGACGGGGACGTACACGGTCGTGGTCTATGATTGGTCCACGAACGTCGCCTCGACCGGTGATTACAAGCTCTACTTTACCAAGGGCCCAGGGGCTAATGAACACGGGCTCTTGACGCCTGGAGGAGTAGCCAGCGGGACCATCGAGAAGGGTGATCTCGACTCCTTCACCTTCACGGTGAAGGAGGGCGAAGGCGTCCAGTTGCGGGTGACCGACATTGCCGGAGGCGCGCTGGTGCCCGCGATCAGCGTGTACAACCCGAGCGGTGGGCTCACGGCTTCGACCTCGAACGGCGAAGTGGCTTACACCTCGTTCTCTGCGGGGATGACGGGGACGTACACGGTCGTGGTCTATGATTGGTCCACGAACGTCGCCTCGACGGGTGACTACAACCTCTATTTCACCAAAGCTCCCGGCGCGAACGAACACGGTCCCTTGACGCCCGGCGTCCAAGCGCTCGAAACCATTGATAAGGGTGACCTCGATTCGTTTACGCTCGCTTTGAATCAGGGCCAGCGGATTCAGTTTCTGGTGACCGACGTTGCGGGCGGCCCGCTCGTGCCGGCGATCTCGGTTTACAATCCGCAAGGCGGTCTCACGGCTTCGACCTCCAACGCGACCGCCGCAACCACGACCTTCACCGCCGGTATGACCGGTATCTATACGCTCGTCATCTATGATTGGTCGAGCAACGCTGCGGCATCGGGTCAGTACTCTGTCTTGGCGACGTTCCTGCCATAGTCTGGCGACGAGCAACGGCGGGGCATCAAGGCTGGTGGAGTGGACGAAGAGCGGCTGCACGAGGCAGGCCGTCCTCTTGCCCGGGGACTCGTGTCAGCCGCTAGGCTTCGTCGAACGGTGGAGTGTGCTCGCTCCGAAACCCGCGTGAGAGAGCTTGACCCCGTGGCGTCGTGACGCTTGCCGGCCGGGTCGAGGACGGCTCGTGGAAGCCTTCGGCGCCTAGCGGCGTGAGGTTTCCAAAGCTCTAGCAACGGGCGCGCACGCTAGCTGTGCGGCATAGACGCGGCGGCCTGCCGGATGGGACGTGACAAAGCGCCTCGCGCGAGGCGTTCCTTGCAATCAATACAGCGCCAGTGACCGTCGAGCGCCGGTCGGAGATGAGTGCCGGCACCGCAGTCGACACAGCGCGCAGCTTCGAGTACGCGCGCGGCTTCGGCATCGACCGCCCGCAAGTCTTCACTCGTAACGATCCCGCGCGGACCGCGCTGGTCGGCAATCACGAGCGAGCCGACCGAGCTCAACAGCATGAGCCACGCCGCATCGCGAACGGAGCAGCCCGGCGACACGGTAACCGGGTAATGGGACCCGAAATGCGCCACCGATGCGTCGAGCGGCGCTTCGCGCAGGTCACAGGTGCAGACGAAGCCAACCAGCCGTGACCCTTTGGCGATCGGAAAATGGTGAATCCCTTCGCGCGCCGAGAGTTCGAGGATCTCGCCGCAGGTCTGCTCCGGTGAGACGAGCACCAGTGGGTGGCTCATGCACTTTTCCAAGGTGAGGGCTGCCATGCTCCCCGAGCAAGCAAGACGAATGCCGCCCTCGCCTTCCGTGTCTACGAGCGTTCTTGCCTCGTCAGCGCGTTCATCGGCAGGAGTGTGATGGTCGAACCGTTCGTACGCTTGTCTGCCCGCTGCAGCGAGCTGAGCGAAGCGTGACTTGATGGCGCAGCTGCTGCACCAACGGGGGGGTAGGTGTCACGGTGGTGTGGCCTCGACTCCTCCGCTAGCTAGCCACGGTGGCCTCGACCCAAGCCAGATACTCCTCAGTCACCTGCCCCGTCACGTAGTCGCCAGTAAAACAGCTCATTTCGAGCTGCGTTACCTGAGAGCCCTCGGTGATGGCGGCCTGCATGTCCGAAACCTCCTGGTAGATGAGGTAGTCGGCGCCCAGTTGCTTCGCCACCTCGGGGATTTTGCGACCATGCGCGACCAGCTCCCGCCGAGACGGAATGTTGATGCCATAGACGTGCGGAAAGCGCACCGGGGGCGCGGCCGACGTGAAGGTCACCTTGTTGGCTCCGGCCGCACGCGCCATGTCGATGATCTCTTTCGAAGTGGTGCCGCGCACGATCGAGTCGTCTACAATCAGCACGTTCTTGCCACGAAACTCGCGCCCCATCGCGTTGAGCTTCTGCTTGACGGAGCGTTTTCTCTGCGCTTGACCGGGCATGATGAAGGTGCGTCCGACGTAGCGATTCTTGAAAAAGCCCTCGCGATACTCGATGCCCAACTTTTGTGCCACCTGCATGGCCGCCGGACGTGACGAGTCGGGTATGGGCATGACGACGTCGATATCGCCTCGCGGTGTGTGGCGCGCCACGGTGTCGGCTAGGCGGTTTCCGAGCCTGAGGCGCGCTTCGTAGACCGAGATGCCAGACATGACGGAGTCGGGGCGCGCTAGGTAGACGAACTCGAAGGAACACGGCACGAGGCGCGGCTCACGGGTGCACTGTCGGGACACCATTTCCCCGCCCGGTGTGATGAAGATAGCTTCCCCCGGAAGCAGATCGCGTACGATCTCGTAGCCGCCACTCTCGAGCACCAGCGACTCGGAAGCGACCGCCCACTCGGTCTCGCCTTTGTCGCCGAGCTTCTTGCCGAAGGTGAGTGGCCGAATGCCGAAGGGGTCACGAAAAGCCAATAACCCATGGCCGGCAATCAAGGCGATGACCGCATAGGAACCCTGCACGCGTTGGTGTACATTTGCCACGGCCGCGAAGATCTGATCTGGATTGAGCGATTGTTCGCTCACTTCTTGTTGCAGTTCGTGGGCCAAGACGTTGAGGAGTAGCTCTGTGTCGGAACTGGTGTTCAAGTGACGCCGGTCGACCCGACACAGCTCACGGCTCAACTCCCGGGTGTTCGTCAGGTTGCCATTGTGGACGAGCACCAGACCATAAGGGGCGTTGACGTAGAACGGCTGCGCTTCGACCGTTTGCGACGCGTTGCCTTGCGTCGCGTAGCGGACGTGACCGAGCCCCAGGTTGCCGCGCAAACCGCGCATGTCCCGTGTGCGGTAGGCTTCGCGCACCTGGCCCTTGGCCTTGTGCATGTGGAAGACGTCCCCTTCGGCAGTGGCGATGCCGGTCGAGTCCTGCCCCCGGTGTTGAAGGAGCGATAGGCTGTCGTAGAGAGCTTGGTTGACGGGGGAGGACGAGACGAGTCCGACGATTCCGCACATTGCGGGAGCGAGTCTGTCACGCCCGCGCCGGAACTCCAGGAGGGCCGTCTCCTTGCCGCGTCGGTGCGCAATTTGGCCCCTCGCCCTGTGCGAACCCAAGCCGCCACACGGTTACGCCCAGGGTGCGAAGCGATCACGAACCAAGTACGGCGAGCGCAGCCGTCGGAGTCCCCGCGTCCGGCGCAGCCCGCGCAAGGGGACGGCCCGCAGCGCAGCGAGCACGCCGGGCCGTGGCGCGCTGAAATTTCGGCGGGGCAGACAACTGAGACTCGACCCGCACCGATGGGGGGGAATGATTAGTCGTGCTGGTCGATCCGACGGTCCCGAGCAACCGACGTTGCCTGGAGGCCTAGCAGGTGAAAATTCAAATCCGCCGAGTGCGAACGCGCTGGCGCCTCGCGAGTCGGAGGTCAGTTCGGGTACCGCGCTGTTGGTACGCAGGTTTGCGGGGGCCGGTGACGGTCGCTCGATTGGAGGTATTGCGCCTGCGGTGGGCTCCGCAGGGGGTGGCGATGCTTCACTCGAGCAGAAAATCCGGCAAAATCCGGCGTACCGGAGCCTGTCCGCGGGTGATCGGGGCGTTGCCGAGTGGATCCTCTGGCGAGCGTCCCTCGGTGATCCTCAGAAGCGCGCCTACTACCTGGGCAAGCTCGATACTCTGTTCAACACGCCCTACGTGAAACGGAGCGTGGGGGAAGCGGAGCTCGAAAAGATCAACAACGCCGAGGTGGACGCCGCGCTCGCACGAGAGAGGGCGCGTGGGGACGTGTTCAAGGGTGAAGAGGAGCAATCGAGCGCGAGTGCGCGCTTGACCTCGCGCGTCGGTTTCAATGGCATCCGTTACCAAGTTGACGGCCGCGATCCACGGGCGGTGGTCGTCAAGCTGAAGGTTCATCTGACGGGCAAGCCGGAACTCATCGCGAAGATCAAGGAGCTCGAAGACGCGATAGAGAAGGCGGCTTCGACGAAGGGCTACCGCGTGGACCTCGAGTTCGTAAACAAATGGGGGGCGGATGTCTTCCATGTGAAAGCGAACCCGAAGGAATGGCCCACGGCGGATATCTGGGCGACCGGCGTGGAGACTCTGGCCCACGAGCTCCATCATTTGTTGGGTCTCGACGATCGCTACGACTACATCGAGGCACACGCGGCGAACAAGTTCATCCCGACGAGCGAGCGACTCTACTTATTCGCCATCCAAATGATGAAGCCCGATGACCCACGCGGCTTTGCCAGCTTCATGGACAATCAGTTCAGCGGCACGCTCTTGTCGGAGGACGTGTGTCGGGTGCTGCAAGACCACAGCGCCCGGTGCATCGATGCCCGCAAAGAATGGGATCCACCGGGTCTGCCTGCCTACGACACGGGCGTTCGAGGCGGCGTAGCCCAATAAGTAGAAAGAAGCGCGATCATGACATTACGAAGCGGCGTGGTTCCTTTTTGTCGAGCGACCCTCAAAGAGTCGTCTCGCTATGCATTTTTACTGCTCGTTCCGGTTGCCGGCTGCGCATCTCGCGTGCCCGCGCAGTCGGTAAACGAGGGCCCATCGGTCGCGTCGTCAACGCCACCGCTCAACGATGCTCTGGCGGCACCGTCGGCGTCGGTGCCAGTGCCCGCCGCTGCACAGCCTCCCGCCGTGCAATCCAATCCAGCAGCGACCGCGAGCTCGTCCTCCGTCGCGGCCGCGCCTGTTGCTTCCCCTTCGGACGGATCGGGCGAGTCAGCAGACGCGGGGACCGCAGCGCCGCCCGCCGCGGTGGCACCGTCGCCAAACCCAAGGAAGCCGCCCAGCGAGGTGAAACGTCCGACGCTCTGGTATTGTTACGTCTGGGCGCACCTTCAGTATACGACGCAGGATTGCTTCGATACGATCAAGGAATGCCGGCAGAGCCTGCCAAAAGGAGGGATCACGCTCCGACCTTGCATGGCGCAAAAGCGTCCCGCGTGGTGCACGGAGCCGTACGAGGTCCCGGAGGACCCAAGCGAAAAGCGAAGCTCGAAATGCTTCGGTTCTGAAGAGGCGTGCTACGAATACCGAGCGTACGTCCGTGGGAACGGTCTCGCGAGCAGTCCGTGTGTGGAGGTAAAGACCAAGTGAGCATCCGCCCACACGTGCGGCGGAACAGCTTGGTGTCGAGATGAGAGTGCTCTGAAGCGGCAAGGCTATGCGCCGTTTCACCCGAAGCTACGCATCCTTGCCAATGTCGAGCATGGCTCGCGGGTGGTTTTGCTCGAGCTTCGCGTGGGGGTCGGGTGGCTTCGCCACTTTGACCGAGGTGATGCACGTCAACGAGATCGTCGTCGATTGAAGGTGACGCTGCCGAATCAGGATCAGCCGGTCTTGGCTCCGATGCCGTTCCGTTAGGTCGGCGCCGAGCGAAGGCCGTTGCGGTCTCAGCCAGGTCAGGCGCGACTCGAGCTGCGTCGATTCGGACGAGGCGATCGCTGGCGCGTGCCAGGTCGGGTAGGCGGCGCACCTCGTGCGCGTCTCGCGTAGGCCGGTGGCCAAGGAGCAATTGCGAACCTAAGCCGCACTTGCCACGACGCACCACATGAAGCGACCGCGCCACAGAACGGCGAGGCGCAGTGTTTGGGCCCCCACGTCCGGCGCAGCCGGCGTCGGGCGGGCCCCCGGCGCGCGCAGCGGAGCGAGCACGCCGGGCCATGTCACGACGTGCCCCGGCGGGGCAGCCCTAGCGCTGTCGCTTGACGAACTGAATCAGCCACTGCCCGAGTTCGTGATGCATGTGGACGAGGTAACGGCGAGTCTCCCCGCTGCTCACCGCCGTGACGTAACCCTCGACACACCCTTCGTTGGTCGTCGAAGTGTTCTCCAACCAGATGTCCTCCACGGTGCCGAACAGCTCTGCGGCGTTGGCCGCCAAGTACTGACTGGCCGCGTCGAAGGAGCTGAGCTTGTTCTGACTGACCGCGTTCGCGAGCACGAGCGCGTTGATTTCGTTTTGATTCAAGCGCGAAGCGAGCTCTTTGTTCATGGCCTGTTCGCCCAGCTTGTCGGGCGTCAAGTTCCTCTTCTTGAGGTCCGCCACCAAGGCGGTCGCTTTCTTGTTCGCGGACTGCGTGACTTGGGCGAGCTCCGCGCTCGTCTGTTTCGCGACGTAAGTCCGCGAGAAGTAGAGGGCGGCCTTGCCATTGCGGTTGAATTTTACTTCCGTTAGCAGATGCTGGAGCTCGACTTCGGCTGACTTCTGCGGCGGTAGCTGAGGCTTGTGAGACTCGACCAATATTTGCTCGACGGCTTGTGCCGGAATGACCAGCCCAAGCCGCTCGGTCGAGGCGTGCCGCGCAGTCACCACGCCCACCACTCTGCCGCAACTGTCGACCAGCGGGCCGCCGCTGTTGCCGGGGTTGATGTTGGCATTGGTCTGTATGAAATCGGCCGTGCCGAGGTGGCGCTGCGCGGCCGTGATGGTCCCCGGCTCGAAAGTGCGAACGAATGCGCTGCCGGCGACCCCGGGATAGCCGATCACGGCAACGCCCTCACCGACACCGGGCAGCTCATGCTTGAGCCGCAGCGGGTGGGCGACGATATTGCTCGTTGGTCGGAGCAGGGCGAGATCCGCTTCGCGGGAGACCATCACCACCTTGAGCGGCGCCAGGCGCTCGCTGCCATCCGGCAGAGTCAAGCGCGCCCCGGCGGGCGCGGTGCCATTGGCGAGAACGTGAAAATTCGTGACCACGACTTGTCCCTCGATGTCGTCGATTACGAATCCGCTGCCGACGCTTTGCCCGGCCGCAATCTGCAGGGTGGCGGGACCGGTGAATCGCTCGACCGCCGCGGCGTCGAAGGTGCTCGCTCGACACTCGGCGGCAGGAATGGGCCCAGGACTGCCGATCGGAGCGAGGGGTCGCTCGGCGCCGCAACCTGCGACCGTTAAACATGACAGACCGACCAAGACGGAAGCTCTAAATTTGGGCATGACAGCGCTCCTTGAACCGAGAGTCGTTGAGTGACTCTCAATGGTCGGACCGCGCTTGCCCGAGTTGCTCCTTTTTCAGGCCTTTAGGGACGCAACGGTGCGGCTGCCGAGCAGCGCTCGGAACCGCACGAGAGAGAGCCTCGTCGCGCTGATGGAAGGTGAGCTCACCGTTCGTAGCACTTCGGGCGCTGGCAGTGCGTTCACGTTCACGGCCGGTTCGCGAGACAGCGGCCGCGGGTCGAGCCGTACCCGCGCGGGCGAGTAGCAGCGGCGAGCGCCAGCGCGCGCCACGGAAAGCCGGCGCAGATTCCGAAGCTGCGCGGCACGCTTGCGGGCACGTCGGGCCTTTGCGACGTACAATGGACGTACAACGGCGGGCCATCAAGACACCTGGTGGAGCGAGACGTCGTGCGGCCATTCGAGAAAACTCGGGTCGCCGTTTCTTCTTTCTGGGTCCAACGCGACTGAAAACACTTTGCCTGGGCAGCCCGGCGAGTGACTTTCGTTGATGGTCACGCGCGACTGCGTGTGACGTCGAAGCCTTCGGCGGCGCGCGTCGGCTCACGTGTGCCCGCCGCGCAGGCCCTCGGGCAAGAGCCGCACGCGCGAGCCAATGAGCGGCGACGCCGAGTGGCTCGATGCGCCCGTGTCGAAGTCGGGCTAACCTGGAGGCGTGGGTGCTCCAGACACGACTGATTCGCTGCAGCGGTTGCGGGCGGCATGCGCCGAAGTCGGTTTCGACTTCGATAGCGTCGCGCCTGCCGTCGTCGCTCGTATTCGACTGCTCGCCGAGTGTACAGAGACGGTCTCTGACTGCGAGCGCATGATCGCGATCGCTCGGGACGTCTTTCGCTACTATGATCGCGTGAAGCCGCTCGCATCCTTCAATCAGGCCGAGCGCCGAATCGTCGTGCTCGGTTGCGTATTCTCCGACATCGGAAAGACGGGTCCGGCCAGCGCGAGTACTAGCGGGCAACGGCTGGTGCTCGAAATGTTTGCGGTCGAGGGCGTCCCCGACGACACGCAGCCGGTCACACAGTTCTTACGAACGTACTTCCCGCGAGACGCCGATGAGCGCATCAGGCGATTTGCGGAGCTGGGGCTCGATCCGGCCCTGACGATCCGCGAGTTTTGGAACCTCCACAGCACGTGGACCTTGGAAATCGCGGAGGCCGGCGGCGTGCCCCCCGAGGTCGTGGCTGCCGCCGCGACTCACCATTTGCTCGACGACATCAACCCCCGGGCGATCGTCGACACACAGAACCGCTTCACGTGCCCTTCTGGCGACAACCCGGCCTTTGACCGCGCTGAAAAGCTAATCATCTTGCTCGACAAGTACGACGCAGTTCGTCGGCGCGGGCGGCGTCAACATCCGCAGGCCATCGCCTGGCTGCGTTCTTGCGTGGAGAAAAGCCATCACTTCCACGGCGATGCGGAGCTGCTTACGCTAATCGCCGATTTGGATGAAGTGGCCGTCGCTTCGTGAAGTCGCGGAATGCGCCGCGGGTATGACGGTCATGGCCCCGCGGCGCGTGGCGTTGCAGCTTCGGCGTCAACGAGAACCAAACAAGCGGCAAGCGCAGTCGTCGGGGCCCCCACGTCCGGCGCAGCCGGCGTAAGGGGGCCCCCGGCGCGCACAGCGCGAAGCGCGAGCACGCCGGGCCGTGTTGCGACGTTCAACGCCGGGGCAGCCCTAGAACTGGCTGAAGAGCTTCCAGACTTCTTGGGGCTGCCAACGCTGGCCTCCTTCGCGCGGGGGGTCCGGCGTGTGTTGACCCACGAAGGAGCAGAACTCGACGGGATAGCCCGCCGTGCATCCCGTGTAGTTGGTGCACACGTGGTTGCCGGTGGCGCGAGTCGGCGTCATCGCCGTGCAGCCGTTGAGCTTTGCGTAGGTTGTCGCCATCGAGACACCCCCGTCATAGGGGAGCACGTTGTCGTCGGTGCCGTGCGAGGCGTAGAAGGCGACGGCCTTGCTCGGATTGCAGCCACCGGCGCTGAGCTGCGCCGCGCCGTTGTAGATGGCGACCGCGCGGACACCCCAGGTGCCCGTTCCCCCGAGGGGGCGCGAGCAGGCGGTGCGGTAGGACATGCTGCCGCCGTAGCTCCAGCCGTTGGCAAAGATCTTGTTCTTGTCGATGCAGAAGTTTGCTTCGACCTGCTCGACCACGGCGTCGGCGAGCGCGACGTTCGACCCGCTCGAATCCGGCCAACCGCAGCCGCTTTCGCCGTTACCGGTGCCGGTGCACGGCGTCCCGTTCTTTTCCCCATTGGGGGCCACGAAAATGGTGCTGCTGGCGGCGTCTGCGATGTCTTTCAGCCAGTAGTAGTTCTGTTGGTACATCTGCTTGTCGTTGCCATCGAGCTGATGCCACGCGATGACCAACCGGTACGGCTTCGTGTTGTCATAGTTGGCGGGGACGCTCAGGATGTAGCGACGTTGCTTGTTCGCGGCGGTAATCGAGATCGGATTACCGTTGTTGTACATGCT
>Ga0247757_10001814_pt1 | contig 12711 bp, 3 predicted proteins | sample UWRJL126311R4_FD_180929 | JGI IMG/M metagenome (GOLD analysis project Ga0247757, IMG submission 180929) | Plant litter microbial communities from Arlington Agricultural Research Station in Wisconsin, United States - UWRJ-L126-311R-4 | ecosystem: Environmental > Terrestrial > Plant litter >...
AGGAACCTCCTTTTTTTTGGGCGTGAGCTGGGGAAAGCGGATACGTACGCGACGCGATGCGAAGTGAAGCGACAAGCGCTGTGCTGTGCTGTAAGATGACATTGGACGTATTGACTTGTGACAAGCTCGTGGGGATGCAGGGAACCAACGGAGACCAAACCCAACCCTCGATATAGCTTTGGGCACGAATACGATCGTTTGCAGGTAGACGTTAGTTTGAGTGCCGAGGAGGGAAAGAATGAGGAGGTATCGAGGAGAAAAAGAGTTTCCATAGACAAATGAAAGGTGGAGAATTTGGCTGGAATATGTAGTAAACAGTACGAATAAGAAATGTAAGCAAGAAAGAACATCAAAGAGAAGCGGAAAAGCATAGTTTTTGAGATCTAAATAATTCGTTTGACTACTATTAACGCCTCCATTCTATGTACAAACTAACCCTCTTTCAAAAAGAGGGCGGAAGGGATAAAAAAAAGGAATAGTAATGAGAAGAAAGGCATAACTCATAAATACAACGATTACGGAACGGATAAGAAAACATACCCATCAATGAAATCCAACCAAGGCGCCCCAGCTGCACTGATCTAGTTCCAACACAAACTCCAAGTCGAAAAGCCGAGCACAAGAGAGGTTGTTTCGTGATTTAGAAGAAAGAGTAAAAAGAACGCCTCCTAACACCCACATTTCAAGTTTTTCAACACTTGAGAAAATGAAATGCATGCAATCTACATGATTTCAAAAACAGCAAAAAGGAAAAATTCATAAGGGAGAGAATGAGCCACAAGTATCATCATAGCTTCAATCCCTTCTGGATGAGCTTGCCTAGCGTAACGCCCTGTTTGATCTGAATTAGCATCTTGTAGATAGAGCGATGGAAGGAAGGAGAAGAAGACTCACATGCTCGCCTTTCATCATTGTAAAATGATTCCCACCCATGACTGCGTATTCAAAGTTTTCTTTAGGCAAGAGTTGTGCCCAGCCGTTGTCGTCGAACACGGTGCGGTTGTTGAGCAGCCACTTCATGGGTGCAGGGTCCTCGCCCTCTCCAGGAGGAGGGCGTGGGTCGTCAGGGTTGGGGCATACACCGTCGGTGCACCAGATGGCGAGGACTGGGGGAGCTTTCTTGGGGTCCATGGGAATTGGACTGTAGTCCTTGAGGTTCTGAATGGCGGACGCGAAGTGTGGGAGGAGCCATGAGGGAGTACCGCCGGGCTTGCCAGTGCCCAAAAGACCGATCTGGTCGAAGAAGATGTGCAGACGGGCGGGCAGCGGGTCGAGGGCGACGGGACAGGGGGCGTCAATTAGGACGAGGCTCTCGACCTTTTCACCAGAGTTGACGAGTTGCTGCGCGACTTCATAGGCCATGACGCCGCCGGCAGACCATCCGCCGACGATGTAGGGGCCGTGGGGCTGGCGGCGCTTAATCTCGGCAAGGTAGAGGGCAGACACACCTTCGACGCCGCAAGTCCATTTCTCGGGGCACTTCATGAACGGGCAGTTAAGTCCAAACACTGCCATGTCAGTAGAGATATTGGGAATGGATATGTAAGAGGTGGCGCTCCCAGAACCATCAGGCACCAAGAAGAACTTCTTTGTGGCAACCTTAGCGTTTCCTTGAAGGAGAACGGAGTTGGCAGGAGGAAGGTGGGAGACATCAACCACCTTGGCGAGCTTCTTGTTGACCTCAGCCAGCTGGGGAGACTGGTGCTTTGTAGGCTTTGGGGCCTTGACAGTTACCTGGGCTGAGAATTCAACCTTCTGCTTAGGCTTAGGTCGCATCCCCAATTCGTTCTCGATGTCCTCAATGGTGACATTTGTCACAAGGAAGGTGGAGGGGAGATCGATACCAGTCTGTTCGCGGAGGGCACCAAGAATGGTCAAGCTCATAAGAGAGTCCATGCCCATCTCCGAAAGATCAAGCTTGTCGGTGATCTCAGAAACATCGACACCCATCTCAGTGGCGACGATTTGGCGGGCAAGGCTCACCTTGCCTCCAACTACCTCTTCCACTTGAGTCTCCTTGATGTCAACCTCCTTGCCAGAAACACTGGGTGCTGAACTGGCAGGAGTGCTGGCAGCTCCGGCTTCGTAGGGAGTGAAAAGCTCAGAGGAATCGGTAGTGTCAGACTCGCCATCGTCCTCGGCAAGCGGAGCACCACCATCATACTGGCCGAAAAACTTCTTCATCTCGCCAACGGTAGGGTAGTCAGTGAAGAGTGTGGAGCTGATCTCAAGATCAAGATCCTCACGGAATTTGGCGGAGATGGTAAGAGACATAAGGGAGTCAACGCCTAGATTCTCAAAGGCAGCATCGTCTACAAGTTCAGACATGTCAACGTCGGTCTCTTCGGCAATGATTTTCATCACGCGGGAAGTGATGGTGTTGGTAGAAACCTTGGGTAACTTGGCCTTAGGCTTCGAGACAGGCTTCGCGGCAGGCTTGGTCGTGACCTTGAGAGGAGCCTGAATTTGTGCAGGTGCCGCAGCCTTGACGGGGGCAGTCTTCATAACAGCTTTAGCAGGAGCAGCCTTAGCATCTCCTGGTGGTGGTAGCATGATATTGAGAGCCCGGCGAGGGATGTTCTGGAACTTCAAGCCCGTTACCATGCCAATGACTTCACCGTCCTCAAGGATGTAGACATCACCAGCAGAGACGTTGCCGGGCTGAGGCTGCATGCGCACATAGGAGCGGTACTTCTTCTCTGGCGACAATGTCTTTGAGATCCTGATGGATCCCCATCCATGAGAGATGTAGACAGAATTGTCAGAGTCCAGATGATCAGAAGCGTTGACAATGAAGCCTGAAAGATGTGCCAGACTGTCGATCCAGTATGGGGAGCAGAAAAACTCGCCATCAGCAGGAGTCGTTTGGAAATGGACAGATGCTGTGGCCTCGGTAGTCTTGCCGTCGAGGATGACTTCTTCCATGCCGCGGTAGTTGTCAGCGTAGTTGACAAGAGCCTTGAAGAGTTTATATGCCATGCCGCGAAGTACCTTGTGTGCGGCGCCGGACTGAAGCTTCTGCATGAGGATGTCGATCTGGGTCTGGACCATGAACTGGGTACGAGCCCATTCCTCTTTCCAGGCATTTGCATCTTCATACTTGACCTTGCCGTGAGCATGTTCAGCAAGAACCTTGGAGCCATCGGCAGTAACTGTGCGATACTTGACGTCAACAGTGTTCGTCTCGAGATCAGCCGTAGCCTCGACTTGGAGGTGCTGGCCCGCCGGAGGCGCTGGATACTGTGGTATTAGACCCTTAGTAACCTCAACCTGGCACACATTCAAACCAGGTGTTGGCAAGTTAGGTCGAAGCTGTTTGTACAGATAATCAGCAACAGTCATTGCCTGATCAGCATATAGCGACGATGGACAGAAAGGATTGCCATTGACTTGATGACCACTGATTGTAGCCCTGAGCTTGGGGTCGGAGAGGTCAGATTGAATGACGACAGTGCCTGAGTTTGCATGAAGGTTCTCGCGGACGATGCGATGGCAAGAAGTAGTTGAAAGCTTGGACTTGACTTCCACAGGTGCCTCAATAGCTTTGGGTTCAGCTGCACGGAGTGCTTCACCTTTAGTGAGGGTCCAGTTGTTGTGGTAATCAAGCCAGTACTTCTTGTCGTCAAAAGAGTAAGTTGGCAGAGACAACAGCTCTTGCGCATCGTTGAATTGCCTGTGATACTCATTCCAATCAAATGCAACGCCGGCAAGGAAGAGAGTGGAGATGCTGTTGCTAAGTGTCTTCCATGGATCCTCATTGCGTCGAAGTGAACCAGCCGTGATAGGTGTGCCGCTGAGGGATGACTTGACCATACCACTGCAGACTGGGTGAGCACCAATCTCAAGCCAGGCAGTCTTCTCATTGAAGACTTTGTCCTCTCTACCAGTACTGAGTGCACTCCAGAAGTTGACGGTCTCTCTAGCATGGCGAGCAAGGTAATCGGGGCCGATAACACCAGCCTCCACGATGACCTCACCAGTGAGAGGTGAAAGCACGGGGACATCAGGCTTCCTGAAGACAACAGAAGCTGCAGCAGCCTTGAATTTCTCAAGGATAGGTTCTACCTGTGCTGAGTGGAAGGCGAATGGAACGTTCAGCTTGGTGGCTTTAAAGCCCTTGGCAGCAAGCAGCCCGTTTGTAGACTCGACTACCTCAACAGTACCGCAAAGCACTGTTTCCTCAGGGCCGTTCATGCAAGCAATCTCGGTCATCTTGTCTCCAAGAGCTGCCTGAATGGCCTCAACACTGCCTTTTACAGCAAGCATACCGTGTGTGTTGGCAGTGCATTCTTGTTCAAGGATCTGAGCACGCCGGCCAACTAGGAAGACCATGTCACTAGCGGAAAGCACACCAGCGACGTGTAGAGCAGCGTATTCGCCCAAACTATGACCAATCACAGCGGTCGGCTTGACTCCCCAAGAAGCCCACATGCGGGATAGAGCTACTTGGATACAAGACATTCCAAGTTGCACGACCACTGGAGACAGAGTTGAGACATCAGTACCATCTAAGAGAGGAATGAAGGATGGAAGCTGATGCAGACGTGCCAAATTGTCGAGCTGTTCGATATCTGCTTTGAAAGTGTCCAGCTCGTCATAGAGCTTCTTGCCAAGCGCGGTATACTGAGAGCCCTGGCCAGTGAACGTGAAAGCGGTCTGGGTCGGCACCATCGCGATGGGGCTGTAGGTGTCCTTCAGCTGAGATTGCAGAGCACTCTTGACTTTGGAAATGTCGTCAACGCACACAGCCACGCGATAATTGTGCTGGATGCGGCGGGCTGTTGTGGTATATGCCAAGCTGGTCAGAGTAGTTTGCGGGTTCTCATCGAGATACTGGATTAGGTTGTTGATATTTCTTTTGAGCGAAGCAATCGATCTGGCGGTAACAGTCACCGTCTGCATACCACGAGGGTCAACAGCTTGTGGGTCCTCGCGTAAGGGGCCGTCTTCCATTACAATGGCGGTGTTGCCTCCAGCAGCCGAGAAGTTGTTAAGGAACAGCCTTCGTTTCTGAGCACCATGACGAGGCCAAGCAACTTGCTTCTGCTCAATGTGGACATTTCGCTGAAGCAAGTCCTTGGGAAAAGTCTTGTTTATGACTCCTTTAATGCCAACGTTGGCAGGGATGGCATTTTTCTTCATCATCATCAAAGTCTTGATGAGAGAGTTGATGCCAGAAGCAGCTTCACCGTGTCCAATATTTGCTTTGATCGCGCCTAGATGCAGTGTTTCTTCGGGCTTGCGTTGGCGGTGGCGCGGTGCGAAGACGTTGGTGACGGATGTCATCTCGATACCGTCACCAGCTTGAGTACCAGTACCATGCATTTCAACGTAGCTGATTTCATGGGCATCGACGCCGGCCTTAGCGAGCACCTTCTTGTAGAGATATTCTTGAGCACCAGCGTGCGGATGCGTGATTGAGACAGCTTCAGCACTATGATTTGTAGCGGCACCTAGGATACATCCCAAGATGTTATCCTTATCGGCAATGGCATCCTCATAGCGCTTGAGGATGACAGTACCACATCCATCGCCACGGCAGTAACCGTCAGCGTCATTGTCATAAGTCTTGCAGCTGCCAGTCTTAGACAAGAATTGACCCTTGCTAAGACCTGCGAAAATGTCGGGATTTGTCAAGACATTCAAGCCACCAGCGCAAGCAGTGTCGCAATCACCAGCCCAGAGTGAGGTACAAGCCAGCTGAATCGCAGCGAGTGAAGATGAACAGGCCGTGTCGATACTGTACGAGGGGCCGGAGAATTTGAAATAATAATTTATTCTTCCGGGTGCAAAAGCACGGACACCACCCGTGATGTAGTAGGTATCGACGTTCTCAGCAGCATTGATTTCACGCCAATCGTCTGAGGTTTGACCGTAAAAGGTACCGATGCGGTGCAGCTTGGTCGAAGGAGTTCGGTTGGGAACATAACCAGACATCTCCAGTGCCTCGTAGGCAGTTACTAGCGCCAAGCGGCCCATGGGATCTGTCTGTGCGGCCTCGCGAGGGGACATGTTGAAGAAACGAGGGTCGAAAAGTCCCGGCTCGTCAATAAAGCAGCCGAAAGGAGTGTGGCTCTTGTTCTTTGCCTTTCCAGAAGGATCGCAATGAGCTTGTGCATCGAAACGATCAGAGGGTACCTCGCGGTGAACATCCAAGCCTTTCTCGAGAAGCTCCCAAAGCTTCTCGTGGGTCGCAGCGCCGGGGAAGCGTCCAGCCATACCGACGATAGCAATCTTATCGTTCTGCGTACGGCCTTTCGAATGTGCCGACTTAGCGAACCAGCTAGTGTGGTCACGGACTGTAACTGAAGACTGGCCTGCAGATTTCAGTGCAGACACGAAGCTGTTCGTAATGTTGGTGATGCCTATAGCAGTGACAGATGCTTCTGATTTGCTGACGGCTGTGATCTGACGAACGGTCTCATGGAGAAGGTTGTCCCAGCGTACAGGCTCGAGCAAGATTTCGCTCAATGCGCTGCGCATCAGGTCCAGGGTGTTGGTGGAGGTGTGACATTTTCCACTCGAGGCAGAGTGAATGAGTGCGCGGGGACGAGAACTCTTGAAAAGCTCAGCAGCCTCACCGGTCAAGATCCGTTCGATGTCGGAGGCACTATGTAGATGTGGTGCGTGGTAGGGCGCGTACACTGGGATGGGGACGCGGGTGAGGTTCTTGAATTCATCCATCTCGGCGAATAGCCGTTTGGTAGTGGATGGTGGGCCGCTGACGGTAATGGCCATCACGCTAACAGCGCTAACGTATGCCTGTGCAGATACAGGAATGTTACGCTCGTCGTGAAAGTTTGCGATGGCGCTCTTTGCGGCATTCTCGGAAATGCCAGCGACAATCGTAGACCAGCTCTCAGCTGCATTCGAGGGCTGCTCAAGCGCATCTCGCGCTGTACCGACACAGTTGCCCGTGCGGAACGCGATGCGGACGGCCTCGACTGCAAGTGGCAGCAGGTCTTCCAGACTCTGTGCAGATGCGATCGCAGAGCCAGCGATCAATCCAGTGCAGAGACCAATAACCCTTGAATTGACGGGATTCGGTAGCTGGCCATGGTTCTCACCGTAGTATCTAGATGAGTTAGCTGTCAGTCGTGATACAAGGTTCGGAGCAAGCTAACCCGATGTAATGTGCGAGCTGTGCTATCGTAACCAAGCAGCTCTCTAGCTGCGGTACCTTCGCGCCTTTTGCATAGTACGCTTCCACCAGATCGTGCACGGTGAGAAAGTCTGGTATCTGTTCCCGCTGCAGCCTTGGGAGATGCTCAATCTCCTCTCGTAGGGCAACACTCGTGCGCTCCAGATATGTCCGGAGCAGAGCATTGTCGTTCCAGGTACAGGCCTTGCGCAAAAGCGCGTACTGATCGGCAGTCTGGTCTCCAAAGATGATGGTGTTCATTATGGCGGTCTCTCGTGTCCGGGGTATATTAAAAATAAATAAGAGGAAGCTCGAAAGATGGAATTAGAGACCGAAATCAACTTCGGAGAGCAGCCGAGTCAGAGGCCGGCGGGTACAAGGGAGAGAAGGCAGACGTAGATGGATGCCAAAGATGGGCGTTGGGGATATGTACTTGAGTGAAAGAGCAGATAGTCTTAGGTGTAGATAGTCCAAGTAGGGACGTAATACTTAATACGCAAAGGAGGGCACCAAGAGACTGAATCAGGGTTGGGCTGGATGATAATCGGAGGGATAGGCAGACGCCCTATATTTGTAGGTCTAAGAAGGATCTGAGGAAGCAGGACTATGGCCCAGACAGAGGCAGATGCAAGCGCATTGGGTACCAGGTGTGTGCGAGCACAGATACGGCGCACAGATACGGGGCCCATGCAGCACCGGACGATGCACTGCTGCGGCATGTTGACTTGAGGACTAGAGTGGAGCAGAGGTTAATCCTACCCCTAGTGGATGCAGCCACTACTCCAAGGATTGATGGTACGCAGGGCCGGGATTGCCTCCGCCTGAGCACCCATGGCTATTGTTAGACGGTGCGGACTGGACGAGTTACCCAGCCGCTCAGATGTTTAGCCCATGCGTCAAGGATGAGACGTGGGAACGTGGTGGTTGTCAGGCCGCTGTCTCGAAGTTCGGGTGGACTAATCGGATCCCCATAAGCCGGGGGTGGCTGTGGGTTCGACCACCGTATCTACCTGTCAGTCATGTCAGTCAGCATCAAATTATTAGGTGCAATCAGGACTAGCGTAAGATCAATCAGTAATTGTGAAGCCATTGAGCCGTGGATGGAAAGAGGTGTTCAGCACCTAGATGGCCAAGAAACCAAAGGTGAAGGGTAACAAGTCCAAGCAACCTCCTGGCTACCAAGGCTGACGGCATATTACTTGTGTCTAGAACAGTCATCTACCAAAGAGAAGAACTGCGAGTACCTGCGGGACTCTGCTCTTCTGAGCCATTGAAAGCTGACAGTCGATTCTGGCCACAATTACAAGGCGAGGCACGGATCGTCTAGTTCAGCTCATGGATTCCATGGCAAACATCTACATAGTTTCTTGGTTCGGGGAACACATTCAAGGCGGCGAGACGTCGTAGTGAATCGAAACAAGAAAGGCTCGTCGGAGATCCGCTCGACACCTGCATTCCCAGAAGGAGCTCGCTTAAGGCGTGGGAGAGGTGCGAGATCGCCCAACGTTAGCCCGCCGGGGTGTTTCGACGCCCCCGATACGTTAGCGTGGCAATGATGGGCCAGGAACAACGGTCGTAGTGCTAGAAGTCGGATGATGGGATACGAGAGCGGTTTTGCCGGCGAGGTGGACTTTTGCTAAGCGAGTCTTTTGAGGCGTCTGAGCGATGCCAACACTACCTGGCAGAAGCGGACTACGGCGGAAATGATTGTCGTCAACGATCCTGAGGCAAAGTTCGCAAACAGTTTCAGTGATGAGACGTTTCGCCAGCCATGGGAATATTGGTCTGCTAATTTCGGGCGATCGCGATTAGCCTCTATCATGACCGCACTTCCCCACACGGGTGCATGGCCACAACCGGGTATCAGCGTCATGGGATTGGTCCAGGGTAACAGTGAATACTGTGATCCGCCTGGATGTTCTCAACAGGCCTCTGACAGACGGAGATCCGTGGACGATGCAACCCTAGCCCCCATCCCTTGCGTCCAGAAGGGTGGAGAGGGCATCGGAAGATGAATGAGATGGACGAGCTGAGGCTCGTTTCGGCAGCCATCTCCCTAGACGCCCATGCATGTCGCTGTCCCGAGGACGACGGTAGGGCGGCGCAAGCGCTGAGCGGGATCGATTGCAGGTCTGTGGGCGGCTACGGCTGCGAGCGGAGCGGAAGGGGATGGCCATTGCGGGATGGCGGCTGCTTGAGCCACAGACGATGCCCAGGACGCCGTGTTCCCGCAAAAGTAGATGCCGCGCTCGCCGCCCTCAAGGTGGCGATGATACGCGACCTGGCAGACAGGCAGACGTACGTGTTAGGTGAGTAATGCGATCCATTGATGCGTCGGGCTCCTGAACGCCAAGACGACCGGTACCCCACCGGAACAACTTGTCTCCAACCTCACCTCATCACATCCTCCACTAGATGGTGACTTCACGTGTCTGCCTTGGCTTCCTACGAATCTGCATGTCTCCGCGCAGTTGAATACCCGCAACCGGCTAGATCAAGCGGGCTTTTTCGCCCTGGTCGAACGCTTCCTCGCGCCTATCGAGGCAGAACATCTCGAACTCCAGCCTGCTTAGCCCTATTCCGTGCCGTTGCGCTCTCGATGTACCTTTATTCCAGTCTCCATCCATCGAAAGTATATGGTCATTGACCGTTGTAATCCGTTATCAACTGCCGGAAATCGCTAACCGCAATTTTCCACTTCACGAGAATGCAATAGGACTCTATTTTCGCCTTCGTGTTGAGCTTGTCTCTGGTTATATTGCCAATGGTTTCTTATTACCGTCCAGTGGCTCGCGCTCCTACAGGAATCGGCTCCCCCAGCTCGTATTTTGAGCCAGTCTTTCAATTTCCCTGTCTCACTTAAACAAGCATAATCTGCTTCAACTATCTCAATATCATCTAGCAATCCAATTAGGCTCGAATGATTGCCCAGCAAGGCAAAAGACCAGTGAAATAGCCTAGGTGACATCCAATGCCTAGGCAGGCACCACGGACTTGCTTCTTTGTTTCTTAGGCCCCCATCGCTCCACACATCGTGCAAGTGCGAGTACACTGCTGATAATGCTCTGCGGGGCCGTATCGCATCGGTAGATCAAGTACCCCTCTAAATCATGCAACCTGCAGGCTGCCGCGTTCACATGTAATGTATCTTAGCCACTCTCCTGGGATGGCCTTAGAGCGTGCTGAAGCTTGTATCTCGTGGGTGACAGCAGGCCAGCCTAGATCTAATCACTGACCGCCTCTCTTACGCATGTGCTAATCGATCCCCCGCCTTCATAAGAGCGCATTTGCTTGAGCTGCAGAAGTGGGACCAGGCCCAAGACGGAGCACTACATACGTGTTTGATAGCACTTCACCAATGAGCATTGCATCATTTCCCATTAGCTGAGTTTGCATGCATTCTCTCACTGGCTCACAGTCTCACAGCCAAAGAGTGCAGGAACCGTTGCTCTGCGTCGGGACGATCATGAACAAGCAACCCAGCGATTCGCGAATCTGGATTGTGCATCCGCAAGACATCACATAACCGAATATTTTTCATGTGCAGCCATATCCGGTGCTTGTTTACTCAACCAATTGCATCGCAGACCAATCTCTAACAGTATCTAGACTCATCGCTCTAAGTCATGTAGGCTGCGATAACAGGTTGTCCCACTGATGAGCTAGCTCTGTTCCCTCGGCCACGCATCATCCCAAATAGCTCAGACCTGGTTCTTGGGTTGAGTTCCCGTCTTCCTACTTGAATCACCAATGGAGTCCTATCAGATGTCGCACTTACCTGCACTTAGGAACAATCTCTGATACAACACGGCAAGTATACAACGAAGAGCTCACCCACACACGTGAAACGAATTGAAACAGAGCAAGTCATTCGCCAGCATCATCCAATTACGTAGTACCTCGACTTAGCGCTGCCATAGCCTTCCCTTGCCCATTATTGGGCCACCACCCAACCGTTTTAGGCCTAGAACAGGCAGGGCACCGCAAAAAAAGGAAAGGGGCAAAGATTCACACTCAAAGAGAAAGTGGAGCATATTAGTAAGGAATCTAACGAGCCGGTCTTCCGATCGAAGTTATCATTGGATACGTCCCGCACTTTCTCGGAGACTAACCCACGCTTGCTCAAACACTAAAAGTGCCCCCGTTATGATGCCTGAATCGCGCGCGCCCCACACCCTAACTAGCCCCCATCCTAAAAAAGTCTCGCGTAAACAAAACACTGATTCAGCGCACATCTCCTGGAAGAAGCGAAAATTCTATGTAAATACAAACTTTTTCTTTTTGAGACGTTTTATTGTGCTAGAAGCACACTTTACTTGGCGAGCAAGTGGGGCCGCGGGCTATTTGTGTTTACGTTTATCTACGCGCACGAGCGTTGTGGAGCGTTGGACGTGCGTGCATTCTTACCTTTTGTTTCAGAGTGTTTTCAAACGATAATTCCCAAAGTATATATATAGATGAAAAGGTACATGGAGAGAGGGAGAGAAAGAAAGTTTGCAAAATGGGGTTTCCTTGCTTGCTAAAAGAGAATTTGAAAGTTAGGCTGCTTGTAACTACTCATGTAAGGGGTTTCTCGGATTCATATCACGTGTATTCCTACTAGGCTGGCAACATAGCAGTCTAGGGAAGAAGAGAAGATATAGGCGCAGGTAAGCAGACACACGGGGTGAACATATGCTTGAATTGAAGATGTCTATGTATCAACATAACATCATGTGCACTGCCTCTCTTTTCATGCAGCTCTATTCAAATTATTCCCTCCACCAACCTTCCTCGCTAGAAATATCTCCCTCCCATCACCCCCTTCACTACCTCGTACTTCCACACCAACGGACTCCATTCCCAGTGTCCAACCACCATCTACATATACCAAATAGTTATTTCCTTTATTAATGATAAAAAATCCCAAGAATCGAGCCTGATATTCACCTTAATCTTCCCGATTTTCATTCTCAACAATTGATATTCAATTTTATTTTATTTTTTTGTATTTATTTAAAATGCGTGTGTTTATATGCTGCCGTAATGAGAACTTTTCGTAAACCACCAGAGAAAAAAAAAGGTAGGGAAATAAAACCCCCCCTCAGCTAAACTACAAATATACTTGCCAGCTGTAAAAAGCTAAAATAACAAAACGGACGAACGATTCTTTCAACCGCCACATTTGCCAACGTTGCCCAACCCGCCCAGCCTAGCTAAATTACCCCCAATCTCATAAACTGCTCTACCCCTCCTCACACTACCCACCCTCCTAATGCACCCGCCACCTAACCTGGCACGAACTACCGATAACTAACAATTGAAAACACAATTCACATGACTCGAGCAAGGTGGCGGCAGACATCTGCCATAAATCATTCGAGCGGTTTGGGTGGGTACATTTGGCGGGCGATCGTTAGGAGAGAGCAACGTCATTGAACTATGCAGGGTGTATACTTGGAGAGGGATTGGCTGGGTAATAGGCCGAGGAAAACGGCTGGTAGTGTACCGAAATATTACACTTCGAAAAAAAAAAAAAAGAAAAAAGAAGCCAAACATTAAGAGAAAAAACGGAGCACACCAATTACAAC
>Ga0247757_10001815_pt1 | contig 12705 bp, 13 predicted proteins | sample UWRJL126311R4_FD_180929 | JGI IMG/M metagenome (GOLD analysis project Ga0247757, IMG submission 180929) | Plant litter microbial communities from Arlington Agricultural Research Station in Wisconsin, United States - UWRJ-L126-311R-4 | ecosystem: Environmental > Terrestrial > Plant litter >...
ACGCCTCGTGCGTTGCAAAGGGATAACGCGTCTTTATGTATATAAACTCCTCTATAGTTATCTCTGTAGAATCAATCGTTTTCTCTTATACAAAGTTGTTGCAGCTGCAAACCGATTCAACCCGTGCACCTACTGCCGTGCCAACACCGTTAGTATTATCGAAGTAGATAATGATGGAGGCGCGTTTGCAAATAAGCACCTTTCGTTCGTCGTATATCCGACAGAATACAAAGAAAAGAAGGTTCTTGCTGTACCGAGGTGTTTTTAAGTCAAGAAAGGCACAAAGGATCGTTGGAGAATAAATAGCCTAGTAGCTGAGAGGTGTAGCAAGATTCAGAGATAGTTGTACTCCTAGCCATCCACGGCTGTACCGTCGGCACGGTGGGCACGGCAACACACGTCGGGGACAGAGAAAAGGCATTTGCGATAAGCTGTCTTTAGTGGACCGAAGATTGAGACATCGCAGGGCTGGAGTTTGTGAGAAGTATAAGAGGGCAATCGGCAGTGTGATGCGTTTCTCCAGACAGGATTCCAAGATTTCGAGTGTCTTGTGGGTCCCGAACCCATCACATATTAGCATTCGTGGTCTTTTTTTAGCGCGTGCCTTAATTTGAGGATCAAACACTCGCTTCATCCACTCTGAGCTGAGGTAGGAGTTATTATAGCCAGACTCAGAACAAGCATAGACTTATCCAGGGGTGGAGAACGTCGTCCAATTACTCCGATGGGTCGAAGCAGGCCAGATGATCATCGGGTTCAAATACTCGCCGCTGGCCACACTCGGTGGCAGTCACTATTATCCGGTTAACACCGGCGCCTCTATAGTCTCGCCGGTCATCCTTACCCACAAGAACCTTAATAGAGCCTGGCATAGAAAGCATTATCTCTGTTTCGTCCGTGTTATATACATTCTCCAATAATATCCCAGCGCTCCGAAGTTCCAGTTCTATTACATAGCTTGGCTAACAACAAATTCACAGGTCATCCGTATCAAAGAGAAGTATCAACTAGAGCGCCGACTGGGTGCCGGCTCCTTCGGTGAAGTTTATCAAGGTAAGGAGGGTTCCTATGACCTCATAATAGGGATACTAACCATGTACTAGGGCGCCACCTCCAGACTGAGCAAAAAGTCGCCCTGGAACTCGAGCATGTAGACATCAACCCCTCTCTCCTCGAGAACAAAACCGAGATCTACAAGAAGCTCTCTGGTGGGTCTAGCATCCCTCGAACATGCTGGTATGAATACGACTGCGAATTCAGGATGATACCGTTTCAACTTCTTAGCCCAAACTTAGAGAACCTCTTGAACTATTGCGGCCGAAAATTTTCGCTTAAGACGGTACTACTGCTCGTGGATCAGCTTATCCCTTCCTTCCGGTACATTTATTCTAAAGGATATATCCATAGAGATGTTAAGCCGGAGAATATATTAATAGGGGACGGTAAATAGGGGAACAACGTCTAAATAGGGGAACAACGTCTAAATAGAGGAACAACGTCTAAATAGGGGAACAACGTCTACGTAACCGACATCGGATTGGCGAAGGAAAATGGTAGCCTGGGAGAGCGCAATTATTCCCTGATCGGCACGACGCGTTATGCCAGCGTCGATGCACACGTAGGCGTTGGTGAGTGTAAACTGCTAATAATGATGTAGCCTCGCCAATGTGACGACTTAGAGCAGTCTCCTCGAGATGATATGGAGTCACTCGGCTATGTCCTCATATACTTTCTCCGAGGTTTCCTCCCTTGGCAGGGTTTAAGGGCCGATAGTCAGGAGCACAAAGAGAAGCTTATTCTAAAGAGGAAGCAGTCAGCAACAGATTGGGGGCTCTACAAGGACATTCCCGAGGAGTTTATGAAGTATTTTGAGCACCTCTGCTCTCTTCGCACTGACGAAACACCTAAATACATGTATCTGCGCCGTTTATTCCGCAACCTGTTCCGCCGCAAAGGCTATAAGTGCGACCACGTCTTTGACTGGACAGCTCTGAAGTTCTTGGAGCATCTTGAGAGCGGCGAAACCATACCCCGCTCCTCCCCCTTGCCATCCTTCCTACCTCTGGGGCTACCATTCATGAATAGATAACATGCAATAGATTCCTATCAACATGTTGTGGATACTATCCGGGCTGAACCATGGCGAGAGCATTCTCATTCCAACACTAGCAAGCAGTTTCTGGGATCGAGGCTTAGATGCTAACAAAGCTAGGACTATGAAGTCGGGGACTCCGTAAACGTTCAACGGCCAGAGGGAGACTTGAAGGGAGAAGTAATCGCCTCCGAGACCAAGCCACAGATTGGTGGAGCTTACATCATATACTACAAGATAAAGCAATCGGATGGGAAAGTGGTCAAGGTCCGGCAGAGCCAGCTGAGCGCCGTATCAAAGCAATGACCTAGCGTTCGAGAGCTCGGAGGCGAAAAGCTCATAAGAGAAAGAACAATGACTCGAGAGATTATGCCCCCTTGATTTTGTCACCTTCCTACATTATTTTCATCATTGCCCTGGTACAACATGTTGGACACATTTCCTCGGAATTGGCGTAACACCATTACGGATCAATTTGAATGTCAAAGCGCAAAGCCATACCGTTCGTTCCTGCCGTATTCAGGTAGACAGACTATGCATTGCACGTTCGTCTCTATCGCAAATTGTGTTACACTTGCTAGCTCTATTGTCCGAGGTCCAGAAGCGGTGAATTAAAGGGTGTAAGGGGATACATCTGGGGGAGCGGATGGCGGTATAAGAGCAGCGGAACGGCTCCTGGGGAAGATGGGAGAGGACGGAGCACGAACACACGGAGCAACTAGACAATGGCGTTGGCGAGGATGGTAGAGAATGCAAGCAGTCGAGGGAAAGTACAGCAACAAACGCACTTGATCAATGAATATTCAATCATACTTGTTTTCGCGATCAACCGATTCCAACCATGTAGTAGTCCATGTAGTATCCTGAACGTGGAAAGTGTAGTTCGAATTGGCCATTCCCCGTTACCGTTCTAACATCAAGCACGTTGGGGGCCCTTTCGGTAGAGTTACTCTGTACAAGCCGTCGGCGCTAAGGAGGACTTCGTGCCAAACCCCCAGTCGCTCCTGTTCTTGTTCATGATTTGGGAGCGGATATCGGCCGCCAGCCCAGTTAGCGTGATACAAGCGGTCATCCCCTTCGATATAGCCCTTGGCTTCAGGTACCACAGAGTCATCGTCGGTAGGTGGGGATCCAACATCCCCGAGGGCGCCGTCTGCATCTTCATCCCTAGCTCGAGGTGCTATCGTTGGTGCATATGCTGACATGGTCTGGAAAGCTTAACGTTGAAATATGAGGTAATATTGAGCTAGATACGAAAAAGGTCAACAAAAGATTAATCGAGAAGGCGAAGGAAGATATGCATACTTCGTTTTCCTAGCTTCTTTCAAACCGCTCCCCTACATTTTCGCTTATCTCTGGTAGTTTCGTCTTCGTCATTCTGCCCTGCCTTTTACGGTGTGCCTGTCACGAGAGATCCTTTTTACCCCTCTCCAATAGAGGCAAAACCGGCAATCGCGGCATAGGCTGTGATGGTGCCTCCTTCAAGATAGGTACCTCATCTTCATTCTCAGTGAAAAGCTCTGCATCGCTGATGAGAGCGCAAAGTGCCGGGTCGCCCCATGTTATGAATGATCTGCTGGGGCTTGAAAGCGTGCAGCTCCTCGGAGCTGTGATTGATTTCGGCGGGGCGGAGCCAAATGCTAATGTCTGGCCGGACCAAAGCTGTGCCTTTTTCGTGTCTTCCCGAGGTTGAATATCAATTGGACAAGAAGGTATTTCTGCAATGCGGGCCTGATGTATTACAGCTTGAAGCTGATTGGGCTCGGTCGTATCCTCGCGCGATCATGTTCTACCTCACTGTCGCCGTCGTCCGCCGTTGAATCTCTTTCTCTCGCACAGTCGCTCGAACGGTCAAAAGTGTAGGCACGGTGGGCAGAGCGCGCTCATTCCATGTAGACCTGGACCTAAAACGTTGCAGTGACTAATAAGGACTAGCCTATTCTGTCGACCGGGCGACGCAGCGTTATCATCATAACTCCAGACTTGTTCCAACAAAACATCGTCATAAGCCTCCCTTCCCACCGTAGTCCTTCGATTCGTGATATCCGCCATCTCCCACCACATCACACATCGGCGTCGGCCACCAATGAGTTCTTCCACTGCACCCGTCGCAGGCAATCGCGAGCAACCTTTCCAGCCATCCTTTTTCGACAAACACAACCGAGAGATTTCTCGATCGCATACGCTTCTCGCCTGCTCTCACAGCAATAGCAACGCCCAATGTGAAGGCGCTGCTGTTGATAGCGAGCCTCGTTGTCGCGTTGATGGGTCTAACACTGGTCCATGCTTCATGCAGCCCGCCAACTCATCCTCCCGCACACACGAACACTCCGAATCCGCTACACCCACCTCGACCTCTCACTCCCTCACACCCCGTCGACCATTCGGTTGCTCTCCCATCACCGAGACCGACCCGGCACACGTTTCGAGGTTGTGGAATGAGGTTATGTCACACGCAAGCGATACTACAAGCTCAAGGGACAGGCGAAATGGAAAGACAGCCAGCTCGACGTCAGGATCGGGCATTCTCGTAGACACACCGTCTGCGTCGGAAGCTGGTACCAGGGCAAGGAAAGAGGCCGCGGCCAAGGTTAGCGATGCAGACTTTGCGGATACAGTACTGAAGCCGTGCGGGATCGAAATCGACCAGCAGGAGGTAAACAAGAATCTCAGGACACACTTTCGTCGAGAGCACCTTTCCATAGATGCTGGAGGCCGCCTCAAGGACTACCGAAAAGAATACCCACTCGAGAACGTCTGGCTTGAGCCTGACATGGAATGCATCCGGACACAGTACCGGTCCATGGAACTCTGTGAGAGCAACGAAGCTGAATATTCAAACTATGCGCTACGAGATATCTTTTTTGATGAGCCTCTGCGGCCGTGGCTCCCAGAGGAACGCTGGGATGAGATGTGGCTGCCTATACGCCTGCTGCAGTCCGTGCAGAAGCCACCAGAAGACAGATGGCTCGCTCCGCCTCTTCTTACGCTGTCTCAGAAACGATACGCGTGGGATATCCGCCCCGACTGCGCCTACTATCTCTCCCTCCAAGCTTTTCAATCAGGCTTCCGTACCAAAGTGCGTAGCCACGTCGCCGTGCGGCGGAAGCGCGCCTTCTGCTCCTATCTCACAATCGAATTCAAAAAAGACGATGACACTATCATCACAGCCCGCCACCAGGTGGCCACTGCGTCCGCAATCGCCCTGTATAATCGATATCTCTTGAAAGTCGACGCTATCGCTGCGAGGAATATGGACGAGAACAAGCTAGATCAGGAAAAGCGGGAATGGCGCGATAGCGATAAACAACAGATGCGCCACTATGGCATCATCCTCACGGGCTCCGCGTGGGACCTCTGGTGCACCGTGCCTAAGACGCTAGAGACGTGGACGGGCTGCGTCATGTCCAGGATCTATAGTGGCGATTGCAGTATCCACCCCGGTCCCGCCCGACTAGTAGGCATTGTCAATGATATTCATTATTGGGGTTTACATGTGCATGGAAGGAGCTGCAAGAATGATATTGCGGATATAGTACATGCTGATCCTGATGCAGATACAGATGATATTACGTCTTTTGAGGAGTATGATAGGTCGGGGTCTTGAAGTAGAGCAGAATAGATCATGCAGAAAAACTGGCGAAATTCCCTTCACAACCAAGAGTAACCTCGCGCGATCATGTGACGACATTTAGACGCTTCGGTTGCCGGTCCAACTGCTGTTTATAGCTAGTCGGCGATAGTTCCAAACGCCGACGGTCTGCATCTACCTCACTGTCGCCGTCATCCGCCGTTGAATCTCTTTCACTCGCACAGTCGCTCGAACGGTAAAAAGCGTAAGCACGGTGGGCAGAGCGCGCTCATTCCATGTAGACCTGGAGTTAAAACGTTGCAGTGACTAATAAGGGACTAGCCTATCCCTTCCCACCGTACGTTACTTAGTCCTTCGATTCGTGATATGTCGGCTATCAATGTTTTCTTCCACTGCACTCGCCGCAGGCAATCGCGAGCACCCTTTCCAGCGATCCTCTTTCGACAAACACAACCGAGAAACTTCTCGATCGCATACGCTTCCCGCCTGCGCCCGCAGCAATAGCAACGCTCAGTGTGAAAACGTTGCTGTTGATAGCGAACATGCAGCCCGCCAACTCATCCTCCTGTACACATGAACACTGTCAACCAGTCTGTTGCTCTCCCATCACCGAGACCGACCCGGCACACGTCTCGTGGTTGTGGAATGAGGTTATGTCATACGCAAACGATACTACAAGCTCAAGGGCCAGGCGAATTGGAAAGACAGCCAGAATAAAGCCAGGATCGGGCATTCTCGTAGACACGCTATTATAGATACGTCGGAAGCTGGTACCAGGGCAAGGAAAGAGGCCGCGGCCAAGGTTAGCGATGCAGACTTTGCGGATACAGTGCTAAAGCCGTGTGGGATCGAAATCGACCCGCAGAGTGGGAATAGGGATCTCAGGATATACTTTCGTTGAGAGCACCTTCCTATAGTCGCTGGAGACCGCCTTAAGAACTACTAAAAAGAATACCCACTCGAGAACATCTGGCTCAAGCCTAACATAGAACGCATCCGGATATAGTACCGGTCCATGGAAGTCTACAGGGGCAACGAAGCTGAATATTCAAACTATGCGCTACGAGATATCTTTACTAATGAGCCTCTACAACCGTGGCTCCCAGAGGAGCGCAGGGATGAGATGTGGCTGCCTGTGCGCCTACTGCAGTTTGTGCGGAAGCTACGGGTGATATTACGTTTTTAGAAGAGAATAATAAGTTAGGGCCTTGAAGTAGAGCAGAATAGATCATGCAGAAAAACTGGCGAAAAACCCTTCGCAATCATTGTTCAAGAGTATTTTTGGCTTGGATATAAAGGTCGAACTGAGGATTTGAAGGGAAGCAATAGCAGCCTGTCACTGCCAAAGGCGCTGAGCTTAAGCTCATTCTTTTGTTAGATTGGCACCACTTCTAGGAACTCCAGCAGGAAAACCGGCGGTAAGCTGGTACAGAACGACGATTTGGGAATGGAGACTTGTATCCTCGGGCTGACGAGCTGCTTCTCATTATGTATTCTCATAATCCGGACTCTCTCCTCTTGCTCGACATATCTCGCTTCATCACCAGACGCAATCTCGTCTGGAGGTGTTGCTGACCGCTTCCTCTTCTTGACACCAGGAGCAACCAAGTGTATGCCAAGTGATCCAGCTCGCTGTACCTTGCTCTCTGCTGCGGCGAGAAATTGGCAAAGTTGTTGACCTGAGATATGTATTTCTCGATTTTGGTCTCCAAGCTCCTTCTGTACTAATTCCTCGTACGCGAAATCACTGAGGCGAAGCCGCAAGCCTGGATGGTCGGTAGTGTTCCCTTGATCGTCACGGAGCACCTAGTGCAAAAGTCAGAATATCAACGACAAAAGAATGATATATGTTGTCAGAATAGCACCTCTTCTAGGAGCACCGCCGGAAAGCCGCCAGCAAACCGGCGGAAAGCTGGCAGCTTTCTGGCAGCTTTCCTAGGAACGCTAGAACAATAGTAGTGTTCTCTATGAGCACTAGCTAGAAAGCTAGCGGGGTTCACTAGGAACGCTGCCGGAATGCCGCCAGCAAACCGGCGGAAAGCTGCCAGAAAGCGCCAGAAAGCGCCAGTCAGCTGACAGCTTTCCTAGGAACGCTAGAACACTAGTAGTGTTCTCTATGAGCACTAGCTAGAACGCTAGTAGCGTTCACTAGGAACGCTGCTGGAAAACCGCCAGCAAACCGGCGGAAAACCGCCAGAAAGCTGGCGGAAAACGTACGAGTGAAAGGAATAAGAAGGACGCATAGAGGACCTTTCTAGCATACAGAATCAATCAATTGCTTCAATCAAAATCATCCTTCTCAGAACATCGAAAATCTGACAGATGTAGCTTACCTCATCCGCGACCTCTTTCACTAACTACCCATAGCTCATCTCCAGTAGTACGGAACACTCCCTTCTCCAATACTCGTCCACCCGTTTTATTAAAGATCTAATAGAGAACTCTTTGATAGGTGTTGAAGGCTCAGTATATTGAATGCCTCTTTCGTAGTCAGAAACTGACTCCATTGTTGCTATAGGGATTACATAATAATGAAAATTAAGGGAATCTTGAGTCCACATTAATTAACCTAGCTCATTCTCGGGACAAGCAGTGGGTAGCTCATAAAATTGGCCCAAAAATGGGCCACCTACCAAAAAGCTAAAAAGGTATAGCGTATGTAAGGAACCAGCCGCCTTTTCTATCTTTTCATCTCTTTACAGAATTTTTCCCCATCTTATTGCCGCAAAGCCACCATAGACATGCTTATATTCTTGCTATCTTTTTCAGTCTTGGCCAAGTGCACATACAAACTAGTTGCGAAAACATAGAGAATTCGACTACGTTACACAGCAGTAGTATGTACAAAATACTTTCCTGGAACGCAGCCCTAAGTAGCTGGACGATGATGCTAAGCGCGGGAACCAGTCCCCCAATCGCAACATCTATTACAGCTAGGAGAGGCTCAAGTATGATGGCAATAAAATCAAGTCTAATGGTGAGAAACTCAAGCACAGTTATGCCTGTTCCCCCTTCTAAAGCCTCAATGGAGGCAATCATTGAGATTCATATTGGAGGTAACCCTCTCCGTTCCCTACCACTGTGCGTTCATTTCATGGACTTGACTTAGAGTTGGATTGTGACCTTGTCTTAACTCGTTTGATGCGTTCTACAACGACATCCGCTGCGTCAGCCGAGGAAAAGGAGCTATTGTCATCCAGCTCCCGCATCGCTACGGCGGTTTCTGCTCGTCCGAATGTTTCTTCGTCTTCCGACACAAGTTTTGGAGTCGGCGTACGCTTCCTTTTAGATACGAACGGGACGTCCTTCTCGGAAGAAGTAGGGCTCGAAGGTGCTTCCGCAACATCTTCTTCCCCCTCTGCTTCCGTCAAAAGATGCGCTAGTTCTGAGTGAGGAATGGCGATCGTTCGATCATTGGTTGCACTCAATGTACCATCCGGGCAGAAGTCAGAAAGTAACAGACACATGGAACCGTCAGGCGCAGTCGCATCATCCATTCGAAAATGTTGATCCTGGATCACTACATGGGCCTCCCTTTGCCTATTGCCGATCCGTTCGTCGCAAACCACTCTGTTACGATATATAGAGTAGACCGCCGTACGAGGTGGCAAGAAGCGACGAGTACGCTTGTCTGGGGCCCGATACTCCAAGTCTATGGTGATTACCGTCTTGGTCCGGCCCTTGGTACGCTCGATATAAGACTCGGCAAGCCACGATAAATCACCTCTCTTTTGTGAATTGGCTACTTCAAGTACCAGAGGTGGATACTTTGTGCCGGCAAAACGAAATGATCCGTCCGGGGATTTCTTTTTTATTGTCGACATATCACCGAAACGGACGTCAGACGTGGCTGCCATCTTGATGCGCTCTATTATCGGTCGTATTTCCTCATCCTTCATAAAAGCCCTAAGTTCTCCGACAATCACCTCTTGCAGCCTGATGGCGAATATGTCATGTAGCGGCGAAGGCATGCGAAGAACGAACTCGCTCTCGGCTGAATCGTAGTCGTAACGAAGCTTGTCTGCGACCAAGGCTCCAAGGCGGGCGTCCTTTCCCAGCTCATCCTGCAGCACTTGGTACTCTTCCGATGATATGCGAATACGCTCCCAGGTGCTGTCCGATAAATTTCCTTGATACCACTGTTGTATGCGATTGAGCAAGCGACGAATGCGGTTCGGGAAGTGCCGAGGAGAAGAATCAACAAGGACTGTAGCCGGTGGGGAGATGGGCAACGATGCGGCTGCTTCTTCAGGCGTAGAGAGCGTCGGACTCTCAGGAGGGGTTCTCACAGCGCTTGAGAGAAGCTTGGCTGCTGATGCAAGTCTGTGTGATGTGTTGCCGGTGCTCATGACATTGTTTTGGTAAAGGTGAACGAGTGTAATGTGAATGGAGACATGATGTTAGAATCAACAGACACGCCAAGAGCGGTTGACTCAGCAGCACATTTCCGATTGCCAAGGCAACTCACACTAAGCCAAAAACAGCTGTCTCTGTCGCAAAAAGCCATTGGTGCCTGATTTGGGGGTCCAGAGAGCTTCCGCTGTGGAGCCCCGCATTCGGGCCCAGTTCTTTGACCCGGTGCAGATCTACACTTACAACAAGCACCGCTCCACCACGTCTTAAGCGCGCAACATCTCTCTTACCTTCTTGCCTGAGAAAATAATCGCGACAAGGTTACGGCCAGGGCGGGTCGGCCGCCCTCCTTGCTGACGCCTATGCGCTAACGGGGTGAAAACGAGCTACATTCCCCCGAAGTATAATTCCCATACACCTTTTTTTACGCTACTAAAAATTGTCAGATTTTGGTTGTTCTTAGAAGGGTAATTTTGATCGAACTGATTGATTGAATCTATGTGTGTAGAAAGGTGTTGTTCTCTATCTGCTCTCGCTCCTTCTGCTAGCGTCTTATATTCCTTTCCTTAGTACGCTTTCCGACGGCTCTCCGCTGGCATTCCTAGGAAAGCTGCCAGCTTTCTGGCGGCTTTCTGGCGGTTTTCCGCCGGTTTGCTGGCGGCTTTCCAGCAGCGTTCCTAGAAGTAGTGCTAATCTGACAAGACGTTATGTAAACATTGTTAATGAACAATACATACTTATAATGAGGATTATCTAGATCATTAATTCTTATTAATTCTTATAAATATAGAGTTAATTATATATTCAGATCATTCTTTAAAACCCTTCCTTATACCTCGACGAAACATCTTTCATCTCGCAAATTTTCCAAAATGTTTAATCCTAAAAACTATGAACCTATGCACTTTGACACAGTAGATAGGTATATATCCGGAAAACTCCCTGCAGTTCATATCGGTGATTGCTTCCAAGACAGACGTTACCAAATTCTTAACAAGCTGGGCCAGGGGGGTTACGCGAACGTCTGGCTTGCTCGGGATAACCAGACCAATTGCAATATTTCAATCAAGACTATTGCTGCATCTGATTCGAGTAATAATCGCGAACTTGCTATATTACAGTGCCTTAATAATGGCGATACCCAACACCCAGGGTATAAGCATACCCCGCGACTTTTAGATTTTTTCTATTATGATAGTCTAAGTGGGCGTTCTTTATTTCTTGTAATAGAACGCTTAGGGCCTTCGCTAGAATTTATGATGGTTGAAGAGCTTGTTCTGTACATGCGCTTTAGTCTATCGCTATCTCGTCAAGTATCCCGGCAACTCCTTTTAGCTGTAGATTACCTTCACACTTGCGGGATTGTACATGGGGATATCCATTTAGGTAATGTCTTATTTTGTATCCCTACTACATTATAGTTAGAATCAGATTCTTGGAAACCGCGCGATGACGAGGTTTCTAGAAAGGATGGAGGACCGCTTGAGGAAGGAGTACCGAGGCATCTTGTAGACTTAATGCAGTATAGCTTAGAGGATTGCGACAAATTTACTGAGGTAAAGCTCGTAGACTTCTCTAACTCTTTCTTTATCTCAGATCCTCCGGCAACTGTAGATACCATTGATTGCCAGTTGCTACTAGAAACTATATTTAAGGAACCTCTAAGTAAAGTAGTGGATATATGGGGTCTTGCATGTGCAACCTATTGGCTCGTTACTGGTAGGGAACTCTTTATCCTGTGCTTCAATTCGGATAAACGTGGCATTGTAGCCTAGTACTATGAGGTGGCTGGGGAAGCTTTGGCTAGCTGGATTTTAACTCACCTTGTTAATGCGGTACAAGATGACGTATGGAAGTACTGGCCAAATTCTAAGTCTTTTTATATACATAATGACTGGCCTAGTCTTGAAAAGAGCTTGTTGAATGATTTCTCTAGGGAATTTGACGATGACTCTGGGGAAGATGACGATGGCGATAATGACTCTAGGGAAGATGACGATGACTCTGGCGAAGATAACGATGACTCTGGGGAAGATGAAGATGACGATAGTGACATTGGAGTCCTCGAAGAGAAGTTCAAGATTCTAGCACGCTATCTTCGAAAGATGCTCGTCGTCGATGCTAAAAAGCGACCGGATACAAAAGAGTTACTTGAGGATGAATGGGTTTAGGAGTAGCAGCAGGACGAGTAGATCTTCAGAGAAACGTCACTGGTGCGTGTCGGAAAATATAACGGACGCATTTAAAAACGCCTAAAAAGCTCAAAATCGCGTGTAAAAATATCCTAAACTACGTCGCATATATTCCACAGGGTGTAAGAGAAAGACCACGAGCATTTCTAGTATATTCCTCGACGTTAAGGTATTGTTTATTTATATATATATTGTTGTGGCCAGCTTTCCGACGGTTTTCCCTAGCAGTAGTTCTCTGAGTAGTAGAAGCCTTAGCCCTTAGAGCCCTCGCTAGCTTGCCGCCAGCTTTCTAGCAGCTTTCCGGTAGCTTTCTGGCAGCTTTCCGCCGGGTTTCCCTAACAGTAGTTCACCAAGTAGTAGGAGCCCTCGCCCTTAGAGTCCTCGCCCTTAGAGCTTTAAGTCAGCGTTACCTAACTCTAACTTTAATTCTAAGCTAGAGGCTCTTCAAGCCGCGTTTTTATATTATTGTTTTTTTT
>Ga0247757_10001816_pt1 | contig 12704 bp, 13 predicted proteins | sample UWRJL126311R4_FD_180929 | JGI IMG/M metagenome (GOLD analysis project Ga0247757, IMG submission 180929) | Plant litter microbial communities from Arlington Agricultural Research Station in Wisconsin, United States - UWRJ-L126-311R-4 | ecosystem: Environmental > Terrestrial > Plant litter >...
GAGGGGTTTGATGATAAAAAGGGCGAGGTATACACCATTATTTCTAGACTAGACCTCCTTTATGTTGGGCTGTGCATATGAGCGGATACATACAACTTTATTGCATTGTTTGTATATATAGTAATGTCATATATAGATACTGTTAATGTTTAAGCCAAGAATCTTGCCTACGACTTAAAATAGCCAACGGGATGCCTCTTTTACGATATTAAAGCACAGAAACTAGCTCGACAGCATATGCAGAGAAGGATAGCAGACATGACGACAGATACCTTCATGAGGAGAAACCAATTCCGGCGATTCATCCTTCTCATCCAAAGCCGCGAATCCCCCATCCCTTTCTTGCTAGTCTTATCCGCAAATGCAGCCTCCTCCTGTTTCTCCTCCTGTTCCTCGTCCTCGCCTAGCATTTCCAAGAAAGCTACCGCCTCCTTAGAACGATTCAGCCGTGCCAACTGAATCGGCAGGTGACCATCAGCATCTCGTACATGCAGCATGTCAACCCCCAGTTTCAACAAGTGCTGCATAGCCGGCACATGGTCTCTCATAGCGGCATGATGCATGATTGTGCGCCCGCGGTTATCCCTGTGCGAGATATCGAACTGCTCAAACTGCAGCAAAAAGTCCACGAGATGGAAACGACTGCTGGCCATCGCGTAGTGCAGCAAGCTCTGCCCAGCGTAGTCCGGTGCTATCATGGCCGCCGCATTCGGCTGGGTCAGCAGGTGGTGCGTAAGCTGCACGTTGCCCCGCTCCACCGCAAAATGCAGCATGGATTTCCCACGCCTGTCTAGCAGCCCGAAAGGGGAATAGGCTGCTGAGGGGGTCGGCGGGCGGAAGTTCACGTGATCGGGGGAAGACTGGCTGGTCCGGCAAGCCCAGTGCATTACCGTCATGCCGCGGCTGTCCTGGGAGAAGACGTCGATGTCGGGTTTGTGGTGCAAGAGGACCTGGCTAGTGGCTTCGTTGAAAAAGCTGTGTAGTGGTGTTCGGCCGTCTTTGTCTTCTCGACCGATGTCTGCGCCGTGGGTAAGGAGTCTTCGAGCACACTCGTAGGTCTGACCAACGCGCACAGCTACGTGGAGTGGTGTTCTGTGAAGTTTGCTCGATTAGAAAGGAAAGCGGCAAGAGAACTGTACTTACTCTCCATTGTTGTTGGTTGCGTTGATGTCTGCGCCCTCTGCCGCAAGCATGTCAATAATCTCAACTTGGTTATGCCCGGCGGCCAGCTGGAATTGTCAGCTATGGAAATAGGAACCATGGTGAAGGGCTACTGAGAATTTTGGACCCACATGCAGCAAGGTATCTCCATTCGTGGTTACATCTGTGATGTCTAGTTTTCGCGACGTAAGTTGGTGTATGAGGTAATCCATGTCTCCTCGTTGAATTGCTTTATGATGGGGACCTCCGAAATTGAATAGACCCACAAAGTGAAGATTAAACCGTAAGTTGAGCTTAAAGACACGCTTCGCATCGTATAAGGCGAATATCTCAATAAGGGTCCTGGTGGGTATGGCGCAAGTAGTCTGCGCCACCAGGCTGAAGCCGAACCCTTGAGTGATTCGACGTTTATTGTACTTCTCGCAGCCGTCAGGCGACCAGTTCCTTGTTATGAGTGGACCAAAAGTATAACCCATAGTGAAGATGAGTGGATGGATAGCATTCCAGTGCTGAGGATGAATTCCCACCGGTTCGGTAGATGCTAATAAATATTGCGTGAATCGATCGGACACTGGCCGAGTAGGTTCCTGCTCTGGGTATGTATTATTTTCCGGACTTGGAAACCTCAAACCTTGTTGTACCGGATGGCGGGAAGATGATAGGAACTTGACTGGCATGTCGGGCGGTTGGACTATGTCATCCAGATAATGGACATGGCTCTGTACCGGGCCTAGTAAGGTAAGAACATTACGATCAAGTTGCGTAACTAAAGCTCTGGAGACGAAATTAGTGAGACAATAGTCAACATCGACGCAACTGCCTACAGCTGAGCACTCGATGCTGCGTGTGCCATAACCAGAGACCAGTGGTCGACAGATACCAGGAATTTGTTCATCTCCCTATCGAAAAGGATCGATTTGCAACTTTCTCGCCACCTTTTCCTTCGGCTTTCGATCATGAGTCCAGCGCGATTCTCCATCTTGGTCTTCATTCTTGTGACTTGGCGCTCAAACTTTTCAAATTCCTCGTGCAGCCACGGCTCGATTTGGAAGCCCTGGGGCAGCTTTTGATATGCTTGGATAAGCTGTTGCACAGTGATCTCAAGGCATTTTAACTTCATTGCTTGGACTTGGACATCGTGTGGAGCCTCGGTAAGGTCGAGTAATATGTTGTGTAGATATTTGCAGGACCCTCCAGCTGCAGCAAGCACGGTAAGAATACTAGCAGCAAGCCCTAGTGGCTCCATTCTGGTATGTTCTCGTGTGGAAACGCTGCTGGGATGAAGCTTAGCCTTAGCATTTGCAAGTAACACGACCTTATGAGGGGGTCGTACCACGAGGAGAAGAGGCTCAAGAAGGCACTCAACCGATCAAAACATGGAAACAGCCTGGTTCGCCTGGGCTGTCTGGGGCCAACACTGCGGTGGAATTTGAGTAGCCCTAGTCTTGCCTTGAACGAGGCAATGTGAAGGCTATGGGATGAGCGGGGCAAGGCTGGGAGAAGATAACGAAAGCCATCTGCACAAGGCTATCTCGTGATCAGCCTCAGGCGGGCGTGACACGGCGATTCCATGGTATATATACCTTAGTAGGTTGCCACGTCGATATGAATAAGGCCGGATCGTGACTTGCGAGGTGTTTTTCATTTGGCCAGTACGGCGCAGCATTACTGTACGTTGTAACAAGTCGTCTGCAGGACGCAAGGCGGTGTCTACTTCACGCAGGATATTCGAATTTCTTCGACAGAGCGATGGAGCCGAAATTTTCCATTGGTGAAAAAGTGGAGGTTTTTCTGGAGCGTACGTGGCACCCCTGCGTGATGCCTGGGTTCCGATGCTGACTTAGGGGACGATTAGAGATCTGGCAGATAGGTACTGTTGTCGGGATAGGCAGAACCACTCCGAGCTCGACGCGATATATAGTAGAACGGGACTGTGCTCCAGGATATCCGGCTACGGTGGATGCTGAGGACGTTCGGGAAGTTGGGACAGTTGACGGGTAGCATTCTGGCCCGATCGAGGAGAGCAATATGCTTGGGCGGTAGCGTCGACAATTTGAGCGAATCAGAGTATGTGATCATATATCTTGCTTGTAGCACGACGTCAATGTCAATGCCTGAAACATGAGAGTGCTTATATGATGACTAGGAGGGGTGCTCCAGGACACCACTTGAGGGCGCCCACGGGGCGGCCTCGCTCTGGCTACAGCTCTTCCCCTCTCCCCCTCTCTCCTCATAACAGCTTATGGCAGCCCAGGGCCAGGGCATCGTTGACACCAACCTCCACAATCTCCGTGACGGCCGGGACGTGTGCAACCATACTGACTCGTGCTCCACACACTACGGCACCCTTCCGCTCCGCAACGAACCGCACTGCTCGAGCGTTCGGTTAGCAAGCTGCCCGCGTCAGATAACAAGAAGCGACACACCTCCAAGACGGCAGCTGGACCAACGATGCACAATATATGGGCTCTGTCACGGCACCGGGGCAGGCTGTCATGGTCGACCGCGATGGAAGAGCATGCGACGCGACGCGACGCGATGCCAGAGGCGATTCCATCTCCGATGAGGCCAAGGCCGGGGCCAACGAGGGCTCTGGCTTGGTGTCAGTCCTTCGTTCCGCCTTGCCTCCAGGCCTCGGCGATTAGCGGTTCTAGGGCTTGCCCCTCCTCCAAGCCCTGCAAGCCCTCCTAAGCTTCGCCCGCGCACAGCACAAGGAGCTTTCTTAACCGCGACTCCGTTTGACAGGTGCACATTGCACACTGCGCACTGCCTGCGCGGCTCAAGTCCAGCCAACGGCAGCCCTCCCATTCGCCGTGCCACCACACACTACACCTCACCACTCTACGCATCGTCCCGCCAGCAACAGCATGACGCGACATCAACATGGCCTCTTGCGATACACATGCTGATGCTGCTGCTCCTACTACTACTGCTGCTGCTGTTGCTGCTACTGCTGCTCACAGCCCGCCAGCCACCAACCCCGACAGCACCGCCAGCGCCAACAGCACCTCTCGCGAGGACTCCCCCATTCTCCGCCTCATTCCCCCCTCCGTCTTTATCACTTTCCGGGGCCATGTGCGCAACCTGGTCAACCTGCGGCCTGAAGGAGTGTCAAGCTCCCCGTGCAACCCGTGAGCCTTCTCATCTGTCTTGTAACCTCATTCTTGCTCACCCGAGGGAAAAGGCGACCCTCCATCGCGAACGATGTGTCCGAGTCCGCGCTCGCGCCTGTGCTCACGCCTGCACCCGCCGGCTGCACCCCAAGCAGCCCTGCTAGCCCCAATGGACTCGACGCAGAAACAGCACCTCGGCGGCTGGATCGTGAAGATTTAACCCCTCGCCATCCCAAAGCCCGCCGTTGGAGCAATATGCCAGATTGGCACGAGAGCTGGAGTTGGGATTTTTACTAGAGTGCACATATACCCATACAGGCGCATTAGAGGATATTCGGCATTTTGGATACTCAGGCGTTAGGACAGCACAAAAGCACCATGCACTTGAGTGCCATGCGGGAATGGTGCTTCGACGCTAATGTAATACGTTTGGCTTAGCACGAATAGGATCCATGAGCGCTCTACATGTAGCTAGTTAACAGTCACCAATTCGAATATCATCTTGTACATGCGGCGTCCATCCTAGCAGCCGCTCTTGTGCCCATGACGAGCCACATGCGCACTGGACGACTCCCCACCAGCACCAACATAGCCACGAATGCACCCGCTGGGATAGCCCATGTAACAACCCATTCGTCAATACATCGACGGTCTATCCTTGGCATGATAGGTATTCGCTCTGACAGCTTGTCTACCTCGCCATATCGATGGCAAGCAATATACGCTTCTCGCAGCTGATATGCACAGTTTACGGTCGCTCTAGCTTGCTTGGTAAACCTCTTTTCGTACCTGTCCAGTAGGTCTTCCAAGGAACGAGTGGCTGTGTTGAGGTCCGATTTTGTTTTCAACCTCACGGCATTGATCCTGCATTCCACGTCCCATGCTCGCTTGCAGTCGCTACCGTGTCTCTGTTTAACTCTATCCCAGGCTTTTGCAAATATTGGACCAGCCTTTTCTAGCCCTTTTTTTGTCCCTAGCTGTGTATCCACTTCAGCTATGTGCATCAACACCTCGTGCAGCATCTCATCTTCTCCGAACCAGTACCTCACAGCTACTTTGGCAATATGCAATGCCTCATGGGCTGATTCCCAGCTACCTTGAATATCTCTGGCAGGCGCCCCATTCATCTTCGCGTCCTGGCCTCGTAAGAGGTAGTATCGCCCTTCTTCTCGCTTCCTCCTTATTCCGAGCATCCACAAGGAGCGTTCTCTTATAGTCTTCAGATCCACTACCGATTTGGTCGTATCATCGACAAGTCCCGATTTTATCTCCTCGATTGGCTGCATCACAGGGACTTCGACGCCGCCGACGAGTTCAATGGTGATGTTAATCTCGCTTGTGTCATTGAATAATTTTTTGGCCTCTTCCCACGTCTCAGAGTAACAATACACTCGGATCAAGTCCAGTGTTAGCTCCCATCCCCTGACCAATTTCCAAAATTCGTACCTTGGGCTCCCTGTCCAACTCTTCATTTCTCCCGCTTGACGTTCCACAATACCCTTAGCAGCTTCCCAGGACGCGGTACTCACTTGCTTCAATGGGTAGATTGACTGGATGAGGTACGTCTTCATCCTCTGCTGTTCAAGGCGATATCGAACGTTGAGTTTGTCTTTGCTGTCCGAGTCCACAGGACCCTGTCTCCGAGCTTTTTCGATGGGATAGTGCCTTTGAGCGAAGTCCAGGACCTCAGCTGCATCACCGTATCTATCTCGGTCCAATAACTCTCGAGAGAATTCTATAACGGCTTGTATGGCTCTTGGAGCAAATTCAATCTCTTTTTGGCTTTCTTGAGGGCTTCTCTCCTGCTCCGACTCCTCTTTTACGAATTTGACAAACCGTTCGAAATGTGGCAACAACTCCGCTCGAAGTTGAAACCTGGCCGCTGAAACGAGCGTCACTTTGCTGTCGTAGTAGCCATAGACCATGGAAAGCACCTTGTCGAATCGCTCCGAGAGTCTATCGCTCCCTTCATTATCCTTTATCCAGGCCCATATTGCGGCCCGCACGGTTGGGTCGACGTGGAACGTTTCTGGGCGTGCTGGCTGGTTCGGGTCGGCGTGGGATGTCTCGGGCCATCTGGAGACAAGGTGGTGGTTCTGAAGCACCCCGAGTGACTTGCGAAGCGCGTCTTTTTCTATTTCTATGGAAAGCAGCTCGAAGCTAGCGCCTTGTGGCCCGAACATCGCCAGTATGAACAAATGTTGTATTTCCGGGCGCCATTTGTCTTCGGGGTCTAGGCGCTCCGTGAGATGCTGCAAAAGAACGTCTAAAAGGTCCTTCCTGAAGTTTTGTACCACACAGAACCCCTTTTCTTCGACGTCTTCAAGTAGCTCGGCGGGCGTAACCTGGTTTTGTTTCATGTACTGTATTGCGTCATTGATCAGTCCTGGAAGGGTAAAATGCTCCAGGAGTGCTCTGTTGTCTGGATTGCTGGTGGGAAGCATCGATTGGTTGGTTAAATGGTAGTAGATTCGCAGGCGATCGTTCAGTTCTGGTTGTTCCATTTTCAAGCATCCTTTATCCTGGGCTTCACCAAGAAGGCCGATGGCACAACCGCGATCTCTGGTTGTGATCAAGATCTGACCGTGCTCTTGAAGGGCCCTGAGGTTCAGGAAGCTTGGGTCGCCGTCCTGTTGTGACCCAACATGTACATCATCCACCACAAGAATCCACTGTCCACTTTCTGCGTTTTGTAGCCACTTCGTAATAGATGAGGCAAGCGAGGAGTCATCAACTTTATTGATATTAGCCTCGCTGATGATTCTGGTCTTTTTCGCAATCGATACATATCCATCACGAATGGTTTTCTTGTCTGTCATCTTCACCCAGAATGTATGCTTTTGGTCCTGTGTCTTGATATCCGACTCGGTGAACTGCTGAGCATAAGTTAAAGCTACCCGTGACTTTCTACGACCTTTGTCAGCTGAGTTCATGAGTCATAGATCGACTACATAGGCCAAGTAAAACATACCCGATGCCCCCCATACCGCACAATGCGACCATATTGGTGTCGCCAAATGCTCGTGAGATCTGGTCAAATATCTTCTGGTATCCAAAGAGAGGCCCTTTTGGTAGATCATTATTTTCCAGTGTAGATCGTACATTGCCAGGCACCGTGCCTCGCTTTCTCAATGTATTTGTAGTCCGCGGTTGGCTCTCAAACCATTGGTTTTTCTTCATTTCGGGATTGAAGCTATCCCATCCCCACAATTTGGCTCTGATAGACGGGGTGATCTTCATGCTCATGTCAATCTTCCGAGACGGTTGGATAGTGTCTCGCAGCTTTTCAAGGACTTTCTTCTCCCTAAAGGTGGCTTCATCCGCGTCTGAGTATGCAAGTTCCAGTTTCCACTGTTCTGTAAAGTCATAAAGATATACCACAACTTCCCATATGGTGATCCTCTCGTTATACGGCTTCAGCATGTGTTCGATCACATCGAGAACCCGTTTGATTTTCAAATTACCTGGCTTCCTCGTTTTCAGGTCTTTGATCCAATTATCGACAACTTCCTTGCATTCAGAAAAAGCACCCTTTGTACTCTGATGCTGAGTGTTATCTTGACTTTTAAACTCTTCTCGATTTCGTTGGAAGGCTGGCACTCCACCACTGGTCCAACCGTGTACGGTGATTGTGACTAGCAATAGAAACACACAACCGAGGGAATAGACATCGTGCGGTCGGCCGTGTGTTCGTCCATCTGTATTTTCCATGAATTCAGGTGGCGCCCAATACTTCGAAGCAGTTGTGTTGGTCGTCGCAGTATTTTCAAGCAACTTCAAGTTTGCGCATCCAAAGTCCGCAATTTTCCACAACCATTCATTTTCTCCACTACTGAACAGCAATATGTTCGGAGGTTTGAGATCTCGATGATAACCCACCATCCCATCGATCTCCCTATGAATCCATTCGACCCCAGAAGCGAGACCCAGCAACGCACCAGTGTATATATGCTGACACATTTTGTCCGAATTAACTCCTCCTGGATCTGTTTCTAGCCACCGATCCATATCCACATCTGCAAGCGGGTATATCATATATAGAGATTCTTCAGGATGCCCTTTCGGGTTGGGCCTTTCGATACCGGCGACGAAGCTTCCCAGCAGTTCTGTGACGTTTGCATGAGCGCGGTCTTGGAGAACCTTGACCTCGTTGAATATTCGTTGTCTTTTTTCTTTGCTGGCACGTCCTACGGTGACTCGTTTGTACGCGACTTTCAAATCCTAAGTTTGTGAGCTTGACTGTACAGAATAGACCAAGAGCTCAAGCATGTACCTTTACATACTTACACGGTTTTATGAACTCCTCCTCTATCTCTGTTCCAAAAACTATCCCAAATGATCCACTGCCCAAAACATGTCCTTTTCGCACAAACGGTATCACAGAGTATAGTGGATCGAACTCCTGAACGGTCTTCTCCAAGTAGAGCTTAGGAGGGAAATGCCACTGTTCTTTGTAAAATTCTTTCGCAATGCCCTTAAGCTGAGGGATTTCCTGTAGTGTAGCCTCGGAACACGATTTGTAGTACTCGTTTTCGTTTCTCCCAAATAACATACGATCATCAACCTCAGGTTTGCCGTATAAGAGTTCGCGGATTATCTCGGGCCTATCCAGCATTATCAAGATTGCATAGAGCTTCCGCCCGCAATCCTGTATCTTGGATACCAAACTATCCCGCTCTGGATTAGGAAGCAACGGCCAAGACCAGTAGCCAAACACCTGAGAAACATGGGCTCGAAGGTTTTCTTCGCTAAAAAGCTCACCAAGGGCTTTCGATGATATGTATTTCCCTCGATCTTCTAGACCGTTTCGATCCGCATTCTCATTCATCTTGGCTATCAGCCTCTCCTTCAAGTCATAGTTCTGATTGTTACGTTCCATAGACACGGCTGAACAGGCTCGGCGGCGGCTTTGACGATAGCGACGTATATATTCTGTTTTCTGTGGTGAGACAATCGGGGTTCGTGATGTTAAAGATACTCACATATCATAAATGATCCTAAGGTGTGCAGGTTCAACAACACAGGCGACTCAGGGACGGGATTTTGGTGCGGACGACAGCATGAGCACCCATACGAGGAAGGCTGAAAAAAGGGTAAGAGGGGCCAACAAGAAGAACCACCTCGTAAGCATGAACCGGGGTCCGAGATTCGAGTGCGCGGCTTTAAATATCAGTCTCGAACGAATCTGGAAGCTCAGCCTGATCACCCCAACTGCTGATGAAGACTGCCACCTGCACCTCATCCAACATTCTGTTCGGTCCATGTTGGCTTAGCTATTACGGATCGAAGGGTGCTTTGGTTGACAGTATATAGTGTTGCGACTAACTTGACATGCTTCTCATGGCCGCAAATTCACGACGCTAAACTTTCCCGTAGAAATTCTATTCAGCTGAAAAGTGCGCGCGACGATTCGTGATGGCATTAGGGGGGGTCACATGAACTGTCCCACCAATCTACAGTGCAGGGTAGACGAGCACTCGCCTTCAACACGCGAGGGGGTATGGTGGCTAAAAAATCTCATTGGGCCAGCCTAATGCTAGGCGCCCCGAGGGACCAGTCCATCTATCAAATCACATTGATGACTTGCATATAGATAGCACCTAGCTCTGGAGTAAATGATTACGGTAACCACATAGAGCCTTTGGCGGTGTACCGAGTCATGCGCTGAACCAAACAGCTGAAAACCCTACTCAAACTGATTACAACTAGCGAAAATCACGATTTTCGATGCAGAACATCGCGAGATCCATATATTCGATTCTTACGAGATATTCATGGAAAAATTAAAAAGGTCTACAGAACTGAGGTATATGGGATTACTACTCATCAAAGCACTATGGAAAGCCGTGTAAAGTTTTTTTTAAAGTTTCTTGTACAGATTTGTAAGAAAATTATTAAAGGAACTAGAAAATCATATATAAAGCGTTTTATAGTATTCTGTTGTACAGGTACAGTTAACGAGCTTTATAACCCTACCTACTTCTAATGTTAATATCTGGCAAGATTTAAATGTATGATTCTCGGCGATATTCCATATCGAAAATCGTGATTTTGTATGGAGATGTGACGGTTTTGTATGTGGCCCGATTCCCCGCACGACTCGGTACATCGTCAGCTACTCTACATATAAGTATCTTCTACTATCGAGAACCGAGTTTATGGCAAGTGCTACCAATAACACAGCAATAGTCGCCGAAGGGCTTGTAGACGGTTTCTGGGGTTATGCTCTCGCCCCTATCGTTATTACTTAGTTCGACAAAAACAGTTTGTTTTGTCTTATTAGAAGCACCACATTTTTTTTTAACTACATTGATGGGATAACTAACTCTGGGATCCGGCGCGCTTCCTTCATGTAATCGCTCGATCGGCAGCTGTAAACTGTAATACATGATTTTCTGAATGATTCAATAAGCCCTCAAGCGTGCTTTAATAATCCTGATAGAATTCGGTGGCTACATGGTCACGGTAACTATGCTTTTCCAAAAAGCAACATGTGCATCAATGCTGCTGAAGCCATTTGAGTATTCGCTCCGCAATGGCAATGTTATTCTTCTCCATGAACATCATGTGCCCATTCCCTCTAATGCCTTCTGCCGGTAAATCCGCATACTCGACGTCTTCTACACCAGCTTGGCGCAGAAACAACACTGTTCCGTAATCATACTGTGCATGGTAACTAGCTTCACTGGTGACAACCAGCACGGGTATGCGTGCTAGATTAACCAACTTCTTGGCCGGTTCGGCCTGCATTATGTGTCCTAGATGATGTTCGCTCTTCGGCTCGTGAAAAACCGTCTTAAAGAGCTCACCCTTCGAGCCTGCAGGTGGTGAATATGTGATCTCTCCGCCTGTGATGCCGAACTGTAGTCTCTGGACTACATCGGGTGGGTTGAGAGGAAACTTTTTCTCGAACGGTGGACCGCTGGGTTCGACAGCTACGATCCCTTTGACGAGACGTGGCCGCGCATCGCCAATCCGCCACCCATACGCCCCGGCCTGACTGTGCACCACAAGATACGCTTCTCCCACACGATCCAGTAGCGCCGTATATGCCCGCGTATTGTCCTCTTCCGATACGCGCTCGTCTATCTGGAACTGCACCTGCGAGGCATAGAAAGCATCGAAGGCTGGATCTCCAGGCTCCCCAGTACCCGGCCATTGCGTGTGCAGGTGAGCCTGTGGCCAAAGTCTCCATTGAGGGGCCCCTGGTGAAGTGAAGAGCTTTTGGGTGTCCTCGACGCTGATAGTGGCCATGGAGCCGCGAGATGGGTTCCAGGGTGAGCGGCCACGCGATGGCTGGTCCGTAAGATACACCGTATAACCCTTAGAAAGGAAGAAGGAAGCCCAGCCGGGACGACCATCGGGCGTTGAGAGGAAGTTGGTGCCTGTTTGAGCGGTGCCTGAGATGAAGATCAGGGGATAGGGCTGCTTTGGATTGGCAGGTGTCAGCTTTTCGACGTAGAGTTGGTGAAACATGTATGTTGATTTTGCGCCATTGGTCTGTAAGCGTTCGGTTAGCGAGACTGAGAACAGAGGTGGAGTTACATGTTTTGGGTTGTGGTCCAAGGTTGCTGTAGGGTAGTCTTAGAGGTGACTGGCACAAAACATGCAGTTTCTAAATTACTCTCAAAGTATTGAAAAGCAATGAAAATTTTGCATATGCCGTAATCATTGCTTATATGACGTCCCATTACAGAAGCTGTGGTGATGGGGGAGACCGTACAGTTGTAGTGTTGTATTCGCCGCCTGCGTAAAAGACCTCTCGCTTAACTGCATCAAACCCGACATCTTTGGAAGCCATGATTCTTGAGATATGTTGTAAAAGTTGGTGTGCAGATGGGGAAACGAAAGGGTGGGACGATGTCGAGCGGAGATAACGCGCTTATTCAGCGTTGTACCTCCTGCGTCCGAATATGTGAGTTACCTCAATAGGATAAGCGCGCTAAGAATTATTCAGAGCCTTCATTTGCTGTTGGTGCAAACCGAACGTGCACATCCATTTGCTTTAAAACCATTAACAAGAAAGATTTCTATCAAGAACGCAACTTCACCAAGTGTTTTTTTTCCTCATTTGTAAGGTGCCTTGGAATTTCAAACACGTAAAAATCTCCTGCTCGGACTACGCGTAACGGCGAATCGCGTAGCTCTGGGAAAGTATGCTTTAAAAACTCGCGAGCCTTCGACTCATCCATACCATAAGTAGGTATACATTCCTCGATCCATCGCGGCCCACTCGATTCCGGTAGGCTTTTAAATTCGTTCAATGCTGACTTCTGGGTATATCGTGCAATAGCCTCGGAGAATCTGCCATGGAAGACCCTGCGTTTCGCGAGGCCCTTTTCTTTGCCTTTCTCAGTCATCCGCTCCGCGAGGTCGTCCCATCCGTTGGATTTTGCCCAGAAGTAGGAGCTAAAGCCACCGTCCAGGCTA
>Ga0247757_10001817_pt1 | contig 12687 bp, 10 predicted proteins | sample UWRJL126311R4_FD_180929 | JGI IMG/M metagenome (GOLD analysis project Ga0247757, IMG submission 180929) | Plant litter microbial communities from Arlington Agricultural Research Station in Wisconsin, United States - UWRJ-L126-311R-4 | ecosystem: Environmental > Terrestrial > Plant litter >...
CACGACGTTGAGCTATGCCGGTGCGGGCGCCTCGAACAACTGCGCCATCGTGAATCGCTGACGCTCTAGACGAACGCCGCCTTCCCCGTGATCGCACGCCCCACGATCAGCGTGTTCATCTCCCGCGTCCCCTCGTACGAGTACAGCGCCTCCGCATCCGCGAAGAACCGCGCCACGTCGTAATCGAGCACGATCCCGTTGCCGCCCATCGACTCCCGCGCCCACGCGACCGTCTCGCGCATCCGCGATCCCGCGTACTCCTTGGCGAGGGCGGAGTGCTCGTCCCGCTGTGTGCCCTGGTCGAGCATCTGCGAGACGCGCGTGCAGAGCGCGATCGAGGCGGTGATGTTGCCGAGCATCTTGGCGTAGTGCTCCTGGACGAGTTGGAACGAGTGCAGCGGCTTGCCGAACTGCTCCCGCGACGCCCCGTAGGCGACCGCGCCCTCGTACGCGCCGCCCGCGACGCCGACCATGGCCCACGCGACCTCCGCGCGGGTGAGGCGCAGCACGGCCGCCGTGTCGCGGAACGAGTTCGCGTTCTGCAGCCGGTCCGCTTCGGGCACGCGGACGCCGTCGAGCACGATGTCCGCGTTCTGCACGATGCGCAGCGCCTGCTTGTTCTCGATCTTCGTGGCGGAGAAGCCGGGGGCCGAGGTCGGGACGAGGAAGCCCTTGACCTGATCGTCCTCCGTCGACTTCGCCCAGATGATCGCGTGCGTCGCGATCGTGCCGTTGCCGATCCAGCGCTTGGCGCCGTCGATGACCCACTCGTCGCCCTCGCGGCGCGCGGTCGTGCGCAGGCCCCGGGCGCTGTCGGAGCCGGAGAGCGGCTCCGTGAGGCCGAAGCAGCCGAGCGCCTCCGCGCTCGCGAACCGCGGCAGCCACTCGCGCCGCTGCTCCTCCGACCCGGCGAGCGCGAGGGAGCTCATGACGAGGCCGTTCTGCATGCCGACGAGGGTCGCGACCGACGCGTCGACGCGCGCGAGCTCGAGCGCGACCCAGCCTCGGAACACGGCCGAGTTCTCGAACGGCTTGGTCTCCTCCCAGGGCAGGCCGAAGATGCCGAGCTCGGCGAGCCCGTCGACGACGGACCGCGGCAGCCACTCCGCGCGCGCCCAGTGGTCGTTGACGATCGGCTTCACCTCGGCCTCGAGGAAGGCGCGCAGCCGCGCGAGCAGGTCCTTCTCGCGGTCGGTCAGGAGCTCCTCGGAGCGGTAGAAGTCGGAGGCGAGCGGGGCCAGGGTCTGCAGCGGGGCGTCGATCGTCATGTGGGCGACGATACGGTGAGGCGGAGGAGCCCCCAATCCGATTGGCGGTGTGCTCCAAGACCGCAGGGAGGGGCTTCCGTGTTCGTGGAGATCACCAACACACCGCGGGATTACGCGTGGGGTTCCACCAGCGCGATCGCCGGGCTGCTCGGCACGCGCCCGAGCGGCGGGCCGGAGGCGGAGCTGTGGCTCGGGGCGCACCCCGGGTCGCCCGCGCGCGTGGTCGGCCGCGAGGAGACGCTGCACGAGCTCGCGCCGCGCCTCCCGTTCCTGCTCAAGGTGCTCGCCGCCGCGTCGCCGCTGTCGCTGCAGGCGCACCCGACGATCGCGCAGGCCGAGGAGGGATTCGCGCGGGAGGAGGCGGCCGGGGTCCCGATCGACTCGCCGTCGCGCAACTACAAGGACCGGCTCCACAAGCCCGAGATGATCTATGCGCTGTCGGATCCGTTCCGCGCGCTCTCGGGCTTCCGCCCGGTCGAGGAGACCCGCACGCTGCTCGAGCCCGTCGCCGACGACGAGCGGATCGCACCGCTGCTCGAGCGCCTCCGCACCGACGCCGACCTCCGCGCCACGTTCGAGTGGCTCATCACGGGCGGTGACGACGTCGACGAGCTGGTGGCGGCGGTCGTCGAGGCCTCGGCGGTCGCGGACGACGTGGCGTGGGACACCGTCCGCCGCCTCTCGGAGTCGTACCCGGGGGATCCCGGGATCGCGATCTCGCTGCTGCTGCACACCGCGGTCCTGCGCCCGGGCGAGGCGCTCTACCTGCCGGCCGGCAACATCCATGCGTACCTGGAGGGCCTCGGGATCGAGCTCATGGCCGCGTCGGACAACGTGCTGCGCGGCGGCCTGACGGCGAAGCACATGGACGTGCCCGAGCTGCTGCGCGTGCTCGACTTCACGCCACGCCCGATCCCGTACCTCGTGCCCGAGGAGCCGCAGCCGGGCGTGCGCGTGTTCCGGCCGGACGTGCCCGACTTCGTCATGACGGTCGTCGACGGCGTCGCGGCGGACCTGCCGCTGGCGGGCGACGCGATCGTCCTCTGCGTGCGGGGAGAGACCCGCATCGGGGGCGGGCCGAGCGTCGAGCGCGGGCACGCGGTGTTCGTCGGGGGAGAGGCCGTGCTGCGGCTCTCGGGCGACGGGCTCGCGTTCGTCGCGACCGGGATGAAACCGTGATCGTTCCGCGATGAAATCGTGACACGGCGGGCAAAAACCGAGGCTCGCTCGCCCCTAGATTGAGCGCATGCTCCGTCATCCGGCCGTGCTCGCAGTCGCGGCCACCGTGCTCATCGTCGCCCTCGCCGGGTGCGCGCAACCGCAGGCCTCCTCTTCTCACCCGGCCTCGATGGCAGACCCGAAGTCATCGCCGACCCGGACCGTTGTCGCGCACCCGGGGTGGCCGTTCCCGATCGGATGCGCCGACATCCTCTCCCTCGACGAAGCCCGGACGGCGGCGGGTTCCGACCTGGCCGTGACCGGCGACGAGTCGACCCCGGCCGCGGGCGTCTACGACACCGCGATCCGACAGGGCGGGGCACTGCAATGCGGCTGGTCGACCTCGTCGAACCAGGGCAATGGCCTCCCGATCGCATCGCTCTCGGTGAATGTGCTGCCCGACGCCAGTGCCGACGAGCAGAGCCGGGTCGTCGACTCGATGCGCCTCGGCGGGGACGCCTCGGATCCGTGCGATCAGGGGCAGTGCGGCTACGGGGGCACCGTCGCCGGCAACGCGGTCGAGATCACCTGGATCACGGCGGCACACGCCCACGACGCGGATGGCGGCGATGCCGCGTTCGGCGCGATCGTGTCGAGGGTCACGGTTCGTCTGGCCGATCCGGGTGCTCACGCGCCGCGGTGGACGGCGCCGTCCGGTCCGGTCCCGGAAACGTTCTGCGACCACGGAAGCGGTCGCGAGCAGTTCATCCCCACGGTCGCGGCGGCTCTGGGTCGGGACGCCGGCACGATGTCGTCGGCCGGCGGCGTGGGAGGGGATCCCGGCGTCATCGGAGGGTCCGTCGGCAGAACGGACCTCGGCGAGTGCGCCTGGGCGAGCACCGACGCGGACCGCGTCTTCGCAGGGATCTGGATCCTCGCCGGGGGCGCATGGAACCTTGCCGGGTGGCGAGCGGCGATGCCGGACGCGCGCGACGCGGGCGACCCGGCGCATCCCGGAGCCTTCGTCTTCGATGACGGGCACGGCAACTTCGCTCTGGCCTTGACGTCGGCCGGCAGTCTCGTCGAGGTCGACTTCTCGCAGACCGGTCTCACCGCGGAGCAGGCCCCGGCGCGGATGATCGCTGTCGCGCGGGCGCTGTCGCTCTGACGGCGGACGTCTTCCCGGCCCGTCCCATCCGACTCGTGAGGTGACATCGTGCTCCGCTTCGTTCCCCTTGTCATGGCCGGCGTTCTCGTCTCCGTGACCCTCGCCGCCTGCACGGCGGCTCCCGCCTCGACGGCGTCGCCGTCGCCGTCGAGGACGGTCGTGACGCCTCCGCCGACGCCCGCCCGTGCGGAGGCGCCCGAGCCCCGCGTCGGCACAACCTGCGCGCACCTCTTCGGCGTGGACGAACTGCAGAAGCTGCTGCTCGAGCCGATCCGCGTGCGCACGGACGAGACGCACATGGACGACTTCTCCGGTGCGGTGCTGCGGCAGGCGGGCGGCATCCGCTGCACCTGGGGCGGCGACGATCGCACCGATTCGATGTACGACACCGGCCTGATGCTCGCGCTCCTCCCGGACGCCGCGGACGACTATGCGCGCTTCCGGTCGAGTCAGTACTTCGACGGAGACCCCGGCGGGGCCGACCTCGCCTCTGGCATCCGTTGCGGTTCGCCGGACGCCCCAGTCTGCGCCGGGGAGGTGCTCGTCGGCACCACCTGGCTCAGCTTCACCTACTCCGACAAGGGGCGGACCGGCGACCTCATGCCGATGGTCGTGGGACTCGTCACGCGGATGGCCGCGCGGATCGGGAAGCCGTCTGGGGCGGCGTGGTCGCCGCCGTCCGGCTCGCTCGATCGCCTGCCGTGCACCCCCGAGGCCGGCACCACGCTCCTCGGGCGCTCGGCCACGGCGGGGGCCCCGGAGGAGGAGGGCGGCTCCGTGCTGTTCGAGGCGGCCGCGGCCCGGCACGCGAACGTCAGCGTCTGCGCCTGGTCGACCGACGACGGCGGTCCGACGGCGACGTTCCAGCTCCTCCCCGGCGGAGCATGGGCGCTCGCGCCGATGACCGCGTCCGGGGCCGCGTGGACGCTGCTCGGAGTGCCGACGCGCTCGACGCCCGCCGGCACCGACGGTGGGCTCGAGGCGTGCGGCGACACCTGCCTCGCGGTGGTATCGGCACGCGGCAGTCTCGTCTCGTTCGACTCGTTCCCGCCGGACGCGCCGACGTTTGACGCCCAGCTCGCGCGCGTCGGCGGCGTCATCGCCGGATAGCGTTGACCCCATGACCTGGCTCGTGACCGGCGGCGCCGGCTACATCGGTGCGCACGTGGTGCGGGCACTCCTCGAGGCCGAGCTCGACCCGATCGTCGTCGACGACCTCTCGAGCGGGCACCGGGAGTTCGTGCCGGCGCACGTCCCGTTCGTCGACGGCAGCATCCTCGACGGCGCCCTCGTCCTGCGCACGATCGAGCAGCACCGCGTCACAGGCGTGATCCACGTCGCCGGCTTCAAGTACGCCGGCGTGTCCGTGCAGCGCCCGCTGCACACCTACGAGCAGAACGTGACGGGCATGGCCGTCCTGCTGAGCGCGATGCAGGACCGCGGCGTCGACCGCCTCGTCTTCTCGTCGAGCGCCGCGGTCTACGGGACGCCCGACGTCGACCTCGTCACCGAGGACACCCCGAAGGCGCCCGAGTCGCCGTACGGCGAGTCGAAGCTCGTGGGGGAGTGGCTGCTCCGCGATCAAGGCGTGGCGGCCGGACTGCGGCACACCAGCCTCCGCTACTTCAACGTCGTCGGCTCGGGCACACCGGACGTGTACGACACGAGCCCGCACAACCTGTTCCCGAAGGTGTTCGACGCGCTCGTCGCCGGGAAGGCACCGACGATCTTCGGCGACGACTATCCGACTCCCGACGGCACGAACGTGCGCGACTACCTCCACGTCGCCGACCTCGCGCGCTCGCACGTCGTCGCGGCGCAGCGGCTCGACGCGGGGGAGCCGGTCGAGCCGGCCTACAACCTCGGCAGCGGCGACGGCGTCTCGGTCGCCGAGATCATGGCCGCGATGGCGCGCGTCACCGGGATCGACTTCACGCCGGAGATCGGGCCGCGACGGCCCGGCGACCCGGCCCGGATCGTGGCGAGCGGCGAGCTCGCGGCGCGCGATCTCGACTGGGCGATGCGCCACTCCATCGACGACATGGTGCGCAGCGCGTGGGACGCGCGCGTCGCCCATCGCGACTGACGGACCGACCGCCTCGTCTGTCCCCCGTTCGAGGGGTTTTGACGGCGCGTCGTGACGACACGCCGTCGCGTCGAGCCAATATGCTCCGCCGGCTTGACTCCGGGGTAATGACACCGGTGTAATTACTGGCAACGGAGGCGAGCAGGGGGCCCGCCGCGAAACTGAGGGAGAGGGACATGACGATGAGCGAATTCCGCCCGTCCGTCCCGGAGGACTGGTTCGTCGACCCGGTCCGGCTAGGCATGCCGAAGGTCCGCCCGTCGGTGACCGTCGATGACGACGAGGACGCCCTCTCGTGGCAGGGCGACGCCCTGTGCGCGCAGACCGACCCTGAGGCGTTCTTCCCCGAGAAGGGCGGCTCGACCCGCGACGCCAAGCGCATCTGCACGACGTGCGAGGTCAAGGCCCAGTGCCTCGAGTACGCGCTGCAGAACGACGAGCGCTTCGGCATCTGGGGCGGCCTCTCCGAGCGCGAGCGCCGTCGCCTGCGCCGCGCGCGCACCGCCTGACCTCTCCTCGATAACGACGCTCCGGGCGCGCCTCGTCGGACCGATGCGCCCTCCCGCCTAGCCTCGACCCGATGCAGCCCCGAGTCACCGCGATCGTCGTCGTGCGCAACGGCGCCCGGTGGCTGGATCGCACCGTCGCCGCGATCGCCGCCCAGACGCGGCCGGTCGACGCCGTCGTGTGGCTGGATGCCGGCTCCACCGACGAGGGCCGCGACCGGATGCCGGAGGGCACCGTCCGCGCCCCCGCCCAGTCGTTCGGCCCCTCGGTCGCGACCGCGCAGCGCCACGTGACCGGGCCAGGCGGCCGCCCCGACGAGTGGCTGTGGCTGCTCCAGGCCGACACGGCGCCGGAGCCGGACGCGCTCGAGCGCCTGCTGGCGGCCGTCGAGGTCGCGCCCTCCGTCGCGATCGCGGGACCGAAGCTCGTCGACGTCGACGACCGCGGCGTCATCCGCTCCTTCGGCGAGAGCCTCACCCCGCTCGGCGCGACGGTGCGGCTCGTCGAGGGCGACCTCGACCAGGCGCAGCACGACGGCGACGCGGACGTGCTCGGCGTGACCGCCGCGGGCATGCTGGTGCGGCGTGCGGTGCTGCACGAGCTCGACGGGTTCGACCCCGGACTCCCGACGGCGGACGCCGGGCTCGACCTGTCCGTCCGCGCTCGCCTCGCCGGGCACCGCGTGGTGCGGATCGCCGACGCCCGCGTGACGAACGCCGTCGCGCCCGAGGACCTCGGCCGCCGCCGGCCGCGCAGCCGCACCGCGAAGCGCCGGATCGCGCGGACCGCGCAGCTGCACCGCCGGCTCGTCTACGCGCCCGGGGCCGCCCTCCCCATCCACTGGCTCTCGCTCGTCCCGCTCGCGATCCTGCGCTCGATCGGGCAGCTGCTCGCGAAGCGGCCCGGCGCGGTCGGCGGCGAGATCGCTGCGGCCTTCGCCGCCGCGTTCGGCGGCAACGTGCCCGCGGCGCGCCGCCGGCTCCGCCGCGCCCGCACGATCGGCTGGGCCGCGCTCGCCCCGCTGCGGGTGCCGCGCGACGAGCTGCGCGAACGACGCGCGACCGTGCGCGAGCGCGAGGCGGAGGCGGCCGGCCCCGAGCTCGTGCGCGCGTCGTTCCTCTCGGGCGGCCTCGCGATCACGGTGATCGCCGCGGCGGTCGGAGCGGCCCTCAACTGGAAGCTGTTCTCGGCCACGGCCCTCGGAGGCGGGGCCTTCCGCCCGCTCGCCGATCTCGGCACGATGTGGTCGAGCCTCGGCTGGGGCCCGCGCCCCGTCGGGATCGGGCTCACCGGCCCGTCGGATCCGTTCAGCGCCGTGCTGGCCGTCCTCGGCAGCCTCACGCCGTGGAACCCGTCGTTCGCCCTCGTGCTGCTCTGGATCACGGCCCTGCCGCTCGGCGCTCTGGGCGCGTGGTGGGCCGCCACCCGCCTGAGCTCGCGGGCCTGGCCGCCCGTCGTGGCCGCCGCGCTGTGGGCGCTCGCGCCGCCGCTGCTGGTGGGGCTCGAGGCCGGACGCCCGGGGGCCGTCATCGCGCACCTCCTGCTGCCGTGGCTGGCGCTCGCCGTGCTCGAGGGCTCGCGCTCGTGGAGCGCCGCGGCGACCGGCTCGCTGCTGTTCGCCGCGGTCGTCGCGGCCGCCCCGATCCTCGCGCCCGCCCTCGTGCTCGCGATCGTCGCGTGGGCCGTCGCGCGGCCGCGCGGGGTCGTGCGGGTGCTGGGGACCGTGATCCCGGCCGCCGCCCTTTTCGCGCCGCTCGTGATCGCGCAGGTCCGGCGCGGGCATCCGGCCGCCCTCTTCGCCGATCCGGGCGTCGCGCTCCCCTCGACGGCCCCGACGGGATGGCAGCTGCTGCTCGGCCACCCGGCCGCGGGCACCGGGTGGGAGCCGATCGCGACGGGGCTCGGGCTCCCGGCGGCGCTCGGGCTGCTCGTGCCGGCGGTGCTGCTGGCCCCGCTCGCGGCCCTCGCGCTGCTCGCGCTCTTCCTGCCCGGGTCGCGCCGCGCGATCCCGGCGCTCGTGCTCGCGCTCGCCGGCCTCGTGACCGCGGTTCTCGCCACGCACCTCGGGATCGCGAGCGCCGCCGGGCAGACCGTCGCCCCCTGGGCGGGCAGCGCCCTCAGCCTCTACTGGCTCGGTCTCGTGGGCGCGGCGGTCGTCGGACTCGACGCGCTCGGGCGCGCGAGCGTCGGCGTCGGCATCGCGGGACTGCTCGCCGCGGCGATCGCGGTCGCCCCCGTCGCGGCGCTGCCGGCCATCGGTTCCGGCGCGGTCCAGGCCGGCGACGGCCGCCTGCTGCCCGCACTCGTCGCCGCCGCCACGGCACCGCACCCGCAGCTCGGCACGCTCGTGCTCACCCCTCGGCCCGACGGCTCGCTCGCCGCCGAGGTGGAGCGCGGCGCCGGCACGACCCTGGATGCGGAGTCGACGCTCTGGTCGACCCGCCGCGAGCCCGACGCCGCCGCCCGGGCGGTCGCGACCCTCGCCGGCAACCTGGCCTCGCAGAGCGGCGCGGACGTCGCGGGCGAGCTGCAGAAGCAGCAGCTGGAGTTCGTGGTCGTCCCGCCGTCGTCGCCCGCGGATCCCGCGCCGCAGCAGGCGCTCGCGCAGCGGGCCGCCGAGGCGCTCGACGGCAACCCGGCGCTCGAGGCGGTCGGCACGACGGCCCTCGGCTCGCTCTGGCGGTTCACCGACCTGAAGATCGAGACCCCCGCGGCGACCGGCCGCACACCGCTCGGCGCGGGCGTGCTCGTCGCGCAGGGCGTGATCGTGCTGCTCGCGCTGCTGCTCGCGATCCCGACCGGGCGCCGCCGCCGCGTCGTGCAGGAGGCGACGTCGCCGGGCGACGATCCGGCCGACACCTTCGACGAGGACGAGCATGACTGAGCCCGAGGACGAGCCGACGCCGACCGGCGCGACGGAGCCCGCGGATCCGGCCGCCGAGCAGGTCGTGGCCGCGGCCGGCGCGGAGGCCGCCGCGCTCGATTCCGAGGCGCAGGCGCGCGACGCCGAGCGCGACGCTCCCGTCGACCGCTCCGGGCGCGCGCGCCGTGCGGCCGTCGTCGGCCTGCGGGTCGTCACCGGCGTCATCGGGGTGGCCGTCGCGCTCGCCGTGATCGCCGCCACCGGGCTCCTGCCGGTGCGCTCGTTCGCGGCCGCCGTGCCGACGACCACCGTCACGCCGGTCCCGGCTCCGCAGCTCCGGGTCTGCCCGGGCGCGCTCCTGCATCTCGGCGACGCGACCGGGCAGACCGCGGGCACGCCGTCCGGGATCGGCGCCCCGCAGCGCCGCGCATCGGCGCAGGGCGCGCAGGTCGCGACCGACGCGCTCGCGGCGAGCGACGCCGGCACCGGCGGCACCTCGAGCGCCCCCATGACGTTGCGGATCGACGGCGGATCCGGTCTTCTCGCAGGCGCCCAGTCGCAGACCGCGAAGACCGACGACGAGACCGGGTTCGCGGCGTCCGCGTGCGCGGAGCCGAGCGGATCGGCGTGGCTCGTGGGCGGCTCCACGATGACGGGGCGCACGACGCTCCTGACCCTCGCGAACCCGACGCAGGTCGACGCGACCGTCGCCCTCGCGATCTACGGCGAGAAGGGACCGGTCACCGCGCCGGGGCTCGCGGGCATCACGGTCGCGGCCGGCTCGCAGCGCGTCGTCTCGCTCGCCGGCTTCGCCCCGGACCTCGCCTCGCCCGTCGTGCACGTCACGGCTCGCGGCGGCCGGATCCTCGCCGCGCTGCAGCAGTCCACCGTGCGCGGGCTCGACGCGGGCGGCGTCGACCTCGTGGGGCCGACGGTCGATCCGGCGACGGCGCTGCGGATCCCGGGCGTGCGCGTCGCGGGCGCCGACGCGGTCGCGCAGTCCCTCGCCCTCGACGACTGGACCGACGCGACCCCGTCGATCCGCGTCGGCAACCCCGGCACGCAGGGGGCGAAGGTGCACGTGAGCCTCCGGCCCGAGGCGGCGGGCGCGAAGGGCACCTCGTTCGATCTCGACGTCCCGGCCGGGTCCACCAAGGAGGTCGGCCTCGACTCGGGCGCCGACACCGACACCGGCGCCCTCGCGATCCCGGACGGCGAGTACACGGTGACCGTCGACTCCGATCTGCCCGTCGTCGCGGCCGCGCGGATCTCGACCGCCTCCGCCCCGCCGGCGAACGGCGACGCGCCGGCCAGCGACTTCGCGTGGGACGTCGCCGCGCCCGCCCTGCAGGGCCCGACGCTCGTGACGATCGCCCCCGGTCCCGACCCGCGCATCGCGTTCTCGGCCGGCTCGGGCGCGGCCGGCACCGTGACGCTCACGGGCGTGGGCGGTGCGGCCGACGTGACCCTCACGGTGCCGGCGAGCGGGCAGGCATCGGCCCCGGTCGCGGCGGGCGCCTCCTACGAGCTCCAGGGGGCGGACGGCATGGTCGCCTCCGTCGGCTACGCGGGCTCCGCGCAGCTCTCCGGCTACGCGATCACGTCGCCGCGGCCGGTGTCGGGGCCGCTCGTCGTGCGCCCGTGACCCTCAGAAGTGCCGGTACCGCTCCGGCGCGATGTCCCACGGGTCCTTGCCGAGCAGCTCGGCCACGGCGCGGAACACGCAGCTCTCGATGAACGAGCGGCGGTGCCACTCGTCGTCGCGGTGCAGGTGCGCCATGCGCTCGATCGGGAGCCGGTAGAGCACCACGATGCGCTCGCGGGCGCTCACCCGCCAGCGGTCCACGCCGTCGTTCGCCGGCTCGCCCGAGGGGACCCCCGCGACCTCGAAGCGGACGTGCTCGAGCTCCTCGGGCCACAGGTCCTTGAGGTACTCGACCGCGCTCGCGACGCAGGAGTCGAAGAAGTCCGCGCGCGTGCGCAGCGGCGGCAGGTGCGGGCCGACGACCGAGGAGCGGATGCCGCGCCCGTGCCGGTCGCGCCCGCCCGCGCGGGGCGCCGTGCGCGTCGATCGGGCCATGGTCCGAGTCTAATTCGGTGGGTCGCGAGCGACCGATGTCCGCCGGGGGAGGTACCGTGGCGGACGGACGAGAGGCTGAGATGGTCGGTCGACGGTGCAGCAGGGTCGCCTGCACGGACGAGGCGGTGGCGACGCTGACCTACGACTACGCCGACGCGCTCGCGGTCCTCGGCCCCCTGAGCATCCGGCACGAGCCCCACAGCTACGACCTGTGCACCCGGCACGCCGAGCGCCTCTCCGCCCCGCAGGGCTGGCAGATCGTGCGGCATGCGGTCGTCAGCGAGCTCGACCTCGGCGCCTAGCCGCTCGCCGGCTCCGGCGTCACACGGGAGCGCGGCGCGCGTCGCGCTGCGATGATGGAGGCGTGAGCCTCACCACCAGCACGTCCCTGCCCTTCCAGGTCGCCGACCTCTCCCTCGCCGAGGCGGGCCGGCACCAGCTGCGCCTGGCCGAGAACGAGATGCCGGGCCTCATGGCCCTGCGCGAGGAGTTCGGCGCGTCCCAGCCGCTGAAGGGCGCCCGGATCGCCGGGTCGCTCCACATGACCGTGCAGACCGCGGTCCTGATCGAGACCCTCGTCGCGCTCGGCGCGCAGGTGCGCTGGGCGAGCTGCAACATCTTCTCGACGCAGGACGAGGCCGCGGCCGCCGTCGCCGTCGGCCCGACCGGCACCGTCGCCGCGCCCGCGGGCGTGCCGGTGTTCGCCTGGAAGGGCGAGACGCTCGAGGAGTACTGGTGGGCGGCCGAGCAGATCTTCGACTGGAGCAGCGAAGGCTTCGACGGGCCGAACATGATCCTCGACGACGGCGGCGACGCCACGATGCTCGTGCACTGGGGCCGCCGCTACGAGGAGGAGGGCATCGTCCCCGACCCCGAGGACGACGCGAGCCACGAGTGGCGCATCGTGCTCGACGTGCTGCGCCGCTCGCTCGCCGCGGATCCGCAGCGCTGGACGCGGATGGCGGAGGGCATCCAGGGCGTCACCGAGGAGACCACGACGGGCGTCCACCGCCTGTACGAGCTCTTCCGCGAGGGGCGTCTGCTCTTCCCGGCCATCAACGTCAACGACTCGGTCACGAAGTCGAAGTTCGACAACAAGTACGGCATCCGGCATTCGCTCCCGGACGGCATCAACCGCGCGACCGACATCCTCATCGGCGGCAAGGTCGCGTTCGTCGCGGGCTACGGCGACGTCGGCAAGGGCGCCGCGGAGGCGCTCCGCGGCCAGGGCGCGCGCGTCATCGTCTCGGAGGTCGACCCGATCAACGCGCTGCAGGCCGCGATGGACGGCTACCAGGTCGCGAAGCTGGACAGCGTGCTCGGCGAGGTCGACATCCTGATCACGGGCACCGGCAACAAGGACGTCGTGACCGTCGACCACCTGCTCGGCCTCAAGCACCTCGCCGTGGTCGGCAACGTGGGCCACTTCGACAACGAGATCGACATGGCCGGCCTCGAAGCGGTCCCGGGCGTCGAGAAGGTCGAGATCAAGCCGCAGGTGCACGAGTGGCGACTCCCGACCGGCCGCAGCGTGCTCGTCCTGAGCGAGGGACGGCT
>Ga0247757_10001818_pt1 | contig 12686 bp, 11 predicted proteins | sample UWRJL126311R4_FD_180929 | JGI IMG/M metagenome (GOLD analysis project Ga0247757, IMG submission 180929) | Plant litter microbial communities from Arlington Agricultural Research Station in Wisconsin, United States - UWRJ-L126-311R-4 | ecosystem: Environmental > Terrestrial > Plant litter >...
CCGCGGCGTGGGCCTGGAGCAGAAGCTGGCGTGGAAGGAGATCCCGGCGGCGTGGACGGGCGTGGCCGCCGACCTGGACCGCGACCAGGGCGACGACGAGCGGGCGATGGTCCTGCCCGGGCAGCTGTTCAGCGCCTACCGGTGGGGCGGCACCGTCGACCCGATCCTCCCGACCCTGACCGAGAAGCCCGTCGCCGTCCGCCAGGTCGTCCCGTTCGCCGACCTGCGCTCGGTCGACCTGCAGTGGGCGACGGACGCGCTGGTCTCCCAGCGCCGCCAGCTGCCCGACCAGCTCCGGCGCCTGCTCGCCTTCCAGTCCGTCGGCCAGGTGATCCAGGGGACCGACGACGATCGCGGCCGCTCCGGCGCCCTGGGGCCCAACGAGGCGGCCCAGGAGCTCGCCCTGAGCGGCCTGGGGGCGCCCGCGTCGTCCTACGGCCCGACGCGGTCCGTTCCCGCCCAGGCGGGCAACGTCGCGCCGCCCGCGGCGCTGGCGCAGGTCCGGCGCTGGACGGCGGACGCCGCGCCCCTGGTGCAGCTGCTGCCCCGCGATCGCGCGACGATCGTCGACGGCTCCTCCGGCGGCGTCCTGGGCCTGGCCGCGTTCGGCCCGCTGCCCGCCGGCCAGCCCGTGCGCTACGCCGCGGACCTGGCGCCGGCCGCGCTGCGGGACCTGGCCTCCACCGGCAGCGAGGTGGCGATCAGCGACTCCAACCGCCGTCGCGTCTTCGTGCCCTCCCGGCTGCGCGGCAACCAGGGCGCGACGCTGGCCCCGGGCGACCCGATCTCCGAGGACGGGCATCAGCTCGATCCGTGGCCGGACCTGGGCACCGACGTGCAGACCGTGGCCGCGCTGGACGGCGTGCGCTACGTCCGCGCCCCGTTCTCGCCCCAGGTCACCCAGTTCCCCGAGCACCGACCGTACGCGGCGGTCGACGGGGATCCGGGCACCGCCTGGCTGGCCGACCGCGCGCTGGCCGAGGACCGCTGGTTCCTCGACGTGGGGCTCGAGCGTCGCCAGGACGTGCCGTACGTCGACCTGCTGCCCTACTCGGACGCCCGCGGCGTGACCAAGGCCGTCACGGTCAACGGCCGGCGCTTCGCCGTCCACCCGGGCTGGAACCGGCTGCCGGTCGACCTGAGGGCCGCCGACGTCGTCCAGGTCGGGATGGCCGCGGTGACCCGTCCGCCGGGCGTCTCCTCCGGCGCCGGCGGCATCCGGGAGCTGCGGATCCCCGGCGTGACCGTCCACGAGGCGCTGCGCGTGCCCGTGGACGCCGAGAACGCCCTGCGCACGGCGAACCTGGAGCAGACCCCGCTGAAGTACCTGTTCGAGCGGACCCGGGGCGACGACCCGTTCCACCGCGACACCGTGCACGGGCCGTGGCAGGCCGGTGAGGTACGCGACCAGGGCGACGCGGAGACGGGCATGGAGCGCATCGTCCACCCGCCGGCCGCGCGCGACTGGACGGCGCGGGCGTGGCTGACGGTGTCCCCGGCCGCGTCCGACTCCCGCCTGGACCGCTGGGTGGGCGGGCGCCTGCCGGCCCGCTACGACTCCTCGGGGCGCTTCCAGGACCAGCCGCGGTGGCGGGCCTCCAGCGCGTTCGACGACCGGGCGGCGACCGCGTGGATCGCCCCGTGGCTGGGGGAGGGCAGCCGCGCCCGCCTGACCTGGACGGCGCCCACCGCCCACACCCTCCGCGCCCTCACCCTCGTCCCGCCCGTCCAGCGCGTCCGCGTCCCGACGCGGGTGCGCGTCACCGTGGACGGGCAGCGCACCGGCGCGCTGGCCGTCGCCGCCGACGGCACCGTGTCGCTGCCGCGACCCCTGACCGGCCGCGCCGTGACCCTCGAGGTGCTCGCCGCGGCCTTCCCCCCGAGCACCGGCGGGGTGCGCGCCCAGCGCCGCGCGGTGGGCATCGGCGAGGTGCGCGGCACCGGGCTGGCCCCGGCCGCCCCGCGCCGAACCGGGGCGCTGCGCACGGATGCCCCCTCCACGGCCTGCGACGTGACCATCGCCGCCGGCACGGCGACCCTGGGCCTGCGCCTGGACGACGCCGTCCGGGCGCTGGACGCCGGCCGCCCGCTGCGCGGCGTGCCGTGCGGCCCGGGCGGCGGCCGGACGGCGCTGCCGAAGGCGCAGACCCTGATCTCCGTCCCCGGCGACGGCCCGCTGCGGGTCGACGCCCTGCAGCTCGCCTCCCCGGCGCCCGTCGCGGCGCCCCCGACCGTCCCCGCGGGCACCGTGACGAGCACGGGGACGTCTGGCCGGGGCACCCGCACCGGCATCGGGCTCGACGTGACCCGGCCGGGCTGGATCGTCCTGGGGCAGAGCTACTCGACGGGCTGGACCGCGACGTGCGACGGCCGCGACCTCGGGGCCCCGGTGCCGATGCAGGTCTACGCCGTGGGCTGGCCCGTCGACCCAGGCTGCCGCACCGTGGACGTCGTCTTCGCCGGCAATCGCCCCGTCGCCCTGGCCTTCTGGATCTCCCTCGTGGCGTCCCTGGCCCTCCTGGCCCTCGTCGCCGTCGGCCTGTGGCGCCGGCGCGGCTACGGCGCGGCCGAGCAGGTGGAGGCGGGCGCCCTGGTGCTGCCCGACCTCGCACCGGTCCGCATGCGGCTGCGCACCGCGCTGCTGTGGGCCGTCGCCGCCACGCTCGCGGGCGCCTTCGTGTTCGCCCTGCGCGCCGGCCCGTTCGTCGGCCTCGCCACGTTCGTGGTGCTGTGGCGGGGCATCGGGGCCCGGCCGCTGAGCATCGCCGCCGGCCTGCTGCTCGCGGTCGTGGTGCCGTTCCTGTCGCTGGTGATCCCGGTCAAGGACCACGGCGGCTACGACACGAGCTATCCGATCGAGCGCATCGCCACCCACTGGGTGTCGGTCGCGGCGATCGTGCTGCTGCTGCTGGCGCTCTACCGCGCGCTGGCGGCGGGCGTCCGCGGGGTGCGCGCGTTGCGGGCGCGGACGCCCAGCACGAGCATCCCGACGGCCGCGAGGCATTGAGTCAGCAGGACCACGGTGGCGTACGCCACCAGTGACCGGGTCTGGGTGCTGAGCAGGAGCGGCTCGATGACCACGATCACGCCGAGCACCCACAGGAACTTCGTGCGCTCCAGCGCGAGCATGTACTGCACGGTCAGGTAGGCGACGGCGAGGATCGTCATCGCCAGGCCCAGGACGGGCAGCGCCGAGGACGCCGCGGTCAGGTCGGGGCCGAACGCGATGCGCATGAGCTGCTCGGGCACCGCGGTGAAGATGAGCAGGGCGGGCGCGGCGATCACGGCGAGGATCACGAAGCTGCGCCACAGGACGGGCAGCGGGTTCTTGCCCGCGGTGGCGCGCTGGGCGGCCTCGGGCAGCAGGTGCAGCGCGATGCCGATCGCCACCCACACCACGGCCTTGGCCGCGACCGAGGCGGCGGCGTAGGAGCCGGCCGCGTCGCCGCCGACCTGGTGCTTGACCACGATCACGTCGACGTTCTGGAGCAGCGCGAGCATCGACAGGGCGCCGATCGGGGCCCAGGCGCCCTTCAGCAGCATCCGCAGCGACTGGACGATGTGATCGTCCTTGGTGTGGCCGAGCCGGCGGCGGATCTCCCAGCCCAGCGCGAGCGAGGTGATCGCCATGGCCAGCGGGGTGCCGAAGAACACGCCGGTGACGCCCGCGCCGACCGCGAAGAGGAGCAGGCCGCAGGCCAGGCGCCCGAACGCCTCGAGGATCAGCGAGTAGCCGACGGGCCGGTAGTCGCGGATGCCCTGCAGGACGCCGCGCTGCAGGCAGAGCAGCGACCAGAGGATGCCGGTGGGGAGGATCATCGCCGCGGCCGCCGGGTAGTTGGGCACGCCGATGACGTGGCTGATCGGGACCCGGGCCAGATAGCAGACCGCGGACACCGCGATCAGCGCGTAGATCATGTGCTTGGTCCAGCCGTGCAGCGTGGCGGCGAGCTTGGGCCCGTCGCCCAGGTGGCTGCGCGCCGTCTCGCGCGCGGCGGCGACCTGCAGGGCCTGCCCGCCGACCAGGAGGATCAGGAAGGCGGAGACGAGCACCGCCAGGTCGGCGTAGCCGGAGGCGCCGAGCAGGCGCGTGAAGACGATGGTGAACGCCAGCTGGATCGCGTTGGAGACGAGCGTCGCCGCCGCCAGGCCGCCGGCCTTGAAGCTCTCGGACTGGCGCATCGTCTGGCGCAGCGTGCGCGGGGAGGTCTCGGCCGCCTGGTCGAGCACCTCCAGGTTGGTCTGCGCGGCGCGCTCCCACGTGAACGTGTGGGCGCGGGCCTTCGCCGCGGCGCCGAGCTCGTCGCGCCGCTCGGGGTCGGTGAGCAGGCGCGAGACGTCGTCGGCGAGCTCCTCGGGGGTGTCGGCGAGCACGCCGGTCTGCCCGTCCACGATCGACTCGGCCAGCCCGCCGACGCGCAGCGCGGCGCTGGGCGTGCCGCACGCCGCCGCCTCCATGACCGTCAGGCACCAGCCCTCGGCCGACGAGGCAGTCAGGTTGAGCCAGGCGCGGGCGTAGAGGTCGGACTTCTCCTCCTCGGTGACGAAGCCGTGCATCGTCACCCGCTCGCCGAGGTCGCGCTTGGCGATCTCGTGCTCGATGACCTCGCGCCATTCGCCGGTGCCGGCGATGTCCAGCCGGGCCTCGGGGGACGCCTCCAGGACGTCGAGCGCCAGCTCGATGCGCTTGTACTGCTTCAGGCGGCCGAGGTAGAGCAGCGTGGGCTGGTCGGCGCGCTCCCCGTCGCGGAACTGGTCCGGCTCGACGCCGAGGTAGGCGACGTGGATGCGCTCCGGCGCGATGTGCAGCCGGCGCTCCAGGTCACCGGCGGCGGCCTGGGAGATCGTGAGGATCTCGGTGTCCTGGTAGAGGAACCGCAGCGGGATGTACTCCAGCAGCATCGCGGCGAGCCGCCCGCGGCGGCCGAGCTCGGCCACGTAGTGGTCCTGGTGCACGTGGTGGACCAGCGCGACGCGCGGCGTGCGCATCCACCACCACAGCGGCGTGAAGAACGCGATGCCGTTGACGACCTCGAGCACGACGTCGGCGTCGGCGCCGATGCCCTTGCGCACCGCGCGGGCCGCCTTGGGGAAGACGGTCAGGCGCGAGCCCATGCGGTGGATGGTCAGCCGCTCGCTGGGATGGGAGACCGGCTCGCAGCCCGGATAGGCGCCCGCGATGACCGTCACGCGGTGGCCCCACTGCAGCCAGCGGGCGACCTGGCCGTACAGGTTCGTGCCGGTCCCGCCGCCCTGCGGATGGGTCCAGTCACGGTCGGTGAGCAGCAGGATGTGGCGCGGCTGTATGTCGGCCAGCGGGCTGGTCACTGCTCGAAGGTAGCGCAGCGGGCAGCTGTCGCGTCCTCTGCGCGCCGTGTGCAGGACCTCACTCAGCCGGCTCCTTCCGGCCGGTCACCTCGTAGACTGACGCGCATGAAGTCTCCTCGCAACCTGGCCGTCGCGCTCTGCACGCTGGCCATCGCCGTGTTCCCGGCGCATGCGCTGGCCCAGTCCGGCGCGGGCGACGACCAGTACCAGGACCCGTTCGCGGGCCAGAACGACGGCGGCGGCTCGGACACGGGCGGCGGCTCCAACTCGGGCGGCAGCTCGGGCGGCGGCACCAGCGACTCCGGTGGCGGTTCGAGCGACTCGGGCAGCAGCTCCGGCGACGCCGGGCTCAGCGACGCCCCGCCCGACTCGTCCCTCACCACGCCCCCGCCGATCGACTCCACCACCGGCGTCACGGGCACCTCGGCCTCTCCGGCCACGCTGCCCAACACGGGCGTCGACACGCGACTCCTGGTCGGCGCCGGCTTCGCGCTGCTGCTCATCGGGATCGGCCTGCGCCTGCGCACGGCCGATGAGCGACGGTTCTAGCCCCGCCACCGTCCGCACCACCTCGGTGGAGGAGACCGAGGCGCTGGCCGCTGCCCTGGTCGCCGAGCTCGGCCCGGGGGCGGTCGTCCTGCTCCACGGGGAGATGGGCGCGGGGAAGACGTCGTTCGTGCGCGGTGCGTGCCGGGCGCTGGGCGTGACCGACCCGGTCACCAGCCCCACGTTCACGCTCGCCCGGCGGTACATGGGGGACCGGCACGGCGAGCCGATCGCCGTCTCGCACCTGGACCTGCACCGGCTGGGCAGCCTGGCCGGCGAGGATCCGGGCCTGCTCGCCGACTACCTCACGGGGGACGAGATCGCGTTCGTCGAGTGGCCCGAGGTCGCGGAGGCCGAGCTGGGCCCGATCGCGGCGCGCGTGCGCCTGGCTCACGCCGGCGGCGACGCGCGCGACGTGACGGTCGAGGTCGTCCGATGAGCGTCGTCCTGGCCTTCGACACGGCGAGCGCGGCCACCGTCGTCGGCGCCGCCCGGGACGGCGGACCGGTGGCCACCCGGCGCCACGATCCGGGCGCCGGCGAGCGGCCGGGCCACGCGACCCAGCTCCTGACCCTGGTCGAGGAGGCGCTGGCCGAGCTCGGCGCGAGCCTCGCGGACGTGACCCGGCTCGGCGTGGGCGTGGGGCCCGGGTCGTTCACCGGACTGCGGATCGGCGTGGCGACGGGCCGGGCACTGGCCCAGGCCAGCGGCGCGGCGGCGGTGCCCGTCTCGACCCTCGACGCGCTGGCCTGGGGGCCGGGCGTCGCCGGCCCGCCCGTCGGCCCGGTCCTCGCCGTGCTCGACGCCCGGCGGGGCGAGGCGTTCGTCGCCGCCTGGAACGGTGGCGCGCGCACGCTCGACCCGGTGGCCGTGCGGCCCGACGCGCTGGGGGCGCTGGGCGTGCTGCACGCGGCCGGCGGGGCGGCGGTCGGCGACGGGGCCATCCGCTACCGCGCGGCGCTCGAGGACGAGGGCGTCGCGGTGCCCGCGGACGGCGCCCCGGAGCACCGGGTGGACGGCGCGGTGCTCGTCGCGTTGGCCGCGGTGGGCGAAGTCGTGTCGCGCGAGCGCCTCGTGCCTGATTACCTGCGTGTCCCCGACGTGGACCTCCGTTGAGCACCCATAGTCCCACCGAGACCCCGATGCCCTCCGAGCCGGCGCTCGACATCCGCCGGCTGACCTACGCCGACCTGCCCCAGGTCGTGTCGGTCGAGCGCCGCGCGTTCCCGACGCCGTGGTCGCTGGCCATGTTCGTGCTCGAGCTGTCCAAGCCGGGCGGCTGCTGCCTGGTCGCGCTGCGCGACGGCGCCGTGGTGGGCTACCTCATCTGCTCGCGGTTCGACACCGTCTACCACGTGATGAACGTCGCGGTGGACCCCGACCTGCGCCGCCAGGGCATCGGCCGGCGCCTGCTCGAGACGCTGCTGCGGACGATCGGGGACCCCGACGCGCAGTACACGCTGGAGGTGCGGCCCTCCAACCTGGGGGCCATCCACCTGTACGAGCGGCTCGGCTTCCTCACCGTCGGGCACCGGCCGCGCTACTACCAGGACAACGGGGAGGACGCCCTCATCATGTGGCGCACCCCGTCGACGCTCGAGGGCCGCCTGGACGACGTCCCCAACGCCGGCCCCGTTCGTCCTGCATGACCGCTCTGGGGCACGACGGTCTCGTGTTGGCGATCGAGACGAGCTGCGACGACACGTGCGCCGCGGTGGTGACCGGCGACGGGCGGATCCTCTCCAACGTCATCTCCAGCCAGGGGATCCACGACCGCTACGGCGGCGTGGTGCCCGAGGTGGCGGCCCGCCAGCACCTCGACCTGCTCGACCCGGTGGTCGACGACGCGCTGGCCCGGGCCGGCGTGGGCCTGGACGACCTCGACCTCGTCGCGGCGACGCAGGGCCCCGGCCTGGTCGGCGCGCTGCTCGTCGGGCTGTGCGAGGCCAAGGCGATCGCCGCGACCCGCGAGCTGCCGTTCGCCCCGGTCGACCACCTCCAGGGGCACGTCGCCGCCACGTTCCTGCGGGGCGAGCCGGGGGAGACGATGGAGCCGCCGTTCGTGTGCCTGGTGGCGAGCGGCGGCCACACGTTCCTGGCCCGGGTGACCGAGCACCACGGCTACGAGGTGCTCGGCCAGACGCTGGACGACGCGGCGGGGGAGGCGTTCGACAAGGGCGCCCGGCTGCTCGGCCTGCCCTATCCGGGCGGCCCGGCGCTGGAGCGCCTGGCCCGCGACGGGGACCCGACCGCGTTCTCCTTCCCGATCGGCCACGGCGTCCCCGGCCTCGACTCGTCGTTCTCGGGCGTCAAGACCGCGCTGCTCTACGCGGTGCGGGACCTCGGCGAGGAGGAGGCGGCCCGCCGGGCCGCGGACCTCGCGGCGTCCTACCAGCACGCGATCGTCGAGGCGCTCGCCGTGCGGTGCGAGCGGGCGCTGGCGCAGACCGGCCTGGACCGGCTGACGATCGGCGGGGGCGTGGCGGCCAGCGGCGCGCTGCGGGCCCGGCTGGCCGAGCTGGGCGCGGACCTCGCCGTCCCGCCCCGGGCGCTGTGCACCGACAACGCCGCGATGATCGCCGCCGCGGCGCTGCACGGCCCGCGCCTGGCCCATCCGGACTACCTGGCGCTCGACGCGTTCCCCACCGGCCGGCGCGTCGGGTGAGCGGGGCCGCCGAGCTCGTCGTCTACTCCCGGCCGGGCTGCCACCTGTGCCAGGAGGCGATGGCCACGCTGACGCCGCTGTGCGCGGAGTTGCGCCTCTCGCTCCGCGAGGTCGACATCGAGGGGGATGACGCGCTGCACAAGCGCTACCTGGAGCGGATCCCGGTGCTGGTGCTGGACGGCGAGGAGATCGCCGACTTCTTCGTGGACGAGGCCGATCTGCGGCGGCGCGTCGTCGGATAGCAAACAACGCTGATTGTGCTATCGCGGGTACCTCGAAGTGCTATCTTGGGTTCGTGAGCGAGACCGTTCCCGCCACCGCCTCCAACCGCCGCAAGACGTCGTTCGCGATCGACTTCGACAAGGTCGAGGCGGCCAAGGCGATCCTGGGGACGACGAGCCTCACCGACACGGTCGACGCCGCCCTCCAGGAGATCGTCCTCATGCAGCGACGTCGGGACCTGCTCGATCTCGTGTTCACGCCGGGGGCCCTCGACCTCGACGATCCCGAGGTCATGGCCGGCGCCTGGCGCGCGAGCTGAGCCGGCGATGGCGCGGTTCCTCGTCGACAAGAGCGCGATCGCCCGCGGGCGGCTGAGCCCCGAGGCCGAGGAGGTCCTGCGACCGCTGTTGACGGCGGGCGACGTCGCGACCTGCGGGATGATCGACCTCGAGCTGCTCCACAGCGCCACCAGCCCGGCCGCGTACGCCGGCATCACCGGCTTCCTGCGAGCGCTCCCCCGCGTCCGCATGACCGAGGCGATCTTCGATCGGGCCCTGGACGTCCAGGCCGATCTCGCCGAGCGGTCCCAGCACCGCGGGGTCTCGCTGCCTGATCTGCTCGTCGCCGCGGCGGCGGAGTCCGCGGGGCTCACCGTGCTGCACTACGACGCGGACTACGACCGCATCTCGGATCTGACGGGACAGCCGACCCGCTGGGTCGTCCCGCGCGGCAGCGTCGACTGAGCCGGGTCCCGGTCCGACCCGGCGGCCGGACGGTCTGGGCACCGGATCGTTTCCGTGAGAGGCTCCCGGGCAATGCGCGCCACGGGGAGCACACAGACCGGGACCGGACGGGGACGCGGCTTCGCGGTCCTCGCGACGGTCGTCATCGCGATGCTGGTGCCGGCGGGCACCGCCGGGGCGGCCACCGTCTCCGCGGCGTACGGCGTGCTGTCGCCGCACACGCTGCACGCCACCGCCACGACGACCGGGGTGAAGGCCAAGGCGTCCGTGGTCATCGAGACCAAGCGCACGAGCCGGCGCGCCCAGCACCGTGTGCGCGCCCGCGCCACGCTGCGCAAGGGCACCAGCCGCGTGCGCTGGAAGGCGCCCAAGAGCCTGAAGCGGGCCACGGTCCGGGTGCGGGTCGTCGGGCGGAGCGGTCGGCAGAAGAACAGGACGCTGGCCGTCGGCCACTGGAAGACGATCACGCTGAGCGGCGGCAAGAAGCCCGCGCCGCTGGCCAAGGTCAAGAGCACCAGCGTCGTGCAGCTGCCCGTGCCGGGCCAGCAGGGCACGCTCGTCCTCAGCGGCGCCCAGAACGTCAAGAACGGCCAGGTCATCGCGCTGGGCGTCACCGACAAGACCCCGGACGGGCTGCTCGTCCGGGCCGTCCACGTCGACCGCCAGGCGGCGGCCACCACGATCGCGACCGAGCCGGCGACGATCGCCGACGTCGTCCCCAGCGGCGAGCTCGACGTCAACCTGCCGCCCGACAGCCTGACCGCGCGCCGGGCCCTCGGCGCCGCCGCCCCCAGCGACCGCGCCCTGTCCTGCACGAACGGCCGGTCCGCGACGCTCACGGGGGAGGCCAAGCTCTCGGCCGGGCTGTCGCTGTCGACCAAGTGGAGCGGCGGCGGCCTGTTCTCGCTCCCCAAGCTCCAGGCGACGTTCATGGGGGAGGTGCGGGCCAGCCTGGGCGCCCAGGTCCTCGTCTCCGCGGAGGCGTCGTGCACGCTGGAGCGCCAGCCGCTCTTCCCGCAGGCGATCAGGCTCGCCACGTTCGCGACCTCGATCGGGCCCGTGCCGATCGTGGGCATCGTCTACGGCCAGGTCTACGTCCAGGCGGGAGCGGAGGTCAAGGGCAGCATGCGGACCGGGATCTCCGCGTCGGCCTCCGCCTCGGCCGGCGTCACCTACGACGGCAAGGGCTTCCGGCCCACCGGCGGCATCACCAAGTCCCTGACCTTCACGCCGCCCACCATCAACGCGGGCGGCAGCGTGGAGGCGCACCTCGCGCCCGCCGTCGACGTGCGCTTCTACGGCGTCGGCGGACCCGAGTTCGACCTCAGCGCCGGCCTCAAGCTCGCCGCCGACCTCAGCCCGCCGGCCGGCGAGCCGTGGTGGAAGCTCACGGCGCCCCTCAGCCTCGGCGTGAAGTTCCGCCTCCACGCATGGATCGTCAACGCCGAGTCCGAGCGGTTCACCGTGTGGTCGGAGGAGCCGGTGCTCGCCCAGGCCACCACGCCCCCGCCGGGCAGCAGCATCACCGACGACGGCCCGTCGCCCGACCCGCTGCCCGCCGGCATCCGGACCCGCCTGGTGTGGGACAGCAACACCGACGTCGACCTCCACACGTGGAACCAGGACGGCGACCACGCCTACTTCCGGGACATGGACGCGATCGACGGCGGCTTCCTGGATCAGGACGTGATCCCGGGCTACGGGCCCGAGACGTTCCAGGAGACCGATCCGGAATCGGGCAACGACTACACGTTCGGCGTCTGCCAGTACAGCGGCGAGAACGCGAACGTGACGGTCGACGTGCGCGATCCGGACGGCCAGACACGGCGCTTCACCGTGTCGCTGCGGGGCCGGAAGGCCGCCGCGCTGCTCACCACGAGCCCACGGGGCGTCGCGCCGTACGTCGACGAGGACGCGGACTGGTGCAACACGAGCGGCGGCGACCCGACGGCGCTGGGACAGACCACCACCGGGGCGTTCGAGTAGCCGTGCCACGGGCCGTGGGTCCGGTCGGGGGCGTCGGTAGGATCGCGGGTCGATGACCCCGTCCACCGACGCACCCCCGCCGCTGAACGGCGACATCGCCGTCGAGCGCCTGTCGCTCGGCGTCGCGGCGCGCCTCTCGCGGTACCTCCAGGTGCTCACCCAGGCGCGGAAGATGGGCAAGGAGACGATCAGCTCGCACGAGCTGTCGGACTACACGCACATCAACTCGACGCAGATCCGCCGGGACCTGAGCGGGTTCGGCAAGTTCGGCAAGCGCGGCGTCGGCTACAACGTGGACTCGCTGGTCTCCCAGATCCGCCGCATCCTCCGCACGGCGGGCCAGCACAACATCGCGCTGTTCGGCGCCGGGCACCTGGGCAAGGCGATCGCCTCGTCCGACATCTTCGCCGACCACGGCTTCCGGGTCGTGGCCATCTTCGACGCGGATCCCAAGAAGGTCGGGACCAAGGTGGGGGTCCAGACGGTCCGCCACGTGGACGACCTCAAGCAGCTGGTCGAGGACGAGGACATCGTCGTCGGCGTGCTCGCGGTGCCGACCGCCGCCGCCCAGGGCCTGGCCGACGATCTCGTCGCGGCGGGCGTCAAGATCATCTTCAACTACTCCGAGGCGCTGCTGCAGGTCCCGCCCGAGGTGACCGTCCATACGTCGAGTCCCGCGGTCGACCTCCTGTATGCGCTGTACTTCTACCTGACGTGATGCTCTCCGGAGCGCGCGGAACCCCCTCATGACCCACATCGACCTCGACGCCGCCGAAGCGGGCTTCACCGCGTCCACCGACTTCACCGTGGGGCTGGAGGAGGAGTTCGCCATCCTCGACCCGGCGACGCTGGAGATGGTGCCCCGCTTCGAGGAGCTGCGGCTGGCCGCCGAGGCCGCCGACGACGTGCTCGCGACGTCGATCTCCGGTGAGCTGATCGCGTCGGAGATCGAGATCCGCTCCGGGCGGGGCGATGACGTGCACGACGCGATCGCCCGTCAGCGCGACGCCCGCCGGCGCCTGTTCGCGCTCGCGGAGGCCAACGGGGCGTGGCTCGGCGCGACCGGCACCCACCCGTGGGCCGACTACCGCGAGATCCCCAACATCGACACCGAGCACTACCGCCGGGTCGTGGAGGGCCTGCAGTACGTCGCGCGCCGCAACAACACGTTCAGCCTCCACGTCCACGTCGGCATC
>Ga0247757_10001819_pt1 | contig 12680 bp, 8 predicted proteins | sample UWRJL126311R4_FD_180929 | JGI IMG/M metagenome (GOLD analysis project Ga0247757, IMG submission 180929) | Plant litter microbial communities from Arlington Agricultural Research Station in Wisconsin, United States - UWRJ-L126-311R-4 | ecosystem: Environmental > Terrestrial > Plant litter >...
CAGCGGGATCGCGAGCTCGTCGGGGCTGAGCGAGCCGTGCTGGCCGACCATGCGCCGGCCCCGGTCGTCCGGATCGACGTAGTAGGCGACCCTCTCGCGCGCCGCGATCAGCACGTCGCCGATCCGTGGCGCGACCTCCGGGTCGACCGTGCCGAACCAGCCGGCGGCGATCGCCTCCGCGCGCGTCGCGACCCAGGCACGGCGGCCCTCGCGCTCGCGCCACTGCGCGGCGACCGCATCCGGATCCGCGTCGGGCGCGAGGTGCAGCTGCAGGCAGCGCGGCTCCCCCGCGACGGCGCGCACCCCCGCGAGGTCGGCGGGATCCACGACCACCTGCCGCTCGTGCGGCACGTCGACGACGCCGTGGTCCGCGGTCACGACGAGGCCGGCACGCGGGCCGAGCGCCGGGACGAACGCACCGAACGCGGCGTCGAGCTCCTCGAGGGCCGCGATCCACGCCTCCGACTCCCAGCCGTGCTTGTGGGAGGCCGTGTCGAGCTCCGGCACGTACAGGTACGCGAGTGCGGGCGGGCCGGCGAGCACCTCTCGAGCGCGGGCGAACCGCGCGTCGAGGGAGCCGCCGTCGAGGTACTCGGCCCCGCGGAGGACCGCGTGCGTGAAGCCGGAGTCGCGGTAGCGGGGCGGGCCGATCGCGACGGCGCGGAGACCGGCGGCGGTCGCCTGCTCGAAGCGGGTCGGCATCCGCTGCCAGTCGGGCGGAAGGGACCCGTCGTCCCATCCCGTCAGATGGTTGACGATGCGCCCGTCGGGAGCCGGGGCCGTGTAGCCGACGAGACCGTGCCGACCGGGCTCCGTCCCGGTCGCGAGCGACGCCAGGGCGCTGGCCGTCGTGGTCGGGAACATCGCGGAGATCGCCGGGTCGCCGTCGAGCCGGGAGGCGAGGGTGCGCGCGTGGCCGCGGCGGGCGGTGAGCGCCGCGATGCCGAGGCCGTCGACGAGCACGACGATCGCGTGGTCCACCGGACCGAGCCCGAGCCCGCCGCGCCGACCCTGCAGCGCCTCCAGCGCGTTCGGCATGACGTCCGCGAGCCGGAAGCGGTGCGCCTTGGCGGCGGGGAGTCCGGCCGCGGCTAGCATGGCGCCGATCTTATGGCCACTCCCACTTCGCAGCCCCCGCAGTCCCTGCCCGAGGGCGAGCGCATCGAGGACGTCGACGTCTCCAGCGAGATGCAGGGATCGTTCCTCGAGTACGCCTACTCGGTGATCTACTCGCGGGCGCTCCCCGACGCCCGCGACGGTCTCAAGCCCGTCCAGCGCCGCATCCTGTTCCAGATGAGCGAGATGGGTCTACGCCCGGATCGCGGCCACGTCAAGAGCGCACGCGTGACCGGCGACGTAATGGGTCGGCTCCACCCGCATGGTGACGGGGCGATCTACGACGCCCTCGTGCGCCTCGCGCAGGACTTCACGATGCGCGTGCCGCTCGTCGACGGGCACGGCAACTTCGGGTCGCTGGACGACGGCCCCGCCGCCGCCCGGTACACCGAGGTCCGCCTCCAGGCCGCCGCCCTCGCGATGACCGACGGCCTCGACGAGGACGTCGTCGACTTCGTGCCCAACTACGACAACCAGCTGACGCAGCCCTCGGTCCTGCCGGCCGCGTTCCCCAATCTGCTCGTCAACGGCGCCGCGGGCATCGCGGTCGGCATGGCGACCAACATGGCGCCGCACAACCTCATCGAGGTCGCCGCGGCCGCGCGCCACCTGCTCGAGAACCCCGACGCGACGCTCGAGGACCTCATGGCGTACGTGCCCGGTCCGGACCTGCCGACCGGCGGCACGATCGTCGGGCTCGACGGGATCAAGGACGCGTACGCGGCGGGTCGCGGCTCCTTCAAGACGCGGGCCAAGGTCTCCATCGAGCAGCTGTCGGCCCGCCGCACGGGACTCATCGTCACCGAGCTGCCGTACCTCGTCGGTCCCGAGAAGGTGATCGAGAAGATCAAGGACGGCGTCCAGGCCAAGAAGATCACCGGCATCGCCGACGTCACCGACCTGACCGACCGCAACCACGGGCTCCGGCTCGTCATCGGGATCAAGACGGGCTTCTCCCCGGATGCGGTGCTGGAGCAGCTCTACCGGCTGACCCCGCTCGAGGACGGCTTCTCGATCAACAACGTGGCGCTGGTCGACGGCGCGCCGCAGACGCTCGGTCTGAAGGAGCTGCTGCGGGTCTACATCGACCACCGCATCGAGGTCGTCACCCGCCGATCCCGGTACCGCCTGGCGCGGCGGCAGGAGCGGCTGCACCTCGTCGAGGGACTGCTCGTCGCGATCCTCGACATCGACGAGGTCATCCAGGTCATCCGCTCGTCCGACGACACGGCGCAGGCCCGGCAGCGGCTCATGGAGGTCTTCGACCTCTCGCAGCTGCAGGCGGACTACATCCTCGAGCTGCAGCTGCGGCGTCTCACGCGCTTCAGCCGCATCGAGCTCGAGACCGAGCGCGACAAGCTGCGTGCCGAGATCGCGGAGCTCGAGGCGCTTCTCGGGGACCCGGGCCGCATCCGTGCGCAGGTCGGCGACGAACTGGACGAGACCGCCGAGCGCTTCGGGACTCCGCGCCGGACCCTGCTCACGCAGGCCAAGGCGAGCGCCGCGCAGACGCCGTCGCAGCGCAAGGCGGCCGCGGCCGCATCGCTCGAGATCGCCGACATCCCGACCCTCGTGCTGCTGTCGACGACCGGCCGCGCCGTGCGCGTCGACCTGCCCGAGGGCACGGAGCCGCCCGCGCGCCCGGCGCGCCGCAGCCGTCACGACGCGCTCCTCTCGCAGGTCACCGGCACGACCCGCGGCGAGCTCGGCGCCATCACGTCGCGCGGCCGCCTGGTGCGCTTCACGCCCGTCGACCTCCCGTCGGTCCCCGCGAACTCCGTGCAGCTCGCGGCCGGCGCGCGCATCGGCGACTACCTCGGGCTCGCGGACAAGAAGGAGCGCGTGCTGGGCCTCGTCGACCTCGGCTCGGAGCTGCCGATCGCCCTCGGCACCCGTCAGGGCGTGGTGAAGCGCATCGCGCCCGGCGCGTGGCCGAACCGCCCCGACTTCGAGGTCGTCGCCCTCAAGCCCGGCGACGAGGTCGTCGGCGTGACGCAGGGCGGCGAGGCCGAGGAGCTCGTGTTCGTGACGAGCGACGCGCAGCTCCTGCACTTCGCCGCGTCGCAGGTGCGCCCGCAGGGCGTCGGCGCCGGCGGCATGGCCGGGATCAATCTCGGCGCGAAGGCGGCGGTCATCTTCTTCGGCGCGGTCGACGCGGGGGCGGACGTCGTGGTCGCCACGGTCTCGTCGGCCGAGGAGACGCTCATGGGCGCCGACCCGGGACGCGCCAAGGTGTCCGCGTTCACGGAGTTCCCCGGCAAGGGGCGCGCGACCGGCGGTGTTCGCGCCCAGTCCCTCCTCAAGGGCGAGAACGGACTCGCGCTCGCCTGGGTGGGCGCGTCGCCCGCGCTGGCGGTCGGCTCCGACGGATCGCTCCGCACGCTGCCCGAGTCCGGCACCAAGCGCGACGCCTCGGGTTCGCCGCTCGATGCCGTGATCGGCTCGATCGGCGCGTCGCTCTAGTTCGCGAAGAGGTGCGGCACGAAGCCGTTCCACGCCTTCCGGAGTTCCGCGCGCGGATCCTCCTCCACGCGGTCGTCGACGTCGATGATGAGCGTGCGGCGATGCTCCTCGTCGTACGGCGGCCAGCCGGCGTCGACGGAGCCCGAGAAGGCGAAGTGGAGCCAGTTGGTGCGCATGCGACGCCCCACCCGCTCGAAGTCGCGGTAGCCGCCGAACAGGCCCATCATCCGACCGAGCGGCTTGCGGGCCTGGTCGAAGACGGCGAACAGCTCGATGCCGTGCGTGGCGTCGAGGCCGAGCCAGCGCGCGAGCCGCGGGGCGATGTCGAAGCGGTAGAAGTAGACGGGCGCGTAGCGCGCGTGCGCCTCGGCGATCCGGATCGACGGATACCAGAACGAGTAGTCGCCGGCGAAGTCGGCCGAGGACGGCCGGTGCGCGAGCCGGGGGTACTGGCGCGCGATCGCGGTCGCCCGGTCGCGCGGGGTCTTGGCGAACACGGCGCGGATGCGGGCCGGCGTCGAGGCGAGGATGTCGAGGCGGCCGCGGAAGAGCGATCCCTCCCGCGCGTTGGTGCCGATGATGAGCGGGATCCGGTGCGCCGTCCCGTCGCGGAACGCCTCGACCGGGCGCTGGGGCAGCAGGTCGCCGTCGGCGACGGGCGCGAGCAGCGTCGAGCCGGGCACGCGGTCCGGCATCTCCCGGACGAGCCGGGTCGTCGCGACCACGAAGTCCGCCGTCGTCGCCTCGTCGATGAGGCGCGCGGCGTCCGCCGGGCCGGGCTCGGACGTGAGCGGCTCGTCGCGCACCGCGCCCAGCAGCTCGAGGAAGTCGCGCCCCCAGAGCGCCGCGAGGTCCGCGTCGTAGACGGCCTCCGCGGGCGAGCTCTCGGCGATCGCCCGGTGGAACAGGCCCTCCGCGCGCGGGACCGCCATGAGGGTCGTGACCGCGTTCGCACCCGCGGACTCGCCGAAGAGCGTGACGTTGCCCGGGTCTCCCCCGAACGCCGCGATGTTGTCGCGCACCCACTCGAGCGCGGCGAGCTGGTCGCGCAGCCCGAGGTTCGAGTCGAAGGGCCGTTCGGGCGTCGAGTACCGCGTGAAGTCGAGGTAGCCGAGCGCGCCGAGCCGGTAGTTGAGGTTGACGAACACGACGCCGCCGTCGTGCACGAGGCCCTCGCCCTGCTCGGGCATCTCGCGCGAGGAGCCGACCGCGTACGCACCGCCGTGGATGTAGACCATGACGGGTCGCGGCACGTCCGACGGGATGCGCGGCGCGATGACGTTGACCGTCAGGCAGTCCTCGCTCATGTCGATGCGGCCGGTGAGGTTGGTCAGCGCACGCGGATCCTGCGGCGAGACCGGGCCGAACTCCGCAGCGGAGCGCACGCCCTCCCACGGTTCGACGGGGCGGGGTGCGCGCAGGCGCCGGTCACCGGTCGGCGCGGCGGCGTACGGGATGCCCCGCCACATGCGGAGTCCGCGGCGCACGACGCCCTCGATCCGGCCGCCGGTCACGTCGAGGAGGAGGCCGTCGGTCACGTTCCGATGCTACGACCGCCCGCCTGATCAGACGTCGACCCGCGACCGGTCGAGACCCTGGCCGGCGATGATGAAGTCCTTGCGCGGCGCGACGTCGTTGCCCATGAGGAGCTCGAAGGTGCGCGCCGCGTTCTCGGCCGCCTGGGCGTCGCCGATCGTGACCTTGCGGAGCGTGCGGTGCGCCCGGCTCATCGTGGTCTCGTGCAGCTGGTCGGCATCCATCTCGCCGAGTCCCTTGTAACGCTGGATCGGATCCTGGTACTTGCGGTTCGACTTGCGCAGCCCCGCGAGCACGGCGTTGAGCTCCTGCTCCGAGTACGTGTAGACGATCTCGTTCGGCTTCGATCCCGGGTTCTGGATCACGACCCGGTGCAGCGGAGGGACCGCGGCGTACACGTGGCCCTCCTCGATCATGCCGGGCATGTACTTGTGGAAGAGGGTCAGCAGGAGCGTGCGGATGTGGGCGCCATCGACGTCCGCGTCCGACATGATGATGACCTTGCCGTAGCGCGCCTGCGTCACGTCGAAGGTGCGGCCGGATCCGGCTCCGATCACCTGGATGATCGAGGCGCACTCGGCGTTCGACAGCATGTCGCTGATCGAGGCCTTCTGGACGTTGAGGATCTTGCCGCGGATCGGCAGCAGCGCCTGGTACTCCGAGTCCCGCGCGAGCTTCGCCGTGCCGAGCGCGGAGTCGCCCTCGACGATGAACAGCTCCGTGCCGGCGACGTCGTTCGAGCGGCAGTCGACGAGCTTCGCGGGGAGCGAGGAGCTCTCGAGCGCGTTCTTGCGGCGCTGGGTCTCCTTGTGCGCGCGGGCGGAGATGCGCGCCTTCATCTCCGAGACGACCTTCTCGAGCACGATCCCGGCCTGGCGCTTGTCGTCGGCCTTCGAGCTCGCGTAGCGCTCGGCCATCGCCTTCGCGACGGTGTTCGCGACGATGGAGCGGATCGCCGGCGTACCGAGCACCTCCTTCGTCTGCCCCTCGAACTGCGGCTCCGGGAGGCGGACGGTCAGCACCGCGGTGAGTCCCGCGAGCATGTCCTCCTTCTCGACCTTCTCGCTCTGCCCGACCTTGAGCCGCCGCGCGTTCTTCTCGATCTCCGCGCGGAGGAACTTGAGCAGTCCCTGCTCGAAGCCGGCCTGGTGCGTGCCGCCCTTGGGCGTCGCGATGATGTTGACGAAGCTGCGGAACACCGTGTCGTAGCCCGCGCCCCAGCGCAGCGCGATGTCGACCTCGCACTCGCGCTCGACCTCGGTGGAGACCATGTGCCCGTTCGCCTGGAGCACCGGCACCGTCTCGCTGTAGCCACCGGTCCCCTGGATCCGCCACGTGCTCGTGAGCGCCGCGTCCGGAGCGAGGAAGTCGGCGAACTCGGAGATGCCGCCCGCGAAGCGGAAGGTCTCGCGGTTCTCCCCGCTCTCGCGCTTGTCGAGGATGTCGATCCCGAGTCCCGGCACGAGGAACGCGGTCTGCCGCGCGCGACCCGTCAGCTCCTCGAGCTGAAATCCGGCGCCCTTCGTGAAGATCTGCCGGTCGGCCCAGTAGCGGACGCGCGATCCCGTGACGCCCTTCGCCACCTTGCCCACCTTGCGCAGCTCGCTTCCCGACGTGAACGGGGTGAAGGGCGCGTCCGGGCTGGGCTCGCCGCGATCCGCGAAGGTGCCGGGCTCGCCCCGGTGGAAGGACATCGCCCAGGTGGCGCCGTCGCGGTCCACCTCGACGTCGAGCCGCTCGCTGAGCGCGTTGACGACCGAGGCGCCGACGCCGTGCAGTCCGCCCGACGCGGCGTACGACCCGGATCCGAACTTGCCGCCCGCGTGCAGCTTCGTGAAGACGACCTCGACACCCGAGAGCCCGGTCTTGGGCTCGATGTCGACCGGGATGCCGCGGGCGTGGTCGCGGACCTCGACGCTCGCGTCCGCGTGCAGCACGACCTCGATGTCCTGCCCGTGGCCCGCGAGCGCCTCGTCGACGGCGTTGTCGATGATCTCCCAGAGGCAGTGCATGAGGCCGCGCGAGTCGGTAGAACCGATGTACATGCCCGGGCGCTTGCGCACCGCCTCGAGTCCCTCGAGGACGCTGAGGTGTCGGGCGGTGTAGTCGGACGCGGAAGCCACGGAACTCCTTCGGGTGGGGACGGCTCCAGCGTAGGTTCGACCCCCGCGTTCCGCGCTCAGCGAAACGCGCCGTCACCGTCCGGCGTGGGACGTGCGCGCGTGCTTGACTGGGGTCCTCGACAGGCAATCCCGAGCCAGAGGAGCACAGCATGAGCCAGTTCACCGACACCGTCGACGAGCTCGAGGCCCCGGAGCTCACCGCGCTCGACCGCTGTGACAGCTGCGGCGCGCAGGCCTACGTCCGCGTCACTCTCGCCTCCGGCGAGCTCATCTTCTGCGCGCACCACGCCGCGGAGTTCAAGGAGAAGCTCCAGCCGACGGCCCTGGCCTGGCACGACGAGAGCGCCCGTCTGCTCCAGACCGACAACGCGTAGGACTCCCCGAGTCCGGGCCCGCTAGGCCCAGAGGCGTCGATGGCTCCAGCCGTCGGCGCCTTTCTCGTACCGAACGCGCAGGTGGTCGCGGCCCAGGTCGCCCTGCCAGAACTCGTACGACTCCGGCGCGATCCGCCACAGGGTCCAGCTCGGCGAGACGAGGCCCGGCTCGGCCTCCAACCGGGTGATCGCGTCGGCCACGAGTCGATCGTGCTCGTCGATGTCGTCGAGGGGCGCACCCTGGCGGCCGACGAGCACGAGGGCGCGGGAGTGGAGTCCGCGCGCCAGCAGGTCGGCGGCGGCCGCCTCCGCGGGTGCGCGATGCGCGATCCCGCGGACCCGGATCGCCCGGGCACGCGCCGGCCAGTACACGCTGATCGCGCACCGCGGGTCCGCGGAGAGCTGCCGGCTCTTCTGCGCCTCCTCGGTCGATGCGACCTCGAGCTCCCCCGTGACCCCGTTCACGTCCTTGAGGATCAGCACGCGCGCGTCGGGTGCGCCGTCGGCGTCGACGGTCGAGAGCGTGACCGCGTGCGGCTCCGGCACCTCGGTGCGGATCGCGTCGAGCAGCCAGTCGAGCAGCAGGCCGGTCGGATCCGCGGGCGCCGCATCCGGGTCGAACGCGGGCGCCGTCCCGGTCACGGCGGGCGTGTCGCGGAGGGTCTGGCGCAGGGAGATCATGCGACCAGTATCCGGCCTCCCCGTCCCGCTTGATCGGCACCGCAGCCCTCGTCCCCGACCTGCCCGGCGTCGCCCCGCCGGTAGGCTCGGGCGGGTGCGCACGCGGCTCCAGTACCTCTTGAACCGGGCCCGGCGCCTCTCCCTCGCGAACCTCTTCGGCTTCGCGCGCGAGATCCGGAAGGTCTCCCGGAAGCCGCGACTGCTGATCGTCGCCGACATGCTCTGGTGCTCGGTCGCCTACGAGTGTGCCTTCCAGGACTACTTCGACTGGGACTTCGTGCTGCTCACGCGACGCGAGCGCCGCACCTACATGACGCATCCGAAGTCGAACCACCTGGTCGAGCGCTTCAACCAGCCGGCCTTTCGGCACACGTTCCGCGACAAGATCGAGTTCAACACCGCGTTCGCGCCGCACATCGGGCGCGGGTGGATGGATGTGCGCGCCGCGTCGGCGGACGAGCTGCGCGCCTTCGCCGAGAGGCACGGCCGCATCATGGCGAAGGTGCCGGACAGCCTCTCCGGCCTCGGCATCCGCTCGCACCGCGCCGAGGACATCGCCGACTGGCGCGCCTTCCGCGACCAGCTGATCGCCGGGCGCCAGTTCCTCGTCGAGGAGTTCATCGCGCAGCACCCGGCGATGGCGTCGCTGAACCCGTCGAGCGTCAACTCGCTGCGCATGATCACGTTCTGCGAGAACGGCGCGACCTCGCTGCTCGCGGCGGTGCTCAAGATCGGCAACGGCGGCGACGTCGACAACTTCTCCGCCAACGGCATGTACACGATGCTCGACGCGGACGGCGTGGCCCGCTATCCGGCGTTCGACGCGGCCGGCGGCACGTTCGCCGTGCACCCGCTGAGCGGGACGCCGATCGTCGGATTCCAGGTGCCGCTGTTCGCCGAGACCCTCGCGCTCCTGGACCAGGTCGCTGCGGTCGTGCCCGAGATGCCCTACATCGGCTGGGACGTCGCGATCGGCCCCGAGCACCCGATGCTCATCGAGGGGAACCCGAACTCGGGCGTGTACCAGCTGAAGCCGTCCCTGTCGGGCGTGCGGACGGGGCTGCTGCCGGTGTACCGCGCGGCGATGCACTTCTAGCGCGCCGGTCGCACCTTCTCGAAGGGGTGCCAGCGCTTCGGGTCGCGGAAGTCGGCGAGTCGCTGCTCGTACGCCGCGAGGGCGAGGCGCTCGTGGGCGAGCACCGGCTCCGTGTCGGGATCCAGCGTCGCGAGCAGCGCCCGCGTCAGGTGCGGGTTGTCGACGAGGATCGGGCCGAGCAGCGAGGTGCCGAGGAAGTTGTTCCGGCGCACGCCCTCGACCGCGGTCGAAGCGTTCCGGCCGATGCCCTGGTCGGCGGTCAGGAAGCCGGGCAGCGACGCCGGCGCGGTCACCATCGAGAACTGCGACTTGTATCCGACGACCGGATGCTCGGGGCCGACCTCCGGCACGATCCCCATGACCTTGCCGCTGTAGCGCCCGAACATCGAGAGCGACGCCTCGATCTCGAAGATCCCGACGCCCGGCTCGTCGTAGCCCATCTCGTCGTTGCGGATGCGGCTGCCGAGCACCTCGAGCGCGTTGTGCGTGAAGAGGAAGACGGTGCCGGCCTCGATGAGCTCGACGATCCGCTCGCGGTGCGGCCGCAGGTGCGCGATCGCCTTGAGCTGCCCCTTCTCGGTCAGCGGGCCGAGGTAGACGAGATCGACGGCCCCGCCGGCGAAGACCGGCGCGTCGGTGAGGCCGGTCCGGACGATCCGCGCGTCGGGACGGCACTGGGCCAGGTAGTCGATGTTGGCGTTGTCGCCGTGGATGTTCGCGATCTCCGGGAACAGCATCTCGATGATCATCGGGCGCCCCCGAGCCGCTCGCGCAGTCGCGCCTGCACCGGGGTGCCGGTGATGACGGCGTTGTGCACGCTGTGGAGGTTGAAGGCCTGCGCCGCCCCCGTGAGGTCGATCGTGTCGGCGGTCGCGAGCTCCGACTCCACCGTGACGATGCGGTCGGCGGGCACGCCCGCGATCGCGAGCCGCAGCGCCTGGTCGTGGCGCCGGACTCCCCCGACGGCGATCTGCTGCACGTCGGAGACGGCGAGGTAGTCGTAGTCGGCGTCGTAAGTCCACGCCGTGTTCTCGACGTCGGTCGTGCGCTCGCTCACCTCGTCGATGTTGAGGACGACGGCCTTGCGCCCCGTGAACGACGCCAGGTACTCGAACGCGCGCGAGCACGCGACGCCGACGAGACCCTTGGTCAGGAGGCGGACGAGCTCCACCTCGCCGACCGTCTCCTCCTGGAACCGGGTGGTGGGGGGCTGCAGGCGGTCGAAGGCGGCGACGATCCGATCGCGCGCGATCCCGAGCCGGTCGAGCACCGCGGCGACCGCGACCTCGTTGTAGACGTTCACGATGTTGGGGTTGATGAGCATCGCGGTTCGGGCGTCACCGTCCAGGTCGAGCACGACGCGGCGACCCGGGCCGTCGACGTGCTGCGCGCGATAGGCCGCATCCGGCGACCGGAAGTCGCCGTTCGGGCAGTGCGCCTTGCCGATGTGATTGAAGCGCCAGTAGTCCCAGACGAGCGGCGCGTCGCACACCGGGCAGATCGCCGCGTCGACCGCGGCGCCGTGCGGGGTGTCGCCGTCGCTCGGGAGCCGGTCCACCGCAAAGTGGGTGCGCGGATTCGCGTCGGCCCCGATCGACGAGGCGATGAGGTCGTCGGCGTTGAGCACGAGGGTCGTCGACGCGGGCAGGGCCGACGAGATGACCCACGCGATGTAGTCCGGATGCGCGTTGCGCTTGATCGAGTCGCGCGTGAGGTTCGTGCAGACCAGGATGTCGGGCACGAGCCCGGGGAGGATCAGCTTCGCCGACCGCTCGTCCATCTCGAGCACGGCGACGTCGGCCCGCGACCTCCCGGTCCACGTGACGGCGTCGATCAGGGTCATCGCGACGCCCGCCGCGAGGTTCGAGCCGAGCCGGTTCGACGCGACCCGGAGCCCCTCGTTCTGCAGCGCCTCCGCGAGCAGGTTCGAGACGGTGGTCTTGCCGTTCGTGCCCGTCACCGCGACGACGCGCGCCGGATGCCGCACCGCGCCGATGATCCCGGGATGCAGCCGTCGCGCAAGCCGTCCGGGCACGTGCGTGCCCGCCCGGCCGGTCAGCCGCAGCGCGAGCGCCGCGAGCTTGGCCGCCCAGATCGTGAGCAGCACCCGCACGGGCGGCCTACTCGAGGTAGTCGCGCAGCGACTGCGACCGCGACGGGTGGCGGAGCTTCGCCATCGTCTTCGACTCGATCTGGCGGATGCGCTCGCGCGTCACGCCGAACGTGTCGCCGATCTGGTCGAGGGTCTTCGGCATCCCGTCGCCGAGGCCGAAGCGCATGCGGATCACGCCCGCCTCGCGCTCGCTGAGCGAGTCGAGAAGCGACTCCAGCTGCTTCTGCAGCATGGTGAAGCCGACCGCGTCGGCCGGCACGACCGCCTCGGTGTCCTCGATGAGGTCGCCGAACTCCGAGTCGCCGTCCTCGCCGAGCGGGGTGTGCAGCGAGATCGGCTCACGGCCGTACTTCTGCACCTCGATGACCTTCTCGGGAGTCATGTCGAGCTCGCGGCTCAGCTCCTCCGGGGTGGGCTCGCGGCCCAGGTCCTGGAGCATCTGGCGCTGCACGCGGGCGAGCTTGTTGATGACCTCGACCATGTGGACCGGGATGCGGATCGTGCGCGCCTGGTCGGCCATGGCCCGGGTGATCGCCTGACGGATCCACCAGGTGGCGTACGTCGAGAACTTGAAGCCCTTGGTGTAGTCGAACTTCTCGACCGCGCGGATGAGGCCGAGGTTGCCCTCCTGGATCAGGTCGAGGAACTGCATGCCGCGACCGGTGTAGCGCTTGGCGAGGCTGACGACGAGGCGGAGGTTCGCGCCGAGCAGGTGGCTCTTGGCGCGCTGGCCGTCGCGGGCGACCCAGGAGAGCTCGCGGCCGAGCTGCGACCGCTTCTCCTGGTCGGTCATGCCGCTGAGCTTCTCCTCCGCGAACAGGCCGGCCTCGATGCGCATCGCGAGCTCGACCTCCTCCGCGGCGTTGAGGAGCGCGACCTTGCCGATCTGCTTCAGGTAGTCCTTGACCGGGTCGGCCGTGGCGCCGGTGATGGCGGCCGAGTAGACGGGGACCTCGTCCTCGTCGTCGGACATCGAGAGCCGGAGCGCGCCGGACGGCAGCGGCTCGATCGGCTCGTCGGACTCCTCCTCGGGCTCGTCCACCGCCTCCTCATCGGGGGCGTCGGCGGTCTCGGCGGCCTTGCCCTTCGCGGCGGGTGCGGCCTCGGTGTCGTCGCCCTCCGTGTCGTCGGTCTCGAGCTCCGCCTCGTCGCCGGGCTCGACCTCCTCGTCGTCGATC
>Ga0247757_10001820_pt1 | contig 12680 bp, 9 predicted proteins | sample UWRJL126311R4_FD_180929 | JGI IMG/M metagenome (GOLD analysis project Ga0247757, IMG submission 180929) | Plant litter microbial communities from Arlington Agricultural Research Station in Wisconsin, United States - UWRJ-L126-311R-4 | ecosystem: Environmental > Terrestrial > Plant litter >...
CCTAGATTCTTGGGCTTGAGCGCTACACTGCGCGCATCCACGAGCTGGAATTCCGCATTGCTGCCCTGTCGGATAGGACTCCCTGCGTAGTATATCTCGTCTCCTTCTTTGAAATCGCTGACTTCGGGTCCGATTGCCTCAATCACACCAGCGGCGTCGAAACCGAGGATCTGTGGGAGAGTCGGAGTCCGCTCATAGTAGTCTGGGTAGTCATCATAAATGCCCCCGCGGACTTTGGTGTCTACAGGGTTGACTGAGCATGCTTTGATGTGTACTAAGATATCGTAACCTGAGGGGTGTTTTGGCTTCGGTACGGTCACCTTGTTGAGGTTGGCGATGGGGCCGTATGCTGTGACGGCAATGGCTTGCATGTTGGACATATTTAGGATTAGTTGCAGCTATGGCGTACGTCGATACCTTGAAAATCGACGTAGTGAAATATGAAATATGTGAAGACTTTTCTAGGGCGATTAAGTGTGACGTCATGGTTGCGAGATTAATACCCGTTGTGTTGGTAATTCTTCTAATGACTTGTGACTGAGAATGGTACGTGATAGTAAGCTTTCGAGGCTCATGGAATATGATACGGATGGTTTCTGGTGGACATGGATAGAGGGCATTGTAGCCGGTGAAAGGTTCTCCTCTCAAGCACAGGTTCCAAGAATCGCAAGAGGGATTACTATCTGTAGTCCACATTAGAAAACTTAACAGAAAATTAGGAAGATGCTTACCAAGATCCAATCAACAGCTCCAATCCGTCGACCAGCACTCTGAAACTCTATATATCTCAAACACTCCGATACAGGCGTTGGCTCTAGCTTGTCCTTCAGTCCTCCGGACGTCGCATTAGCCCCCGTACCACTGAGAATAGCATCCACACTGGCGCAGAACGAGTACCCTGGCACTTTAGTTGAATTCTTTAGTACTGCTGCCACATTCGAATATCCCGCGTCATTAAAGAATTGCCAACATAACCTTGCATCGCTGTCAAAGCTATCCGCCGCCGCGGTAGGAACGGAGAATTTCTGGTAGTATCTTACAGAAGACGCTGTAGGCGTAACCGTGGGTGTCATAAGGCATGACCCTGTCTGTGCGTAGGGAGTGGTGTAACAAGCACAGGAAGCTTGTACCGTCGCTTTCAGTGAGTGGAATGAGGGTGTTGCTGCAGCGCAGGAGCGTAGCGATTTCGCATAGCTTTTGCAATACTTGTAAGACGCTGAATTCACGCTGCGTGTAGATGTAGATGATGCTGCCGTTCTTGTCAGACTACCTTGCTATCGGCGGGAGTAGAATTACACTCACGTGGTTCCGTGGTACTCGATCCGGTAACACTTCCAACCACCGTAGCCGCCGCAGTCACCTCACTCGTTGTCGCCGTCTCCAGGATAGCGTTGATGATTTCCTGCGCAACATCGCTAACGCCCTGTGCGATTTCGTACGCGTTGTCCAGCCGCGCATTCAGGCTGGCAACATTCGACTCAACGAAACCAGCAGATCCAGATCCAGATCCAGACCCAAGCCCACCGTAACTCTCTCCTCCTCCAGGTACGTCGGGCTTCGGGAACGCGGGCTTCCCAGGCGAGCCGAAGCTAGGAACTTCTGGAGGATCTACAGGCTTAGGGATTTTTGGGATGAAGCCACCAGCTGCAGTTTGGAGCAGGAAACAGACTGCAGTGAGATGCGCAAAGCAGTTTATCCGTGAAAACATAGTGTTCTCGTTGGCGCGCGATGGGTGTTTATGAGCGATGAGAGCAGCGACTGAGCAGAATCGCTCAAAACCCCGATGGCATTGAACAATTAAAGTGACAAGGCACGGCCCTTGATCCTTCTATACAAGCACGAAGTATAGTTTCGTACGAAGCTTTTCTGTAAAATTGGCATGGCAGACTTGGTGGGGCGCTATGGTTACCTGAGGCGATGCGCCTTACGAAGGATTTACGCCCGGGCACAGCGCAGTTTCAAATGATGTTTTGGGAGGCGGAGCATTGGGGGGCCGTGCCTAGTTCGTTATGAATGGTCAGGGCGGTTGCGCATTATGCCAAGAATTCAATACCAAGCACATGGATGAGTTTGCATTTACAGTGAGGGCCTTGCGACGAAAGTGCTGAGACGAAAGCAGAAGATGTATCACAGAAATTCAATGAATGGTGGATCTTATGCTCTGTTGAAATCAAGCTTACATTTCGATTTGTGCGACCTATTAATGTACTGCGATAGTCTACCCTGTCTTGTCCATGGTGAAGCTCTTCAGGGTGACTGATCCGCCGAGCGATTTCGTGGCGAAGTTGAACGCGGCGTATCTAAAGCCAGTGAAAAACTGCCAATCATTGATCATGCCAAAGCCACCTCCTAGTTGTGTGAACTTGCTTCCATCAGTGCTGTACCAGAAGGTCGTCTGCCTTTGTGTGGAAGTGCCGAATGCGGGTGTAATGTCAGCTTGTACCCTAAGCCACACCTCAGTCACACCCGATGCGAGATTGGAACTTGCCGCGACGCTGCCGGTCGATTTGGTTTTCCATGAAGAGTCGAGACTCAAATTGTTAACATACACAAGCTGGTTAGTTGAGCCTGACTTGTGGATGCCGATGTATGCCATGTTGTCGCGGAAAAGCGCGGCACCTGCACGGTCGCCGTCCGCCATCTTGCTGATGTCGAAACGGAAAGTACCTGCGGATTTAGGTCCAATGATGCGATGGGTGAGGGTGTTGCGTGCGGTGTACAAGTCACCAGTCACGGTCGCAGTAGACAGCTGAATACCTCCAGAGCTTCCTAGGAGCTTGAATTTGCTGGTGTCGGGGTTGTGGTTCCACTCCCATTCATGACTGAGCGAAGAACCGGTGAAAGAGTCGGTTCCAGTAAGAGGGGGAACAGTCTTGGTGGTAGAAACAGGAATGGGGTAGTTCTTGCCCCAAGCGTTTCCGTCTCGGACCAAGGAAGGCCAGCCATCAGATGACCAAGTAATAGGAGCGGACACCGGGATGCGACCACCGGGGTAGGAGTCTAAGAAAGCGACGTAGTACCATTTGTTATCCTTGGTACTGATTATGCCTCCTTGATGCGCGGCGCCAGCACTTGACAGAGGACCTTGGATGCTCTGCACGAAGTACTTCATTTCGTAAGGGCCCCATGGGCTCTTGCTCTTGAGAACCCATTCCTCATTTGCGGGCTTGGTGACAAAGATATAGTAGTATCCGTTGATCTTGTACATGCGTGAGCCTTCGATGTATTGGCCGTTCGAGTAGACTTGCTGAGACTTGACTTCAGCAGTGCCTTGTTGGTTGAGCTGGGCAACCATTATGTTGGTGCTGCCATATGCAACGTAGATGGTGTCATCGTCATCGATGAGCATGCCGCAATCATAGTAGCACTTGTTGAAAGTGGCAGTGTTCTGCCAGTTCCAGCTGGAGACTTCGCCATTGTTGTTTTTGGCTCCACTGTTGGCTGAGCTGTAGACATACGACTTGCCTTCGATACATCCGATCCAATGGAAAGTATCGGTGGATTGGCGATATCGCAGGCTGCTGGCCCAGATACCCTTGACGTACGCACGATCGGTGGCGCTGTTGAGATTGTACTTAGAAGCGAAATTCAAGTTCGGGACGCTATGGGTTACTGGTGTCCAATTCACCAAATCGTAAGACTTGAGCACCGGGGCGCCAGGGGAAAATGCAAAGGTGGAAGACGTGTAGTAGAACACATCACCCACGCGAATGACCTCAAGATCTGGGTAGTCTTCCCAGATGATGGGATTCGCAAAGGTGTCTGCCCTTGACGTAAGCGGGGTGGCGGCGCTGAGGCCAAGCAAGGCTGAGTATGCGATCGTAGAGAAGCGCATTTTGTCGAGATCCTCACCAAAGCATATAACGAATATCCACTTACACCGCACGCTATTCGGCGGGTTTATATATGTAGGTATCGATGGCCTCACATTCTCCGCCTAATGCGCAGAAATCTAGGGTCATCGCAAGGCACACGGTGCAAATCCGGGGATTTGCAGTTTCTCCATATATAGCCCATATTGAACCGATTGGCGTTCCCCCTATAAGGAAGACTGACACAGCGGGTCCTCGCTTTGTTATTGGTGCAGTTGCGGTAAAATTGCTCCGATTCTGCGGAGTAGTCATGGTAGATATGCCAGGACCTCGGTAGAATAGACCTAGTGTTTTGCGTAAAACAGCCGTGAGAAGCACAAGCGGCTGATTGCTCATTTGGACGGAGGCTCATAAGATTTCCGGGGCGTATAATCCCAAATGAGAAGCGACGGTGGTACAATACATACACGGTTGAACGAAGTCACCATAGACGAGGAATTGAAAATGTATCGATGCATCCAGCTCCACGTCAGCCCACCCGGAAAGACACCTAGCTGCCTTGGCCGGTCTCATTGAACATGGGAAATGCCATGATCTAGCCAAGACGGGATGGATGCTGCACGCAGGCTGTTTGTATCTGATGTGAAAGGTTGTGGCGGAGTGTTCGCGACGTGGGCAGACGTGATGGGAAAAGAGAGGAGCGAGATCGGGGAGACATGAGGGGCTCCGATTCGCCCCGCAGACACACCGCCTTGCACTACAATTCACCGAAAAATGATTCTGCCATCGAGTCACACACCCATCTTCGACACTTATAATGGTGCTAGCGCATGCCAATGGCCTGCACATAAACCTCTTGATCATCTAGCTGACCTATTCACGCGTATAGAAGCTGCACCCGCATCTACAGCAGGCTGTGTGCAATGGAAAGCAATGGCGCCGACGCGCCCACAAAGGTGCCGATCCTAGGCAAGGACTCTATCGTTGTCGATTACGGCCTATGGCAGTCGTACGTCGCCTACGATCTGCTCAACAACATTTCCTCGTCAACATACGTGCTTATTACCGACACAAACATCGGCCCGCTCTACATCCCCGCCTTTGAGAAGAGCTTCACGCGCGAAGCGTCAGCCCTCTCGTCTACCCCGCGCCTCCTCACGTATCAAATACCTCCCGGCGAGAACTCAAAGTCGCGCACGACCAAAGGCGTAGTCGAAGACTGGTTGTTGTCGCAAGGATGCACACGCGACACTGTTGTTATCGCCCTTGGTGGCGGGGTCATTGGTGACATGATCGGTTTCGTTGCGGCCACATACATGCGAGGCATCAAATTTGTACAAGTGCCAACCACGCTGCTGTCTATGGTAGACTCTTCTATCGGAGGCAAGACTGCCATTGACACGCCTGCGGGCAAGAACCTGGTGGGTGCCTTCTGGCAGCCCGAGCGAATCTACATCGATCTACAGTTTCTCGAATCGTTACCCAAGCGAGAGATCATAAATGGGATGGCTGAGGTGGTCAAGGTGGGTAGCGCGAGGAAAGCTTGCACACAGCCTGATTGCTAAACCAGCTAGACTGCCGCCATTTGGAACGAGGACGAGTTTACCGCACTCGAGGGCAACGCCGAAACCATTCTTCATGCCATTGATCAGAAACCTGAGAACGGGCGCCGCAACTTTGATAGCATTGCCAACATACTAAAACGGATAGTCCTTGGTTCTGTGAAGGTCAAGGCCGAAGTCGTGTCGGCAGATGAGCGCGAAGGCGGGCTGCGGAATCTATTGAACTTCGGACACTCCATAGGGCACGCTATTGAAGCAATTCTTACTCCTCAAATTCTCCACGGAGAATGCGTTGCGATTGGGATGGTCAAGGAGGCGGAGCTGGCGAGATACTTGGGTGTGTTGGACCCATCGGCCGTCGCGCGCTTGTCCAAGTGCATTGCAAGCTACGGGTTACCAACGTCGCTTGCAGACAAGACAGTGCGAAAGAGGTCAGCAAACAAGCATTGTCCAGTCGATGAGCTTATCAAGATCATGGCAGTGGACAAGAAGAACTCGGGCTCACAAAAGAAGGTTGTTCTGTTGTCTGGTATTGGCAGAACATATGAAAAGAAAGCAAGCTCAGTTGCTGACCGTGAAATTAAAATCATCCTTTCGCCCAGTATTCTAGTTCACCCAGGTATACCGGCCGATTCGAATGTTACGTGCACTCCGCCTGGGTCTAAGAGTATTTCTAACCGTGTCCTTGTGTTGGCAGCCTTAGGTTCGGGCTCGTGCCGCATCAGCAACCTGCTACACTCTGACGACACTCAGGTCATGTTAGATGCTCTGGCTCGTATGCAAGCAGCGACTTTCTCATGGGAGAATGATGGTAAAGAGTTGGTCGTTACTGGAACCGGCGGACACCTGAAAGCAACAGACGATGAACTCTACCTCGGGAACGCTGGCACTGCGTCTCGATTCCTCACCTCAGTAGCTGCGTTGGCAAGCCCTTTAGGTAGCACAACATCCACTGTGTTAACGGGTAACGCACGCATGAAGGAGCGACCGATCGCACCTCTTGTCAAGTCCCTTCGTTCGATGGGTATAGACGTCCACTACAAAGAAAAAGAAGGAAGCTTGCCACTACGCATATCCGCCTGTGGGGGCTATGGAGCTACTTCTGGTGAACGCGAGTTTACCGGAGACATTGAACTTGCTGCCACTGTGTCCTCGCAATACGTTTCGTCGATTCTCATGTGTGCACCTTATTCCAAGAAGCCTGTCACTCTGCGCTTGGTAGGCGGCAAGCCTATCTCGCAGCCCTATATTGACATGACGATTGCTATGATGGCCACCTTTGGAGTGCAGGTCGAGAAGTCGAAGACCGAGCCCAACACTTACCATATCCCTTGCAAGGCCTACGCCAACCCTTCGGAGTACATTGTGGAAAGTGATGCCAGCTCAGCTACTTATCCCCTGGCAATTGCTGCCATTACTGGAACCACATGTACAGTACCTAACATTGGGTCTGGCTCGCTTCAGGGTGACGCCCGCTTTGCCGTTGAAGTCTTGAAACCAATGGGCTGCAAAGTTGAGCAAAGTAAGACCTCCACAACCGTCACTGGCCCTCCCCGGGGCCAGCTCAAGGCTGTCAAAGAGATCGACATGGAGCCAATGACTGATGCTTTCCTTACTGCCTCGGTTCTAGCAGCCGTGGCATCCTCCAATGGGACTAGCACCACCACACGGATTTATGGAATTGCAAACCAGCGCGTCAAAGAATGCAACCGAATTCAAGCCATGGAAGATGAGCTCGCTAAGTTTGGCATAACATGCACGCAATTTGATGATGGTATCGAGGTGGATGGTCGCGGCTACCAGCTCGATGCCCCCCAAGTCGGTATCCACTGCTATGATGACCATCGAGTCGCAATGAGCTTTGCCGTGCTTTCGTTAGTGTCTCCCAAGCCTGTGCTCATCTTGGAAAAAGAGTGCACAGGAAAGACATGGCCTGGCTATTGGGATATTCTCAATGGCCTTTTCAAAGCTGAGCTTGATGGTGTGGAGCAGTCGCTCGTCCTCCGTAATACGCACCATGGCTTGAAGACACCAAAGAAATCTATCATTGTCATTGGAATGAGAGGCGCTGGCAAGACTACTGCAGGTGGCTGGACAGCCCACCACTTAGGTTGGCCTCTTCTGGACTTGGACACTGCTTTGGAAGAAAGCCTCGGGATGACTATTCCCGAAATCATCAAAACGCAGGGCTGGGACGGCTTCCGTGAAGCAGAGCTCAAACTCCTTCAGAAAACTGTAAAAGAGAAGGGAACTGGCCATATTCTTGCTTGTGGAGGTGGAGTGGTCGAACTTGAGCCTGCTCGCAAGATCCTTAAAGACTACCAGAAAGATGGCGGCATCGTTTTGCTAGTCACCCGAGATATCGCCAAGGTCATGGGATTTCTTCAAATTGATAAGACTCGGCCTGCTTATGTGGAAGACATGATGGGTGTGTGGCTCCGACGAAAACCATGGTACCTTGAATGCAGCAACTACCATTTCCACAGCCAAAGTGTTGATGCGGTTGGTCTTGCAAACACTCTTGAAGACTTCTCGCGGTTCTTGGACCTCATTTCTGGCAAAGGGAAGTCATTAGAGATGCTCAGGAAGAAGAAACAATCCTTCTTCGTCTGTCTGTCTGCACCGCGGTTGGAGTCGTGGCTAGAAACTCTCCCAGAGATCATTGTTGGCGCAGATGTTGTGGAACTCAGAGTGGACCTTTTGGAAGATCCCAATTCCTCTGAAGGCATGCCTTCACCAGAGTTTGTCGTTGACCAGCTGGCGCTCTTACGTACGAGGGTCACGATACCACTTATTTTCACATTGCGAACGAAATCTCAAGGTGGTAAGTTCCCCGATGAGGCATATAATGAAGCCCAACAGCTCTATCGTACTGCACTCCGTCTTGGTGTAGAGTTTATCGATTTAGAAATGACTATGCCGGAGGAAATTCTACGAGAAGTCTCTGAGAACCGGGGCTTCACGAGCATCATTGCCTCGCATCACGATCCCCGAGGACAGCTCTCATGGAGCAATGGCTCTTGGATCTCTTTCTATAACCGTGCGCTTCAGTACGGTAACGTGATCAAGCTTGTCGGAACTGCGAAGAAGCTGCAGGATAACTTCAGCTTAGCCGAGTTCAAGGCATGGGCAGAGAGCTCGCATCCAGTGCCCGTCATTGCCATCAATATGGGCGAACACGGGAAGCTAAGTCGGATACTAAACAATTTTATGACACCGGTATCACATCCCCTTCTTCCTTCCGCTACTGCACCTGGACAGCTCTCTGCTACCGACATTCGGCACGGCCTTTCCCTGATGGGTGAGATTGCATCCAAAAAATTCTGCATTTTTGGAAGCCCGGTACAGCAGAGCCGTTCTCCACCAATGCACAACACCCTGTTCCGAGAAACAGGTCTACCTCATTCTTATACGATTCACGAGACGACTAACGTCGACGATCTGGAAACCGTAATCAACAGCTCGGACTTTGGCGGTGCCTCAGTTACCATTCCCCTGAAGCAGGATGTGCGCCCCCTGCTCGACAGCGTGGGTCCTGAAGTCGACGCCATTGGTGCCATCAACACCATCGTTCCTGAAGTCGCAATCGATGAGACTACCGGCAAAGAGGTCACCAAACTCATTGGCCGCAACACAGACTACCTTGGGATGGTGCTCGTCCTCCGAAATGCAGGTGCACAAGGAAGCGCAGGTCTTCAATCCGGCCTCGTCATTGGTGGAGGCGGCACCTCTCGAGCCGCCATCTACGCATTGCACGAGATGCAGTATTCACCCATCTACGTCCTCGGTCGCAACCCGCAGAAGATGCGGACGCTAAAGGAGGCCTTCCCGGAATCGTACAATATCCGTATCATCGCTTCCGAGTCTTACATTACCAATCTAGAGCGCATTCCCACCGTCGCCATTGGCACCATCCCCGCAGATCAGCCCATCGACCCATCCATCCGCGAGACGCTCTGCGCGCTGTTCGAGAAGGCGAAGAGCGAGAAGGCAGAGGCAGAAGCACCCATCGGTAGCTTGCCGACGGGCGGAAAGAGGATTTTACTAGAGATGGCATACAAGCCCAAAGTCACGGCACTAATCCAACTCGCGGCCGATGCTGGCTGGGATACGGTGAATGGGTTGGAAGTACTGGTCGGACAGGGTGTGAAGCAGTTCGAGTACTGGACTGGAATTCGACCGCTTTACCGCATTGCTCGGGTAAGTGTGTCTGCACAATTTTGTGAATTAAACAACTGATATGCCACAGGATGCGGTAATGGGTGCATGAGTTGCTTCTTCGGTGAGCGACGGATGGAATGATATGGGTATAAGATTTCCAACGTCAAGATGATGATGTTTTTTATTTGCTTTCTTTGTTCTTTTTCTACAATACGCAAGGTAGATTAAAAATACAGGAACCCAGACCACGCGATTGCATTGTGCAACCTGTGATCGACGTGCATACCCGCTCGTCCAACCGCCCCCAACTTCCGCGCCTGACCGTCCAGCTTCCTATTGCGTGCTCCCTCCCACCCATGATGAGATGTACGCCCCAAAAAAGCAACCATAACATCTGTTTGGGACTTGACTGCATGACGTTTGGGAACGTACATTACCTATGTAGTCTCGGTACCCGACTCGACTCTTCAACCAACGGTTTCCCTTCCGTGCGGTGCCGTTTTCGCAGCTACCTCCCAATCTTGAACCCCAAAACAGAGGCAAGGCGCGTCTTCAAAAGCTTCTCTCAGAGGCGAACCCCGTAAAAAGCCAGCAAAAGAGAAGCACGAAGAAAACGCAAGACAACAAACAAAAGCCATGGCGTCTTCAGGCCTCCTCCCTTCCTTCCTCTCCGCCATCCAAGCCTCCCTCTCCGTCCTCCTCGTCATATCCTACGGCGCCCTCGCCACACACTTCCGCCTCCTCGACTCCTCAAATGGCAAAGCCATATCCCGCGTCTGTGTAAAGCTCTTCCTCCCCGCGCTCCTCCTCGTGCACCTCGGCTCCGAGATGCGTCCCTCGTCCGCATACCGCTACCTCGTCGTCTTTCTCTGGGCACTCATCGCACACGGTATATCCTTCCTGCTCGGCGTGTTCGGGCGCGCGGCGTTCGGACTGCCAGATTGGATAGCCTGCGCTATCATGTTCAATAATACGACGAGTTATCCGTTGCTATTGGTGCAGAGTTTGGAGGAGACGGGACTGTTGGCAGGATTGGGACGAGGTGGAGAGGAGGCGGGGGACATGGTGGGGAGGGCGAAGAGTTATTTTTTGATTTTTTCGACGGTGAGCAGTTGTTTGACGTTTGCGGTGGGACCGAGGTTGATGGACGGCGAGCATGAGCCAGAGGTCGAAGAGCACGGGGAGCAATCTTCGGTAGAGGGCACGAATGGAGGAAACAGGGATGCGGAGAACGGGAGCACGGAGGCAGAGGAGGGCGATGTGTCGGAGAGGACGGGATTGCTAGGTAATGAGGGGGCATGGAGGAAGAAGGATGGGCGTGGTGCGTGTGTGGCGAGTCTCACGTTTTTTGGGTCGCACCATAAGTACAATGGATCAAGAAGGAGGCCGCATTATATCCCGCATCCTAAGTGGAGCGAGATGAGCCCGAGGACGAAGTGGTGGCTCCTTTTTCTCTACGACTTCTTGAACGCACCGCTCGTTGGGGCGGTGTTGGGTGCTATCATTGGACTGGTGACGCCGCTGCACAGGGCGTTCTTTAACGATACGTTTGACGGCGGGTTTTTCAGCGCGTGGCTGACTGAGAGCTGGAAAAATGTCGGTCAGATCTTCGTCCCGCTTCCGCTTATCGTGGCTGGCATATCTCTCTACACGGCATACCAGGAGTCCAAGCAGGCACCGGATGGAGGCCAGTCGACGCGAGTGCCATGGCTCACCACTACCTTTGTTCTGGTTTGCCGGTTTGTTTTGTGGCCTGCCATGTCGATCGCAGTGATATACGGGCTAGTCAAGGCTGATAAAGGGGGGAAATTGCTGGGTGACGACCCAATGCTTTGGTTCAGTATGATGTTGATGCCAACAGGGCCACCAGCAATGAAACTAATCACCATGGTGCAAGTTGCTGGGACAGGAAACGAGGATGAGCAACGCATAGCCAAGATCCTGACGATCAGTTACGTGGTATCTCCGATTCTAGCGTTCACGGTAGTGGGATCAATGCTGGCAAGCAAGGCTGCAATATGAAACATATTCGGGTATATAGTCTTCGAAACGCATCCGTTAATAGGCGTACTGTGACTTCACATAACAGCACAGCTTGTGCCTTCACTCTTTGCCCCTTTCTCAGTTGTTGTTCTCGCAGCTGTCCGCGCGACGTCTTCGAGCACCTGGCTACACAGCTCACCCGTTAAGGCGCTGCATTCGGCATATCGGTCGCAGAGCATCTCAGTTGCTAACCCCAGCCCTTCTTGCGGCATGAGGCTTTCGCCTTTGCCGCCGTCTTTTTTCTCCTCGTTGGTCCACTCAGTGCGCAGATCCCGCTTTAGTCCCAACACCATGACGGGCAGAGCCTCGTCATAGTTGAAATGACTATTCACAATAGGTAGCCAACGCGTGCGCAGCGACTCAAGGGTCATGCGCCGCGAGATATCATAGCATAAGATTATGAAGTCGGGGCGGAGAAGTGTATACGATGTGGGCGAGGCCGTGTCATAGAAAGCAAGCGTGTAGGGACGCGCGTATAGCGAGATATCGAAGGTGAAGGGCTGGTCCATATCGTGCAGCACTGGGAGAGAATACGGCGGGAGATTATCATTGTAAAGCTGGACGCCGAGGGACAAGCGGCTGCGAAATACGTCAGTGTACAGCACGTCGTCATTTGCTACGACGGATGCAGGACTCACGACAGAAAGGTCGACTTGCCCACTTCCTCATCACCCAGCAGCAATACGTTGACTTGCGGAGGCGGCAACGAGGCGTCGTAGGCCATGAGAAGTTAAAAGACGCCGCGAGGGCGGCGCGCAGCTTGAGAGAGACTTCATACTTGCTTTTGCTGGTGGATGGCGTCTAGAAGTCCCGGTCGGAGTTACCGGCGATTCCACTCTTGGCGTTGGCCTATCCCATAGTCTCCATCATCATATTGTCCTCCTAAGTACCTTTTCACGCTATAACACCATGGATATCTGGTTGTTTTGATCCTGATACATATGAAATACTGATGCTTCAGCCTTGATTTTTTTTTCTCACTGAACTGCAAGAGTCCGTCACCGCTGGTCTTACCTCACTTGGTAATACACCAAACCAACGATCCAACATTTCGAGCACGGAATGGAATGAGGCAGGTTGAAAAGGGTGTTACTTCCCAGGA
>Ga0247757_10001821_pt1 | contig 12679 bp, 15 predicted proteins | sample UWRJL126311R4_FD_180929 | JGI IMG/M metagenome (GOLD analysis project Ga0247757, IMG submission 180929) | Plant litter microbial communities from Arlington Agricultural Research Station in Wisconsin, United States - UWRJ-L126-311R-4 | ecosystem: Environmental > Terrestrial > Plant litter >...
CATCCACTCTGTCCAAAGCCTCCACAACTAAATCGCAACTACGGCAATCAAACACCCTCCTTGTCGAGATGCTCCAAAATATCCAGACAGAACTGGTAGCACACCGCACAATCATGCTCGATATCCAACATCGTGTCTCTCACCTCGAGCACGAATCTGACGCCAGTGTCGTTAACGACGAACCCCAAGCGGCACTCCGCGCTTTGGAAGGCCAACCGCCCTCGTTACCCAACATCAAGCTTCTTGCTCCAGAGGCATCAAACTGGTGGAAAGCATGTCAGAACTTCGCACGCAACTCCGAACCCCCGATTAGCGCGACAGAGTTCCTGCGCACGCCTCAACGCTTCTCAGGCTTCGACTTCCAATGGGGCAAGCCCAACACTCCGCCTGACTCACCCCCTCAAGTTGAAGACCTTCCCCCTCTTACGCCAACCTCCGAGGAAGGTGACCAAACTGATGTTGATACCCCAATCAGACATGATATCCAGGTCGGCGAAGAGATTGCCGTGCCCAGTCCGAAGATCGAAGCACCAGCAATAGAGCTGGTAGACGACATTAAGGAACACACTGTCGAGATTGACAAGCATAAAATGCCTAGAGCACCACTACTCCAGCCTGCACCTGTTGCTAAGGTAATAGTCGCTGACCCTGAAGAAACGACTCCTGGGGTTGAAGCAGAAATCGAGCTAAAACTCGAGCCGGAACTCGTTGGCAACCCGCACCGATTCTACAAAGGAGTGCGAAGTTTGATCACATACAAAGCTTTTATGAAGCAGAAGTCCACTGATAAAGGTCCGCTTTATGCCGTTACTTTCTTTTCACTTCGCTCACTGACTTTTCAATAGAACACCACGTTCTTATTCACTTCCACAAGAAGAAGGATCTGCAGAATTTGGAGGACGCGTGAAGCGCTTTGCTTCGTGTGACACAAGCGCATACTTCAATGCTCATCTGGAGTATGCGTATATTATACCCATGACTCGAACACGGTTTCTTTTGTCAATTGAACTGATGCAATGGCGTTATTGAATCTGGGATGGAAGGGCGGACGTTTTCAGCCTGTTTCATCTAACTTCCGATGTAAATTATCGTGGGTTCGGCGTGGAGCAATGCCGATTTAAGACTGTGTCTGGAGTTCAACGACATGTTGTTTATGTAGAACACGGGTTTGGTTTGTGACGCACCGATATTGTTTGGAGAGGCACCTAGCTTCCAATTCATATGTTTCATCAAAAATTTCCTACACAAATCTAGGTGATCAGGTTATCGTGAATGGTGACAATTTCCACTTAATTAGAATATCAAATGACTGTTCTTTCATATGCCGAGCACAACAAGTCGTAAGCCTCGGGTCAACACCTTGAACACAATACCACTCAGCAACACAAGTCATAACCTATTCCATCCAAATGCGCCATTCCCCAACAGTTAGCCAGAGATACCGCTGCCTAGTTAATTAAATTCTCAAACCCTACGCTGAATGTCCCCTTCGGTGGAAACCCATCCAAATCGCTTCCCACCCCACTAGGCGGCTGCCATTCACCGCCCCAATCCCCATTCGTATCCCCGAGCCCTAGAAAATCCAAATGTGTCAGGCTCTCCGCCTCGGGAAGCGAATTCATCTCGGGAAAGTGAATCGTCGCGAGATTGGATATGGCGTCCGAAGCATCCAGCTCCGCGCCCATCCACGCGTTCCTTGGGCCGGCCGACGGCGTCGCAAGTGGGTGCGCGAGATCAGGCCCCGCTTCAGAGATGGACGGCCAGGGCGCGATTTCCGAGCGCGGAGTCACCATGATGTACCCGTCAGAGCGCTCTGATTCGGCGTCCCAGCGGTGCGGTGGGCCCTTGAGCGTGAGGTCGATGTTGGTGATGGTGGAAGTAGAGCTCATAGTGCGCTTCTTACTGGAGCGCGTACCTGCGCGGGGGCGGCCGGTCTGCCGCTTCTTGTACATAGGAACATCGGGGCCTTCGGTCGTGGAGCCGCGACGGGCGGGCACGAGCGCGGATTTAGATCTATAGAGCTCGAAGTCATTGTTTATGGATTCACCACGGAGTTCGACCATGACGGCGCGAAGGACGACGGCCATGCGTTCGGCAGGTTGGTAAGTCAAAGCCATGTCGTTGAGGGCGGCGGAGATGCATTCGAGGTATTGCATGTTGTTGTTGCGGTCGTTGGGGTCTTTGATGTATGCTAAAGCGGCGACTAATGCAGTGGCCGCGGTACCCTGATGGTTGTCAGCATCTAGCAAGAAACATTGCATTATTCGGAAGAGGAAGTGTGTCTAAAATGGGCAGAGAAGGCTTACCGCATGCTGCATACCAGTAACGAAAATCTGTTTAGTATCAAATCGCTGTCGGTGTTGCCAAAAGATTCTAGCTACTCTTGTAGCATGCTTTGTGCAAACCGTCCTCGACAGTGCAGAGAAATGATCGTCTGGACCACTTCCGTCACTATCCGGTCCGCCTTGATCATCGTACAGTGCAAACGGCCGATGCAGCAGAATCAATGAGCTGTGATATTGCTGGTGTAAGAGGAAGAATGAAAAAGGTGCTCTAGCGATATTTTCCGGCGTCCATCTCAATTGCTCTGGAAGCCTTGCATACCACATACTGAATTCGCGATCTAATGCTGCCATGCGTAAGTATTGATTACGATCAACAACAGGTTCTGTGTTCTGCTTCAAAGGATCCATGTTCTCAGTGATCTTGCCTGCTAGTTCCATAAGATCGATGAGTGCTTCATAGACTTGAGTTTCGAGGCTCTTCTCCGGTCCAGCGGGTCTACATGTTCCTAGACGTTCAAATTGCTTAGAGAGGTGGTAAATCTCTAAGTCGGAACTTTTCATGCCGGTTGGCCGGCCGAGAAACAGCGCCCAGTATCTAGAGCCATTAATCTGCCAGTTTCTTCTGCAAGATAGAGAAACCTACTTGTCGTAGATCACACATGCCCAGAGGGTCATTTGTCGAATTTCTACTTCTCGCTGCGGAAGACCGGATAATCGGGTATCTAGATGCAGTCTTAATATCTGGTCAGCGTAAAGACTACAGACCTGTTTCATGCATACGTACCCGATATCGAAGGCGAGTCTAACAGCCAGGCCTGAATAGAGCCATCCCAGATTATCTCGGCCGACTAGTCCAATTAGTAATGTTCATCTAACTATAATCATTGGAACCCACCTCCACACTCTAAATCACCCAGTAGCAGCATAGCTACAACGGTGGTAATTCCACCCGGTCGCTCAAGTTCATGATCCAACATATACTTTGCTTCGCGATGAAGAGTGCTTTCCATCTGGGGAAGGGCAATTTTCTTAATATCAGGACGCTGTTTATCCGCATGTCGAAAGCCCATCGCCAACACGCAAACATGCAGAAAGCCGGAATAGAACTGGGTTCTTCCATTTTCGCGGTCTTTTTCAAAAGCTTCTTGGTGTAAAACATGGATGACAGAATTGTAGTATTCCCAGAACATCTGCATGAGATAGTCATAAGTCTCCAGCGGTAAGGATCTGATGATCTTCTCTGCTCTTCGAGCTTGCTCTGAGAGCTGTTGTTCAGTATTCAGTGGGTTCCCAAGCTCAGAATGAACATGGCAATTGGTCGTTGGCCCAAAGTATCTTAATCGTCCACTAAGCTGATCGAAGCTTAGGTGTCCACGAGTAGACAGCAGTCTACTCACCATTCCATCTCTCTTAGGAGGGGGCAGCATTGAAGGAGATCCCGCGCTATCTGCATCCCCCATGGGGCTCCAAGTCTCCGCTTCATTCTGCTCCACATCCACGTATTCATCTTGAGGGCTCGACTGGCTTCCAGGACTGGAATTATCTTGCTGACTGGGCTTTATCTCGCAAGATTTTTGCTTAGGTACCGCATCATCATTCCGTGGTGCATGGCGAGTCTTTGGTGGATGGTTTGCGGGGGGTGCTTCGACGCCTTGTTCTTGGAGCATATTCTCAAGCAGAGCTACGCGATCCGTAAGAGAACACATGTACGCTCTTGAGATTGGCCTGTTATAGTGTCAGATATACTATGAGGAATTGACATCAAATTCGCATACCGTCTTCGCTCGTCGTCGTTCTTGATTATGCACTCGATACCTGATCGTTTGCACTGCGTGCACTCCTTCTCTCCTGGAGGTACAACACACTAGATCGTCAGTGACTGAAGCAAGTGGGTCCGAATCGGACATACGCGAATCCGCCTGTCTCGACACGAGGCGCAAGCAACTGATGCCCTGTGTCGTGACTTCTGCAGTTTCTGAACCTGATGTGCTCCACTCTGAGTCTGAGACTTCGTGCTCTCCACTTCAGGCTTCCCTTCCTGAACTTCAACCTGTTTCTTCGTCTTGGTAGCGTTGGTATTCTTGTCGGTCGGCATACTCTCCGCTGCCATGTGTGCTTCAGCTTGGGTTATCTCTGAAAAATAAAGGCAACGAAGACACAGAACAGATGGTGAATACAAAGTGAAGATGCGGGGAAACTGTGGATGTACAGCAGGGAATCACCACATGGATATAGATCAAGGCGCAATCGCATCAGGGTCGCCCTCAGGCTCTCGGACCAAGTTCCAAACGCTTGGCTGAACTAGCATTGGGAAAAGAGGCGCGGCCTAACCCATAGCTGAACGCGGGGCCCCACCTCCACAGACCATGACAAGGCCACTCGGATGGCCGTATTGAGGGGGGTCCATGATTGCAGCCATTGCGGAGAAAATGTGTGGATGGTGACGGATACTCGGTGCTCCAGTCCAATTGAAAGGCGCCTTGACGTAGGGTAAAACAGCCACCAGGAGATAGCTGCTTGACAGGCATCCCTCGAACCAAGAACATCCTGGTAGCGAGCGATTCGTCGAGTTTTCGCGGCATTTACAAGGCTTTGCAGCGCGTCTAGGCAAGTTACAGGGCCACGAAGGTCACAGGCTGCGCCGGTTGACAACCCGATGATCCAATCGGTGGGCCATAGGAACAAAGCCGGTGTGGCTCCTATGCCATGGGCCTGGATGCATGTCGGCTAGAGACGCGAGCATGAGTCGTGTGGGCTAGAGAAGGGGATGAATCTGGGGTGAAGCGTAGTCATGCAAGCGGGGGTGCCCATGCTGACTTATACACACTTCCCCACCCGTGCGTTCCGTGTGGAGTGTCGGAGTTGCACGCAAATGCCAGCCGAGGTCAAGGGCGGGAGAGTTCCAGCAGCGGTTATCTTTACTTGTCTGCCACAGCAAGACAGCAATTTGAAGACACCATAACAATACCCGCCAAAACTCCCAAGATCCCAGACTAGTGGGTGCTCTAAACTAATATCGCCTACTCTAGTTATTGCTTTAGGCTGGGACCAAACATTTTCTAGGTTTGTGTAGAGCCCGGCGTTGGGCCGTGATCTTGCATGATTCCTCGTATTGCGTAGCTGGTCCATGAAAGTGGTATCAAACTCTCTATTATGTACAAACCAAGCACAAAAATGCCAATAAAAAGCATAACAGCCCCGGTAGAAAAGAGGCCGAGTACTGTGTTGGGAATCTCAACAGCTATGCTTCGATACAGAAATAAGCGCTTTGCGAGGGAACCAGCGCCCCAAGGCCCACAACACTGCCAGGATTTTGCCGCTCTGTCTTGGACGAGTTCGCATAGCATATGGCGAAGTGTCCGCTTAATCGATGCTCCAGTCATGGTCCGAGTTTCGAATGTACGGACTTAACCCTAGGATATCTCTTGAAGCTGTCGCCTTTACGTCGCCATTGCCTAGAAACGCGAACCTGTTCTTGTAACGATACGTATAGTCGTAATCTTCCCATCGTGGGTCCTTGATGGTTTTGAGGAAGTGGATCGTCTGTGGGTCGCACGTTAGCATATGTTGCCCCTCAACCCAAAGCGGGGTCGCCGTAGGCTGCAACTTACCGCGCCTGGCCACAAGTAGATGCGATTCTTGATCTTTCCGTCCTTGAACCAACTGCGGCACTCTTCTTGCCACACCGTGTGCTTGTGAAACTCATCAAAATGAGCATAGATGGCATCGAGCGCATCCTGTTTCACAGCCATCGCCTTGATGCCCTCGTGCTGCATCTTCTTCATACACTTGATCGAGTATTCGATGGTAGTCTCGATCGATGGGATCAACGTGCCGTTGCTCCAAGTGGCGCCTGGACCAACGATGGTGTAATAGTTAGGGTACCTAGGCGCCGACACGCCAAAGTATAGGTTGGGGCCGTCAGTCCAGTCTTCTTTGATGGATTTGCCTTTCCCGTTTATGACTGTGAAGGCGGGCTGGAACGCGACCTGGAAGCCGGTAGCGCACACTAAATTCTCAACTTTATGTACCTTGCCATCGACAGTTTCGATGCCTTCAGGAACAACACGCTTGATCCCATCAAAGATCGGGGTAACATTATCTTGTACTAATGCCTCTAAAAACCCATCGCCTGGGGAGATTCTCCGGCATCCGGGGGAAAATTTAGGGATGATGAACTTCTTCAGTTCCTCGTGGCCAGGTCCCATGCGCCGATGCATTTCCTTTGTAATAACATCCCGGAATTGCTGTGAAAGTTCCGAGTTCTGAATATACATACCGAACAAACTGTTGATCTCGGCTTCAATTCGCTTGCGGAAGTCAAGGTGGTATTTGGGGTCGTCCTGGAACTTCTTGATGTCAGTATCAGTAAAATCATACTGACGCTGCCCGGGGTCCACATCCTGTCCCTTTTGCAGGTCGTTCACCAAAGCGCCGGCACCGAATGGTGGGGAAATCCAGGTCGGACTTCGCATGAACACCTTGACTTCTTTGCAAATTTTCTGAAATGCGGGCGTTATCTGTACACTGGTAGAACCAACTCCAATGATGGCAGTGGACTTGTCCTTGAATTCGACATTGTGATCCCAGTTTGCGGAGTGAAGAAGAGGTCCATTAAAATCGTGAAGGCCTTCAATATCCGGCCATTTCCATGTGTTCAGGATGCCTAAAGCATATCAGATTGATATTGGCCTTGAGTTTGAAACCATACCAGTGCCGTTAACGAAGACATGCGCCCATTCTTTCCGCGTCTCTTTTGTCTTGGGGTTCTCGATAGTAAGGTTCCAAATTCCCTCGGACTCATCCCATTTCGCTTCTATGATCTTGCTGTTGAGCTTCATGTACTTCTTGCTGCCTGTAAAACGTTAGTCAGAGCTTGTGTGGAATTGATGCGGTACACACCATGCCTCTCCGCGAAGTTCTCAAAGTAGCCCTGAATCTCCTTTCCCGATGCAAAGAATTGCGACCAATCGGGCTTCGGATCCCAGGTGAAGTTGTAGTCGTGCGACGGGATATCGCAGGCCACACCAGGATATGTGTTCTCGTACCAAGTCCCACCAAACATAGGGTTCTTCTCATAGAGCGTCAATTCCCACGATCCGGGTACCATCATCCTTTCCATTTTGTATGCCAAGCAAAGCCCAGAAGCACCTGCACCTGCACATGCGACTCGTAGCTTGCTAGGCTTTGAGTGATATTGCTCTAGGATTCTGTATTCGCCCTCTACGCTCGCGGGTGGATAATCATACATGGCAGCGATTCCATTGACGCCATTGATGGCAGAGGGCATCTCCGAGGGTGCCATAGCGAAATCTGACTTTGAAGTGATTTCGGGAGCAGGTGAGTCTCCCTTCTCCTCGACGGGCACGCGATGAGGGGTGAGGCGGAGGAAGGTAGAGAGACGCTTGAGCATGATAAGCAAGAGGGGATAGGTTTATAAAGCGATAGGTCATAGGAGCTCGCAAACCACTATCATTTGATGATTAAGTCGCCCTGGTTGGAGTCTTTAACCGTCCCTTCGGGCTGGGCACATGTGGTACATGGCTACTCGCCTGAAAGACCATCGGGAAGACTTCCAGCAGAATCGGCCTAACGTAACCCGTAAATAATAGACCTGCTCAAGCTTATGCCATTTAATTGCCTTTGCTGAAACGCTTCAGTAATTAGCTTTAGCCGGCAAACCGTGGCGGCAGGAAGTGCGCTACAGAAGAGAGGGGAGCAGACACGGAAAAGTAAATGCGGGGTCGGAACGCGCCATTCCGATTGTTCGTAGCATGCGTCTCTCATTGGCAGTTCAGGTTTCATTGACGCGTACCAAGTATGATTATCATCTGAGATAACGGGTATGAATTGGCGCCTCTTTCAGATCTCTGCTAAACTTTAAAGGAAATCTTATCGTCCATATTCTCGATGGTGAACGAGGGAGCGGTAATCTTAAACCGACGCCAAAGTGCATTACAAGCAATCATATTACATCCAAAAATGTAGATATGACCCTAATATATTGTTTCTTATTTACAGTCTCGACTTGGGTTTCAACCTCCCCATTGCTTGCGCATCTCTCTTTGCCCATTTCTTTACTAGCGCTCTCTTGATCTTGCCAGACTGTAACTTGGGCACCTCTTCCACAAACATGATACCTCCAACGAGTTGCTTATGTTTTGCCACTCTTTCCTTCATATACGCATGAATATCATTTTCGGTGATCTTATTTTTATGCTCATCTTTTAAAGTGATATACGCACGCGGCCATTCCTGATCATCAAGCGTAATTCCAACGGCTGCAGCGTCTGCAATAGGATCGAACTCGAGCAGAGCAGCTTCTAGCTCTGCTGGGGCTACTTGCAGGGCGTTAACTTTGATAAGCTCCTAGATTGCTATATTAGACCGTCTTCAAGCCAGCAGTATCCTGCGCATACCTTTTTGCGATCCACAATCCAGAACCATCCATTTCTGCACACAGCAACGTCACCGGATCGCAACCATCCATCTTGTGAGAGCGTCTCCTTGGTTGCATAAGGATTACGCCAGTATCCCAAGCAAACGTTGGGGCCTCGAACATAGAGTTCACCTGGCTGGCCATCTAAGACTTCTTTGCCATCATCGTCGAGCAGCATACACTCGCAGTTAGGATCGAGCTGGCCTACGCTGCCAGAACTATCCTATGTCAGATTTATGTCAGATCTGGTAAATAATTACTTACTCATCAATTGTTCCGCCAGGTACATGGATTGCTCCGCACGTCACTTCTGTCATTCCCCAGCCTTGGACAATCTCGCATCTCAGCTTCCTACTGATCTCTGTCTGCAGCTCTTTACTCAGAGGTGCTGCACCGCAGAGGATATCTGTAACGCTACTGAGGTCGTATTTCGCCGTTTCTGGTCTTTTGCTCAGCATGACCATGATCGGTGGCGCAACCTGAAGATGGGTGACTCGATAGTCTTGAATAGCCTGCAAGAAGTCCTCATATTGGAATTGCTTCATGATGTAGCATGGTATTTGGAGCTTCTGTGCCATTGCAATAGTGTACAACTGACCATAAGCGTGGTAGAGGGGCAGGAAACCAAGCCAGACTTCTCGCGGATGGTTGGTGTGATCCCATGGCTTCTTCAAGTAGCGCATATATATGGTTTGCTCTAAGTTTGCAATAAGGTTGTAGTGGCTGACTTCAACTCCTTTGGGCAGTCCAGTAGTTCCGGACGAGTAGTTAACTGTGGCGGTTGTAGTGGCTGATTCCTTTTCGGATAAATGAGGAAACTCGTATGCTTCAGCTTCTGTAGGGGCAGGTAGAAACTCCCTCCAGTCACGACAACCATCTATGGCGGGGTTGGGTGTGTCTGAGAATAAAAAGATGCGACCCTCTGGAAGCCCAACTTTTCGCGCGGCCGCTACAGCGTTCTTAGCCAGCGAAGGATGCGCGAGAATGTATTGTGCCTGAGTGTTGGATATTTGATGGACCATCTCTACTTTAAGTCAATAATGTGACTCTAAAATTTTGGTGATGTGCTGACCTGATACTGTATAGGCTGGATTTGCTCCGCTAAATATCCTCTTCGACCCAACGATTCCCAGATATGCTACAGGCACGAAAACATGATTCGGTGTGAATATCATCACCACCTCACCCTGTTTACTTCCGAGGAGGTCTAAACCAAGAGCAAGCCGCTTTGACCATTGTAATAATGCTCGTGGAGTGAGGTGTTGGTCCGTATCCTTCGCATCGATCCAAATTGGTGTCTCTGTCGGCACCTGGACTTTCGGGAATAGATATTCCAGCAAGTTACATTTTGGAATGTCTAGATCGGGGAAGGGGCTAGACAAAGGCATTCTGGGAATATAAACAGGATGAGATAGGCGAAATCTCTACTGAAACCGACGCCAGCTTGACCACGACAGAAGAACAGCGCTTTGCCACCAGCGGAAAGACGTTCCCCATGTTCGTTTTGTGTGACTTTATAACAGATCATGTTCGTTGGTGGTTAGCTTGGCTGCAACAGCCATCCCACAGCCGGGCATGTCGGCGGGGCACAGATGTTTTAGCCAGGCCGAGGATATCGATCTCCACACACCAAGCTGCCCCATCTTCCGCATTACCCCAGCCTAAACCAGGCAAGATGTGGTTATTATTCTCTGAACCCCGTTTCTTTTCGCATCTCTTCCAAGCGTTTGTTGGCGACTAGCTAAAATGTCGGATCTGAAGAATTTTGATCGCATGTTTCGCCTTAACGGCAAAATCGCGCTGGTGACCGGAGGTACGACTCGATAGAAGATGTGTATGATGAGTGGCTGACCTGAATATCATAGGATCTAGAGGCCTCGGTCTTCATACTGCGACAGCCTTCCTTTTAGCCGGAGCAAAGAAGGTGTTCATCTCAGCGCGAAAGAATGAGGGACCCCAAGGCATCGACCAAGCTGTCGAAAAGCTTAACAGACTATCCGTTCCGGGTTGCGCCGTAGGCATTGCCGCCAATGTTGCAGATACTGAAGATATCACGCGGCTAGTGGAGAAGGTGCAGGCAACAGACGACAAACTGGATATTCTAGTCTGCAACGCGGGCGCAACGTGGGGAGGGCCATTCGATCTGACACCTGACTGGTCGAGTAAGAAGGTTTTGGATCTGAATGTGCGCGGTGTGTTCAATTTGGTACGACTGTAAGGATTTCTTCGTTCATGTCACGATTCTAGCTGATTTGCTCCAGCTTCGCGCCTTTACTCGAGAAAGCCGGCACGCGCGCAGACCCTTCCCGCGTCATCATCGTCTCCTCCACCGCCGGTACGACGGTGCCACACGTCGGTGAACATGGAACAATCATGTATAGCATTTCGAAAGCGGCTGCACACCATCTGTCACGGCAGCTTGCAGTTGAGCTTGGCCCACGCAATATTACTACAAACACTGTTGCTCCTGGCTTCTTCCCGTCGAAGCTCGCCAATGGCTTGATAGAGATTCTAGGTGGTCAGCAAGAACTAGAGGAATGGAACCCTCGGAAAAGATTGGGAGAGCCTGAAGATATTGCAGGGGTCATGGTGTATCTCGCTTCACCTGCAGGCGCGTACGTCAACGGAGAAGATATTGCTGTTGACGGAGGCGTACGTTACGCTCAAGGAAGACAGTCTAAACTGTAAAATGTGTTTATACCTAGGTTGTAGGTTCAGTATATCCTTGCGTGGCTGGTGTTTTCCACTCCAATAAGCGAAATTCCATCAGATTGCGCTTCATAACGAATCCGATTCTAGAGGATATATTACACGCCACTGCCTCCAGCCTTCGTCTTTTCGATCCTCGCCAATTGATTCTCCATCGATGTATACTTCATCATAGCCTCCATATCAGCGTCGCAAAACGCGTTCTTCTCTCTAAAATAAAAGCTATCCCTATTGACCTCCACTGTTAATCCGTACGCCTCTTTCGCGGGGATTTTCTTGCCCCGTGAGTCCTCCATGTCACCGCCATCCAAAATATATGTCACGGCTTTCACAAGTGTCGACATTGGAGTGAAGTATTGTTCAGGGAAGCTCTTCCATTCATCCCCGCTCAGCAAGCCTGTAACGATAGTACCGGGAGCAGTCGCGTATGTTCGGATGCCTTCGGAATGGTATGAGTATGAAATCGCTTGGTTGAAATGTATGACTCCTGCTTTAGCTGCCGAATACATTGGGCAGAATTCCGAGGGATATAGCCCGCCGCATGAAGCAGTGCAGATCAATACCGGATCGATACCGTTCTTGGGCGACTTGCGGAAATAGTGTAACGCTGCATAACACGTGTTTACTACCGCTTTCAAATTGATGTCGATGGAAAGCTGGTTGGGAGGAGGAGGCGGTTTACCGAGATCGTGTTTTGCATAGAAGTTGTCTCTTTCTACGATTCCGGCGTTAGCGAAGACGAAGTCGATGCGACCAGATATTGAAAAGGCGTATTCAAAGGCAGAAATTATAGAATCCCAGTCGGTTACATTTGTCTGACGGAAGTATGCGTTCTTGAGTGTGGTCGTGACTTTCTTGCCAGCTTCAGAGTTGAGATCGATGAGATGCAAATCCCAGTCCTCGTTTGTACGTGAGGAGAGCTCCTGGGCAACGGCAAGACCCATGCCAGATACACCGCCAGTAATGAAGGCAGCTTTCTTGGCCATGCTGCTATTTTCGATAAATTAGAATTGAGTACTGGAATTCGAGGTGTTTGTGCCAAATGAGTGCACATCGAACTTGTAAAACTATATTCTACAGAGGCTAATTTTTTTCACGCGGATTATCTGAAATCTTTCTCCGCCTGCATCAAAGATAGGCTGAAAGACGGAATGCATCATCCAAAGGCGGGGTCGATTGTCAATAATACTTCTAACCATCAGACTGAGTTTCGTCCGATTTTCAGAATACGTTACCTTGTTCGGCC
>Ga0247757_10001822_pt1 | contig 12652 bp, 7 predicted proteins | sample UWRJL126311R4_FD_180929 | JGI IMG/M metagenome (GOLD analysis project Ga0247757, IMG submission 180929) | Plant litter microbial communities from Arlington Agricultural Research Station in Wisconsin, United States - UWRJ-L126-311R-4 | ecosystem: Environmental > Terrestrial > Plant litter >...
TGCGCAATTATTTGCGTGCCCATCCCCAAGCCCTAGCCTCCCCCTCCCCACGCCATGAACCAACTCGACCAGCTTAAGCAATTCACCACGGTCGTCGCCGACACGGGCGACTTCGCCAGCATGAAGCAGTTCGCCCCGCGCGACGCGACGACCAACCCCAGCCTGATCCTGAAAGCCGCCACGGTGCCCGCCAACGCGGCCCTGCTGGACAAGGCCCTGAAGGATGCCGGCTCCGGCGCCGATCTCGGCCACGTCATCGACCAGCTGCTGGTGCTGTTCGGCCTCGAGATCCTCAAGATCGTCCCGGGCCGCGTCTCGACCGAGGTCGACGCCCGTCTCTCCTTTGATCGCGACGGCTCCATCGCGAAGGCCCGCGCCATCATCGGCCTCTATGAAAAGGCCGGCATTCCGCGCGAACGCGTCCTGATCAAGCTCGCCTCCACGTGGGAGGGCATCAAGGCCGCCGAGCTCCTCCAGAGGGAGAAGATCAATTGCAACCTGACGTTGTTGTTCTCGTTCGCCCAGGCCGTCGCATGTGCCGAGGCGAAGGTGCAGCTGATCTCGCCGTTCGTCGGCCGCATCCTTGACTGGTACAAGAAAAGCACCGGCAAGGATTACGCGCCCGCCGAGGATCCGGGCGTCAAGTCCGTCACGGAAATCTACGGCTACTACAAAAAGTTCGGCTACGCGACCGAGGTCATGGGCGCTTCATTCCGCAACACCGGCGAGATCGTCGAGCTCGCCGGTTGCGACCTGCTCACCATCTCCCCGCAGCTCTTGGGCGAATTGAAGGCCAGCGAGGCGCCGCTCGCGCGCAAACTCGACCCGGCGGCCGCCAGGAACGCCGAGGTGAAGAAAGTTTCGTTCGACGAGAAATCCTTCCGCTTCGCGTTGAACGAGGACGCGATGGCGACCGAGAAGACCGCGGAAGGCATCCGCACCTTCTCCGCTGATATCGTGAAGCTCGAACAGTTGCTCGCGCAGAAACGCGGTTGAGTCCAACGCGGTGGGCGCGAATCCTCGACCGATGATTCGCGCCTTCCAATGGGACCTGGCCCGGCAGGTCGAGCGGCTGGACTTTCTCCTCGCGCAGCTCCCGCGCTACGCGGCGTGGGGCTACCAGGAGCTCTACCTGCATCTCGAGGATGCGGTGCATTATCCCTCCCTGCCGGGCCTCGGGCGCGACGATGCCTACACCTATGAGGAGCTGGGCGAGCTCGTGCTCAAAGCCGCGCAGGCCGGCATCCGCGTGGTGCCGATCGTCAACCTGCTCGGCCACACCCAGTATCTGATCAAGCACCCGGACCTGCGCGAGTTGAATGAACTGCGCGACGAATCCGGTGATCCGCTTGTGAGCGGACAGATCTGCCCGCTGCATCCGCGCACCCCGGAAGTCGCCGCCAAGCTGTTGCGCGACCTCGCGCCGTACTGCACGGCCGGCAAGGTTCACGTCGGGCTCGACGAATCCTTCCACCTCGGCAAATGCCCGCGCTGCCGGGAGGAGATCGCCCGGATCGAGCTCGGTGGACATTTCGCGGGGTACGTCGGCCGGCTGGAAAAGCTCGCCCGGGCGCGCGGGCTGCAGCTCGGGATGTGGGCGGACATGTTGTACTTCACGCCCGAGGCGATCCCGTTGCTGCCGCCCGGGATCACGGCCTACGACTGGTATTATTATCCCTTTCAGCGGAAGCCGCGCGTGGAGTTCTTCAATTTTGCCGAGCGCGACCTGCAACCGGCGCTGAAGAAGCAGGGCATCGCCTACTACGGTTGCCCGATGAACGGCGTCTTTCGCTACGAGCCGCTGCCGGTGTTCGGTGATCGCCTCGCGAACATTCGCTCCTGGTGGCAGCGCTGCCGGGCCGTGCAGGCCGACGGCTTTCTGGTCACGTCCTGGGAAGCCTATCGCCTCGCCCTCGAGACCACCACGGTGGTCGATGCAGCGGCGGCCAACCTCTGGCTCGAACCCGACCACGACGACGCCACGACGATGCTCGCGCACGGCCTCGGGCGGGTTTTCGACCCGAAACCCGCCGCCCGCCAGGCCCGGGCGTTGCTCGCGGCGGACGGGCATGCCTTTGCCGGCTATGCCCGCTGGCAGATCAACGATCGCTGGGACACCTTCGCCGGCAATGAATCGCTGAAACCCTACGCCGCGGAAGTCCGTTTCTTCCAGCGGTTGCTGGCCGACACCCACCAATGGCCCCCGGCTTTCGCCGCCAGCCTCGCTTTCCGACTCTATCTCGCCCGCCGGGACGTTTTCGTCCGCTCTGCCGCGCGTGCCGTTTTCAAGTGTCGCAAGCTGCTCGCCCAGGGTGACGTCGCGACCGCGAGAGCCGGATTGGGCACGATGAGTGTCGCCGTCCGACAGTTCGCGCGCGACCTAAAGTCCGCCCAATCGGCCGCGCGCACCATGTGGGAACGAACCCGCGATCCGGACCGGACCGGGCAGAACGAAGCGTTGCTGCTGCGCGACGCGCTGCGCTTGAAGGAGTGGCAGCAATGGCTCGCCGCGGCCCGTCGCCGCCCGCAGTTGGCCATCGAGGCGAGCCCCGTTTGCGGCCGCTGGCAGCTGCAATTCATCGTGCACAACCTGGCGCCCGCCGTGGCGCGGGTCATCGTCGAACAACAAGAGCCGGACGGAACCTGGCGGGAAGCCGCCAGCCGCTACACCATCGAGTTTCGCGCTGCCGCCGCCCGGCCGGTGGCGCGCATCCGGCGCGAGTTCAGCGTGCCCGTCACCGACCGAGCCTCGCCGCTGCGGGTGTGCGTCGCCGGGGTCGGCCAGGTTGGCATCAGCCATGTGGCCCTGACCGACGGAGTGACGATTCGCAGCGACCCGCGCTTTCGCCGGGTCCACCTGCTCGGGCACAAGGCCCCCGCGCGCGGGTTGCCCGACCCAACGCAGAAAGGCGCACCCCTCCTGCTTGATTTCGGCACCGGATGAGACCCGGATCGCGCGCTACTTGCTACCCAGCAGCTTCACCCGCACCCGAATGTCGCCCTGGCTCGGGAAATACATCCAGAAGCCGCCAAGCGCGGCCGGCCGGATCGCCACGGGAATGTTCTGGACCGACGGGGTGAAATAGCGCTCGCCGCTGTTGGCGACCTGCCACCGCTGTCCGTTCTCGAGGGAAAAGATGGTCCGGTCGCCCCAGCCTTCGAAAGTCCCCCGGATGTTGCTCGTAATTTCGGCGTATTCGATCTTCGTGCCCGGCACGATCTTGACCTTGGCCTTGGCAAAGAAGCCCTGGTTGCTCCCCTTGGTGTCACCGGCCTCCGCCTTGACTGCCTTGGTTTCCGCCTTCGCCGCCAGTGCTTCTTCCTTGGCGGCCTTCGCTTCCGCCTCCGCGAGCTGCCGCGCCTTCGCCGCCTCTTCCGCCGTTTGCTGTGCCGCGGTAATCAGGCCTTTTTTGTAAGCGGCCACCATCTCGTCCAAATGTTTGCGTTCCTCCGGCGTGAGGCGCTCGAGGCCGGCGGCTTTGAAATCCTCCGGGGAAATCGCCTGCGAGAAGCCGGGCTCGTCCGCCCAGCCGAGTGGTGCCGTGGCAATGAAAAGCAAACCTGCCAGAATACGTCCCTTCATGCAAAGAGAGGTACGTTCGGCGATTTGGCATGCAACGTCATTTTGGCCGGCCGGCCCGCCGAAGGTCAGTCCGCGCCAAAAAAAGCGCCCCTCGGTGAGGAGGGGCGCGGAGTGAGGGAGAGAGCCAGGTTCTGGATTAGAACTTGATCTTCAGGTCGGCGTAGAAGGTCCGGCCGAAGTAGCTGAACGTGCTATTGTCGAACGGCGGGCTCGAGTAGTTCGGCGACAGCGGGGGCATCTTGTCGGTCAGGTTGTTGCAACCGATGCCGAAGGTCACGCCCTTCAGCTTCGACGTGGCGTGGCCGAGGTCGACGCGGAACTGGAGGTCGAACGTGTTATACGGACCGACCTGGTAGCCGCTGCCACCTTCGGACACCGGGTCGGCGTCCACGTCCTTGATGTAAGTGTAGCCCAGCGTCGCACCGTAGCCCTTGTAGCTCCAGTCGATCGTGCTGTAAGAGCGGAGCTTCGGCAGCGTACCGTACCAGTCAAGGCCGGCGTATTCGGTGCCGTCGCTAACGAAGGACTGGAGGATCGACCAGTTGCTGAGGATTTGGAAGCGACCATAGTCTTTCCAAGGCAGTTCGTAGGAGATGGTCACGTCAAAGCCGTGCTGATCCTGGCTGCTGATGTTGGCGATGCCGGTCAACACGTAGATCTTATCGGGATCGGGGTGGAGCTGGCCGGGGGTGGTGATGGCGGTAGCGCCCGGCAGACCGGAGAAGGCATTGAGCGTGACAAACTGGGCGTACTGCGAAGCCGCACCGTACTGCTCGACGTCCTGGACCATCGTCAGGTCGGAAGCCAAGCTGCCAACGAGGTCCGTCTGCTTGATGTTGTAGTAGTCGACCGTGATATCGAGGCCCTTGGCCCACTTCGGCGAATAGACGAAGCCGATCGTGTAGGACTCCGCATGCGAGGGCGTGAGATTGGGATTCGAACCGCCACTCGCGTGACCCTGAAAGCCGATGAAGCCGCCGGTCGGCGTGCCGTCGGTGTTGTAGGCGCGCACGTTGCTCAGATCGTTGGTGAAACCGGTGCTCTGCGGACCGTAGAGGTTGTAGAGCGTGGGTTCCGAGAAGGACTTGCCGTAGGTGCCGCGAATACGCAGCTGATCGTCGAAGGGCATCCAGGCCAGCGAAATCTTCGGCACGGTGGCGGAGTTGCCATCGCTAAAGGACTCGTGGCGGACGGCACCGTCGAGCGTGACGAGATGGAGACCGGGGACGTCCTTGACCACCGGAACCTTGAGTTCGGCAAAGTAGCTCTTAGCGGAACGTCCGCCGTCAAACGGCGCCAACGAGGTGCCGCTGTTCCAGAGACTGGTCGAACCACCGGGGGGGATCAGGGAGTTCAGGTCGGCCGTGGCAAAGAGCGTCTCTTTGCGGTATTCGACCCCGGCGGCGTACTGCACCGTACCGGCCGGTAGCTCGAAGACCTTGCCGTTCGCGAGTGCATTGTAGCTGTAGAAGCCGCTCTTGTACTGGGCGATGGAGTTGCCGAAGATGCCGGCCGCCGCAACGTTGGCGGGATCCTGCTCGTAGGCGAAGACGTCGAAGAGCCCGGAGATAATGCCGGCCTGAAGGGCGGAATCGAGGATTTGGTTGTAGCCGATGGCGATCTGCTTCGACATCGAGTAGTTGCCGTAGACGTTCCAGTTGAAGTACTCGTTGACTTTGCCTTCGAAGCCAGCCGTAAACCGGTAGGAGTCGTTCGTATTGTTATAAATACGATTCGATCCGCCGAGGTAGCGGTTGCGGACACTGACGCCAGGAGTGTTGATCGTCGTGACTCCGTTGTTGATGAGCGTGGAGGTCGAAGTCGTGATCGGCTGCGGATTGAGCTGATACTCCGTCTCCGTCTGCGCATAGATGAAGTCGGTCGTGAAAGTGATCGTGTCGGTAACCGCATGATTGGCGGAGACCGTGGCGATGCGCTTGTCGACTGCACTGAGGATCGTCGAGCGATCGGAGATTTGATAGGGACCGGGGACATTCTGATACACGCCGGCAGCAACCAACTCAGCCAAAGTCTGGCCCTTGTTGGCGTCCGGAATCGTGTTCAGGTTGCTCGCGAGTTGGTAATATTTACCGGAGAGCACGAGAATGCCCGGGAGAGAAGCGGTGTTGACCGGGTTATCAGCGTAGGTCATGTCACGCGCCCAGAGCGGGTCGGCCTTCGACCATTCGGCGGTGAACAGGAGGTTCGTCTTGTCCGTGCCGGTGCCAACCACCGCGCCCACTGATTTCTGGCTCCACTGGCCGCCATTGTCCGTTTTGGACATCGAATAGTGGCCGTTAAGTTCCGCGCCACGGTAATCCTTCTTGAGGATGATGTTGATGACGCCCGAGACCGCGTCGGAGCCGTAGATGGCCGAGGCACCGTCAGTCAGGACCTGGATCTGGTCCACTGCGGACAGCGGGATCAAGTTCAAGTCCACACCGGTGACACCGCCACCAGCCGCGCCGGCGTTGGCCGCCATGCGCTTGCCGTTGAAGAGCACCAGGGTGTCCACGTTGCGCAGCGCCACCGTGGACGCACCGTTGTTGGAGCCACCGGAGATGTTGGCGTTTTCTACGCCAATATTGTTCGAACCCTGGATCTGCGGCACCGTCTTGCGCAGCACGTCGAGCACGTTGGTGTTCACGCCGCTCATCTCGATGGCTGCGGAATCGATGATCTGAATCGGCATGGCTTTTTGCTCGTCGAGCGTCGCCGGGATGAAGGAGCCGGTCACCACGACCTTTTCCAAGGTTACCGTGTCATCGTTTTTCGCTTCAGGAGCGGGAGTCTGACCAAAAGCGGCATGAGCCGCGAACAACGAAAGCCCAGCGCCCAAAAGCGCGAAAGGCTTCCGTACTCTTACGGAGCTATCGTTCATAGTATTAGGTGTGTTGTGTTAAAACACGCTGTCGTGTTTGTGGGGTCCCTACCCGTGTCATAACCCTCAGCAATAGCATATCGATTGAGCGCTCCGGCTATTGCATCGGCAGCTACAAAGGCGCGACGAAGTGCAGGCGCCGTATGCTGCGAATTGGAACGACTTCTGCGGCCGGTATTCCGGCCTGCGAGCTCCACTCAGGCCGGTTCGGAATGCGCGAGGCGACCGATGAGCAGCTTCAGCTTTGCCCGATTTTTCCGGCTCAACCGCAAAACCGTGCCATCTGCCATCAACACCGTGTAGTCGCCATAAAGCGCCGGCGTGACCTTTTTGACGTGGTCCACATTGACGAGCGACGACCGGTGGATGCGCAGGAATTTGTCGGCGGGCACGCGCTGTTCGAAGTTCTGCAGGGTTTCGCGCACGAGCTGGGCGGCACCGGTGGTGTGCACTTTGATGAAATCCGCCTGCGACTCCACCCAGACGATATCTGCCGTACGAACGAAGTGCAGGTCGCTGCCGCTCTTCAACACCACCCGGCCGGCCGCGTCATTCCCGTTGTTCTCCCCCTCAGGCGTCCGGTCCGGCCGCGAATCCAGGATGGCCCGCATATGCTCGAGCAGTTGCTCCATCCGGTGACCTACCTCGCCTTCCCGGGCCTGGCGGATGCCCGCCTTCGCGCGGGCGAGGGCGGCGGCAAACCGCGTGTCGCGAAACGGCTTCAGGAGATAATCGATCGCACAGATCTCAAATGCGCGGATGGCGTATTGGTCATAGGCGGTGACGAAAATGATCGCCGGGCGCTCCTCCGGTTTGAGTTCCGCCAGGACGGCAAACCCGTCCCGCTTCGGCATCTGGACATCGAGAAAGACCAGGTCCGGGCGTTGCGCGCGGATCATCTGGATCGCGGCCTGGCCATCCACGGCCACGCCCAGTATCTCGAGTTCGGGATCGTTCTGGATCATTGCCAGCACGCCCTCCCGGGCCAGGGGTTCGTCGTCCACCACCAATACGCGGATTTTTTTCATAACACTCTTTCGGGCAATGGAACCGCCCGCCATGGCAGGTCAAGATGGATCGTGGTGCCGCCCTCGGCGCGTTTGAGCAATTCGAGCCGGTAGTCCGCACCGTAGAGCTTGTCCAGCTGCGCCCGGGAATTGGCGAGCCCGATGCCCTGCCGCTTGCGACCGTCGCCCGGCGGCGGCGGATTCTCCGGGCCGTCATCCGCGATCGAAATGTGCAAGCGACCGTCGACCCGGCCGGCCTGGACGCGCACCCAGCCGGGATTGGTCCGGAGCGAGATCGCATGCTTGATCGCGTTCTCCACCAGGGGTTGCAGCACGATGTTCGGCACCAGGGCCTGCTGGGCGGGGGGATCGATCTTGAACTCGATCTGCAGCTTCTCGCCGTAGCGCAGCCGCTCGATGTCGAGATAGCGCTGGATGAAATCCAGCTCCTGGCGCAGCGGGATTTCCTGCAACCCCGTCCGCTCAATCGCCAGCCGCAGGAGCTCGCTCAACTGGGCAATCATCTCAACCGCCTGGGCCGTCCGCTGCTGGCGCACGAGGGTGGCCAACGCATTGAAACTGTTGAAAAGAAAATGGGGCTGCAACTGGCCCCGCAGCGCCGCCAGCTCCGCCCGCGCCAAGTCGGACTGCAGCTGCGCGGTCTGCAGCTGGAGCTGCATGGCCTCCTCCGCCCGCTGCCGGTGACGGAAAAAATAATGCACCGACAGCGACATCGCGAAAAACCCGGTGTAGGTCAGCAGGTCCAGCGCCAGCATGCCGTACGTGTTGAAGAAGTACGTGTCGAAATCCATCCACTCCGTGTGCCGCGGCGACCAGATGATGTCCGGCATGACGTGCAGCAGGTACCGCAGGTTGGTGAGGGCCAGATAGAGCAGGACGCTGCCCGCCAGGAGAAAGATGACGTTGCGGCGAATCTGTCCGCGCGTCAGTGAAAAGCGCCGGATCATGGCCTGCATGAACGGCACGGCGGCGACCCAGATAAACCATGCGGGACCGTCCCAACCCCGCATGATCGTGTACATGTGGCTCTCCTCCGCCAATCGCCGCCATTCCCGGGTGCCGGGAATGCCGATGTAGAGGAAGAGGTTGATGACGAAAACCAGCAGCAGCTGGACCCGGAGCGTATTTCGCTCCTCCGGGGCAAACCGGTAGGCGGTCTCCCTGCTGATGCGGCGCCAGGAACTCATTGGGGGTCACGTGATGCCGCAGCACAATGCGGCAGGCTGCAATGATTTTCCCCCACCCGGTCTTCATTCATCTTTTCCGGCCGCCCCGGCTGGTAGCCAAAAGAAAAGCGCCCCTCGTGGGAGGGGCGCTTGAGAGTGAGACGATCGTTGGGCGACCGGATCAGAACTTGATCTTCAGGTCGGCGTAGTACATCCGGCCGAAGAAGCTGTACGCGCTCGCGTCAAACGGCGGGCTGGCGTAGTTGGTGCGGTCGAGCGGCGGCTGCTCATCGAAGATGTTGTTGCAGCCGATGCTGAAGTTCACGCCCTTGAAGTACTTGGTCAGGGCACCAAGGTCGTAGCGGAGCTGGAGGTCCACCGTGTTGTAGGCCGGGAGCGTTTCGCCCGAGCCGTCGGTGCTGTCGTCGACGCTGGCAATGTACTGCCAGGCCAGCGAAGCGCCGTAGCTCTTGTAGGCCCAGTCGACGGTCGTGTAACCGCGCTGCTTGGCGAGAACGCCATACAGGTCGTTGCCGGCATACTCGGTGCCTTCGGTGTCGGTCGGGCCCGACTTGATGACGAAGGAGTTCAGGAACGACCAGCGGCTGTCGATGGTGAAGCGGCCGTACTCATTCCACGGCAGGGTGTACTTCACGGAAACGTCCCAACCATCCTGCTCCTGGCTGCCGATGTTCACCAGGCTCTGGAGAACGTACAGGTTGTTGACGTTCGGGGAGAGCTGGCCGGGGGTCGTCACCAAGGTGCCGCCCATGCCCGGGTAGTTACCGAGGGCAACGTACGGGGCGAACGGGGACGCGGGTCCGAGCTTTTCGACGTCCTGAATGATGGTCGTCGTGCCCGCGACGCTGCCGACGAGATCGGTCTGCTTGATGTTGAAGTAGTCGACCGTGATCTCAAGGCCCTTGGCGAACTTCGGCGAGTACACGAAACCGGCGGTGTACGCTTCCGAGTGCGACGGGGTCAGCGCGGGGTTCGAGCCACCGAGCTGGAAGCCCTGCAGCGGCGGGAACTTGGCGCCCGTCGGCTGGCCGGAGGTGTTGTAGGCATCGAGACCACCGAGGCCGGTGGTGAAGCCGGAGCTCGACGGGCCGTACAGCGAGTACATTTGCGGCTCGGTGAAGGACTTCGAGTACGTGCCGCGGAGCGCGAGCTCGTCGTTGATCGGCAGGTAGCGCAGCGAAATCTTCGGCACGGTGGTCGAGTTGCCATCGCTATAAGCTTCATGACGGACCGCGCCATCGATCGTGACGAGGTGCAGGCCCGGGATGTTCTGCTTCGGGCTGAACACCGGAATGTTCAGTTCGCCGAAGTAGGCGTCCACGGTGCGGGAGCCGCTGAACTTGGCGAGCGAGGTGCCGCTGTTCCACAGGCTGGTCGTGCCGCCCGGGGGAATGATGCTGTTGTAGTCGGCATCGGCCGTGAGGGTCTCCTTGCGGTACTGCGCGCCGGCAGCGTATTGCAGCGCACCGGCCGGCAGCTCGATGATCATGCCGTGGGCCATCGCATCGTAGGTGTACAGCTCGCTGTCATACAGGGCGACCGAGGTGCCGTAGATGTTCGCGGCGGCCATTTTCGCCGGATCCTGGGTGATCGCGTAGAGGTCGATCTTGCCGCTGTAGATACCGGTGAGCAGCGCCGAGTTGAGGATCAGGTTCTCGCCGAGGGCGACCTGCTTCGAGAGGTTGTAGTTCACGCCGACTTCCCAGTTGAAGTAGTCGTTGACCTTGCCTTCGAGGCCGGCCGTCGCGCGGTAGAAGTCCGTCGTGTTGTTATAAATACGGTTCGGGCCACCGAGGAAGCGGTTGCGCACCGTGATACCGTTGGTGTTGACCGTCGTGTTGCCGTTGGCGATGAGCGTCGTGCTCGAGGCCGTCACCGGCTGCGGGTTCAGCTGATACTCCGACATCGTGTGGGCGTAGATGAAGTCCGCCTTCGCCGTGACCGTGTCGCTGAGCAGGTGCGAGGCGTTCATGCTGAAGATGCGCTTGTCGTTCGCGCTCATGACCGTCGGGCGCAGGGCGAGGTTGAAGCCCGCGACGACGTCGTTGACGTCCGTGACCACATAGGTGCCGTTGGCCACGAGCTGGGCCAGCGTCATGCCGGAGTTGGTCGGCGGCGCATTCAGGCCGGCCTTCAGCTTGTAGTACGTGCCGCCGACATTCATGACGCCGGGGTAGGAAGCGGTGCCGTAATACGGATTGTCGTAGGCGGTGTCGCGCTGCCACAGGGGATCGGCCTGGTTCCATTCGGCCGAGACCATCACATTGGTCTTGGCATCACCGGCGCCGACGACCACGGAGACCGCCTTCTGGCGCCAGTAGCCACCCGTGTCGTTCGGGGCGGCCGTGTAATGGAAGTTGGCTTCCGCACCGCGATAGTCGGTGCGCATCACGATGTTGATTACACCGGAGACGGCGTCCGAACCGTAGATGGCCGACGCACCGTCGGTCAGCACTTCGATGCGGTCCACCGCGGACAGCGGGATCATGTTCAGGTCGACGAACTGGTAACCACCGTTCGCCGCGACCGCCGCGTTGCCCACGCGCTTGCCGTTGATCAGCACCAGCGTGTCGGTGTTGCGCAGCGCCGCCTGGGAACCGCCGTTGGTCGAACCACCGGAGATGTTGGCGTTTTCCACGCCGATGTTGTTGCCACCCTGGATCTGCGGCACCGTCTTGCGCAGCACATCCAGTACGTTGGTGTTCACGCCGCTCAGGTCGATCGACATGCGGTCGATCACCTGCACCGGCATGGCTTTCGCCTCATCCAGCGCGGCCGGAATGTAGGAACCGGTCACCACGACCTTGTCCAGGGTTACCGTGTCATCGTTTTTCGCTTCAGGAGCAGCGGCCTGTTGGGCTACTGCGAGGGGAGCAACGCCGGCGCTCGTAAACAGTGCGAGCAAAGCCAGCAGATTCCTTGCGGAACGTGCATTCATAGTTCGATCAGAGGTTGCAGTTGTGTGTGGTAAGTCCGCGGCTGAAGCCGTGGCTTATGCGGTCGGGGCTTTTGGAGCCTAACCCTGTGTCATAGGCAAGTTAAAATCCGCCATTATCGCGACAAATAGCCATTTGCGCACGACTAGACGCTAATTTTCGATGACCTATTGCAGAGGTTATCGTTTGATCGATAAATCTATAAAATGTTAACCGTAAGCATCTAATACCGATGATCTACTTGGCCTTCAATTGGCCGGCCTCGATTAACGACCGAGTAAATGCGCCCCCGAACCCCAAGTCTGGTTCATCATGCGGATAGCTTTGCCGCATCCGAACGGTCAATTTCGGCCCCTCTTGTTGTCATAAAGCGGCCTGCCCGAAGCTCGCAATGGAGCGCAAAGATTATCCGCCTAATCGAGCTTTCAGTTCTTTCGCCACGACCAAGGCCGCATCCACAGTCCCATCCAATACGGTAAGATGTCCCATTTTCCGGCCCGGACGGGCTTCCGCCTTGCCGTATAGATGCAATCGGGCCTGGGGATAGGCAGCCAATACTTCCTCCCAGCGGGGCTCACCCTTCGCCCAGAGGTCGCCCAGCAGGTTTACCATCACCACCGGGGAGGTCAGCGCGACCGACCCGAGCGGCAGTCCGCAGATTGCCCGGGCCTGCTGTTCAAACTGCGAGGTCGCACAGGCATCCAACGTGTAGTGCCCGCTATTGTGCGTCCGGGGAGCCAGTTCGTTGATGAGGACCTCTCCTGCTTTGGTCACAAAGATTTCCACTCCCAACACCCCGACCAGCCCGATCTTGCCGGCAACCTGGCGCGCCATGGCCTCGGCCGCGGCGATGACCGGCGGCGCAACCCGGGCCGGCACAATGGAAAAATCGAGGATGTGGTTGGTGTGGATATTCTCGGCCACCGGGAAAACGGCCATCTCGCCATTCTCCGAGCGCGCGACGACGGCCGAAACCTCGCACGCGAAATCGACAAACTGCTCGATCACCACCGGCTGGCCGGTGAAACCCTTCACCT
>Ga0247757_10001823_pt1 | contig 12648 bp, 10 predicted proteins | sample UWRJL126311R4_FD_180929 | JGI IMG/M metagenome (GOLD analysis project Ga0247757, IMG submission 180929) | Plant litter microbial communities from Arlington Agricultural Research Station in Wisconsin, United States - UWRJ-L126-311R-4 | ecosystem: Environmental > Terrestrial > Plant litter >...
GTGTTCCCCAATCCGGTTCCACCAGGATATAGCGGTACCATTGCTATCCGCGGTTTGCCGGAAAATGCATTGGTAAAGATCACCGAAATGAATGGCAAACTGGTTTACCAGGCAAGGGCATTGGGTGGCCAGGCCATCTGGAATGGATACAATTACAAAGGTGATAAGATCGCTTCGGGTGTTTACCTGGTACTTGTAAGAGATGACAGCGGCAATGAAAAAATTGCTACCAAAATAGTGATCGTTTCAGGCCGGTGATCAATCGTCATCATCCTTGTCTTTCTTATTGATCGGTTTATAAAATGCCGCACGTCTCGGACCCGGGAACGGCACATTGCTTCCCTTCAATCCATGCCATAATACAATATTGAATTCCAGGTCGGGCACCGCATCTTCTTTGGTAAGATCAAATTTTTCAGAACGCATCTGCCACTCGTTCATGGCCGTATTACGGTCGTTAAGATCAATATTGGACGGACGCAGTTTGTATGGACTTGTATTGGCCGTTGCAGTAAATGCACGCCACATGGGTTGCGCAGCAGCATCGTATTGTGTCATTGGCGGGATACCAAGTATCAACTCCATCGTACGCAGCATGGAAGAAGTAGAATACATGGAATGATCTATATATCCTCTTTTTACAAAACCACCGGCAAGATAAGCGGTACTTCTGTGGGCATCTACATGGTCCGCGCCATTCTGTGCATCATCTTCAATGATGAAGATGGCAGTCTCTTTCCAGATCGGGCTTTTACTCAGGTATTCTACAAACATGCCTACGGCGAGATCATTGTCTGCAACATGCGCATAAGGTGTGGGCCTTCCTTTCCGTAAACCTTCGGTATGATCATTGCCGAAACGAACGGAATTAAACCGCGGCACTGCATTCAACGCCAGTAATGAATCAAAATCACGTTTCCATTGATGAAAACGTGTGGTATCCTGTACTTTTCCATCAAAGCCGGTAAAATAAGGGCAGGTATGTCCTTTTAACGATGGCAGGTTAGGTTTTCCATCATCAGCAAATTCTCCATAAGTACGATAACTCACACCGGCGCGTTTGCAATGATCCCAGATAAAACCGCCTTTGTTATTGGCTACTTCACGGGTGCCTTCGCCATTGTACAATCCACCACGGCCTCCGTAACTGCTTACCCAGTTTTTCTCGAGAAAGTCGGTGGCATAGGCGCCCATTGTCCAGTTATGACCATCGGCGCTCACTTCTCCATCCACATAAAAATTATCGAACAATACAAATTCTCTTGCCAATGCATGTTGATTGGGTGTAACATTCTCTCCAAATAAAACCAGGCGTGGTTCTCCGTTGCCTTCTTTCATATCACCCAATACCTGGTCATACGTGCGGTTCTCTTTGATCACATAGAACACATACTTGATCGGGCTAGGATCTCCTACCCTGCGTGGGATTGGGTTACCTTCTTCGCCCAGCGTGACCAGTTCCTTTTCTTTGTTATATGGCGTGTTGCGATAAACCACCTGAGAATAAACCGACAGTTGCGCTTCGGTAGGCACATCTATAATACTCATCGTTCCCTGGAACAACCCTGCGATATATTGTACACCTTTCGGAAGCATAGGATCACCCTCATGGTGCAATACCGTTTGTTTATTGCCAAAAGGATTAGGTCCCCAGAAATTGGCTTTCGAAGAAAAACCCTTGCCATTTGAAACAAAGATCTTTTTACCAATCACTTTTACATTGGTAGGATACCATCCAACAGGAATATATCCTTTGCTCTTACTCTGCACCGGTTTGGATACATCAAAAACAGACAGACAGTTATTATCGGCGTTGGCGATATACAATGTTTTTTCATCCTTGCTTAACGCAAGTCCATTGGTAGTAGAACCGGTGGGCGCATCAGGGTACAATGCGGTATTCAATGTTTCAATCACTTTTCTGCCTGCCACATCAATCACCGAAACGGCGTTATCATTGGAGTTGGCCACATACAGGTAACTGCCTTTGTTATTCAGGCAAAGTTCGTTGGGGTTATCGCCAACCGGTATTTCCGCACTTACATTTCTTTTGTCTGTATCGAACACATACACCCTGTCGCAACCCCAGCAGCTGATATAGAGTTCTTTTTTATTGGGAGATAAAAGGCAGGCGTATGCTTCGCCGGCCAACTGGTATTTCTGGACCACCTCTTTTGTGGACAGATCAACGATGTAAAGCATCTTGTCTTCGCGGGTTACTACGTACATCAATTGCCGTGCATCATCCACAGCAAGACCAGATGGCCCGATCTTATTAGGCCATTTCTTGCCGAGTATAATACTATCCTGCAAACTGAGTTTTTTATTATTGATCCCGTACACAAGTACCCAGTTATCATGTCCGCCACCTACATACAATTTTTTCTCATCGGCGCTGAATTGCAGTCCATACCAGCTTTTCGGCACCACTATGCTGTCGAGCTGTTTTTCTGTATTGGGATCGATGAGTTGAATACTCTGTACGCCCTGTCCATTATTGGTAACCGCCATCAGTTTCTTAGAGCGGCTTACGGCGATATTGAGTGGCAGGTCGCCCAATGGAATACTACGGCCCGCAGGGGTAAGTCCCCAGCCATTAGGCAGCATTACTTTATTGGATTCGACCTGTTCAATGGTTTGGGAGAAACCTGGGAAAACAACCAGGCAGAATAGCGCAAGGGCCAATGATTTTCTCATGAGCGGGGTATATGGGTAAAGGTAGGAAAGGCAATAAGGAGAAAGAGCAATTAATAATTAGTAATTAATAGTTAATAATTGGAACTAGTAATTCGCTAATGCAGGCCTGCAGAATTACGAATTACGAGTTACGAATTACGGGTTACTGATTACTGGGTTTACCCAATTCGTATGTGCGCATTACCTTGAACTTCTGACCACGTTCGGCGGGAACTACATTGTACATTACCTGGCGCGTAACGCCGGTAGGGCGCACATTGCTGGTGTCACTAAGGTCATATACGGGAAAGCGACGTATCAGGAAACCTTCCATCAGCCTGAAATCATCGTTGCCGGAATATCCTGTCTTGATTTTGGCATCATCATAGATATCGGGGAAAAAGATGGGAGCGAATCCCTGGTTCTTATCTGAAGAAACACCGATCACTGTTCCGATATTTTTAGCACCGCTGTACACATAGATCACGAGATCGGGAAAGCCATCGCGGTTCAGATCATCCACTTCCGCACGCAGCACGCGGCCTTTGATCTCAAACGATACTTCACGCGCTTCTTTTTCAAATCCCACAGGATTTACAGACAGCATGTTCTTATCAGCATTCTTGTTTGTGCAGGATACTTTGTAACCGACCTTACCCAGTTTCATCGTGCTGTCATAACGTTTCGATTGCGCAGTTGCGGCCAGCGATGCTGCCAATGTCAGGATCAATAAAAAAGTCTTTGTCGGCATAGTTGTATTTCTGAACCTCTAATGTACAGAATCGGCGTTTGATTACATATTTCTTCTGTACTGGCCACCCACTTCGTACAAAGCATGGGTGATCTGGCCCAGCGAACAGTATTTTACCGCTTCCATCAACGCCTCGAAAAGGTTGCCATTATTGGTAGCCACGGCTTTCAGGTCGTTAAGCGACTGCTCGCTGCGGGAAGCATTGCGCTTCCAGAATGCCTGGAGATTCTGTATCTGCTGTTCTTTTTCTTCGGTAGTGCTGCGTATTACTTCGCCGGGTAATACCGTGGGGCTGCCTTTTTTATTGAGGAATGTGTTAACACCAATCAAAGGAAGCTCACCGGTATGTTTCAAGGTCTCATAATGCAGGCTTTCTTCCTGGATCTTGTTACGCTGGTACATACGTTCCATCGCACCCAGAACACCGCCTCTCTCAGTAATACGGTCGAATTCGGATAATACGGCTTCTTCTACCAGGTCTGTCAGTTCCTCAATGGCGAAACTTCCCTGTATGAAATTCTCTGTAACTGCTGTTCCGAGTTCCCTGTTGATGATCAGTTGTATGGCCATCGCCCTGCGCACACTTTCTTCGGTGGGTGTGGTGATGGCTTCGTCGTAGGCATTGGTATGAAGACTGTTGCAGTTATCATAAATAGCATACAATGCCTGCAATGTGGTGCGGATATCATTGAAATCGATCTCCTGCGCATGCAAACTGCGGCCGCTGGTCTGGATATGGTATTTCAGTTTCTGAGAACGTTCGTTGGCCTTGTATTTATATTTCATCGCCTTGGCCCAGATCCGTCGCGCCACACGACCGATCACACTGTATTCAGGATCCATGCCGTTGCTGAAAAAGAAAGAAAGGTTTGGTGCGAAATCATCCACTTTCATACCACGGCTCAGGTAATATTCAACATACGTAAACCCATTCGATAACGTAAATGCCAACTGGGTAATCGGGTTAGCGCCGGCTTCGGCAATATGATAACCGCTGATGCTGACACTGTAGAAATTACGCACTTTCTGATCGATGAAATATGCCTGCACATCACCCATCAGTTTCAAAGCAAACTCAGTGGAGAAGATACAGGTATTCTGCGCCTGGTCTTCTTTAAGGATATCAGCCTGCACCGTTCCCCGCACCTGCGACAATGCTTCGGCTTTAATTTTCGCGTACACATCGGCTGGTAATACTTCATCACCACTGATCCCCAAAAGTTTTAATCCTAAACCATTATTTCCCTCCGGTAATCTCTCCGGGGAAGATGGATTATAGTAACCGGCCTGCGGTAATGTTCTGAATTTGTCCTGCAGGTATTTATTCACCGAAGACCACTGGTTGTTTTCTTCGATCCATTTTTCGCAGAGCTGATCAATGGCTGCATTCATAAAAAATGCGAGCAATATCGGGGCAGGACCATTGATGGTCATACTCACCGATGTTTTCGGATCGCAGAGATCAAAACCGCTGTACAGTTTTTTTGCATCGTCCACGGTAGCGATGCTTACACCGCTGTTGCCCACTTTGCCATAAATATCCGGGCGATGATCAGGATCTTCGCCGTATAAAGTCACACTATCAAATGCAGTAGACAAACGGATAGCCGGTTGCCCCAGCGATACATAGTGAAATCGTTTATTGGTACGTTCCGGTCCGCCTTCCCCGGCAAACATGCGTGTAGGATCTTCTCCCTGGCGTTTCAATTCAAATACACCGGCTGTATAAGGGAATGCTCCTGGTATATTTTCCTGCAATTGCCAGCGGAGTATATCGCCCCAATCCTTATACCTGGGTAATACCACTTTAGGAATGCGTGATCCACTGAGTGATGTTGCTGTTAATTGCTGGCGGATCTTTTTATCGCGCACCTGGTATTCAAAAAAATCAGCGGAGTATTTGGCAACTGTGGCAGGCCATTCATCAACCAGTTGTTTACAATCGGGATGCAATTGTTTTTCAAACTGCTCTTTCACCTGCTCCAGTGATTGAATCGTATCTTTTGAAGCATGTTGCCCTAGCGCCTGCAATGTACCAGTCAATTGGTACAGCTTCGTTGCGATCGCTGTCTGTTCATCTACCCATGCATCATACCCTCGATTGGCTTCTGAGATCTCCGACAGGTATCTTACCCTGTTAGGAGGTATTACCTGCGATTTGGTGGTGGTAGTTGCAGAAGATATCGTTGTTATTGTTTCTCCGAATGCAACACCTGTCTTCTCCTTTATGGTCTTTATCAATTGATCGAACAGGTTGTTTACCCCTGCATCGTTGAATTGTGCGGCAATGGTGCCGGTTACCGGTAGCTCTTCATCTTTGGCATTCCAAAGACCATGATTGCGTTTGAATTGTTTGCGCACATCATGCAGTGCATCCAATGCACCGGCTTTATCAAATTTATTGATACAGACAAGATCTGCATAATCGAGCATATTGATCTTCTCGAGTTGTGAGGCTGCTCCGTATTCCGGCGTCATCACATACATACTCACATCGCAATAATCCAGGATAGATGCATCGCTTTGGCCCACACCTGCAGATTCCAGTATCACCATATCAAAACCAGCAGCCCTGCAGATGTCGATGGCCTGCTGTACATAGGCACTGAGCGCGGTGTTATCATCGCGTGTGGCCAGGCTGCGCATATAGGCTCTTCCGTTGGAGATAGCATTCATGCGGATCCTGTCGCCAAGCAAAGCGCCACCGGTTTTTTTCTTTGATGGATCTACCGAAATAACAGCAATGGTTTTATTTGTATACCGATGCAGGTAACGACGCACGATCTCATCAGTAACAGAACTTTTTCCAGCACCGCCTGTGCCGGTAATACCCAGTACCGGTATTTTTCTATCTGTGTTTACGCCTGCTGTTACTTCCAGTCCGTTTTCTGCATTGGTAATACTCCTTGCAACCTTACGTACATCTTTTACTTCCGGCAATACCATCGCTTTAGGATAGTCGCCGCTGCCATTCAGGTTAAAATCACATTGCCTGATCACGTCTTCAATCATGCCTTCCAAACCCATATGGCGACCATCATCCGGGCTGTATATCCTTGTGATGCCGTATTGATGTAGTTCACGTATTTCTTCTGGCAGAATGGTACCACCGCCACCACCAAATATTTTGATATGACCACAACCATTCTGATCAAGCAGGTCTTTCATGTATTTGAAAAACTCGAGATGACCACCCTGGTAACTGGTAATAGCAATGCCCTGTACATCTTCTTCGATAGCACATTCAACAATCTCTGCAACACTGCGGTTATGTCCAAGATGAATGATCTCGGCGCCTTTGGCCTGCAAAATGCGGCGCATGATATTGATGGCAGCATCATGCCCATCAAACAAACTGGCTGCCGTTACGATACGGACTTTATGATTGGGAGTATAAGACATGTGAGAATGATAGAGAGCGAAATTACAGTTTTTAACTCAATAGTTAACAACTGTTAGCTTTCCTTCCCGTCGGGCCGTTCCTTCCGTCGGGCCGTTCCCGACGGCCTGACGGAGGGAAAAGAGCGAGTAAAGAAAACTTCTTACTTTCAGCGCCATAAAAACACGCAATGGCATTTGAAGCAAGCACGCAGCTACAACAGGGAGAACAGACCATTTTATTACGCGATACCAGTTCTGGCACAACAGCAGAGATCTATGTTTTTGGAGGATTCCTGAATGCTTTCAATATTGCCGTACAGGGAGAGACTGTAAACGTTGTGCAGGGTTTTACTTCCGTGCAGGACGCCCGTGAAAACATACTCAATGGCTTTAAAAGCGCCAAGCTCAGTCCGTTTGTCTGCCGTATGCGTAAAGGCAGCTATCATTTTAATCACAAGGATTGGAAGGTGAACAAGCATTACATGGGTGAGCATGCCATTCATGGATTGGTTTATGATGCGGACTACGCCATCATCAATTCCGGTAATGACGAAACCAAAGCATTTGTTACACTGGAGCACCAATACAAGGGAGAGGACGAGGGATTTCCATTTCCATACCGGTTGCGTATCCACTGGCAGCTGGAATCAGGAAATAAGTTGACGGTAACTACCCATGTACAAAACCAGGGAACCGAAGCGATGCCATATACCGATGGTTGGCATCCTTATTTCACATTGGGCGGCAAAGTAGATGAATGTATCCTTCAGTTCGACAGTAACAGGCAATATGAATACGATGCAGACCTGCTGCCAACAGGCAACCTGTTCGCAGATACCCGTTTTGAAAACGGCAGCCTGTTAAAAGGCATTGAACTGGATAATTCTTTTGAATTGAGGAAGAATGGCTCAGGATGTTCGCTCCGCAATGATCGTTTACAATTGCAGATCAACCCCGACGAAAATTATCCGATCTTACAAGTATACATCCCACCACATAGAAACAGCATCGCCATCGAAAACCTCAGTGGCGCGCCGGATAACTTCAACAACAAAATTCACCTGCTGCTGCTTGAACCGGGAGCAGAAAAGAAATTCAGCACGAGCTATGCGGTAGTCTGGAGTTAGGAGTCTGGAGTCTGGAGTAGGGATATTATTTCTACTCCAGACTCCTAACTCCAGACTCCAGGCTTACAAATCCACCACCGCTGTCACACTAATCTCCACATTCACCCCTCTGGGCAGGCCTTTTACGGCAACGGTTTCGCGTGCGGGATGATCGCCTTTGAAATAGGATCCGTAAATTTCGTTTACCTGCGCAAACAGGCTCATATCACTCAGGAAAATGGTCGTTTTAACGATGTGTTCGAACGTGAGTTTGCACTCTTCCAGTATGGCCGACAGGTTTTGCATTACCTGCCTGGTTTCTGCCTCCAGACTGCTGAGTTCGAGTTGCCCGGTTGCAGGAACAAAAGCTACCTGACCACTGATGAATACAAAGCCATTGGCTTTTACCGCCTGGTTATAAGGACCGATGGGAGCGGGTGCTTTATCGGTATTGATGATCTGTTTTGCCATAAACTTGCTTTAATGCAGGGCAAATTGCTGTATTTCTATCAACCTGCCAACCTAAATTTGCAGCCAATCCGGATACTATGCAATTAGTGGTGAAAGCAGGTGAAACAGCAAGAAGAGCATTCGAGGCAAAACCTTTGCCTGAAAATGTTTCCGTTCATTGGCTGGAGCAGGGCGAATCCATCCCTCCGGCAGATGCCTATTTCGATCTTTGTTTTGAAGACAGGGGCGAAGCGGCTTTTAAGGATATTGCAGGATCACCCGTTTTTGTCGATGCAGTGAACAGCGTTGCAAGCCAGCTTCCCGCAAACAGTATCCGTATCAACGCAGGGCCCGGCTTCCTTGGTAATGAGAAGATCGAGATCAGTGCGGCGACCGACGAGGTACTGCAGGCAGGTATCGCAATACTGGATGCATTGCAGTGGAAATATGTGCAGGTTCCTGATACAATTGGGATGGTAGCGCCCCGGGTGATCGCGATGATCATCAATGAAGCCTATTTTGCCCTCGGAGAAGCCATCAGCACCAAAGCTGAAATTGATACGGCGATGAAACTCGGCACCAATTATCCCTATGGACCATTTGAATGGAGTGAAAAGATCGGTTTGAAAAAAATACATACCCTGCTTCAGCAACTGGCAGCGCAAAGCCCCCGTTACACGATTGCTCCCCTTCTCGAAAAAGAGGCGCAATCAACCAAACCCATAAACCAATAAACCAACGTGCCCCTCCTACTCAATATAGACACCGCCACCGAACATGCAGGTATTTGTCTCAGCAATGACCAGGAAATACTGGCTTTAACAGAGAGTGCAGAGCAAAAAAATCATGCAGCATTTGTACAACCGGCTATCGAAGCAATGATGCGGCAAACAGGTATCGCTTTAAAAGATATTGATGCTGTTGCAGCCACCGCAGGACCGGGCAGTTATACCGGTTTGCGTGTAGGACTTTCCTCTGCCAAAGGCATTTGTTTTGCCTTGCAAAAGCCATTGATATTGATCAATACACTGGAGGTGATGGCGCAGGCGCTGATCAGCGATGACCCCGAATTGGCGGCAGCATCCACCACGCTTTTGTGCCCGATGATCGATGCCCGCAGGATGGAAGTATTTACTGCCTTATACAATACACAATTGCAGGAGCAGGAGGGGCCGCACGCGCTGGTTCTGGAACCCGGTTCCTTTGATACCCTGCTCGAAAAACACCGGGTAATATTCTCGGGAAGCGGCCACCAGAAACTTCAAAAGATATTATCCCACCCCCATGCCATTTTTGCCGGGGTACAGCATACTGCCGGCCATCTCGCAACCCGGGCACTAATCGCTTATAACTCAAACCGTTTCGCCGACCTGGCCTATAGCGAGCCCATATATACCAAGGAGTTCTTCGATCCGGCAAGACGTTAAATTCCATCAACGGGGAACAAAAAACATACAGAAAATTTATACTATGACTGAAAACTGCCTACCTTTATGGTAGTTTACAATTTTAGTTATTAACCCCCCCTATCAACTTTTAATTGTATGACCCAATCTTTACAGTCCGTCGTTCTGCTGAATGGCAAAAGCCAGATTAAGGTCGATTTCCTGCATACGAAGAAAGCTTCGCTGATCCTGCGTTCCATCAATCATAAATTGAGGCAGCAGGTGATTAAATTACTGGATGAACACCAGAAAATGACGGTTACCGAAATCTATGTCAAACTGCGGCTGGAACAGTCCGTTGCATCACAACATCTGGCCATCCTGCGCAGGGCCGGCATCGTAAGCACTTCACGCGATGGCAAATTTATTTTCTATTCGGTGAACTACAACCGCCTCGCAGAAGTGGTTCAGTTCGTCGAGTCACTGGTAGGTTGACAGTTTTTCTGACAATTCATGCCGATTTCGGCGTTTGGCCTGAAGCTTGCCATTCTTTATTTGAAAATTTGAAAATGTGTTAATTTGAAAATGCCTTGTTTAATTGGCAGCAATGAAACAACCTGTCCTTTTCAAATTAACACATTTTCAAATTTTCAAATTGTTTTTCATCCTAAGCATAAAACAGAATCATGTTTATAGAGCAATTGTATACAGGTTGTATCAGTGAGGCTGCTTATTACATCGAAAGCGATGGAATAGCAGCGGTGATCGATCCCCTGCGTGATATTGAAGATTACCTGGAGATGGCCGAAAAAAGAAAAGCGACCATCAAATACATATTCGAAACACATTTTCATGCTGATTTTGTCAGTGGCCACTTAGACCTCGCTGCCGCAACAGGCGCCACTATTGTGTATGGTCCTGGAACGGTAACCAAATTCCCCGTACATGTTGCAAAAGATGGAGAAACATTCGATTTAGGGAAACTGAAAATACAGGTACTGCATACCCCGGGTCATACACTGGAAAGCAGTTGTTACCTGCTGAAAGATGAGAGCGGAAAAGATCATGCACTATTTACCGGCGATACTTTGTTCGTAGGTGATGTAGGCCGTCCCGACCTCGCGCAGAAAGCCAACGAAATAACGATGAACGATCTCGCAGGTATGCTGTACGAAAGCCTGCGCAACAAGATAATGCCGTTGGCAGATGATGTGGTGATCTATCCCGCACATGGTGCCGGCAGCAGTTGCGGTAAAAACCTCGGACCCGAAACCTACAGCACACTCGGTGAACAGAAAGCCACCAATTATGCTTTGCAGGAACAAACAAAAGAAGACTTTATCAAAGCAGTAACCGAAGGGTTGACAGCGCCTCCGCAATATTTTCCCATCAACGCACAGATCAACAAGGAAGGATATGAAAGCCTGGATGCAGTTCTTGAAAAAGGATTGCGTGCACTTTCTGTTGCAGCATTTAAAGAGAAAGCACAGGAGGAGGATACCATCATTCTCGACACACGTCATTCAGATACTTTCACATTAGGATTTGTACCCGGTTCGATCAGTATCGGTTTGAATGGCCGTTTTGCCGAATGGGCAGGAAGCCTGTTGCCTTTTGATAAACATCTTTTACTGGTTACCGAACCTGGTAAAGAAAAAGAAACCATTGTCCGTTTGGCGAGAGTGGGATTTGATAAGTTCGAAGGGCATCTTGCAGGCGGTTATGATGCATGGGCCGCTGCAGGTGAAAGAAGCGATATGGTGATCGATGTAGAAGCCGATGAACTCGCGATGGATATTCCTTTCGACAGCAATCTGGTTATTGTTGATGTAAGAAAAGAAACCGAATACGCCGATGGCCATATCAGCGAAGCACAGAATATTCCCCTGATCAATCTTACCGATCCGGGAAGCATGGCCGACCTGGACGATAATCATAATATTTACGTACACTGTGCCGGCGGTTATCGCAGCGTGGTAGCCTGTTCACTCCTCAAACGCCAGGGCATCCACAACATCCGCAACGTAGTAGGTGGGTGGGGCAAGATCAAGGAAATGCCGGATAAGTTTGAGATTGAGAAGAGTTCGGAGGTGTTGAATTAGGACGCGGCCGGCCGGTTGTTGGCCGTAAATCTTATAGATTAAACTAAGCTCTCGAACGCTTTTCAAATTTCGTTACCCTTCTCAGTATGTTAGGACTTTTCAAGAACCAACGCACGCAAACTCCTATGTTTGTTTTTGCTGCGCTTTCCGAAGAAACACAAGGCAATAACATAGACACTCTTGCAGATCATCTAAAGCAAGCTTTTACCATCCAGAATCTGCCGATTTTATTTACGAATAAAGACAACCTACTAACAAGCAGACACGAAAATGTAAGTTTTTACGTAGCGATCATAAACGACAAAAGCGAATTAAAGGATTGGATTCAAATGGCTAAGGATTTTGAACTTACCATAAAACCAAATCCTATTTCGATAATTGAACTTACAAACAGATTTCAATTCAAAAAGTCAAAATTTCCGAATTTATATAGTAATGAACATTATGGGATAGGGGAGACAATATTCAAAATTGTAAAAGAGCTAAGCCCAGGAGAAATCTATTTATACTTTTGACTGTTATGGCGCACTAAGCTTACCTCACCACAAGCTTGCCATACTTCTCCTCATCAAATTCCCATTTCCATCTCCTGTGGCTCCATAAATAATTAGCCGGCCTTTCGCGGATGGCGGCTTCTACTTTCTGAGCGTAAATTTTTGTGAGCTCACCACGGGGTAATGTTTTAGGCGCATCAGTCACTATCTCGTAGTGTGCATGATAATGACCTCTTTTTGTTTTATAAAAATTCGCGAAGACAACAATCGTATCATTTCTTTTGGCTCCTTTTTCAGGACCAG
>Ga0247757_10001824_pt1 | contig 12647 bp, 5 predicted proteins | sample UWRJL126311R4_FD_180929 | JGI IMG/M metagenome (GOLD analysis project Ga0247757, IMG submission 180929) | Plant litter microbial communities from Arlington Agricultural Research Station in Wisconsin, United States - UWRJ-L126-311R-4 | ecosystem: Environmental > Terrestrial > Plant litter >...
CTATTACTCAAGGCTACAAAAGAGAATCCTGACAAATTGAAACTATGGAAACGATGTGTTGAATATTGCTATTACTCGGGATTGCCAAGTGTTGACAAAATTTTTGAGGTGATTGAAGATTCGACGCTCCATGCCTACAGCAAAGATTATCTCAGGGCTTATTGTACAATGATTGCGAATCAATATATTCTTAAAGGAATTGATTATTTATATACTGCTGATATTTCTTTTTGGCAAGCATATACCACCAGAAAATATTTATTGTCAACAGCTTATGTTGAATCTAGCTATATGTCAGACAAGTCAAGTGGTTTTGACTTTGTAAGGGAAACCAGGGAAAATTATGATGTGGTTAGTAATATAACGAGATCTTCCCAAAGATGGCAAACGGTATTTGATTCCAATAATAAACAACATACAGAGAAGGAGTTGTTCCCGTTAAACATCGGAAAGTTCTATTCATATACGTATGCACAGCACTGCTGGCATATTCTGGATTCGACACACGGTAATTTTAAACTGGCATTCTGGAAACACATCATCACGAAGGTAGATATTTGGGATAAAGTTAGTTGGAGTATAGCAAGCATTTTCCCTGCTTGTCTGCCTCGTGATGTTTTATTAAATCTTGTTAATAATGCAGAGTCTCAGGGAGATATTTGTTTCGAAAGAAATGATTTTGCTCATGATAGTTCTGGTGTTTTGTATGATTATTTTTTTAACAATAGAAGCCAACGCAGAGTTGAGCAATTTCCGAAAATCCAAACTACGGTTCGTCATAGAAAAACAAGCTTCCTGCATATTGATGAGTGGCTGAGCACCATAAAGTCCTATCAACATCATCCCGGGTGGACAGATCCAAGGCTTTCAGAGTGGACCAATTTGGAGATTATTAAACAGATAGCGCAGGCGATACTATTACGTGAGGAAGATTTATTAGGGACGCATTTGGGACGGTTCGATCATTCTGCAATTGCTGTATTGGGCAATATTCACCCTGCTAATTACAAAATCAGTAAGACCTGGGCACGTTCTGGAAAATTAAGTTGGAATCAATGGAAGCAACTCGTCCAGACCAGACCAATTAAGGTTGAAAAGACAGATCTATTTATTTCGGATTACAGATTTCTACCCATGGCTAAGTTTTGGAAAACCAATGGATATTTATGGTTATTTGGATCTCGCGAAATATCTCAAATTATTGGATTAGCCATATTATTAACAAAACTTATTTCCCAGACATTTGAATGGCCCTCAGTTGCCAATAAAACTGCATTTATCGATCAGGTGTATTACCAGATCAGTCAAACATTAGAAAGCCAGCCAATTTCCTCTGAAACGAGAAATTTACTCAGCCATATTTTCTCTAAAAAAAATCTTGACTTTTTTGATGATGATAAGGCGATAAAGTTAGAAGAAGGAATAACCATTTCCACATTGAAGGACTTAATAAGAGAGTTGAGCAAAATACAACTTGAGCTGGAAAAAGGGCAACTGGATCTGAACAATGGAATGCCGAGACAATTATCCTACATTGATATTGATTTACTTAACGTGTCCAAAAAGATTTTTTAATATGCGAAACTTTATTCGGATAGGATTAATTCAGCCCGTAATTGATCCAGAAGTATGTTGGAATTGTACGATGGCCTTCAAAGAGTCAGAGACGTTATTGGGTAAGCCAACGCCTTATCGGACAAATGTTGATCTATATGTTGCAGAGAGAGTTTGGCAAGAAATTCAGGAGGGGTTAAGAACTATGGTCAACGTTGAAGACAAGCCAGATATCGTGCTAATTCCGGAATTGCATTTACCCATTAATAAAATCGAGGCGATAAAGGCTATTAGCAGGAAGCACAATTTTATGATTATCAGCGGTGTTGATTTTCAGCGAAATCCTACCAACAGTAGTAAAATCAGAAATAGGGGCATTGTTACAATTCCTAGTGACTGGGGATCTGAAGGTAGTTCCAGGCACGTTTCCGCGTTGCATTTCGGTAAAACATACTTCACATATATGGAACGAGCACTGTTTAAGAATGTGGAAGGAGCTATATGTAAGGAAGACCCTGAATCGAATATGTATATTTTTGAATCAAAGCAGTTTGGTAGTTTCGGTATCATGATTTGTTCAGACATTTTTGATATTGAACGGATGATGTTATATCAGGGAAGAATTCAACATTTATTTATCATCTCACTTAACAAGGATCTTACCACCTATTTTGCGATGGCCGAATCGTTGACCCGGTTGTTGTATTGTAATGTTGTTATTTGTAATACTGGATTCTTTGGCGGTAGTTTGGCGGTTTCGCCGTATCGGGAGCCGAGTCGGCGAACCATCTATCAATATCAGGGCCAACAGATGTTAAACACCAATATTATTTCTATTCCGCTAGACAGTCTAATTGAAGCACAGTTTACGGACTATACAATTGAGAAGGAGCGCAGGCCATTCAAGGCCTCTCCACCGGGGTATTATGATAAAATACATAGTATTAAAAGCATTGCTAAAATGGAGAAGGTTGTTCCCGTGCCATAAGACAGAGTTGTCGAAATGATTTTGCTAAAATTTTAAGTAAAATATTGATTTATTTTAAAATATTGAATATCAGGTGATTAAAAGAAGGTAAAAATGGTTATTGAATACCGGCTTATTACTAAATTCGTTTTCTCCGCTTGATCCTACATCCTGAAGCTGCTGGTGTGAGTCTTGAAGGTGCAGCGTTTTAACCAACCAAAACTTAAGCGACGATGGTATTTGGCAATATTTATCCTGTTGAACTGGACTTTGAAGAGTTTACAATCGATAGAGTTGATTATTCAGATGAGCTGTTAAAGGAATTACGGCACAAGCATAATGCGACCCATTCTTTTTTCAGGAATGGCAATTACATTTATATCTCCAACAAGTCCGGCGAAGAACTAAACATTGGCAGCGCTCATAAATTTTCACTTTATGAATCGCCTGAGATCACACTGTCGATCATGCGTCATATTTTTTTTAAAAGTTTTCTGGAAAGATTCCAGGATCGGATTCCGGTGTCCTTTCTTCCTTTCCGGATATTATCTACACGAGACGTGGATGACTGGGTCTTTGATATGATACCGGCTAACCTGCAGAATAGAATCGGCTATAAAAAACAGATTGAACTACAGCTTAAATTTTTAGAACTGAATAACAAGCCCCAGTTTGCGATAGTTGTTAATGTAGAAAGACGGTGGATTTTCCAAATCAATTGCAAGGAGTTTGCGGATTTTAATTTTAATCCGGTTGGTTATGATGTTGTACATGCAGAGGTTATTACGGGGTTGCAGAATGTGTTGGCACCTAATGAAGAGTTTATAGGTAGGCTAACTGAAATCAAAGGAGATATCGGTGTTGTTGCCGCAGCGGGTGGTGATATTGAAATAAAACTCACTGAACTATTCCTGAAAAAATCAACGCATAATATTAAGAGCTTTCTTATCAGCGTTTGCGGAGAACAGCAGGTAGATAAAATATTTAAAAAGATAAGAAGCAGTCAGAAGGAAAGCCTGCGACACCGCAAGCAGTCTGATGAGATAAAAAAAATTGTAGATAATTTTTGTTTCACAAGTCCAAAACTGGCAGATGAAAAAATCAACTATTTAAACAAGGATGGTTTTACGTTTATAATTTCTAACATACCGTTCAGTTTTTCCAATAGTTTCACTTTACGGAACCCTACTTTTGTCTATGACAAATCAGCGGTAAAGATTAATGATATATCTGCCGATACGGGACTTTCCAAATTCGGACCTTATGATAGTAATGTATTTCACGCCAAGTCGCCCAACATACTGGCGATCTGCCATAAGAATAATCGTGGGCGGTTTACCAATTTTTTACAGAATCTTTTCGACGGCGTGACCGACTCCAGGTATTTTACTAAAGGACTAAAAGGAAAATTTGAATTGCATGCGGTGCAGTCACAGGTAATGGATGTATCCTCTTATGCAGTGGAAGAGTATACAAAAGCGCTCGCTGCAGTGGGATCGCAAAAACCTGACCTGGTTATCGTTGAAATTGATGATATGATAAAATTTAATGATCCGCTATTGTATTATAAGATTAAAGCCATCATGCTTACGAGGGAGATACCTATGCAGGTGGTGTTGAAATCAAGAATTGATGGTTTCAATGAATTTATTCTTAACTCTATTGCACTCCAATTATACGCTAAACTGGGAGGTGTTCCATGGGTTTTAAAATCATCGATGAGTGTGGATCGGGAGATCGTTATTGGTATTGGTCATAGTATTCTACGAAAAAATAGTTATGCAGGTGCTGAACAAGACAGGGTCGTAGGTATCACAACGTTCTTTTCAAGTGATGGTCAGTATCTATTATCGAATAAAGCCAAAGATGTCCCGTATGAAAATTATTTCCAGGAGCTGCTTATGAATCTGAAAGAGTCGTTTCAGGCGCTGGAGTTAGCCAATAACTGGAAAGAAGGGGATACGATACGATTGATCTTTCACATTTTTAAGCCAATCAAAAACCTGGAATTTGATGTGGTGGCGGCGCTGGTTAAAGAGTTTGCTAAATTTAAAATTCAGTTTGCATTTGTCACTGTATCAAAGGTGCATCCCTATATCCTTTTCGACACACAGGGCGGTGGAAAAAGGACCTTCCGAAATGGCATTGAACACATTGTTGGCGAATATGTTCCGGCCCGTGGCACCAATCTATTGCTAAACAGGTATTCCTGTCTGGTACAAATGCTGGGTGGCAAGGAAGTAAAAAGTGAGATGCATGGTTCAAGCAATCCGTTACTTGTACAGATACGAATACCTTCAGGTGACGAGCAGTATAAAGATATTGAACCATTACTTTTTCTTGATCTGCAGTATGTGGTGCAGCAAATCTATTCGTTTACGCATTTGTCCTGGAGAAATTATCTTCCTTCAGAACATCCTGCTACAATGTTATATTCTGAACTGATTGCAAGACAGCTCGGGCGATTAAGAAAGGTGGAAGGCTGGAGTCCCGATATCTTGAATTTTTCTCTAAAAGCAAAAAAATGGTTTCTGTAGAAGAAAAAATTACGATAGAGCAAACAATACGCAATAGCCCGAAGGCTTTTGCACTATTTTGTTATTTAAACAATTACGAGCTCGTTATTCCTACTATTGAGGTAAGTGAGACGGATCATATTTATTATTCTGCTTTGCAGTCTTTACCTAAGACTAACAAAAATTCATTTCAAAACCTTTATCAGGAATTAAGTAAAAGACAGGTGGTAGCCGATCAGCCGATTATTTACGACAACTACCTGCTGTTCGTTTTGATTACAGGATTATTAAAATTTTCGCTGGATAATTCATGGCTTCTATCCGTTCTAAAACTAAGAGGAACTGCCAATGAACCAGAAAGGTCAATTTCATTATCTTTTTTGAACCTGTTGCACAAGAATAATCTCAACACAGAAGGATTTTCTTCAATTACACTAGCTGGTCTCATTAAAAGCAATGAAGTTACTGTGGACTTGACATTGGTTCAAAATGCCTTTCAATCGAACAGGATTTTGAGTACTTATATTGAAAGGGATTTGTTTCTTGCCTCTGTTTATTTGTTTACCAACGATTATATTATTTTGGCTTCGATTAGTGAAGAGCGCATAGCCGTTAAAAAATTCGAATCTGTTTTTTTGAAACGGGTTGGGGTGCTGGAAAATCTATTGTATGTTTTTATTGTTGTATTGCTGTTTATTATTTGGTATTATCTGATCAATCGTTACCCTGATATTCGGCAGTGGGCGACTGACACAGGCTCTTTATTACAATTAATCGGTATTGGTCTTTTTGCATTTATCCTAAACAAGATCAAATTTTTGTTTGGGAAAGCGATTAAGTTATTTTTCGGATATCGTGTCAAAAAGTAGATGGGTTGTAGGTGTTGATATTTTTTATTATTATAGCATGAAGCAGGTATAGAGATGACAAAAGACCAATTGAGAACAGCCTTTATTGAGAGCCTTGAAACCCAAGGATTTTCTGTAAATGGAGAAATAGTGCCTATATCATATAAAAAAAGCCGATTTAAAAAAATTCAGGCTCATTCCAAAATAGAGCAGTTCAAACTGCAAAGGGATTTTTTGGTTTCGGCAACTGAGGACATTGAACCTTTTGTACGAAGTGGTAATGAAATTAATCCAGATACTATTCGACTTGAACTTCGTGCGGTTGAGCCAGCATCTATTGAAGAAAAAATCTATCGCTGGTGGAACATTATCTGGTGGAGTGTTCCCTATCAGAAAGCTTATGGGCGACAGATACGGTTGTTGTTATGGGATACGACACATAACGCACCTTTTGGTATTGTTGGATTGCAAAGTCCCGTTTTAAAAATGGCCGTGCGGGACCAATATCTCAAAATACCTAGTGAATCGTTGGATTTGGTTATCAACAAATCGATGCAGGCACAAAGACTGGGGGCATTGCCTCCATACAATAAATTGCTTGGAGGTAAAATGGCCGCCATGTCCCTGGTCTCAAATGAACTTCGCGACTTATATAAAGAGAAATATCGAAATAGTACAACGTTGATAAGAGAGCGGGTTATTGATGCAGATTTACTTTTCCTGACAACAACCAGTGCATTTGGTCGCAGCAGCACATATAACCGCTTAAAATATAATGATGAGTGGATAGCCAGAAGTCTTGGCTATACGCAGGGTTCAGGCACTTTTCATGTAACCCAGGATTTGTATGGAGAATTACTAAAATTTTTGAAACGTAGAAAAATTGATGTCAATACAACTTTCGGTTATGGTGCGTCACGAAAGGTGAAATTAATTGACCAGGGCTTTAAATTGCTTAACCTCAACAAGTATCATTATCATAATCTGCAAAGAGAGTTTTTTTTATTTTCTGCTGTTCGAAATCTGGAACAGGTTATTGTTGATCAGGCAATTCCGGATTATCAGGATTGGTCGATTGCAGAGCTACAGAGTTACTGGAAAAGCCGCTGGGCGTTACCCCGATCCTTAAATGATGAATCCTGGCGAGGGTTTAATGCAAGAAATTTTATAATCGCGTCTAAGAGAAATATCACAAGATGGAGCAAATAATGTAAAACGTCATGTCATGAAATTAACTCCCAAGCAATCGTTCGAGAACATTAAGGAATCTTTGATTCAATATCTCGAAACGCAGTATAAAATTTCTGACAGCACCATATTTGCAGAGAGGGGTAAAATATTGCGGCAGCCTTCCCAAGTTGCACAAATTCCATTTATAGAATCTACACCGGCTTTTTCTTCTACCCATCTTTTGTCTGAACTTGAACAAGCCCATCCTGATAAAATTCCTGCCGGATTATCTGACCTCGTAAGACATGGTGTTCCGGTCGATCGTCATAAACTATACAACCACCAGGAACAGGCGTTGTTGGCTTCATTTTCGGATAGACCTAATCTTTTGGTAGCGACCGGAACTGGTTCAGGAAAAACGGAAGCCTTTTTACTTCCCATTCTTGCGCGAATATTAAAAGAAGCACCTTCCTGGTCCGTTCCGGATGGTCCTTTACTTGCCAGCCATTATAGTCCTGAAAGGGAAGATTGGGTTCCTTCCAGGTTGAATGAAACACGTCCTGCCGCATTAAGAAGTATTGTCTTGTATCCAATGAATGCACTCGTAAATGATCAGCTTACCAGGCTGCGAAAAATTATTTCACTCGGCGAATCCCCTGAATGGCAACGGACAAATCTCAATGGTAACCTGATTCATTTCGGTATGTATACAGGTCTCACGCCTGTCGCTGGCACCTGCGAAGATTCCTGGCGCAGAGAGAAGGTCGCCAGTTACCTGTCTTCTGTTGAAGCCGAATGGAAATTGCTTTCCCCAGAACACCAGCGATTGGGCGGCTGGCCTTGTCCGGAGTCCGCGGAAATGCTGACAAGGTGGGACATGCAGGCGAAGCCACCGGATATTCTGGTTACCAACTATTCGATGCTGGAATATATGTTATTGAAGCCCACAGAAGATCCAATTTTCGATCAGACGAAAGCCTGGCTGGAGGAAAACGATGATGCACATTTTACGCTTGTGCTGGACGAAGCGCATACGTATTCAGGAGCGAAGGGAGCAGAAGTGGCTCACCTTATCCGCAGGCTGAAGCAACGTCTGGGTATCACGAACTCAAAAAAGTTTCAGGCAATTGCAACAACAGCGTCTGTGCCTGCCGGTGCAGATGAAGTGCTGAAAGATTTTACCAGCAGCCTGTTTGGTGAAAAGAAGGAATCGTTTACATTGATCGAATACGTATCCAATCCGCCGAAACAGGACGAAAGGGATAAAGATAAAGAGGCCATTTACTATTTTTCCGAGTTCTATGATACCTTTAACCTGAAAGACCCGCGACCTGCGATTGACACTTTAGCGAAACACCTAGGTCATGCATCTGTTGATTACAGTCAAGGCGAAGAGGTTGTTTTATATGATCTGCTGAAGACAAACAATTACATCGACTGGCTTCGTCAAAATACTGCCCGCAACGCAACGCCTCTAAACGTAATAGCCAAAGATTGCTGGTTAGACGAGTCTGCGGGAGATCAGCTGCGTGATCAGGCTACCGCTGGATTGCTGGCGGCAGGAAGTTTTGCACGAGCTGATAAAAACAAAGGGACACCGCCTTTGCTCTCTATGAGAATTCATGCGTTCTTCAGAGGCATAGCCGGACTGTGGGCTTGTATGGATCCTGGTTGCAGTTGCTGTACGGGTGATCAGGTGCGACCGGTCGGTAAAATATATACGGAGCCAAGACTCTGGTGCGACTGCGGTGCGCGGGTGCTTGAAATTTTTACCTGTAGGCATTGCGGTCTCCTGTTTTTAGGTGGAGTGCCCGACTCTTCACAGGCTGCACTTTGGCCCTGGAACGATAAAATCGGCAGAGGCTTTGCAGACTATTCTGCCTACCGCATATTTGGGGCAGAGCGACCCGATGCCCACCATGTCCCAACTTATCGTTCCTGCCGTACCACGCTCCCTATTGGCCGGGACGACCCACACGCCCGGCAGGTTTATGAAATACCTCCGGCAACAGATTATAAGACAAATGAGGAGGTCAGTCATTTTCCGGGGCATTGTCCAAGGTGTAATCGTCGGAGGATGCAAGGAATAGCAGGTAGGGAAGTTATCGAGCCGTTAGGAACCAAAGGCATCCAATCTTTTGCGACAATTGTTGAGGAGAGTTTCCGTTTTCAGCAGGAGCAGACTACAGAAGAACCCAATAAGGGTAGGAAGGCCCTGATCTTTAGTGACTCAAGACGAGAGGCATCAAAACTTGCAGGAGATCTTAAAGACCATCATTACAGTGATACATTCCGGCAAAGCCTTTACCATCTGCTTTATGTTTGTCGTACCTGCGAAGGAACGGGTGTCGAAAATGTGCAGGAAGGATCATTGCGAATCGGTCAACCTGTGGCGATGAAGGAGATTACTTGTCGCGGTTGTAATGGAAACAAACATAACCCGAATCCCTCAACTCTGTCTTACGATGAGCTGATTAGTCATTTGCCGGGATTTCTACTGAGCCGGGGTATTGACCCATCCCGGCAGCGTATCAGAAATCTGTTTTCAAATTCAGATGAAAACTTCGATAAAATAATTCAGTTCATCAACGCTGACTTACTTCGCGAAGTGACAGATGAGGCGTTTTCATTGGAGGCACTTGGTATAGCAAGATGGGAGATATACCCCCTTGACAATGGGGAGGCAACAAAAAATATCGGGATGTTTCCGGGCCTAGATGAATCTCAAACCTATTCGTTAATTCAAACAGTGTGCAGACTTTTAGCAACCGAAAAAGTCGTGTTGGCGCCTGGTGCAAAGCCATGGGACTGGGGCTATGACAACGAAGGCAAAGATATTGTCGAAGCCTTTAAGAGAAATACAACACAACGGATTTTCTCGACCGTTTACCGGGATTATGGAGACAAAATCGTACCCTTTAATGTCAGCCAACATCAAAAACTTGGGAGGTATATCATTGCGATTTCTCACAAACTGTTGCAGCGGCAAATTCTTGCCAATGAAAATGCAAGAACCGAATGGGTGAAAAATTTAGATAAGACTTTGTGGGATGAACTGGTCAAATTTTCGCTATTGTCGTCCAGCTGGTTGAAAGAGACAATTATCAAATTTAAGAAGCCCTACGAGTACACATTGTATGGCATCAAGCTTAACCGTTTTGTGTTAAGTCCTGTAGGAAACATGGTTCATAGATGCAAAACCTGTAAGTATGTAATGGCTGATACTGTGCTTGATGTATGTCTGCGTTGTGGGCAGGAAACTGAAAAGGTTCATGCCAAAACAATCGATAATTACTTTAAGCGAATCATTCTTTATACCGATCCGGTAAATGGTAAACAAGATCCTTTTCCATTTAAAGTGAGTGAACATACGGCGCAGGTTGATTCTGTTGAAGCGCGTAACGAGGAGAGATGGTTCCAGGATATCTTTCATGAATCGCAAAATAGTTTTGACCTACGTGTGGATGCACTTTCGGTTACCACAACCATGGAGATGGGTATTGATATCGGAAGCCTGCTTTTTGTAGGATTAAGGAATATGCCGCCGGCTGTAGCCAATTACCAGCAGCGGGCAGGGCGAGCTGGTAGGCGCGGCAGCGCAGTGGCGACTGTTTTTACCTTCGCCAGACCGAGAAGCCATGACCAGTATTATTTTGTACACCCCAAGCAGATTGTTTCCGATTCGCCCAGAATACCAGCATTGAATTTTGCTAACCCTGTTATTGCCAGGCGACATGTGCGATCCGTGATCTTACAATCATTTTTTTCTGAACAGGATCTGCGGCAGGATTCGTTTCTTGAAACATGGGGTAAAGTGGGGCAGTTTATCGATTCTAGTATAGATCGCAAGTTTAGAGAATACATCCGTTCTAATAATCGTGTACTTACTCGAATGGCAGAAACCATCATTGCATCCGAACTTCAATCAGAAGTACAATCATGGTTAAAGGTGCTACCGGACGAGATTATTAATTATGTCCAGAATTTTGATCCTAAACAGGAGATATTCGCGGTTTTAATAAAGAGTGGGCTGCTTCCTAATTACGCCTTTCCGGTAGATGTAGTAACTCTGACCATTCCGGTTGACGATGAACAAGAGGGCAATGGTTATCATGGAAGCGTTAATGAAGATGATGTATTGCAGCGTGATTTGAAAATTGCACTTTCTGAATATGCACCGGGTGCAGAAATTACGCGACAAAGTGACCAGATTATTTACAAATATAAAAGTGTTGGATTGCATGATCCATTTAACAAAGCACCTGTATATCTTCCCCAAGGAATGTTGGCAGAATGTAAATCGTGCCAACATATTATGCTGCTGGCCCTGACGGATCAAAGCACAAAATGTGAAATTTGTGCTGGTAGTGAACTCGTACGCATGCCATATTTTATACCAAAAGGGTTTACTGTGGATGGTTCGCAGCCGCATGCGGGACGCGAGCGTTATCGCCCATCGGATGGTTTGGAAAAATCTTCTCCGGCTTCTTCAGCCCGCCTGATGATTGGACATGGCACACATAGCGACCAGCAAACAAAGAAAATGTTCGATGATCGCATGCTTGTCTCTGTAAACGTTGGGGATCTATTTATCATCAACAAAGGCCCGGATGCAGATAATCCGGGATTCAATATTTGTTCTGTCTGCGGCCGTTTGATAGATATTGAGGACACGTTCAATCATAAAGTGGCTGCCGATATTCCGCCGCATTATGGTTACAAAAAGGGGCTAAGGAAAAGATCGACCTGTAGCTGTAAGCCACCTTACAGGGACAATAGACTGGTCTTGCTTCATCGTTTTCATTCTGAAGTATTACTGGTTGGAGGACTTCTTCCGGATGGGAACGATGCACCATGGAGCGAAGATTCCGGTATTGCACTCTGGTTTTCAATGGGCACCCTGATTGCCAATGCTGCATCCAAAATTTTGCAGATAGATCCCAGTGAAATTAAAGTAGGTATCCGGCCGGTAAAAAGAAGTAAAGGAAAGTTACAGGCCGAAGTCTTTATTTATGATGATGTGCCGGGCGGAGCAGGTTATGCAAGGGCCATTGAAAATCATCTCGAAGAAATCATCACCAAAGCCATTAGGCTTGGAGAAAATTGTTCCCACCCTGAATGTGAGGGTGCCTGTTATCAATGCCTGATGGAATACCGGAATCAAGCGCAACATTCAGTGCTCGACCGACGGTTGGGCACAGATTTGCTGAAATTGATTCAGCAAAATGTACAGCCTGTATTAACGGAACAAGATGTATTTAACAGTATCAGTTCTATTATGCAATATGTAGGAACCGGTTATAAAAGCGGAGGGAACAAACATCTGAATGGAGTAGATTACCAATTAACACTGGAAGGAAAGAATGGAAGGAAAATTGCTATCCGGGTTATTCATCCGTTGATGAAACGTTTATCACCGGGAGAATCGGATCATATTTTTAAATCAACTGGCTATCATCCGTATGTGTTCAGTTATTTTGATATTCAACGAGGGCCGTTCCGTATTATTGAAGCGATCAACGAATAACGTTAAGCATGGCAAAACAAAATACAAAACTTGAATCAGAAGGTGCAGAATTTTTAGTCCTGGGC
>Ga0247757_10001825_pt1 | contig 12640 bp, 12 predicted proteins | sample UWRJL126311R4_FD_180929 | JGI IMG/M metagenome (GOLD analysis project Ga0247757, IMG submission 180929) | Plant litter microbial communities from Arlington Agricultural Research Station in Wisconsin, United States - UWRJ-L126-311R-4 | ecosystem: Environmental > Terrestrial > Plant litter >...
GTTGGATTACGGAAATATGGTTTAGAGATATAGCTCGTATCTGAATCCTCGCTAGCTTTAAGCTGAGTGATACGGAGTTGTGGTAGGGTATCCTAGGAGTCTGAAGGTCAAGCTTGTCTTGCAAGAATCTGAATCAAGTGTTTTAGTGCAGTCTAAACTGTACGCACTCCGTTCTCTGATAGTTCTCTTCCTATACGTCCAAGTTCATGCATCCCATTTCCAATTAGGTAAGGTTATGCAAGTGGTGGAGTTTGCTTTTTCGGTGTTGCTCCACAGTGTTATCGGCGACCGCCGGATCCGCGGCCGGCGCAAACCGAATTTAGCGATACCACTCCAAGCCACAGGCAAGCCGCGGCGTTCGACAACTAGATAAAGATTGCACGACCGTCCCCAGATAGCTTCTCCGTTTCGGACTTTCGATGCTGAAAACACTATATTAAGGTGGTGGCTTCCCGTGTGTGTCGCCCCTTGCAATTCAAACGCCGGCATTCAACCCGCAGCTTCGACGCATAACGATACTACTAAGCCTCATACGATTACTTGGGTAATCTGCTAACAAGATGGCTGCATCTGTCTCCATATCGAAAACGATCTATTGCGGAGGTTTTGTGCATTGTGTTTCTCTAGCCAAACTTGCCGCATTTCCCAAGGGGGCTATCGGTGTCGATGAAAAGGGTATAATTCAGTTCACGGAGAAAGAGCTGGATCTGGAAGGCATATTTCAAACACATCCGGACTGGAAAGATGCTAAGGTGGTCAAAGTTGAAGATGGCTTCTTCTTCCCTGGTTTTGTAGGTAAGCCAAAATGACACTCAATGTACAAAATAAACTCTGGTCCTGACACTGCTCTAGATACGCACACTCACGCCCCACAACACCCAAACACTGGTCTCTTTGGCAAGACAACTCTTTTGGATTGGTTGGATACCTATACATTTCCCTTGGAGGCTTCATTCTCAGACCTACAGAAGGCACAGAGGATCTACTCTAATTTCGTGTCACGGACTTTGTCCCATGGTACCACAACATGCGCGTATTACGCTACTAGGCACGTCCCCGCCACTAATCTCCTTGCCGACATCTGTCTCAAGCGTGGCCAGCGAGCTCTTGTAGGCAGGGTCTGTATGGATAGGCTGAGCCCAGAGTACTACCGAGACGAGAATATTGAATCCGCAGTCACAGACTCAAAGGCATCTATCGACTACATTCGATCAATAGATCCAAACGGCGAAATTGTTAAGCCAATCGTCACACCGCGCTTCGCTCCTTCCTGCACAGACGATTGCCTCTCCGCCCTAGGAAACTTAGCAAAGGAGACCGACACACACATCCAGACACACGTTTCAGAGAACACGTCTGAAATCGCACTTGTACAAGAACTGTTCCCTACCTCAGAATCATACACGCACGTGTACGACACGGCTTCGCTGCTCACACCAAAAACAATTTTAGCTCATGCAATCCACCTGTCGCCATCCGAGCGTGCACTGATAAAACAGCGCGACGCGAAGATCAGTCATTGCCCTGCATCGAATACAGCGCTAACTAGTGGCTGTTGTCCTGTGCGAGAACTGCTTGACGAGGGCATCACGGTCGGGCTCGGCACTGATGTGAGTGGTGGCTTTTCCCCCTCTATCCTCGAAGAAGCGCGCCATGCGATCTGGACTTCTCGTTTCGTTGCCATGGGCACTCCTTCCGCTTCATCCAATCTGAACAACAGCGCGAAGCTCTCCACAGAAGAGGCGCTCTACCTCGCTACACGAGGCGGTGCGGCAGTCGTTGGACTGTCAGATAAGATTGGTGGGTTTGACGTTGGGATGGAATTTGACGCGCAGATGATACGGCTGGGTAGTGTGCCGAAAGAAGGCGAGCAGGAGGGCGTGTTTGGAGATGAGGGGGCTGGCGGTCCGATTGATGTATTTGGATGGGAGAGTATGGAGGAGAGGATCGAGAAGTGGGTATATAGCGGTGACGACAGAAATTGTGTCGCTGTCTGGGTCAGGGGTCGTTTGGTGCACCAAACGCCTCGTTTCAAGGCTTAGGACTTTTCCATAAATACACTAGAACTTTAACCAAGTCATATAGAGTCTCCACATAGAGAAAGTAGATACCATGCAATCAGATAGATCAGAATTGAAGGAGGGACCTGGATATCTATTTTAAACTTTTGGCCTCGACGTTAAGAAAGGTTGTGTAGTGTAGTGGTGATCACTCCGGATTTTGACCCTAAGAAAACTTCCGGCGACCCCGGTTCGAACCCGGGCACGACCTTCCATTTTTCTTTTCTTTTTCTTTTTCTTTTACTTGACGATATTTACATGGCTCCTCACTCGCTTTTTAGTCCGATTTTGCCCCACACCTCCTTTATAAACCCTTCCAATAGAATACTACTCTCCTTCTCTCCTGGTGGAAACATTGAACTCCCATAAAACGCCGCGATACCTAATTTCCTGTTCACAATCCATAAACAGTTGAATGCACCACCCCACGCCATAGTACCCTCCGTACTCCCTAGTCTCTCATGATCTCCTGTGATGAGTAGCCCTCCAAGTGCATGATTAACATGCTCATTAGCCATTCCACCCGTTAAGGCTCCAGTCATGCTGTCGAATATTGGTTTCGCTTTGCAGAGCGCCTCCAATACCTGACTCCCCTCAGTAAACTGCGGAGCAAACAACAAATCTAGCGTTTTAGCCCTCAATAACTTTGGCTCCTCACTCACAAGATCAACCAACACCTTCAAGAAGTTCCTAGCAGACGCATACACGCCCCCGCCGCCCCTATCACTCTTCTGCTCTACTGGTGGATATGGAAAGTTCACGAACTGACCCTCCCCGTTCCTCGTAACCGTCTGCACGATACCATATACATCTTCCAGTGCTTCCTTATTGAACCCTATGCGCCCATCGCATCTCACGACATCGAATATCTCCTTCCGCATATACTCGCTCAGCCGCATCCCGCTCACACACTCTACTAGCAACCCAACCCAGTCCAGCCCACCGCCATAGACCCACCCCTCTCCTGGCTGAAACAGCAGCGGCGTAGCCACTGCTTCAGGAAGGGGCGCAGACAACATCTTAGGCGCCTCGCCTCTTGCCTGACGCCACGTCTGGAGCTGGGGCGAGAGCATATCGTAGCCCACGCCGCTGGAATGCGTCAGGAGCGCACGGAGAGTGAGAGGCTTGGAGCGTTTGGCGAAGCTGAGCGGCTCACCAGGCACAGAGGTGATGACCTCGAGGGCGCAGAGTTCGGGGAGGTGGTTCTCGATGAGTTTGGGGTCATCTAGAGATAAGTGGCCTGCTTCGACGAGCTTCAGGGCTGCGATGGTGGTCAGGAGCTTGGTGCAGGATGCCAGGCCTAGGATGGAATCTTCTGTTATGTCGCTGGCGTTGTCTTCGAGAGAGGTCTTCCCAGATGCGTGGGATAGAATGGGTTCGCCTGCTGATGCATTAGTATTACTTCGATGCTTCGCGGAAGTCGCTACAGTGACTTTTGTCGATGTCTTCTTTGAACAGGAAGAGCCAAACACTACTCATACACTTCAAGGGTCTTCGAAGCATAGCAGAATATATTTTCGAAGACCCTAGAGTTGATGACATCCCCAGCTTTCCTTCTTCTACGAAGCTTTGCAGTCTCAAAGATAAGGACAAATCAAAAGGCTTGGTGCATCATACCATTTTTGCCAACAGCCAAAGCAACAACAGCCAAAACTTTTCTCCCGCCACCCTCTCCACCCGTAGCTTCATCTACTATTTGACTGAAACGCTTCATTTTTCGTTCGTGTATCAATTAGACTAAGTGGACATCACGTCTGTCCACAATCGCGCTACATGAGCAACGTTAAATATAAGTTATTCGCTAGGAACGAAGAACGTTCTAGAGGCTCTCTCTTACGTTACAATATCTCCTATAATTATATCACGGCAATGGCAAAACCTCGTTCTACCCAAGAACGCTTTACTTGATTGAGAAATATGGTGTTACATCATATGTTGAACAGAAATGCAGTACCAAGTTCCGAACACGAGGGGTATGAAAAATGCCATCGGCCATTCGGCAGATTCGTCGCCGACTTCCCAACAGCCTTTCGCTTGGCATGCAACAAACATGCAACAAAACTTGATCCCGTAGCCATACCAATGTAGCTAATTAAGATCTCTAAAGGCGTTAACTTCATGGCGACCAATCCAAGGAGAACTAAGTCGAAAGGGGTGCCATAGGAGCGCTGCTACGTCGTCAATTAACTAGGCAGATCCATAGCCTTGTGGAAGCATGCCTACGAGGTCCGGCATGTGAATCCGATCATTATCATCAAGGGCCATGAGCAGATAAGTGTAGACAGCCTATGTCTCCACATGTCATTCGGCTGATAGGATGGTCTTTGCTGAGCAGGACACCTGAAGACGCCTCACTGGTGCGCCACCAGGCAAACTGAATCAGGATCGTCCCAATGCATCCATTTTTAATTTAATGTCCGCCTCATTCGAGGTCAGTTCGTGTCTGTGGCAGGGATCGACGTGATGCAGCACAACACGGCTTCCATGACTGATATCATCTGTTATTCAAGTCATTATTTTCCGCAATAACGTAACAACACGAAACACTGACTCTCGTGGTTCTTGGGTATTTCACGTGGGATTCGCTTACTTTTGTGTAGTGATCAAGGCAAGGATATTGTGGACTAGCATGTATTCCATTTTAGTGATTCTTGTACTCGGTTGGATACGAGCATCCAATCGATTATTATACACGGCGCCAATTCCGATCGTAAGGAGAACCAATATAACCATTTTTTAGTTGGTACACAAAAGCCATCCGTGTGTTAAAGACAACTGTATAACGCACAATTCCGGGGAACGATATGGCCAAGACAATCCGGCCCATAGGAGCTTAGCCCAGCCTGAGTGCGTTCCGACCATGGCATCTACAAGCCGGACATGAAAAGTAAACCATCCAACTCGGCATGCTGAAGAGGACCACGGACATTCATTATAGTCCCGAGACTAAAACCCATGGGAACAAATTAACTACTCATCCTGGGGTCCTTTAGGGTTTGGGCACTTGTCGTGGGCGCCTCTTACAGGACAATGTGACTTCTAAAAAGATCAGTATGAGATGACATAAGAAAGGAAAAAGAGGTACAATATACCTAATAGCGGCCTCGTGGAGGATAATCACCTTCGTACGGTGGTCGGCCAGCAGGGCTGCGAGGGCGACCGCGCGGGGACGGGGGGCGAGCGTCGTATGGACGACCGTGGCCATTCATGTAAGGGTCATCGTAGCGACGTGGAGGCGGCCCGCGGGCTTCGTATGGATCATCTGGATAGCGCGGGCGAGGAGCACCGAATTCATCAGCTGGACCGCGACCACGAGGAGGCGAACGCCCATACCTATCGCGACTCTCATAGAAGTCACGCGGCGGAGTGCGTCGGCGATAATCATCACGGCGAGGACTATAACCGCGTGGGGGACCCCGACGGTCATAATAGTCATCATAAGGTGCTTGTGGATAGCGGCGACCCATAGGAGACCGAGAGCGATACCTATCTCGTCCTCGATCATCTGGTCCACCCGGACCACCATAGGGAGCGCGAGGCTTGAAAGGAGGTGGTGGTGGTGGGTCAGACACATCCTGGGTGCACTGAACCTCTTGACCCTTGAACTCACGGCGATCCAACTTTTCGACTGCAGTCTTCAGGTCAGCAGCGGTCTCATACTCAACGAATCTAAGTTTGTTAGCAATGGCATTGAGCGATGTGGGTAACGCCCACCCGGTGCCGTCGCGCTCGCGACCGACTTCAGAGTAGACGACGTCCAATCCGGACTGGCGTGCAAAGTCCTTAAGATCCTGTAGACGCAAGGTATAAGCGGAGTCCAAATCCAGTAACGGTGAAGGGGCACAGGAACGGGAACGGGAACGGGAACGGGAACGAGGAACGGGGAACAGGGAACAGGGTACGGGTAAACAAAGCTTTCCGGGGTGTAGGTGTATGGTCCAAACCGGAAACGCAGAAAATCCAAATACTGGGGTACCGCACCTGCCAGCTTGTCTCCACGGGAAGATTAGCAATCCTCATTCTGAACGGAGTACGACGAGGACGCGGAGCCGCACGCTCGTGAGGAGTGAAGTTCTCATTACGCCGAGATCCACGAGCGAATTGGACGATGAGGCGCTCTCCCATGAAGTCGGAGCCATCTAGGTGTTAATTAGCTAGTGGCTGACAAAGTTAGGTTCTATACGTACGGAAGGCTGCACAGTAGTTAGCAAAGGATCTCATACAGAAGGTTAAGACAACAAACCAGGAACCACATCGCGTGCGTCCATCGCATCCTTATACTCAATAAATCCGAATCCATTCATCAGCTTGATCTCGGTGATCTCGCCAGTGCCATGTGTCTGGAAATGGGCTTCAACGTCGGCCTTGGTGGCGTTGCGGGGGAGATTCCCGAGATAGAGGCGGGTGGACGAAACCTCAGTCATTGCGAGTCCTTGTCAGCAGTAACCTAGCCTGGAGGAGGAAGTGAGCGAGCGTTGCAGAATGGAGCGAGCCAGAACAGAAAACAAGCGGGAGTCAATGCCAAGCGGAAGGAGGATGCGGGTGTAAAGAATGCAAAAGCAAGCCTGCTTTTGCGCGGAGGCAGATCCCCAGGAAAGTACGCGTTTTGGACATGGTATAGAGCAACGGCAAGTCGTACCTTGGGACAGTTGTGGCCTGGACGTCCTAAGCGTTGAAACTGGTAAAGGCGGACGGCGCGGTCGAAGCCTCACGCGGTGCGGCCCAGTGCGAAAACCTAGATATATATCCTGCGCGGTGCGGCCAGGAGCGGTGGTCGCCAGGCAGAACCAGAATAGCGACCGGGTAGTGATGCGGCAAATGGTGGGGTGAGATGATCGCGTCGCGCGGCCGGTGAGGAGAAGGGCGATTTAAGGCGACGATGTCAAGTGAAGCGATGAAATCAGTGGCCTCACTTTGTTAGCGTCTTGGCGTCACGTGAGACTGAGGATTATGTAAGGGTTGCCAGCCGATGCCAAAGCAGAGAGACAAGATGAGAGAGCAAAGTATTACGAGTGATAGTGAGACGAACGGCAAAAGATATACTGGTCCCAAGAAGAGGATCCTAGAAACGTTGGGGACAGCGCACCCCTCGGCTGCGCCATCTAACTGGGGACACCATTCGTGGATCATGCACACCGTATCCAGATTGGGCACCAAGATACGGCCAGACACCAGCCCTGGTACTGCCGACCAGGCCCTGGAAGATATCCATATCACTATATGCAGCCCATTTTCTATTCCATAGGATATCCATTGTTTCGAACAAAACATCGAAGACCACGTGCTGCATGCGTTCCTAGGCACAGCGGAGACTCGTTCTGGCTATACCGAGGGGTTGGATTGCAGGTGTGCCCGGTATCCTAACGCAACCACCGTGCAGATCGCAAATTGAAGCTTGTTATACAGAGCCTTGATCAAAAACTAGTACACCAATAACTCCACGGCTTTTGGATTCAACAAGTGTACATGTGGTCATGCCAGGGAAATCAAGTCAGCACATACTTCGGGCCTTCGCCGCCTTGAGGGGTAGCCCAATTGATGTCCTGGTTAGGTACTTTGATATCGCATGTCTTACAGTGGACGCAGCTAGAGGCAATTAACATCAGGCTCAAGGCGGACACGTAGCCAAGATACTTACTTCTGGGCGTTGATCTGGAACCGAACTCCCAGCTCTTTGCTATCATCCTCGACATATTCGTAGACGCCGGCCGGGCAGAATCGATTCTCAACCCCCTTGTACATTGGCCATTCCTTTTGAGCATGCACATCCCAGTCCTTAACCTGCAGATGGACGGGCTGATCTTCCTCATGATTGGTGCCGCTTCGGCTGACGCTTGTCAAGATGTCGAAGCTAATCTTCCCGTCCGGCTTAGGGTATTCGATCTTCTTGCACTCTTCTGCCGTCTTCGTGGCAGCATGGTCAGGCTTCCCATGCTTCAGTGTCCAAGGCGTGTTGCCTCGGAAAACATACGCTTCCAAGCCCGAGTAAAGGATGCCACCGTACAGCCCCAAAGGTGTATGAAAAGATGGGCGCATGTTTCGCACTTGCCTCAGTTCTGACCAAATGGTCGAATTGCGGAGCTTGTCTTCGTAATCGTACAGGAACACTGCGCCACTAGGGTTTCCTTGAAGGGCATCCCACGCCGCTTCAGCTGCTAGCATTCCCGACCGCATGGCAGTATGCGTGCCTTTAATTTTCGGTACATTCAAGAAGCCAGCCGTGTCGCCAATCAGTGCACCGCCCGGAAAGGCGCACTTCGGTATTGATTGGAATCCGCCTTCTATGAGAGTCCTAGCTCCGTAGGATATACACTTTCCCCCCTCAAGCACTTCGCGGTACATGGGATGATGCTTCATTTTCTGGAACTCACCATAGGGCGCCAGCCATGGGTTGGGGTAATCCAAACCTGTAACGAGGCCAATGCTCACCAGGTTGTCTCCGAAATGATACATCCAGCCGCCGCCATAAGTGTCTTTGGGTAGGGGATAGCCCATTGAATGGACAACCAGGCCCGACTGGAACTTCTCTGGCTGTACTTCCCATACTTCCTTGATGCCGAGGCCATAAGTTTGGTGCTGGCTGTCGCGCCTCAAGTCATATTTCTTAATGACTTGCTTCGCCAAGCTGCCGTGGCAGCCTTCACCCAGAAACGTCACGCGAGCGTGAAACTCCATACCGCGTTCGAACGAATCCTTGGGCTTGCCACTTCTTGATACACCGAGATCATTGGTGGCAACGCCTTTGACGGCACCGTCGTGACTGTATAGGATCTCCGAGGCTGCAAAGCCGGGATATACCTCCACACCAACTTCTTCTGCACGCTCACCGAGCCACTTCACGAGCTGGTTGAGGCTTATTATGTAATTTCCATGGTTGTTCATCTGCGGGGGCTTCGGTAACCAAATAGCGCTGTTCTTGGTGAGAAAGCGCATGCGGTCTTCCTTAGCAGGCGTGATGTGCTCGAATCGATTTGGATTATCTTCGGCATTCCAGTCGGGAAGCAGCTCGGTGAGAGCTGAGGGTTCGATGACGTTGCCCGAAACAATATGATCGCCCAGTTCTCCAGCTTTCTCCAGCACCAGTACACGGAATTCCTCATTCCCCGCCTCGTTTGCAAGCTGCTTCAGTTTGATGGCAGCCGACAACCCCGCAGGTCCTCCACCAACGATGCACACGTCGACTTCGTCTGCTTCTCGCTCAATATGCCTCGGGTCATCTTGGGCGAATTGTATCCGGTTTGTAGAGGAAAGAGCTCTCCTCTGGCCGGCAATGCGTAGAGCAGGGCGCCATGACTCCCATGGCTGCAGACTTTGCCGCACGGAGCAGGAAATTGTGCGAGGCGTGAATCGAGCGGAGCGTGGCGAAGTGAGCGCGCGGCGCGTCAGCGACGCAGAAAGCGACCTGGTGGCCATTGGAGACAATACGATTGTGGTGCAGTAGTTGTCATACACAAATAGGCTGTTCAAACCTCCATTCTGGCATTCGGCGAGAAAGCAAGCTGGTCAATGACGACGACGGCGACTGGCCCGAGATCTTTGCCCAGCCGAGGCTAACCCTCCGGTCGCGGATTACCGTCGCCCACCCTGCGATTGGATAATGGGAGGCAACACTACAACCGCTCCAACAAGGCGACCAGAGCCAATCAGGACGTGCTTCCTTGTCCGTGTCATGAGCAGTAATTATGTGACAGGTCAAGATCCTGTGAAATGATCATTTCAATTTACCTATTGTCAGGGTAATCTGCCATCGTTCCCAGCCGGGCCTACCGGGTTCCAATCTCACTCCGGAAGGAGATCAAAAGCCCCAACAGCTCTGACTGGGGTAAGTAGCAATGGCGGAAAAACTTTAAAGAGACATTGATGAGAAGAATGTAAACAAACCCTGGGGTAACGCCCGAAGCAATGAAGAAGGGGCCAGCGCGACCCGCATTCTACTGCTTCTCCATATATCCCCTCATTCAATCCCAAAGGTCCAGACGAACAACCACGAGCCGGGACCCGAACCTTCGAGACAAATCGCCGGTTAGGATAAAGACCGTCATAGCTTAGTAGAATCGCGTTATAGCGATAAGAGCAGTCTTTGATTCAAAGATATAGAAACAACCAAAAGCAGAGAGAGCATCACGCATAGTTTATAGTATCACTGGAATACTTCTATATGTAAGTTATTTTTGAATGCCATTTCAGCTTTTTGAGGTGCATTGTAGCTTCTTCAAGCTGAATGCAGATGGTGCCGTCGGTCTGGGGTATAGAGCCTTCACCATCCCCCCTTTAGGCCAACAGCTGTGATATTCACACCACTCTTTTGTTGGAATTTTCTGGTTTTATTGACTCCACATATGCTCTCCATCAACCCATCCATTTTGCACAGTTTCGTTATCAAGAGGTATCCAGTTAAGCTAGATCATGTGACAGGCACCTTTCTGAGCTTCATGTGCGGTCCCGACATTCGTTGGCGAGATAAATCAGATGAAGCTACAGACATAACCTGCTCCACATGCTCCGACATCGATCCGCGCTCCTGTGGTGAATTATAACTGGGTCTCTCACTATTGTAGCCAAGGGAAACCGGGGCTGTCAAACGTCCCTCACCAGCCACCCGCGCGTCCAAGCCCATCGAACCCCAGGATTCGATGTACTGGGTCCAAAAACCGGCGTGAAATGAAACCTGCCATGGTGCAAACATCCATGCCCAGACAAGAACGATCGAAGATATCATAGTCACTAACTGTGCTAGGAACCTTCATTCTGCTAGATGTTACTGTTGCACTCCAGGTATATCCATTTTCAAGCAACCTAGAGCAGTGTACATTAGCAGTTAGGCATACCATGGAGACACTCGATGGCCAGCTTCTCATGTGCTAGCTAGCTCGGTAATCAATTAGCGGGTCGTGATGTTCCTCGCCTCGGTCTTCCATGAAACTCGCCAAGCGTCAGCCCCCAGTCACAGCATCGATCAAACTCATGCGTTTGAATAAGCTTCTTTTTAGTGCCCTTCATATCCCAGTCCCTCTGTTACAAGATCTCCGACAACAGACGTTAGGACTACCGTTTTGCATTAGGCTGTCACTTGTGCCTGTGGTATCATTTCACCTGCCTTTACGTCAACAGGAGATGCTTATTCGTTGGCTGATCGGGCGTATGCCCAACCCACATGTTCGATGCCTTGGTCCCAGCAGTGCGAAGCTTTTGTCCCTGTGAGAGAAAACTGGGGACTGGGAGTGTTCTAGGTTGTCGCGATCCTGTCCATCCCCAGGCATCCTCCGGCATCAAGCGTTAGATGCACACGGGATACTGCTGAACGAGGATGTTGGTTAACAACGTGGAAGATTGGCATCTTCTGTTTCTAAAAATTGTCTCAAGGGCCATAGCGGCAAAGTAGGTATATATCTCACCTTCGGCCAAGCCCTTTCTCATCTTCACACCTTCTCCACGCCCAGTTCCAATCTTTCAAACTTAGAGGTGCAGAGCACTCTTTTCTTGCATTCTTTTCTTGGAGAGCTGAGCTCACTTCTTTTTTCCAACTCCATTCATTTCACGCTTTGTTACCACACTACTCCCTACTTTTCAACGGACATCCTCTCATTATGAAGACCACTATTCCTCTCTTCACACTTCTCTCTTCAACTTTGGTCGCGGCTGCACCAGCCCCATTCGTCAAGCCGGGTCCTGTCGTTACCACTGGTACCGAGAATGTTGCCATTCCTCAGCCCAACCTTGGTCGCCGTGAGGAAGCCTTTGTGGCAGACTTCGAGAAGCGGGCTCTTCAATTGCGAGATTCCTTGCTAGAAGCTCGGAGCGGTTGGAAAGCTGCTCAGGACGCACAAGCTGCAGAAGCAGCAAATGCGGCACAGGATCCCGCTGCCCAAGATCCCGCTGCTCAAGATCCTGCCGCCCAAGATCCCGCTACCCAAGACCCAGCTGCCGTCAATGGTGAGCAAGGCGCTGCCGCCGGCCAGGGAGCGAAAGGCAAGGGCAAAGGCAATGAAGGAGCCGCCAACGCTGGCCAAGGTGCCAATGTCGACCAGGGCGCTGCAGCAGGAAACGCAACTGGCGTCGACCAGGGTGCAAAGGGCAAAGGAAAAGATAAGGGCAAGGGTAAAGACAAGAAGGGCAAGAAGAATAATGGCGACGCTGCACTTGTCGGAGAAGCTGCTGCAGGATTAAATGGCACTGCCAACGCAAATAATGGCACTGCTAACGCTGGTAACGGTAAAGGAAACGGCAAGGGAAACGGCAAGGGACATCATAAAGGCAAGGGTAAAGGCAAAGGCAAAGGCAATGCAGATCTGGGTGCGGCATTGAACGGCACCGCCAATGCAAACAACGGCACCGCAAACGCTGGTAATGGTAAAGGCAATGGAAAGGGCAATGGAAAAGATAATGGAAAGGGCAAGAATAACCAGAATGCCGACCAGGCCCTCCTCGATGCTCTTCTATCCCTCACCCAAGGCGGTGGTGCCGGTGCCGGTGCCGGTGCTGGTGCCGGTGCTGGTGCTGGTGCTGGGGGTGCCCAAAGCATTGTCGACACTCTTAACAGCATCCTCGGAGGACTTGGAGGCAACGCTCAGCAAGGCGGT
>Ga0247757_10001826_pt1 | contig 12639 bp, 14 predicted proteins | sample UWRJL126311R4_FD_180929 | JGI IMG/M metagenome (GOLD analysis project Ga0247757, IMG submission 180929) | Plant litter microbial communities from Arlington Agricultural Research Station in Wisconsin, United States - UWRJ-L126-311R-4 | ecosystem: Environmental > Terrestrial > Plant litter >...
GGCCCAGCGGGCCCGGGAGCTGGAGGCCCGGATCGACATGGCCCGCGACATCCACGACGGCGCGATCCAGCGGCTGTTCGGCGTGTCGCTGGCGCTGTCGGGCGACGGGCCGCTGGACGCGGAGTCGCGCGCCCGCTGCGCCGAGGAGCTGCAGCAGGCGATGCAGGACCTGCGCAACGCGCTGCAGCGCCCGCTCGGCCGCACGTCGCGCCCCACCAACACGACGCTCGGCGAGGAGCTCACGCGGCTGGCCGCCGAGCACGCCGAGTCGGGCATCGTGCTGGAGCGCGGCGACCCCGCGGCCGTGCCGCCCGACCTCGAGCCGCTCGTGCAGTCCGTGCTGGTCGAGGCGGTGCGCAACGCCCACCGGCACGCCACGCCCACCGCCGTGCGGGTGTCGGTCACCGACGCCGCGGACGCGTTCGTCCTGGAGATCCGCAACGACGGCGTGACGCACAACCCCGGGCCCTCCGGCGTCGGGCTGCGGCTCGCCGCCGTCGAGGCGCTGCAGCTCGGCGGCCTGCTGGAGTTCGGGCAGCCCTCCCCCAACGAATGGCAGGTCCGCCTCGTGGTTCCCCATCATGGATGACGGCCCGGGGCGTCAGCGCCCCCTGCGCATCCTCGTCGTCGACGACCACGACGTGGTCCACTGGGGCTTCCGGCTCATGCTGTCCCAGCAGCCGTGGGTCGAGCGCACGCTGAGCGCGCGCACCGGCGCGGAGGCCCTGGCGCTGGCCGTGCGCTACGACGTGCACGTCGCGCTCGTGGACCTGTTCATCGGGCAGGAGTCGGGCGCCGAGGTGACCGAGCGCCTGCGCGCGCTGGACGTGCCGCCCAAGGTCCTGCTCATCTCCGGCGCCGGGCGGATCGCGCCGAGCGCCGCGCGGGCGGCCGGCGCCTCCGGGTTCGTCCTCAAGGACTGGCCGGCCGCGGACGTCGCCAACGCCGTGCGCATGGTCGGCATGGGGATGACCGTCTTCCCGCCCGCCGAGGCCCCGTCGGGCCCGGCGCTGACCGAGCGCGAGCGGGAGGTGCTGGAGCTGATCGCCACCGGGGCCACCAACCGGGAGATCGGCGCGGCGCTGCACCTCTCCCCCCACACCGTGAAGGAGCACAGCAGCGTGCTCTACCGCAAGCTCGACGTGCGCAACCGCGCCGAGGCCGTGCAGCGCGCCCAGCGCCTCGGCCTGCTCACCTGACGCCCCGGCTCCGAACCGAGGCCTCTGGCCGAGCGTTCGTCGGTAACACGACTCCCCCCGATCGTCGGGAAGGACCCCCCGCCCGGCCGTGCTTGGCGCCCCGGCCCTCGCGCATCGCGTCGGGATGGGCCACGTTGGCCGGGTGAGCGACGATCCCACCACCGCCTACCTGTTCCCCGGCCAGGGCGCGCAGGACGCCGCGTCCCTCGCGGACGTGGAGCGCGACGCGCCCGACCTGCTCGCGCTCTGCGTCGAGCTGCTCGGCGGCGAGGAGCCGTTCACCCGCTGCGACGAGAGCACCCGCTTCGCCCAGCCGGCGATCCTCCTGGCCAGCCTGGCCGCGTGGCGCCGCCTGGCCCCCACCGCGGCCACCGACCGCGTCCACGCCGGCCACTCCCTCGGCGAGCTGACCGCGCTGGCCGCCGCCGGCGCGCTCTCGGAGGAGGACGCGGTGCGCCTGGCCGTGCGCCGCGGCGCCGCGATGGCCGACGCCGCCGAGCGCACCGGCGCCCAGGGCATGGTCGCGGTGCTCAAGGGCACCCCGGAGGCCGCCGCCGCGCTGGCCTCCGAGCACGGCCTGGTGGTGGCCAACGACAACGCCCCCGGCCAGATGGTCCTCTCCGGGGCCCAGGACGGGATCGCTGCCGCCCGCCGGGCCGCCCGCGGCGCGGGGATGCGCGCGATCGAGCTCAACGTCGCCGGCGCGTTCCACTCCCCCGCGATGCGCTCCGCGCGGCCGCCGTTCGCCGCGGCCGTCGACGCCGTCGCCTGGTCGGAGCCCGACGTCCCCGTCTACAGCGGCCTCACCGCCGCCCCCTTCGCCGACCCCGTCCAGCAGCTGATCGACGCGCTCACCGCCCCCGTGCGCTGGCGCGAGGTCATGGACGCCCTGCACGAGCGCGGCGTCACCGCGTTCGTCGACGTCGGTCCCAGCGACGTGCTGGAGCAGCTGGTCGTCCGCAACCCCTCGAGAACGGTCAGCGCCGATGCCTGAGTCCGCCGTCACCCCCGTCGCCGCTCCCCCGGCCGTCGACCGCGCCCTCACCGGCGTCGCGTTCCTGGGGCTGGGCACCGCCCTGCCCCCCGCGGTCGTGGAGAACGCCGACGTGGCCGCGGTCGCGGGCGTGGGCGAGGACTGGATCGTCAAGCGCACCGGCATCCACCGCCGCCGCTGGGCCACCCCCGGGGACCGGCTGCACGAGCTGGCCGCCGTCGCCGCGACCGCCGCGCTGGCCGACGCGAACGTGCGCGCCGACGAGCTCGACCTCGTCCTCTTCGCCACCTGCACGGCCGACGAGATCATCCCGCACGCCTCCACGCTGCTCGCCGACGCGCTGGGCGCGGCGAACGCCGGCGCGCTGGATGTCGGCGCCGCGTGCACCGGCTTCCTCACCGCCCTGTCGCTCGGCAGCTCGATGATCGAGGCGGGCCGGGCCCGGCGCGTGCTCGTCGTCGGCGCGGAGATCCTCTCCCGCCACCTCGACGTCGCCGACCGTCGCACCGCCGCGCTGTTCGGCGACGGCGCGGGCGCCGTGGTCATCGGCGCCGCCGGCACCTCGGCCGTCGGCCCGATCATCCTGCGCTGCGACGGCGCCCACGGCCCGTCGCTGCACGCCGAGCGCTCCGACGGCTTCATCCAGATGGACGGCCCCGAGGTGTTCAAGCACGCGGTGGCGCGGATGGGCGAGGCCACGCTCGACGTGTGCGCCCAGACCGGCGTGGAGCTCACGGACGTCGACCTGTTCGTCTACCACCAGGCCAACGCCCGCATCCTCACCGCGCTGATCGAGCGCCACGACCTGCCCGCCGAGCGCGTGGTGTCGGCCATCGGGGAGGTCGGCAACACCTCCGCCGCCTCGATCCCCCTCGCCCTCGGGGTCGCCCGCGAGCGGGGGCTCCTGCGGCCCGGCCAGCGAGTGCTGCTCGCCGCGTTCGGCGCCGGCTTCACGTGGGGCGCCACGATCGTCGATTGGAACCCGCCCGCCCGAGACGCCGCCCATGCCGCCTGAGGCCGCGATCGCCCTCGTCACCGGCGGGTCCCGCGGGATCGGCGCCGCGACCGCCCGTGCCCTGGCCGCGGGCGGCTGGCCCGTGGCGCTCACCTACCGCTCGGGGGAGGACGCGGCCCGCGCCGTCGTCGCCGAGATCGAGGGCGCCGGGGGCCGTGCCGCCGCGCTGGACCTCGACGTCACCGACGTGGCCGCCACCGAGGCGATCCTCGACCGCGCGACCGCGGCGCTCGGCGGCCCCGTCCTGTGCCTGGTCAACAACGCCGGCGTGCGCGCGGACGATCTCGCCCTGTCGATCACCGACGAGGCGTGGGACACCGTCCTCGACACCAACCTGTCATCGGTCTTCCGCCTCACCCGCGGCGCGCTGCGCCCGATGATCCGCGCCCGTCACGGCCGGATCGTCAACCTCGCCTCGGTCGTCGGCCCCCGGGCCAACGCCGGTCAGGCCAACTACGCCGCCGCCAAGGCAGGCCTGATCGGGCTGACCAAGACGGTGGCGGTCGAGGTCGCCCGGCGCGGCGTCACCGTCAACGCGGTCGCCCCCGGCCTCATCGCCACCGACATGACCGCCGACGTCGACGAGGGCCAGCTGGGCGCCATCCCCGCCCGCCGGCCCGGCCGACCCGAGGAGGTCGCGGCCGCGATCGCCTTCCTGGCCTCCGACGCCGCGTCGTACATCACCGGCAGCACGCTCTTCGTCGACGGCGGCCTGGCCGCCTAGCACCCACCCAGAACCCAAGGAGAACCCATGAGCACCGTCACCACCGAGCAGGTCGAGGCCGTCGTCGTCAAGGCCCTGGAGGAGTTCGGCGCCGACGCCGGCGACATCACCCGCGACGCGACGTTCGAGACCCTCGACATCGACTCCCTCGACCTCGCCGAGCTGGCGCAGATCGTCGAGGAGGAGTTCGGCGTCGAGCTGAAGAGCGACGACATCAAGAGCATCAAGACGGTCGGCTCCGCCATCGACCTCGTCGCGGCGCGCGCCTAGCCATGCCCGCCTCCCCGATGCCCGACGTGGTCATCACCGGCGTCGGCGCGGTCACGCCCCTCGGCGTCGGCGCGCGCACGCTGCACACCCGCTGGACGGCCGGCAGCAGCGGCATCGCCGGCGGCGAGGCCCCGTGCGCCGACTTCGACCCGCTGTCGGTGCTGTCCCGCAAGGAGGCGCGCCGCGCGGACCGCTTCACCCAGCTCGCCATCGCGGCGAGCGAGGAGGCGCTGGCCGACGCCGGCTGGGTCGACGGCATCCCCTACGACGCCCACCGGGTGGCCTGCGTCCTGGGCACCGGCATCGGCGGCCTGAGCACGCTGGAGGCCGGCCAGACCGACCTGCTCCAGAAGGGCGCCGCGGGCGTCTCCCCCCTCTCCGTCCCGCTGATGATGGGCAACGCGGGCGCGGCGAGCCTGGCCATGCGCCACGGCCTGCAGGGGCCGTGCTTCGGCGTCGTGTCGGCCTGCGCGGCGGGCGCCAACGCGATCGGCGACGCGATGCGGATGATCATGGTCGGCGACGCCGACGCCGTGGTCACCGGCGGGGCCGAGGCCACGCTGACCCCGCTGTCCCGGGCGTGCTTCGCCTCCCTCGGCGCCCTCTCGCCCTCCGGCGAGTCGCGCCCGTTCGACGCGCGCCGCGACGGGTTCGTGATGGGCGAGGGCGCCGGCGTGATCGTGCTCGAGAACGGCGATCTGGCCCGCGCCCGCGGCGCCCGGATCATCGGCGTCGTGCGCGGCTACGGCGCCTCGTGCGACGCGTTCCACCTCACCGCGCCCCAGGCCGACGGCGTCGGCGCGGCCCGGGCCATCTCCTCCGCGCTGCGCGACGCGGGCATCGCCCCCGCGGACCTGGACTACGTCAACGCCCACGGCACCTCCACCCCGCTCAACGACCGGGCCGAGACGATGGCGCTGAAGCTGGCCCTCGGCGCCCACGCCACCGCGGTCCCGACCTCGTCGACGAAGTCGGCGATCGGCCATCTCCTCGGCGCGGCCGGCGCGGTGGAGGCCATCGCCACCGTGCTCGCCCTGCGCGACCGCGTCGCCCCGCCGACGCTGGGCTACGAGGAGGCCGACGAGGGGCTGGACCTCGACTACGTCCCGCTGCGCGCCCGCCCCCTGGCCGCCACCGGCGACGGCCCCGTGCTCGCCCTGTCCAACTCGTTCGGGTTCGGCGGCCACAACGCCGCGCTCGTCCTGGAAGCCGCGTGACCGGGTGACGCGCCACCTCGCCCTCGCACCCCGGCCACACGAGCGCCTCACGCCGCTGGAGCGGCTGGAGGTCCTGTGCGATCCCGGCTCCGTCCGCCTCACCCGCACCGGCGTGCGCTCGCACCGCATGGGCGAGAAGGCCCGGGCCGGCGACGGCGTGCTCGGGGCGACCGGCATGGTCGACGGCCGCGCGGTGGCCTGCTTCGCCCAGGACGCCTCGTACGCGGGCGGCTCGCTCGGCGAGGCCCACGCCGACACCATCGTCTCGGTGCTGGAGCTGGCGGGCCGGGCCCGCATGCCCGTCGTCGGCTTCGTCGAGTCGGCCGGCGCCCGGATGCAGGAGGGCGTCGCCGCCCTGTCCGGCTACGGGCGGATCTTCCGCGCCCACACCGCGCTCTCCGGCCAGGTGCCGCAGATCTCGGTGGTGTGCGGGGCCAGCGCCGGCGGCGGCAGCTACGCGCCCGCGCTCACCGACGTCGTGATCATGACCCGGCAGGCGAGCATGTTCCTCACCGGCCCCGGCGTCGTCCAGGAGGTCACGGGCGAGGACGTCACCGCCGACGAGCTCGGCGGGCCGCGTGTGCACCAGGCCAACGGGGTCTGCCACGCCGTCGCCGAGACCGAGGTCGATGCCGCCCTGCTGGCCCGCGACCTGCTCGACCACCTGCCCCAGCACACCGGCACCGAGCCGCAGCGCTGGCCCACCGTCCCGCCGCCCGAGGGCCGCCTGGACGCCGTCGTGCCCAGCGAGCCGCGCAAGGTCTACGACGTGCGCCACGCGATCCGCCTGATCGTGGACGGCGGCCGCTGGGTGGAGGTCGGCGAGCGGTGGGCGCGCAACGTCGTCACCGCCTTCGCCCGCCTGGACGGCCGCGCGATCGGCGTGGTGGCCAACCAGCCCCGCTACATCGGCGGCGTGCTCGACGCCGAGTCGGCGGCCAAGGCGGCCCGCTTCGTGCGCACCTGCGACGCGTTCGGGCTGCCGCTGCTCGTGCTCGTCGACACCCCCGGCTTCCTCCCCGGCACCGGGCAGGAGAAGGCCGGCGTCATCCGGCACGGCGCCAAGCTCGTCCACGCCTTCGCGGCCGCCACCGTCCCCACCGTCACCGTCGTGACCCGCAAGGCGTTCGGCGGCGCGTTCATCGCGATGAACAGCAAGGAGCTGGGTGCGGACTTCGTGTTCGCCTGGCCGGCCGCGCAACTCGGGGTGATGGGCGCCCAGCAGGCCGTGGGCATCATCAACCGCCGCGAGATCGCCGCCGACCCCCAGCCCGTCCGGGCCCGCGACCGCCTCGCGGCCCGCTACGCCACCGACAACCTGGCGGTCGGCGCCGCCGCCGAGCAGGGCTTCGTCGACGAGATCGTCCCGCCCGGCCACACCCGCGAGCGCGTCGCCGCCGCCCTCGACACGCTCGCCACCGCCCACCGACCCCCGCGACCGACGAGGAACATCCCCCTGTGAACTGGTCAGCCCCCGCAGTGGAACTCGATCCCGGCACCCGCTTCACCACGCGGGGCCGCACGATCACCGAGGCCGACGTCGTCGGCTTCGCCGCCCTCACCGGAGACTGGCATCCGCAGCACGCCGACGCCGTGTGGGCGGCCGGCAGCCCGTTCGGCGAGCGCATCGCCCACGGCATGCTCGTGGTCTCGTTCGCCGTCGGGCTGGTGCCCTTCGATCCCGCCCGGGTGATAGCCCTGCGGCGCGTGAAGGACGCGGTGTTCCGCCGGCCGGTGCGCCTGGGCGACACGATCCACGTGGAGGGGAAGGTGCGCGAGCGCAAGGCCGTCGGCGACGAGGCCAGCCTGGTCACGCTGGGCATCGACGTGGTCAACCAGGACGGCCGGAAGGCCTGCGGCGCGCAGGTCGAGGTGCTGTGGCGCGAGGACGTGGAGGCCGAGGTGGCGCTCGTCGCGGCGGCGGTCACCAACGGCGCGGCCGCCGCGGCGTGCGGCGAAGACGTCTGGGGCCTCGGCTAGATGGCGGCGCTGTCAGGCCGCCGCCTGCTCGTCACCGGCGTGGTCACCAAGGACTCCATCGCCTACGCCGTCGCGCGGCGGGCGCAGGAGGAGGGGGCCGACGTCGTGCTGACCGGCTTCGGCCGGGCCCGCCGCCTCACCGAGCGGGCGGCCCGGACGCTCGCCACCCCCTGCGACGTGCTCGAGCTGGACGTCAACGTGCCCGCCGACCTCGACGCGCTCGCCGCCGACCTGCGGGCCCGCTGGGGCGCCGTGGACGGCGTGCTGCACGCCATCGCCTTCGCGCCGCCGGACGCGCTCGGGGGCGCCTTCCTCGACACGCCGGTCGAGAGCGCCCAGCAGGCGTTCGCCACCAGCGCGTTCAGCCTGAAGTCGCTGGCCGTCGCCCTGCGGCCCCTGCTGGCGGCGGGCGACGCGCCGAGCGTCGTCGGCCTCGACTTCGACGCGCGCGTGGCCTGGCCGGTCTACGACTGGATGGGCGTGGCCAAGGCGGCGCTGGAGTCGGTCTCGCGCTACCTGGCCCGCGACCTGGGACCCGACGGCATCCGCGTCAACCTCGTCAGCGCCGGCCCGCTGGCCACCATCGCCGCCGGCGGCATCCCCGGCTTCGACCGGCTCGCCGACGCGTGGACGGACCGGGCGCCGCTCGGCTGGGACGTCACCGACCCCGGGCCGGTGGCCGCGGCCGTCAACTTCCTGCTCTCGGCCGGAGCCCAGGGCATCACCGGCGAGCTGCTGCACGTGGACGGCGGGTACCACGCCATGGGCGCCCCGCTCGCATGATCCTCCTGACCGGTGCGACCGGCTACCTGGGCACGCTCGTCCTCGCCCGGCTGCTCGACGATCCCGACGGACCGGAGATCCTGTGCCCCGTCCGGGCCCGGGACGACCGCGAGGCGGCCGCCCGCGTCGACGCGACCCTGGCGCGGCTGTGGCACGAGCCCGGCGCGGTCCGGCGCGCCCGCGTGCGCGCCGTGGCCGCCGACCTCCTGCATCCCCTCGACGTGCCCCGCGTCGCGGACATCACCGCGGTCCTGCACTGCGCCGCCGCCGTCTCCTTCGACCTGCCGCTGGCCCAGGCGCGGGCGATCAACGTCGGCGGGACCCGGCAGGTGCTCGACCTGGCCCGGCGCGCCCCGCGCCTGGAGCGCGTGGTGCACGTGTCCACCGCGTACGTCGGCGGCCGCCACGCCGGCCCGTTCGGCGAGGACGACCTGGACGTCGGCCAGACGTTCCGCAACACCTACGAGCAGACCAAGCACGAGGCCGAGCGGATGCTCGCCGCCGAGGCGACGGACCTGCCGGTGGTCGTCGCCCGGCCGAGCATCGTCGTCGGCGAGGCGGGCACGGGCTGGACCACGAGCTTCAACGTGCTCTACCCGCCGCTGCGGGCCTACCGCCGGGGGATGATCTCCCGGGCGCCCGCCGATCCCGACGGACTGCTCGACGTGGTCACCGGCGACTACGTGGCCGACGCGCTGGTCCACCTGCTGGGCCACGGCGAGCCCGGCCGCCGCTACCACCTGGTCTCCGGGGACGACGCCCCCACCTCGCGCCGCGTCGCGGAGCTGGCCGCGGAGGCGTTCGGGCTGCCGCCGCTGGTCATGGACGCGGGCTCCAGCGCCCTGGACCAGGTCTACGTCCCCTACTTCGACGTGCGCCTGCGCTTCGACGACGCCCGCTCCCGCGCGCTGCTGGGGCCGCACGGCATCGCGCCGGCCGACCTGGCGGAGTGCTTCGGCCGCCTCATGCGCTTCGCGGAGGAGACGCGGTGGGGCAAGCGGACCGCGGTGCGCGAGGACGGCCTGGCCGTCGCGACGAGCGGCTAGCGGCGGAACTCCTTCAGCCGGTTGTGGTCCTGGTCGGCCACGTACACCGCGTTGTCACGCTGGGACGCCGCGATCCCCCACGGGTGGTTCAGGCCCCCGCCCGTGGTGTCGCGGTAGTCGTAGTGGCCGAAGGATCCGAGGAAGGTGCTGTCCCCGATGAACGTGTTGATCCGGTGGCCGTCCGTGTCGGCGACGTAGACGATCCCCTGGGCGTCGGTGGTGACGCCGCCCGCGAAGGCGGTGAACTGGCCGGCACCCTTGCCCCGGTCACCCCAATCGTTGATGTGCCTGCCGTTGGCGTAGAACTGGACGACGTACCCAGACGAGCCGGTGGTGACGTAGACGGTGTCCGACGCGGGCGCGTAGGTCAGGCCGAACGGCGAGCCGACGTGGGCGAAGGTGCCGACGAGCGACCCGGTGCTCGTGAACCGCTGGATGCGGTTGGCCTTCCAGTCGGTGACGAGCACGTCCCCGCCGGGCAGGACGGCGACGCCGTAGGGATGCTGCATCCCGTGGCTGAACGCCCGGATGAACACGCCCTTGCGCGTGAACTCCTGGACGCGGTGGTTGAGCTCGTCGGCGACGTACAGGTTGCCGTTCTCCGCGACCGCGATGCCCGCCGGCTGGTTGAACTGCCCGTGGTGGGAGCCGTGGCCACCCCACGAGCGGACGTGGTGGCCGTTGTACCAGTACTCGTTGATGCGGTGGCCGTGGCGCTCGCTGACGTAGACGTCGTTGAGGTCCGGGTTGACCGCCACGCCGAAGGCGCTGTTGACGTGCCAGGTGCGGATGAGCTGGGCGGCGTCGGCGGACGCGGCCCAGAGGAGGAGGGCGGCGGTGGCGGCGAGCGCGACGGCGAGGGACCGGGTGGGCATCCGGGCAACAGTAGCCCCGCAGGCTCCGTTTCTCCTGGGAGTCTGCTGAGAGGTTGGGAACGAACCCGGGGGCTCAGCCGCGGGCGCGGGCGGCGGCGAGCGCCTTGGCCGTGACGTCGATCATCACGTAGCGCCCCTGCCCCACGCGCTTGGCGTGGCCGGCCTTCTCCAGCTTCTTCAGGACGACCGGGCAGCGCTTGCAGCGCGGCTTGTCCTTGCAGCACTTGGTCTTGGCCTTGACGACCTTGGGCGCCTTCGTCTTGGCGGCCATGGTCAGGAGCCGGTCGGCATCGGTCGCACGGCGATGGTCATCCGCACCAGGGCGCACAGGCGGTCCTGGTCGTCGGTGATCTCGACCTCCCACACCCACGTGGTCCGCCCCTTGTGGCGGCGGTGGGCGACGGCGTGGACGGTGCCGTCGAGGATCGGCCGCAGGAAGCTCGTCTGGTTGGAGAGGCCCTGGGCCATCATCCCGTCCTGCGCGACGACCACGGCGGTGCCCATCGAGGTGATGGACTCGGCGATCGAGGCGAAGACGCCCCCGTGCACGAGGCCCATCGGCTGCTTGATCCCGTCGTGGACCTTGACCTGCGCGCGGACCGTCTCGGGCGTCGCCTCGAGGAGCTCCAGCCCGTAGAGGGCGTCGAACGTGCGGTCCAGCGGGATGACGGGCTCGAACTCCATGGGCGGCGGACAATACCGACCTGGGCGATCGGGGTTAGGTGTCCCTACCTCCGATCCGCTCCCGACCCGGCGCAGGCTTCACCGAAAGTCCACACGGCGTGTACTAGCCTCCCCGGCCATGTCCCGCCTCGACGCCCTTCCCGCCGACCAGCGCGCGGTCCTGCAGCTCCTGCTCAAGCAGGGCAAGTCCTACGGCGATCTCGCCGGGCTGCTGCGCATCTCCGACGACACGGTCCGGGCCCGCGCCCACACGGCGCTGGACGCGCTGGCGCCCGCCGGCACGTCGGGCCTGCCGGACCACCGGCGCGAGGAGCTGGGCGACTACCTGCTCGGCCAGCAGACCGCCTCGCAGCGCGCGGGCAGCCGCGTGTACCTGGACGACTCGCCCGAGGCGCGAGCCTGGGCGCGCGGCGTGGCCGCCGAGCTGCGGCCCCTCGGCGGCGACGGCCTCCCCGAGATCCAGGCCGACCCCGCCGAGGTCGACGAGGCGTTCGACGCGCTCGACGCCCGGCGCGAGGCGCGGGCCTCGCAGCAGCGCAGCTCCAAGCTCGGCGGCGTCATCCTGCTCGTCGGGGTGGGCATCGCGATCGCGGTCGTGGTCGTCCTCATCCTCTCGGGCGGCAGCGACGACAAGGACTCCCCGTCGGTCGCGGCCAAGACCACGACGACGGCCGACGCCACGTCGACCACGGCCACCACGCCGCAGGTCGTCGCGCAGATCAACCTCGTGCCGCCCGGCGGCGGCCGCAAGCCGCTCGGCGTGGCCAACGTGGTCACGCAGGGCGGCAAGGTCGCGCTGGCCATCGCCGCGCAGGACATGCCGCCCAGCACCACCAGCTCGTTCTACGCGGTCTGGCTCTACACCAGCCCGTCCAAGGCCAAGCGCCTGGGCTTCGCGCCCGCCGTGAAGAAGGACGGCGTCCTGCAGGCCGTGGCCCAGGTCCCCGCCGACTTCACCGACTACGCGCAGCTCGTGATCACCAAGGAGACCGCGAAGGCGCCGAAGCAGCCCGGGACGATCGTCCTCGGCGGCAAGCTGCCCAAGGCCTAGGCCCCGGGCAGCAGCTTCCCGGGGTTCATGATCCCGGCGGGGTCCAGCTCGGCCTTCACCGCGCGCAGCACGCGGCCGCCGCCGTCGCCGATCTCCGCGTCCATCCAGGGCGCGTGGTCGACGCCGACCCCGTGGTGGTGGGTGATCGTGCCGCCGCGGGCGACGATCGCCTCGCCCGCCGCGACCTTCGTGCGGTGCCACTGGCCGATCGGGTCCTCGGCGTCCTGCCGGGCGAACAGCGTGAAGTACAGCGACGCACCGCCCGGGTAGATGTGCGAGACGTGGCACATCACGACCGCCGCCCGCTCGCGCAGCGCGGCGTCGACCGCCCGGTAGAGCGTGAACAGGTTGCTCCAGGTCGTGGCCGTCTCCAGGGTGTCGACCATCACGCCGCGGTCGAGCAGGTCGTCGCGCAGGTACGGCCCGTGGAAGCGGCCCTGCTCCCACGCGTTGCCCGCCGTACGGCCCAGTCCGATCGCGCCGTAGCGCTTGAGCACGTCGACGGTCGCGTCGCGGCGGCGCCCGACGCGCTCGACGGTGTCCTCCCACCCGACGATGGCCAGCGCCCCGCCGGAGACGTTGCGCAGGTCCAGGTAGCGCCGACCGAGCTGGCTCTTGAGCCCGCCGTCGTCGGCGATGGTCAGCGACACCCGGGTCTCCTCCTCGTCCGACAGGCGGGCGACGTCCGGCGTCACGCCCTCCTGGGCGAGCACGCGCAGCGCCTCGGACCCGGCGGCGAACGACGGGAACATGAAGCCCTCGTAGCGCTTCTCGTCCGGGGCGCGCCGCACCCGCAGCGTC
>Ga0247757_10001827_pt1 | contig 12637 bp, 12 predicted proteins | sample UWRJL126311R4_FD_180929 | JGI IMG/M metagenome (GOLD analysis project Ga0247757, IMG submission 180929) | Plant litter microbial communities from Arlington Agricultural Research Station in Wisconsin, United States - UWRJ-L126-311R-4 | ecosystem: Environmental > Terrestrial > Plant litter >...
CGTATCTGACATCCGAGCGGCCTAAGAAGAGGAATGGTCGATGTAAAACAAGCAGAGCTTTGAGAAAGCTCAAACTTAAAATCAATATCCGCATTGAAATGTCCGAACTAAGATTGAACTCCTTAGCGTTTACGCCTTTGTGCGAGTCAGGTATGCCCTCGTATGTGTTTCGCAGTTCTGTATCTAGTTCCAAAACTTCACGGTATGTTGGCTGATCACTGGCACTGCACAGATCCACAATCCGCGCAAATACGATCAACACTCGATTGCGAACAATAGTATACAACATCGGTGTTGATTCTTTAAAAGGCCTCGAGGGTGGAAGTTCAGTCATGTCTTCGTACAAGTCTTCATCAATGAGATTTCTCGGTTCCAGGGTGTCAGACATCGATGAGTGAATCAGGCGTGGAAGACCGACCTGTGAGGATGACATAAGATCAAGGCGAATAACCATAGACCAGTTTCTACGTCTCATCTCAGCCTCGAACGGAGTAATATTTCCCAGTTTCGACGGTTCTCTATGCAACCCCATACGAAAGGCCATCCGAACGAGTATGCTGACAAGGAGCCAAATGCCATGCTGAGTATCACGAGAACGAAGATACTCCACAATGAAATATGACATGAAAGTTTCGATGGTGTACGGAGGGCATTTGACATAATTGGCCAATATCAGACATTGCACCAGCTTAGTGCGGTAGAAGTCCGTCCGAGCGACAGAAAATGTTCTTTGTGATGGATCAGAAATACCAGCGTCATATTCTTCCATGAGGGATTGTATGCGCGTAGCAATAGCAAAGATACCGTACAATGAGCCAAGCCACATGACTGGTGCTTCATCGGGATTCTTCCAAAAATCTTCATATTCACGGAGAAACTTTGGCTTATGCATGAGAGCTATCACCAATAAGAAAACTGAAGCGATCATTATTCAGAGACTTACTCGGAGCCATGTCTACGAATTTGTAATATTTGTCAACAAGGATGTCGGCTTCGGCTTTGGAGGGAAGACCTGCTATGATTTCTTGCCGTGTCGCTTGCTTTTGGCCCCCTAAAAGAAGATCTGGTCCCACGGTGGTATCCGCGGGATTGTCTGGCTGTGGCTCTGAAGGAATCTTCTCAAGCTCATCTTTCAGCTCTGCGATCTAAATAGCATTAGGACATGTTTCCACCATCAAATAGAGAAACTCGAATACTGTTGTTTCAAGGTAGGCAGGGTACTCAATGCATTTTTTGAGTCAAGCGCATCAAGGTTCTGGGAGAGGAATGAATATGTACGGAAAAGATAGACGTACACTATCAAGGATACTCAACCAGTGACCGCTATCGGTATACGTCGTTTCTTCACGGTCCAGCTTCATGTGGGCAGGGGTACCAGGGGCTTCTGCATCACCCCGTAGTTCACCAGGGTCCGGGCGGATGTGACCAGGAGGGCTTAAGGACGACAATGCAGTTGGAATATCATTCTTATCGTAACCCTTTGTTTCCATCAAAGTGGTTACCAGTTTTTCGAGCTGATCGATGCGATCATGGACATTGTTAGATGCTTTAGGAGCGCTCGGCCCGGTAGGTGTAGGATGGGTTCGTGTATAAGTACATGATAACGATAGACCGCGATCCACACACGTTTTACAAGGTTGCTGCCGGTCACATTTGAGCCTCGCAGCGAATCAGTACTTGAGTTGGTACAGAGCCAACTGTACAGTTGAACAGATGCATGACTAGTCTTGGACTTACTTTCTACGGCGACAGAGGGTACACGACAGAATCGGTTTATCCCGCCGGCGGCTTGGCGGGATATAGCGGGGCTGGGGTTGAATGTCTGAGTTCATTGGGCCGTTTCCATCAAAGTGCTGGCATGAGACATGAGAAGAAGGAATTTCCGAAGGGCTGCCTGATGATGTGGGAGGAGACGCTGGTAAGCCTCGTACGAGTTGAGCTATATACTACTCTGCATTAAGGATAGTGCGGCAATATCTACGTGCACAGCTGATCCCTGCTTGCCAAACTCGTCCTCATGCTCTCACCCACCTCCCTTCTCTCGCTCATCCACGTTTCCTAGCTTAGATTTATCGTGCATTGCACCACTACTATTGAAAGCCCATGGCGCCAGAGAAATGTTTCGAGTCCTAGTGTGAGACGTGGCGAGAACGATCCCAAGACATATCCAGAGCTGTACCCAGTCGGTGGTGATCGGGGTTCCGGTGCGCCGAGTGGCGCTCGATCTGCCATGAGTTCTATTGTCCGCTTCCATGATCAGATTAACCATGATGGCGCGGCTTCCCAACATGCCGACCTTGTTTGGAGCGTACAGATTCGTCATTTTCCTTTCCTTTTGATTTGGGTGGCCCTAAGAGACATGTCGGCCTCTTCTGCGACACAGCGGATTTCTCCTCGGGCTGAAGAAGCCTGGACGAATGTGAGTTCGACACAATGCCCAATACGCGTGCAGATCATATTCAGTTCTTATACCAACTCGCGCCTCTACCCATTCCAGCGTACCAAACCAACAACCTCACGATGCAACCTGTTGCGCCTCCACCTTTGCGCGAAAAACTTACACATGGCGATCAGAAAAGTAATCTAGAATACGCCTCATTTCACCAGTCCTGTGACGCAATATGGCGGATATTGTAGAGTTGATGTGGGCACGCCTAGAAAATCTAGGCCTTTCTAAAGTCAGGGTCCTGGTGTAGAACGAACACAAGCAAATCCGTAACTATGCCGACGACATTAAGCTGGGCATACGCCAGAATTACAAATTCCACCGAGAAGTACAAATGTAACATGATGTTCGGCACCAAAATGGCGCTGCTGTCCCAGCTGGCTTCCATCACGTGGTATTAGTCATCTTACGGATAGCGGGGGGTTTTATCTTCTCCCACTTCAGACTCAAAGCTTAATTTACTCGGAAAGCTCACGCATCCGAACTATCTCGGGATAATGCAGTCCTCTTCTTCCAAGGAAAGCCGCGCTGCGACTTCGTGCACCGAATGTCAACGTCGGAAACAAAAGGTGCGTCCGAAACTCTTCGGAGTAGGGAAGCCTGTAGGCGGCCACGCTACTCTTGATATAGTTTACATATGCTCCTCGCGACTAATCAGAGCATAGTGTTCGCGCGAGTGGCCTTGTAATCATTGCCAAGCTAGAAAAGTACCTCATCTTTGTCAATTTGGCACCAAAAAGATTCAGCAAACCTCTCCCCCCGGCTCATCTTCTCGGTATGCCGGTCCTTCAAAAAAACCATTTGTTGTTCGATCTAGTAACATGGGACTGGATTAGTGATAAGAGCAGCGAAATCAGAGGGCAGAAGAGAAGCCTGCCTGAATCGACAGAGGTCTCATCATTTGGTGCAGGTGATGGTTCGGATGAACTGGAAGATGGGTTGAAAGTATGGGGTTACATGCCCGGGCATGTGCACTATAATCTTAATCAAAACGAGGGCGAGGTAAGGAGCTAGATGCAAGCTTGTTTTCTTCGCTAAGAATCTGAGGTGACGCTCAGAAAAGAATCCTCCACCGATTCTGACAAAGCGGATGAGGTTGAGAAAGTACTCTATGCAATTCCTCCTAGGTCTATTACAGGTACGTAAAGCATTATATTCTCTATAATTGTGCCAGCTCTTTCACAAGGGGGTTTGAGCTTTCTCTATAAGAGTAATATTTCAGCGGAAAGCTTCTATTCGAGCGGATTAAGACCAATCCTAAGCCGCCATTATGGTGGTACTAACCCTCTTGATAAGCATCTTAGCTAGGGTCTATTTTTAACCATATTCTTTACTTGTACTATACTAAAACGAACAGATGCTTTTATCAACCACTTTCTCAGCGTGGTAAATTATCGATATAGCGCTATCTACGCCCCGACCTTTACGGAGAATTATGTACAATGGTGGTCTGACCGTGCCAATAATCGAAGGCTATCACCCGAGTTTACTTGCTTGTTGCTTAGAGTACTCTCCTACTCTGTTCAGTACCTCACCCCGGAACTACGGAAAATGATCGAGTTTGAATTAGCCTGTAGCTCACAGACTTTGACTGACCGCTTCGCCTCCGCAGCTGAGCGACTGAGTAAGACATTTTCGGCCTCCAGTACTTGTATCGAGAGAGTGCAAGAGCAGTTCCTTAAGGGGGCATGGCTAAAGTCGGAGTCCAAAATCGTAGAATCATGGCATGCGCTTGGCTGCACGATACGTGAAGCCCAAGAACTGGGAATCGATAAAGAGACTGGGAACGAAGGCCTTCCTGAGTTTGATCTTGAAATCCGAAGAAGAATATGGACTTTACTGTACATTTGGGACTGGTATGTTTCCATCATCCTTTCAGAAGAATGAACGCTGACTTTATGAAGGCAGATGTCGGCTTGGCTAGGTCGACCGCATCTTATTGACCAAAAGGATCTATCTTTCGTCTTTCCTAATCTTCGGCTTGATCAGTCTGCGTCCGAGCAAAACCTTCTGTCACCATTCGCCCATATGGCTCTCCAAGCCCAACTAGCGCGCCGTATAGCACCACTCATGGGAGACGTTCAAGTTGTTAACGATCTCTCTCCCGAGCAAATATTTTCCGTGCTTGCTGAGATGTACAAATTTATTGATGAACTTCCCCCAGTCTTCAAGGTTGACGGCACAGACTTTTCGTTGGACGAACAGCATCCGTACTATGTATTTCAGCGACACCAGCTACATGTCGTCATTTACATGACCATGCTTGACTTTCTTAAACCATATCTAGCCCGTGATCCCCGGTATCCAAAAACGCCTCGCGACGCTGAACTCCGGAAACTTGGGGTAGAATTAGCACTGAAACTACTCGATGTTGCACGATTACTTTTCGACCACGAATTTCCTATCAATGCCAAGTTCCACATGGTAGTCTTCTGTATATTCGACACATCGACCATCCTCTGCTCAGCTGTCATACACGACGTCCATAGTGTCCTTCCTTACCGGCAGAAGGTCATGGATGCTATCGAAAGCTCCCTCGATATGCTGCATCAACTCAGCCTCACTACCAAACTTGGCGCATCCTCGTATATGTTTCTTTACAAGCTTGTACATGCCGCACCTGTGTTATCCCAATATGCCCCTAACACCAAGAGACAGAGGGTGCCAAGAGAAGAGAAAAGCCCTTCTGGGTCCAAGGCGCCGTTACTACCTGCATCCGATTCTACAGTTTCTGAGTCACTGCCTGTATCTTCAAGCTTACAACCAACGGATGATGTATCATTTGATCTAGACCAATTCCTAGCCCAGGATCCCTGGGGCGGCTCAGAAAATACGGGGTTAGGTGGCATGGAGGCCATTTGGGACTGGGACAATCTGAATTTGGACTTTTCCCTCCCAAACAACGACCAAAACCCTCTTTGAGGGCCGTTGTAGCCTTCCAGCTTGGCTTTTTGTTATATTCAATATCCCCTACCAAGGCCTTGTGGCTTCCTTGTGAGGACACAATAACATTTTGGGCTCCATTCTTTTTTTGCTATTCCCAAACACGTCTTCAAGCTGCTTAGCATATTCCCACCCTTGCTTCCACGAGGTTCTTGTATGTCGGCCGTGATCGCCTTCAGGGGTAAATATGGGTTCAGCGATCGAATAATGCGGAAAGCTTATCTCGGCTACTGGGAGACTGGATGAAAGAACAGAATGATGTGCATATGGATGAGTGGAGCCGACGGCTAGGGTGTGGTTCATGTATCCAACCAAGACCGCATGTAGCTAGTGCGGGTGGTCAATGTCTAGGCTGCTCCAACGCGCAACACGTAGTTCATCATCACACGTAATCCATTTCACTCAACCTTCTAAGCTGCGTCCGGCCCTTGTTCTTGTCGACCGCTTGGACTCGATGCCCCCTTCTCACACACTACCATGTTCAACTGGCAGAATATCGTTCTGGTCGTAATATCGTACGGCGTCATTCCGCGGTTGACCTTCTTACCAAAGAACGTCCACACACTGCTTATTGTCTTCGGCCCGTTCCTATTCCCACGCCTGATCAATCTGTTCAATACAAGCCGCGCAGCAGGAAGGAGTGTACCAGTACGGCCCGCGCCGAAGAAGGTGCAGCGGGCGCTCAACCTGTTGTTCCTAAGCACTGTCGTATGTCTTGTTCTTTCGCTGCCACAGTTCGCGCCCGAGAACATCTTTCTCAAGACGCAAAGTCGCCTGCAAATTGAGAGCAATGTTCTTTTTACACGGCTGCGCCTTCTGCGCCCACTCACAGACGATGATGAGCGCCTTGGCGAGAAGTTCGCTGCGAGCGGCACGAACAAGCTTTTGTACCTCGCCTTTGGGCCTGACAGCGTGCTGAACTGCAGCTGGTGCACAACGCCCAACGGCGCCAGCGACACGAAGAACTACCTCCTCTACAGTCTACCCAAGATGCTCAATCCGCACACTGCTCATCTTGCCGTCCTCGGTCTCACTACGTCCTCGCTCGTCGGCCCCGAAGGCTCCCGATTCCGTATACACGCGACGATAGCAGGTCTCGCGCTCCTAATTACAGAGACGTGGTATCTGGCCACATACGATATCACGCAAAACAAGCGCGCAAAGGTACTGGGCGAGCTGGACTTTGTACACTGGCGAATGCGCGTCCTGCGCTATGTCTCGTTTGCTTTAGTAGATGCGGCGTTGGGTGTAGTGCTATGGCTCACGAGCACGAACCGCTGGCTCGCAAAGCCCGAGTCAATCGCACAACGCCTGGAGAGCACCACGAGGACGGCCGAGGAGACGCTGCACAAATTGCGCGCGCTGGGCCTATTAAATAATGCTGTTTATCGGGACCCTGGGTTGCGGGGTGTCAAAGACGAGTACTGGAAGACAGAGGGACAGGTTATGGCGGAGACAGTACAGGAGGAGGAAGTAATGCAGCAAATCAACAAAACTATCAGCAGCATGGATCTAGGGACACTAGAGGGACGTGTAGGAGAAGTTGCCGATGGGATATTGTCTGCTATTGATGGCTTGGGGCCATCACAGGGCCTCTCGGCAAGCGGGATGGGCGAGGTTTCGTCTACCCCTTCATAGTATCCTGATATAGTGTGGGGTATTTGGTCCCTGGTCCAACCTACATTGGCTCGCAATCTAACCAGTTGAGCGGATGCTGGGGGTGCGGAGTTCGGTATGTTGGCGGTCACTATCCGCCCCATTCATCATCGTGGCACGTCGGCTTTCGTTAAGTCTTCATCGGCTCCGGTTTGCTGTTTTTGAGTCTCCTATAGAGTATTATACCCTCAACGATAAAATAGACTTGTAACCAAGAGCACGGATGGCATTGCTACTGAGCTGTTCTGTCCCACGCCCTTCTCGGCCTGATATCGGAGCCTTGGGTGGTGGGTTTCCCGGGTCTAATGTTTCCCGTCGCAATCCTACAAAGTGCAGCCGCCTATATCCGCGCCGATCTATGTACTCCAGCGTATCCCCCACAGCCAGTTCAAAGACGTGTTGCCTGAAGTTCACAGTTTCCAATGCTTGTGGATCGATGATCTATCCAAAATCTTGTCATTTTAGTCACACCGACAATCAACACGAGAAAGTCATTGAAGACGACCGGACTCCGTAGACGAGAGCTGGGGGAAGCTTGACTCTTAGACGTATGTAGTGTAGAAGCACACCTGACCACTTGTAACTATTGGGCGCCGACCGTTTTCAATCCCCGGTTAGAAAAGGTGGAATCGGTTAGCACCGACATCGGTAGCATTTGACCAGATATCTTGCCTGCATTCGATGCAATGCATAATCGGGTCCTGGCGGTTACGAATTCACGAATGATTACGTGTTGAGATGAAGATAACAAAGCTTGTCCTCATGGCCTATTCCATCACCGCTTCTCACGACAGGTATGTGCTAAAGGCCTTGGAAGTGAGCACTAGTTGGATATCTTCTGATTGAGTAATTGGAGCCTGCGGACTACTCATGCAAGGAACAATGCCAGTGGGCATGCATACATGAATAGTAGAGTTATATGACTGAGGAGTGCAGATGTCAGAAAACGCGTCAAGACCAGGTAGTGTGGGGAATGCATCCCAATCTGAGTCACGGCGCTCCGTTTAGCTACTTTATTAAACTTACTTCTATGAGTCTTACGTACTCTTGCATATAAGAACACCTCCACGCTAACCATTCCATCGGTCACTCCCCTCACTGTTCCCTTTCCCGTTCATCTTTGCTCCAATTCAACATAGCAACCATGGCTTCAGGTGCTCTCACCCCACCTCAGACCGCATATGACATCCCATCGGATGTTTCTACGAAAGGTATTTCAGAGGCCCTCCAGAAAGCTGCACTCTCCTCCTCAGTTCAACCAGCTCTCGCCGACGTCGGCACAGCCCCTCCTACGCCGCCCTTAAACAGCGGCTGTGACACTCCCATCGCAGAACTTGATGCCAGCCTCCTCCAGTGCACGTACACAACCGCACCCCGTACCGTGCCAGCTAAAGGTTCCCCTGAGCAGGCCAGCCTAAAAGTATGTACCGACCACATGATCCTGGCGACCTGGCGACGGGCGATCGGGTGGTCAGCGCCGTCGCTGCAGCCCTACGGCCCGCTGAACCTCATGCCGACAGCATCATGTCTGCACTACGCTACCGAGTGTTTTGAAGGGATGAAACTATACCGCGGCTTCGACGGCAAGCTGCGTCTCTTCCGCCCGGAACTGAATTGCAACCGCATGCTCATGAGCTCGACACGCATTGCGCTCCCTGGCTTCGACCCTGCTGAGCTCCTCAGGCTCATTGTCAAGCTCTGTGTTACAGATGGCCCCAAGTGGCTACCAAAGGACCAGAAAGGAAGCTTCCTGTACATTCGTCCTACGATGATAGCATCGGATCCGGCGCTTGGTGTCCAGGCACCCAACGAAGCCCTCCTCTTCATCATACTGACGTGCATGCCGTCTTTGGATGATGTAAAGGGTGGTCTGAATCTGCTAGCCAGCAGGGACGACATGTGTCGCGCGTGGCCGGGCGGCTTCGGGTACGCGAAAGTCGGCGCAAACTACGGGCCCAGTCTCCTAGCACAGGGCGAGGCGCGGCGGCGCGGCTTCCATCAGGTTCTCTGGCTATTTGGCGAGGATTGCGCCGTTACTGAAGCCGGTGCTAGCAATTTCTTCGTCGTTTGGAGGACCAGGGAGGGGCAGCTGCAGCTAGTGACAGCGAGTTTGGATGAACGCATCGTCTTGGATGGGATTACGAGGCGGTCTATCCTCGAGCTGGCGAGAGAAAGGCTTGCATCGTCATTGAAGAGCGAGGGTCTCGAACCCTTGGAGGTGGTGGAACGGAAATTTACGATGATGGAGCTAGAAGATGCAGCTGCTGATGGGCGTCTCGTGGAAGCTTTCGGGACGGGGACTGCATGGTTCGTTGCCGCAGTCTCTAAGATCCAGTTCCGGGGTAAGGAAATCAGCGTTCCAATGGGGAAGACTGGCGAGATGGGTGAGTACGCAAGGGTTCTAAAAAGCTGGGTGAAGGAGATTATGTGGGGATGTGAAGGCAACACGGAACACGAATGGGGTTATGTGGTTGAGGAGAGTGCGTTCACGAAGGATCGTCCCAGGAGGTCGTATGACAAGGAATGGGATGCATACTTGGGGCTTGATGACTGGCCATTTAGGTGAGCATGATGATTGCAAATTTGCGGTTGGCGTTTGCTTAAGGGATTGCGTCTTGTAAAGGCTACGATTTCTCTTTGCATAGCCGTTACTGGACGGTTTGGGCCCAGGCCATACCAAAAAGTGTGTTGATTCGTAATAGTTTTCTGCTGTATCATCGCTCGTTCGTTGTTGTTAGTTCCGCGCCCAATCAGCACTATACATAGAAATGGGGAAGATGTGAAAGCGATGTTATATCCTTCACTCTCCATTAAGCAGTGGCGGCTCAATAAAAAACCCGATTTTGGTTCAAAGGTCCGAGTCGAAAATTGCACAAGTACGATGCTTAAAGAGTGTTTCTAACTAGCTTTCTTTCTGTGCCGGGTATATGTTCGGCTTTGTAGTAGGGCCGGTCTGCTGTATAGTTGAGACAAAACAAAAAGCCCGATTAAATCATAGAACATGAAGCCAGCAGTTTCTAGGCTATTCAATTAAAGAATCTATCGAAGGCCGCGATAACGAGAAGACAGAATTGTTATGAGCTGCGCTGAGATCAAAATGAAGGGCTTGGCGAAGACAAACAGTATTTGCCAAAGGATATGTTGAGACAATTAGATTGGCAAGATGAATTTTTTGCGAGTGTAAACGCGGCAGGTAGTTTGTAAATCACTGCCTGTCCAAGACTAAAGAAAGTGTGTTCAGACGTACATGGTAGATGGGATTGGCTTTGGCAAGATGCCGTAATCCGTCGGCCGAACTCAGCCGACGTAGACATGCGAAGCTTTTCCATGTTCTCATTCGTCGGGATCTTCCACCGTTTTTTTCTGGCCAGGGCTGTCAAGGCGTAAACTACAGGTCCGTGGACAGTGAAATGGGACCATTTGTGGCATGTCACTCACCTGAGGAGCAGCAAACATGGCGTGTGCGAAAACGAGCTGACACAAGCGCGGGTGTCATTTCGCAGAGAGCATGTAGGATCCAGTGGCTGGGCCAGAGCCCGCTCTCTTGCTGGAGATGGGTATCGAAGGATGTTCAACGCAAGGGGTTCAAGATACGATAGTCTCTTGGCATGCGCCATGCGCGGCATAGAAAGGTTAGTCCACCGCCAAGCGGCAAGACATGCTGCTCTTCGTCGTCGCTTATCGGAGACTGCACTCGCTGGCCCACACAGATCGCTCATCCTGCCGCACCTGAAGGGAATGCCTGTTGTTGCATTCTTTACCGCCGCCGCCCTCAATCCTTCGTAGCCAGCCCCAGTTTCGGGCCTCAGCCGTAGGGGCTATTGTACGAACACCTCGGATAAATGGCTGGCATCTCAAGGCAAGAGGTTGCACAGCCGTTTAGAAACTGTAGATCTTCGAGGCCAGTGTGGAATTCTTCCGATTCGGTTAACGCCTGAATCGGTAGGATCTAAGAAGCCCTGGGGATGCAGGGACATCTTCATCGATCAAGCGGAACTGGTTGCTAGCGTTTGCTGCTAGAACAACAATAGGCCTAGGAGATAAATTGGCAAAAGTAGACTCGGAAAACTTAGCCGGGAAAAGGACTTCCACGTGCACATCACTGGGGCTCGTGGTGCTAGTATCTGCGCAGGTGAAATCGTTGGTTCGCAATTGGCTTGCAAAATTCTCTAAAAGGGGAGCCTGTGAGTCGAGGTTCAAGAAGCTAACGAACCGTCCCATTGGCCTCCAGCTTCATGTGTCGGGCCGAATCATAATGTGCAGATCCAAAGGGGGTGACTGCTGGCGGAATCGTCGCATAAACTTTGTGGCGATAATGCTAAGGGCGTCTGACGGCCCTCATGCAGAAAACGTCTTCCTGGAACAGAATGTACCGGGGTTGACGCGGAACACTACCCAATAGGATTTCTGGAACAATGCAATGATTATTGCCGCTAACACAGTGGTCTTCATGGCCAGCCGCGTCCGCACTTACCAAGGAGCCATATGTGTTGCATAACTAGTGTGGTGCAAGCACTGGACCCCATCCTCGTGGTCCTTCAAACCGTGACATCATGCAAATTCGCCGTAAAGCTGTCATATACCCTGCAGCCCGTGTTGGCCCGCACTTAGAGACCCTCGTCTCCAATCCGTCGATTCGCTAGTCTTCACTGCGTTCGTCGGTCTTTTGCGCCGAAACCATGGGTGGGTCAGACTCGTGTGTGGATGGTAGTGGAGTCTTATCTATCATGTATAAGGCGAGCAGTTCACTCAAGGGAGCAGCGCGTTGTTGACTTGGACAATAACCAACAGCCAACAGTTAACAGGCCTGTGTCGACTAGGAGATGGGAACTGACTGGAACGACTTTACATCGACATGGCGACCACGCTCACAGATTTGATTCAGTCGATGCTCCTGAATGCACCAGACCCTAAGGAGCCTCTGCCTTTGGCCAACAAGAAAGCAACAATCTATGGAGCTACCTTGCCTTTCCTCGTGAGTATATGAAGTCTTTCCTTGGTGTGTGAATGTTGCTAATATCACACAGATTTTGTGCTGGTTTGCCGTAGCATTACGGATGTGGGTTCGACTGCGTGTGATGCGAGAGCCAGGATGGGATGATGTTTGTGTGGTAATAGCTGTGGTAGGTTACCTCTGAAGAACATGCAGAACTGGACTGACCCAGCACAAAGCTTTTAAATACAGCGGCTACCGTCTTTGTCCTTATCTGTGCGCACATCTTAGCCAAAACTAAAGCATAAACGCTAATTTGTTGTTATAGCTGTTGACTACGGGTTGGGGCATCACTGTCTTTATATTGGAATCCCCAAAATGCAGGGATACATTGAAGTTCGTAGACTAAGGTTCTCTTGTCTATAAACCGAGCTGACCTTTCAGATGTTCTATTTTGAGAATGCCCTCTATATTACGAACACGGCCGTCATCAAGCTCTCTCTGCTTTTACAATACCTACGCATCTTTAAAGCGGGCACCATGCGGTGGGTCTGTGTCTCCTTATTTGTCTTGATCTCATTATGGGGCCTCACATATAGCTTCATGGCCTGGTTCCCATGTATGTGTGATTTGCATAAAAACGAGGACCGTCAACGCTG
>Ga0247757_10001828_pt1 | contig 12636 bp, 16 predicted proteins | sample UWRJL126311R4_FD_180929 | JGI IMG/M metagenome (GOLD analysis project Ga0247757, IMG submission 180929) | Plant litter microbial communities from Arlington Agricultural Research Station in Wisconsin, United States - UWRJ-L126-311R-4 | ecosystem: Environmental > Terrestrial > Plant litter >...
CGCTGCAGGGAGTCGGAGCCGAGGTTGCGCTGCACGACGAGCCAGCCGTCGGAGTCGAGCTGCAGCCGCGGCAGCCACGTCCGCAGCATCGCGTGCAGTTCGTTCTTGCCCACGCGGATCGGCGGGTTCGACCAGATGGTCATGAAACGCACGTCGTCGGGAACATCCTCGGGCCGGCAGGCGTTGATGTTGGGGAGGCCGAGGGATGCGGCATTGCGTCGCACGAGATCGAGGGCGCGCTCGTTGACGTCCACGGCCCACACCCGCGCATGCGGCGACTCCATCGCGAGAGAGAGCGCGACGGGACCCCATCCGCAGCCGAGGTCGAGCAGGTCGCCTCCGGGCGGCGGAGCCGGCACGTGCCCCAGCAGGACCTGGGTGCCGACGTCGACCTGACCGGGGCTGAAGACGCCGTTGCCGGTCGTGACCTCGACGTCGCGCCCGGCCAGCCGCACCTGCAGCGGGCGGTACCCCGGATCGCCCCCGGGCGAGGAAGAGAAGTAATGCTCCGGGGGGACCATGCCACAGAACCTATCGAGAAACTAGGCTGAACGACCATATGACCGATGACGACCGCATCCTCGACCGCGTGCTCGCGACCGAGGACACCCGCGCCGCCGTGCGCCGCTTCGACGGCCGCGCCACGGCGCTCCAGGACGCCGACGACGCCGCCTTCGCCCCCGACGCCGACGGCGAGCAGTTCGACCGCGAGGCACGGGCGTCGCTGCGCCGCGTCTCCGGGCTCAGCACCGAGCTCGAGGACGTCACCGAGGTCGAGTACCGCCAGCTGCGGCTCGAGAACGTCGTGCTGATCGGCGTGTACTCGGGCGGCTCGCTCGAGGAGGCCGAGAACTCCCTCCGCGAGCTCGCGGCTCTCGCCGAGACCGCGGGCGCCGTCGTGCTCGACGGGCTGCTGCAGCGGCGGCCGCACCCGGATCCGTCGACGTATCTCGGTCGCGGCAAGGTGGAGGAGCTCGCCGGCATCGTCGCCGCGCTCGGGGCCGACACGGTCGTGGCCGACACCGAGCTCGCGCCGAGCCAGCGCCGCGCCCTCGAGGACGCGGTCAAGGTCAAGGTCATCGACCGCACGGCCGTGATCCTCGACATCTTCAGCCAGCACGCCAAGAGCCGCGAGGGCAAGGCCCAGGTCGAGCTCGCGCAGCTCGAGTACCTGCTCCCGCGCCTGCGCGGCTGGGGCGAGTCGATGTCGCGGCAGGCCGGTGGTCAGGCCGCGGGCGGTCAGGGCATGGGATCCCGTGGTCCCGGCGAGACGAAGATCGAGCTCGACCGGCGCCGCATCCACACCCAGATGGCGAAGCTGCGTCGGCAGATCAAGGGCTTCGCGCCCGCCCGCGAGGCGAAGCGGGCCAACCGCGATCGCAACGAGGTGCCGGCGGTCGCGATCGCGGGCTACACGAACGCGGGCAAGTCGAGCCTGCTCAACCGGCTGACCCGCGCGGGCGTGCTCGTCGAGAACGCGCTGTTCGCGACCCTCGACCCCACGGTCCGCCGCGCGCGCACGCCCGACGGCCGTGAATTCACGCTCGCCGACACCGTCGGCTTCGTGCGCAACCTGCCGCACCAGCTGGTCGAGGCGTTCCGCTCGACGCTCGAGGAGGTCGGCGACGCGGACGTCATCGTGCACGTCGTCGACGGCGCCCATCCGGATCCGGCGGCGCAGCTCGCGACGGTCCGCGACGTCATCGGCGAGGTCCACGCGCGCGACCTGCCCGAGATCGTGGTGTTCAACAAGGCGGACCTGATCGATCCCGACACGCGCATCGTGCTCCGCGGTCTCGAGCCCGAGGCGCTCTTCGTGAGCGCGCGCACGGGCGAGGGCATCGAGGAGCTGACGGCGCGGATGGCCGACCTGCTCCCGCAGCCGGACGTCGCGCTCGACGTCGTCGTGCCCTACGACCGCGGTGATCTCGTCGCGCTCGCCCACCGCACCACGCGGGTGCTGGAGTCGAGCTACGACGAGGCCGGCACGCGGCTGCAGCTGCTCGCCACCCGCCGGGCGGCCGACGAGCTGCTGCACGCGCTCAGCGCGTAGTCCTCACCACTCCGCGGCCACGCGGTGGGTGTCGAGGATGCCCTGCACCGTGCCATCGGGCGCGCGCCCGATGCCGCACTCTGTTCCCACGCCGAAGTCGTCGACGTACTTCGCCGCGGCCGCGATGCGGCGGCGGGCGCCCTCGACGCCGTCCTCGCGGTGCACCAGACCGAGGTAGAGCTCGGTGCCCGACGGCAGCGTCAGCGTCCCGAGCGGCGCGTAGTACGCGTCGTCGTCGCGCTCGATCGGTACGGGGAGATGGAGCCAGGTGATCGGCCGCGGCGAGGCGTCCAGGAGGAGCTCGATGTACCTCACGAGGTTGGCCGTATCGGTGGGCTCGACGAAGTGCTTCTCGCCCGCGTCGCCGTAGCAGAGGTGGAAGCCGAGCTCGACGTCCTCGGGCACGGCGGCCGACTGACGTCGCGCGCGCTCGGCGAGGCCGCCCCACAGGTCGTCGAACGGCGCGGAGAAGAAGCCGTACTCGTTGTCGTACGAGGCGGCCTCGATGAGGCCGAACTCGACGGCGGTGTCCCATTGGATCGCGAGGTCGTCGTGCGGGATCGTCGCGAGGATCTCGTCCAGCTCCGCGAACAGCGCCGCCTCGTACAGCGGCTCGAACGCCGCACGGTCCTCGGCGCGGACGAGCGCGATCACGACCGCGAGCGGGGTGGGCAGCGACACCTGGAAGCGGATGCCGCGGGGGATGACGCCCTGCTCGCGGAGCGCCGTGAACTCCTGGTACGACGCGCTCGCGACCCGCGCGTAGTCGAGCTTCGGCAGCACGACGGATGCGGGGTCGACGCCGTCTGCGAAGCGCAGCGGACGCATGTCGAGATTGCGGAGCAGCACCGGCTCGTCGCCGACCCGCTCGATGCCGTCGGCGCCCCCGAGGAGATCGGCCTGGAAGATGATCCAGTGGAACCGGTCGCCGGTCTCGCCGTCCGGCATGCGCCGGAGGCGGTGTCCGAGCGTTCCGACAGCATCGCGGAACGCGGTGTCGGCGTCGGGAAGGTTGATGCTGCCGGTGAGCAGCGCTCCCTGCACGGTCATGATGCTCTCGCTCTCAGCGGTTGCGAACGACGCCAGCTTAGGCACCGCCTCGGCGCGCATCCATACATCGCGGATACGCCCCACCTGCTGAGATCGCACCGTGCCCTTCACGCCCAGCCACCTGGCCGCCGCGCTCCCGTTCCTCCGCACGCCGCTCGTGCCGGCCGCCCTCGCGATCGGGACCATGGCGCCGGACTTCCCCTACTACGTGCCGCGACGGCTCGAGGTCCCGCGCGAGCTGACGCACAGCCTGCTCGGTCTCGTCACGATCGACCTGGCCATGACCCTCGTGGCCAGCGCGATCTGGTGGTATCTGCTGCGCGAGCCCGTGATCGACCTGCTGCCGGCCCCGATCCGGGAGCGGATCCCGCGCCGTGCGCCGTCCGCCTGGTGGCGCGAGCACCGCTCGCGGCTCGTCGCGGTCGTCCTGGTCGGGGTGTCCGCGCTGATCGGCGGCGCCACGCATCTCGCGTGGGATTCGTTCACCCACCCCGGCTGGCTCGTCGACCACGTCGGATTCCTCCACCTGCAGGCCGGACCGCTCGTCGTCGACAAGTGGCTGCAGCACGCGAGCACGGTCGGGGGGATCGCGGCGCTGGGCGTCTGGGCCGTCCTGCGGCTGCGACGCGCGGCGCGGGATCCGGCGCGACCGTCGCGCTTCACGTCGCGGCAGCGCACGATCGCCCTCGTCGTCGTGGTGCTCGCTGCCGGCGTCCCGAGCGGCGGCTGGTGGATCCGCGGCATGCTGACCGGCTCGGGTCCGCTCGATCCGGTGCTCCTGTTCCCGGTCGCGTGCCTGCTCGTCGCGTGCGCGGCGGTGGCCGTCATCCTCGCGGCCGGCGCCTGGCATCTGCTCAGGCGCCGCGCGTAGCGTCGCGCGCATGCGGCTGGCGGTGCACGAGAGCGGGACGGGATCGCGCACGGCGCTGCTCATCCACGGCCTGATGTCCGACCATCGGGCCTGGCACCGGGTGCGCGCGCACCTCGAGCGGCGCGGCTTCCGGACCATCGCGGTCGACCTGGCGGGGCACGGGCGCAGCCCACGGTCGCGCCGCTACTCGCCCGCCGCGTGGGCGGACGACGTGGTGGAGTCGGTGTCCCCGCTCCTCGGCGACGCTCCCGACCTCGTCATGGGGCACTCGCTCGGCGGACTCGTGGCGAGTCTCGTCGCCGACCGGCTGGCTCCGCGCGCGGCGGTGTACGTGGATCCCGCGTTCGCGTTCCCCGGCGGTCTGCGGGGAATCGGGCTGAAGGCGCTGTTCGCCCTCGCGCCGCGGCCGTCGCGCTCGTCGCTCGTGCGGTGGAACCCGAAGTGGGACTCGGCGGACGTCGAGATCGAGCTCGCGACGCTCGCCGACTGGGACAAGCGCACGCTGCTGGGCCTCGCGAACACGCGGCGGCTGATGCCGCCCGAGCGCCTCGTCGCCCCGAGTCTCGTGGTGCTCGCGGAGACGAGCTGGCTGATCTCGGCCGAGGTCGCCGCACGGCTCACCGCGCAGGGGATGACGGTCGAGACCGTGCCGGGCACCGGCCACACGGTCTTCCGCGACGAGCACCACGGCTTCATGGTGGTCGTGGACCGCTGGCTGGAGCGGGTGGCGCCGGCCGGCGTCGAGGGGTAGGGCCGGTCAGACCGGGCGGTCAGACCGAGCGCAGGACCGCGACGATCTTGCCGAGCACCTCGGCGTCGTCGCCCAGGATCGGCTCGAACGCCGTGTTGCGGGGGAGCAGCCAGGTGTGGCCGTCGCGCTGGCGGAAGACCTTGACGGTCGCCTCGCCGTCGAGCATGGCCGCGACGATCTCGCCGTTCTCCGCATTCTTCTGGGCGCGCACCACGACCCAGTCGCCGTCGCAGATCGCGGCGTCGATCATCGACTCGCCCACGACCTTGAGCATGAACAGCTCGCCCTTGCCGACCAGCTGGCGGGGGAGCGGGAAGACCTCGTCAACCTGCTGCTCCGCCGTGATCGGGATGCCGGCCGCGATCCGCCCGACGAGCGGCACCATCGCCGCGTCGCCCACGCTCGGGCCGGACTCGGGGTTCTCGCTCGCGGGGAGGTCGATCAGGATCTCCAGCGCGCGTGGACGGTTCGGGTCGCGGCGGAGGTAGCCGCTCAGCTCGAGCTGGTTGAGCTGGTGCGTCACGCTCGACAGCGACGAGAGGCCGACGGCGTCGCCGATCTCGCGCATGCTCGGCGGATAGCCGCGGCTCGCGTTGGAGCGCTGGATGACCTCCAGGATCGCCTGCTGCTTCTCGCTCAGGCTCGTGCGCCGCCGTGTGCCGGCCGCGCGCTCCTCGGTCTCGCTCACCGCTGCCTCCCGAATGTCGGTGGTCGCTGGTCCGATGGTCCCAGCGATCGAAACTGTATCCGCCTCAGGAGCTCGAGACAAACACCTGTTCGAGTGTGTCGGCGGATCCGGTCGAAGATCGGGGACCGGAGGTTGAACATATGTTCGATCGAAGGTATGTTCGGAACAGGTCTTCTAATCGAGGAGTCGACATGAGCGCGATCAGCATCTCCGGCAGCACGGGCCTTCGGGCGAGCCGTCCCGCGGTGCAGCCCCGTCTGCGGATCACCCGTCGCGGCCGCGCCGTGCTCACGGTGCTCATCGCGGTCCCGCTCGCCGTCGCGGCGATCATCGGCGGCGCCGGCGCGATCTCGGCGAACGGCACCGATGCCGCGGGGTCGACGCACTACTCCTACGTGACCGTGCACTCGGGCGAGTCGCTCTGGCAGCTCGCGCAGGAGGTCGCGCCGAAGGCGGACCCGCGCGACGTCGTCGCCGAGATCTCGAACCTCAACGGGCTCGACTCCGGGGTCATCCAGCCCGGTCAGCGGCTCGCGATCCCGACCCGGTACGGCCAGTAAGCCGCGGAAGGGGCATGGCCGGCAGAAATAGGCTGGAGCCGTGGCCTCGCTCTCCGACCTCCCGATCCGCGACGACCTGAAGGGGCAGACGCCCTACGGCGCCCCGCAGAAGCACGTGCGGGTGCAGCTCAACGTCAACGAGAACAGCCACCCGATCCCGGAGGATGTGGCGCGCGACATCGTGGAGTCGCTGGCGAGCGCGGTCCTCACGCTCAACCGCTACCCCGATCGCGAGTTCACGGCCCTGCGCGAGAGCCTCGCCGGCTACCTCGGCCACGGGATCAGCTCGGAGCAGGTCTGGGCGGCCAACGGCTCGAACGAGATCATCCAGCAGCTGCTCCAGGCGTTCGGCGGACCGGGGCGCAGCGTCCTCGCATTCCCGCCCACCTACTCCATGCACGGGATCATCACCCGCGGCACCGGCACCACCTGGCTGACGGCCGAGCGCGATCCCGGGTACGTGCTCTCAGCGGAGACCGTGGTCGCCGCGATCGAGCAGCACCGTCCGGATCTCGTCTTCCTCTGCGCTCCCAACAACCCGACGGGCACCCCCGTCGCGCTCGACGTGGTCGAGGCGGCCTACGAGGCGAGCACCGGCATGGTGTTCGTCGACGAGGCGTATGCCGAGTTCATGCCGGCGGACGCGCCGAGCGCGATCACGCTGCTCCCGGACCGGCACCGGCTCGTGGTCTCGCGCACCATGAGCAAGGCGTTCGCGTTCGCGGGCGCCCGCGTCGGCTACCTGGCCGCCGACCCGGCGGTCGCGGACGCACTGCGGCTCGTGCGGCTCCCGTACCACCTGTCGGCGCTCACGCAGGCGGCCGCGGTCGCGGCGCTGCGGCACGCGCCCGCGATGCTGGCGATGGTCGACGACATCCGCGGCCAGCGCGATCGGCTCGTGGCCGAGCTCCCGGTCCTCGGCTACCGGGCGTTCGACAGCTGGGCGAACTTCGCGCTGTTCGATCGGGTCGACGACCCGCACGCCACGTTCGAGGCGTTGCTCGAGCGCGACATCATCATCCGCGACGTCGGCCTGCCGAACTCGCTGCGCGTGACCGCGGGCACCGAGCAGGAGACGACGCTCTTCCTCGAGGCTCTGGCCGAGCTCGGCCCCGGTGGTGCCCACTAGCGTTGAGGGCATGAGCGGACTGAGCCCCTCGGCCGGCGCGCGGGTCGCGCGACTGGGCCGCGAGACGAGCGAGTCGAGCATCGAGCTCGAGCTGGACCTCGACGGCAGCGGCCGGTCGGAGATCCACACGACGGTCCCGTTCTTCGACCACCTGCTCACCGCGTTCGCGAAGCACGCCCTCGTCGACCTCACCGTGACGGCGCGCGGCGATGTCGAGATCGACGTGCACCACACGGTCGAGGACACGGGCATCGTCCTGGGGCAGGCGATCAAGCAGGCGCTCGGCGACAAGGCCGGGATCGCGCGCTTCGGCGACGCGCTGGTGCCGCTCGACGAGGCGCTCGCGCAGGCCGTCGTCGACGTGTCGGGTCGTCCGTACCTCGTGCACCGGGGCGAGCCCGCCGGATTCGAGTTCCACCTCATCGGCGGCCATTTCACCGGCTCCATGGTCCGTCACGTCTTCGAGGCGATCACCGTGAACGCGGGGCTGACGGTGCACCTCAGCGTGCTCGCCGGGCGCGACCCGCACCACATCGCGGAGGCCGAGTTCAAGGCGTTCGCGCGCGCGTTCCGCCAGGCCGTCGCGTTCGATCCGCGGGTGAACGGCATCCCATCGACGAAGGGCGCGCTGTGACCAGGCCCTCCGTGGTCGTGTTCGACTACGGCTTCGGCAACGTCCACTCCGCGGCCAAGGCGCTCGAAGCGGCGGGAGCCGACGTCGAGCTGACGGCGGACCGCACGAAGGCGATGGCGGCCGACGGCCTCCTGGTGCCCGGAGTGGGCGCGTTCGCCGCGGTCGTCGAGGGCCTCCGCGCCGCGCACGGCGACGAGATCATCGGCCGCCGCCTCGCGGGCGCCCGTCCGGTGCTCGGCATCTGCGTCGGCATGCAGGTGCTGTTCGAGCGCGGCGTCGAGCGCGGTGCCGACGCCGAGGGTCTCGGCGAGTGGCCGGGCGTCGTCGAGGAGCTGCAGGCGCCGGTCCTGCCGCACATGGGCTGGAACACCATCGCGTCGCCCGGCGACTCCGTGCTGTTCGAGGGACTGCACGACGAGCGCTTCTACTTCGTCCACTCCTACGCGGTCCGCGGCTGGGAGCTCGACCCCTACGGACCGCTCCGGCAGCCGACGGTCACCTGGTCCGAGCACGGCGAGCGGTTCGTCGCGGCGGTCGAGAACGGGCCGCTCTCGGCGACCCAGTTCCACCCGGAGAAGTCGGGGGACGCCGGCATCCAGCTGCTGCGCAACTGGCTCGGCAGCCTGTGAGCCGGCCCGCGCACCCGCTCGACGACCCGGTCCGCTCCGCCCTCGAGGGCGCGGACGCGCGGTTCGCCGTGCGCGGCGCCGACGCCCTGCGCTATGGCGCGGAGTACTCCGTCTTCGCGTCCGGTGCGTGGGACGGGATCGCGGCACTCGTCGGGCCGGGTGGCCGGGCCGTGCTGGCCGGCCCGACGACGCCGACGCCCGCCGCCTGGACGGAGGAGCTGCGGATCCCGGGATTCCAGATGACGGGCGAGGAGTTCGCACCGGCCGACGACGACGACGTGGTTCCGCTCGGCGCCGAGCACGCCGGGGCGATGGCCGACCTCGTCGCGCGCACCCAGCCCGGCCCCTGGGCCCCGCGCACCTGGGAGCTCGGCGGCTACCGCGGCGTCCTCGTGGACGGGGAGCTCGTGGCGATGGCGGGGGAGCGGATGCACCCCGACGGCCACGCGGAGATCAGCGCCGTCTGCACCGACCCCGCGCATCGCGGCGGGGGCCTCGCGACCCGGGTGATGCGCGCCGTCGCGGCCGGGATCGTCGCGCGCGGCGAGGTCCCGTTCCTGCACGTCGCGGGTGCGAACACGGGCGCGGTCGCCCTCTACGAGCGGCTCGGCTTCCGCGTGCGCCGGACGATCGAATTCGTGGTCGTCACGGCCCCTACGCTGGACGGGTGACGGTGCCCGCTGACAAGCTGATCCTCCTGCCCGCCGTGGACGTCGCCGACGGGCGGGCCGTCCGCCTCACCCAGGGCGAGGCCGGCAGCGAGACGAGCTACGGCGACCCGCGCGACGCGGCCGCCGCCTGGACCGACCAGGGCGCCGAGTGGATCCACCTCGTCGACCTCGATGCGGCGTTCGGACGGGGCGACAACCGCGCCATCATCCGCGAGGTGATCGCGAGCGTGCCGTCGGGCGTGCAGATCGAGCTGTCGGGCGGCATCCGCGACGACGCGTCCCTGCACGCGGCGCTCGACACCGGCTGCGCCCGCATCAACCTCGGCACCGCGGCGCTCGAGCAGCCCGAGTGGGCGGCGCGCGCGATCGCGGACCACGGCGAGCAGATCGCGGTCGGCCTCGACGTGCGCGGCACGACGCTCGCCGCGCGCGGCTGGACGCAGGAGGGCGGCGACCTCTGGGAGGTGCTCGCGCGCCTCGAGGATGCGGGCTGCGCGCGCTACGTCGTGACCGACGTGACCAAGGACGGCACGCTCCAGGGCCCGAACCTCGACCTCCTCCGCCAGGTCACGGCGCGCACGACGCGGCCGGTCGTGGCGTCCGGCGGGGTCTCGAGCCTCGACGACCTCGTCGCACTGCGCACGCTGGTCGGCGACGGCGTCGAGGGCGCGATCGTCGGCAAGGCGCTGTACGCGGGTGCGTTCACCCTCACCGAGGCGCTGGATGTCGCCTCCCGCTGACTCGGCCGGCGTCCCGTTCGACGGGCGCCGCTTCCACGAGAACCCCGGCGCCGGCGACGACGGCACCGCACCGCCGAAGGTGCTCGAGGCGATCCGCCGGTTCCGCGCGCGCGAGGTCGGCGGACCGGAGGTCGTTCAGGCGCTCCACGACTGCCGTCTGCTGGTGCCGCTCGTCGCGGTCCGCGGCGACGAGGGTGTCGGCGCGCACGGTCAGCTGGTCGACAAGACGCAGGAGCTCTCGATCGTGACGGTCGAGGGTCCGGACGGCCGCCCCGTTCTCCCGGCGTTCACGTCCGTCACGGCGATGCAGACCTGGGACGGCAGCGCCCGCCCGATCCCGATCGAGGCGGCTCGCGTCGCGATCGCCGCCGCGTCGGAGGGCACCCCGCTCGTCGTCGTCGACCCGGGATCCGCCACCGAGTTCGCCGTCCGCCGCACGGCGCTCCGGGCGCTCGCGACGGGGGAGCGCTGGACCCCGTCGTTCGAGGATCCTGCCGTGCTGACCGCGTTCGAGGTCTCGGCGGAGGCGCATCCCGAGATCGTCGCCGTGGGCCTCGGGCCGGGCGACCCGGACGCGCGGCTGAGCGGTCCCGAACTCATGGTGGGCCTCGGGCTCCAGCCGGGGCTCGATCCCGAGGACCTCGGCGTCATCGTGCGCGACCTGCAGCGGCGCTGGGCGTCGGATCCGGTCATCGCCGAGCGGGTCGACTCCATCGGCGTGCGGGTGCATCCTTCCTAGATGGCACGCCTGCTCGCGGAGTTCACCTGCTCGCTCGACGGCTTCATCGCCGACGCCGACGGCGACTTCTCCTGGTCGGAGCCGCATCCCGACGTGCACCAGTGGTTCAACGACCGCGAGCGCGAGTTCGGCACGCACCTCTACGGGCGCCGGCTCTACGAGACCATGAGGGTCTGGCAGGACGGGCGAACCGACGACGCCGTCACGGCCGAGTACGGCGAGATCTGGCGCCGCATCGACCACGTCGTCTACTCCCGCACCCTCGCGGAGGCGACGACGCCCCGCACGCGGATCGAGCGCGAGTTCGACCCGACGCGCGTGCGCCGCGAGGTCGACGCGCTCGAGCGCGACGCCGTGGTCGGCGGCGCGACGCTCGCCGGCGTCGCGATGCGCGCGGGGATCGTCGACGAGCTGCGGCTCGTGGTCGTGCCCCACCTCGTCGGCGGCGGCACGCGGGCGATCCCGGACGGCGTGCGCGGTCCGATCCGGCTGCTCGAGGAGCGCCGCTTCGTGAACGACGCCGTGCTGCTGCGGTACGCGCTGCGCTGAACCGTGCCGCTCAGCTGACCGGGCCGGTCCACTTCTCGCCCGGGCCCTGTCCGATCGGGTCGGGGATCGACGACGTCTCGCGGAACGCGAGCTGCAGCGAGCGGAGCCCGTCGCGCAGCGGCCGCGCGTGCTGGTCGCCGATGTTGACGGCGGCGCCGGTCACGAGGCCGGCGAGGGCGTCGATGAGCTTGCGCGCCTCGTCGAGGTCGACCTGGTTCGCGGCGTCGGGATCGTCGGCGAGGCCGAGCTTGACGGCCGCGGCGCTCATGAGGTGCACGGCGACCGTGTTGATCACCTCGACGGCGGGAACGTCGCCGATGTCCCGGATCTCCGGGTCCACGGACAGGTCGACATCGGAGTCTTCGGCCACGGCCATCCTTCTGGTATCGTTATGCGGTCTCCGGCATGCCCGGAGATGTCGGCTGAATCAGCCAACGAAAGTGGAGAGATCCCACCCGTCTGCCGCCTCACCAGGCTAGCCGGGTTATGACACCCTCCGCCGCGGGACAGCGATGGCCCGCGGTAGATCAGGGGGTGATGTGTGCGGCGCGTGCGCGTGCCGCGGAATCCCTTCCCTTTCGCGTGAGAACCAACGACGAAAGGAATTCGCATCAGCGATCCCAGGACGAACGACCGGATCCGCGTGCCCCAGGTGCGCCTGGTCGGCCCCGCCGGCGAGCAGGTCGGCGTGGTCAGCATCGAGAACGCTCTGAAGCTGGCCCAGGAAGCCGACATGGACCTGGTCGAGGTTGCCCCGAACTCCGTGCCGCCCGTGGTGAAGATCATGGATTACGGCAAGTTCAAGTACGAGCAGGCCCAGAAGGTCAAGGAAGCCCGGCGCAACCAGGCGAACACGATCCTCAAGGAGGTTCGTTTCCGCCTCAAGATCGACAAGCACGACTACGAGACGAAGCGCAAGCGCGCCGAGGGCTTCCTGCAGGACGGCGACAAGGTCAAGGCCATGATCCTGTTCCGCGGTCGTGAGCAGTCCCGGCCGGAGCAGGGCTACCGCCTGCTGCAGCGCTTCGCGGAGGACGTGGCGGAGTGGGGCACGGTCGAGTCCAACCCCGTCCAGGACGGTCGCAACATGGTCATGGTCATCGGTCCGCTGAAGAACAAGGCGGACGCGAAGGCCGAGCAGAACGCGAAGCGTGACGCCGCGCGAGCCCGCAACAACCCCGCCGAGGCGGACGACACCGCAGCAGCGGAGAAGACAGAGGAAGAACGTGCCTAAGCAGAAGACGCACTCCGGTGCGAAGAAGCGGTTCCGGGTCACCGGCTCCGGCAAGGTCATGAAGCAGGGGTCGGGCATGCGCCACAACCTCGAGCACAAGTCGTCGCGGCTCACGCGTCGTCTCAACGGCGACGTGGAGCTCCCCGCCACCGAGGCGAAGATCATCAAGCGCCTCCTGGGCAAGTAAGGAAGTCGGACCATGGCACGTGTCAAGAGGGCGGTCAACGCCGCCAAGAAGCGCCGCACCACGCTCGAGCGCGCCGAGGGCTACCGCGGACAGCGGTCGCGCCTCTACCGCAAGGCGAAGGAGCAGGTCACCCACTCGCTGACGTACGCGT
>Ga0247757_10001829_pt1 | contig 12632 bp, 16 predicted proteins | sample UWRJL126311R4_FD_180929 | JGI IMG/M metagenome (GOLD analysis project Ga0247757, IMG submission 180929) | Plant litter microbial communities from Arlington Agricultural Research Station in Wisconsin, United States - UWRJ-L126-311R-4 | ecosystem: Environmental > Terrestrial > Plant litter >...
TAGCAGTGCTCACGTCAGACTTTCATACTGCTAACGTGACTCGGGTTGAGGCCGCACTTTGGCGCTGAGCCCCGTGTGCACGTGAGCTTGCAAACTGAGTTGATCAACAAGCATTACCTGGAGAGATGTATCTAATATATGACTTCATTTGCTCTTAGTTCACTACAGATATTCAAAATAAGATATCAGAATGTCGTCCACTAGTGAACTAAGCCTCATTCATTGCGCCGTGACATTGAAGAAGCTCACTCACTGCAGCTTTCTCCATTTTATACTGTCGTGCCTCTGATCCTACCATGTGAGCTTTGGATCATAAAAACATCCGCCCGTGAAACCTGTAGAGCAGTACTGTGAGGTCCATACAGGCTAAGATTCACCTTAGTCTCGGCATGTATCAAAACTTTCTGTACACTTTCTCTTACCTATAATAAGCAGCAGCCGCAAGAAAAATTCCGTACATCAACAAGACTCAATCCACCTTAGACTCTAGTTTAGCAGTCTTGCTCATTGAGATAGTCTCCTCCTTTTGGGAAAGCGAAAGCGACCCGCGATTTGAGGCTACAGCAATGTCCAGTCTCGTGTATAATTCATTGAATTGCTTGGCTAAAGTCTCAGCCGGCGGTCTGTTATTCTGGTTAACCTCGAGGCATGATGCGACAAAGGCGAGGAAAGTGATTAAACCCTCGTGAATGGGCGATTCGAAGCTGGACGCTTTGACTTGTAGCTCCTTGAACTGCTGCCTCACTGAGGGGTTGATGCTAAACCTTCTGCCGGTATTGATGAAAAAGAATGCTTGGTTCTTTGTATGCGTGCATCTGTTCTCATGTTAGCTCATATGTATACTGATGTAAATTCGACTAGATGCTCACCGATTTTTACGGAACTCTTCCACGTCGTCCCAGTCTTTTAGAAACCAGGTAACAACCTCCAGGTACACACATCCTAGTGACCATATATCATATGCCCGGCTTACTTGTCCGATCAGAGTCAGGTCACATTCTAGGGGTCTGTAGGTTGGGGTACCGCCTCGTTTCACAGTGTGTAAGTTCGTTCTTCTACTAATAGCGTAGAGTTTAGATAGCCCGAAGTCGGCAGTTTTCAGAGTGCCGAGGGCGGAATCCCTATCATCGTTGAAAGTGAGAATATTCTCTGGTTTGATGTCGCCATGAAACGATACTTCCGACACTTGTTGAAAACCCTTTTCCTAAGGTTCTCTCTGCTCTAACGTTGTCATCCTCATTGCTCTAGGAGAGTTTGTTTGTTCAGCGTGATCTGTTTTCTCTGGACGGGAGACAGTCTGTCTAATACTTTCGCCGGCACAGACCGAAGGCCCATAGTCGTTGTCTCCTGACTGACTCGCGATGGCATCGTTGGAGGACACGGAGGACAAAGACCTCGATACATTTTCACCAGTATCATCTTCGTTAACCGAGACTTCTCGCCTCAAAGAAGACTCGTAAGTACGGCAGTAGACCCTAGTGTGGAGAAGAGTCGGGTCGAACGAAAAGGTTTTGATGTCCGCGGGACAACGACGTCCGGAGGAAGGCGTGCACAAAGATATGGCTATTATAGCTGACATCGACGATGACTTTTCAAAAAGCCTCTTACTAGAGTGTTGCTCGAATACGGATGTTCTTTCATCGTTCGACCGCCTTCCCATGGTTAGAAAGTACAACATAAATTAAAGTGAGAGGCACGGATATGCAAGCGACTTGGAGGAGCAGTGAAAGAGCTTGAATTTGAGCTCCAAGGTTGGTCTCCCATTGCACAACCTTTAGATTGTTTTAGTTAGTAGTAGTGTCATATGCTTGTATACATGAGCCGGTTCCGACTCCGCGATCATCGAAATCCTTATTGTAGCTTAGCTTTTGTCTCTTTCAAAAACCGTTACTCTAGCTTGCGGAAGCTTTTCCAACCTTTTGTTTCTGACCGACATCAACCGGAACATAAACTTGCGAGTGACATGCATTCTAGGTTGCCTTTTCTCGATTCACCAAAGGTCTCTACGTAGTGCTGTCATCATGTCATTCCAGCAGCTAGCGTAGTCCCATGCTGCGGAAAAACACTGAGGCTGGCCTCTTGAACGTCTTCAGTGGCATTTTCACTTGATTTTCTGGATAAGTACTGTAGCATACCTATCACAAGAACAAGCCCATTTTTACAGTAGCAACTGTACTGGGCCTTTCCCTTTACGGTTGGGATGGCGGACGCTTCGATGCTAGCTTGAGATCCACATTGGCCCCTGGCACGCATCTGCGCACATTATTTCAGCCTCCGTCTCTAGCATCGACATCGTGACACAAGGCTAACAGATACTCTACCATGTTGGAACGGGACTTGAACTTCGCTCATGTATCGGTATATCGTCGAATCGAAAAACTAATAGCTTCAGGCAAAGCCTGAACCTGCTCTTCGTCTTTCTAGCTAGACAGCCGGCCTACCATAGGCACTAGAAAGCGAACCGGACAGCTGACCGGACATAAGAGCAAGCTGCGGAATACTTTGTTATACTTTTGGTATAATCGTTCGACTCTCCATCAAAGACCGCCCCGCAATCATCTCGTCCATACTTGATTGGCCAACCGAGTCAGCTTACTCCGAATCATCGCCATCTTAAATTTGATCTCAACTTCAATACACCACGTATGCGTCGTCACCCATGCCACTCACGATTCATTATTATACCAGCACTACGAATATGGTAGTAGTTAAGACAGTATGGTATTCTCTAAGGCTATAATATACTATTCTTAATTAAAATCGAAAGACACTAAAGATATCCCCAACGCTTTCCATAAAGTCTTTCGGAAGGTCTAGCTTGTCAAGGATGCCCTGAAACATGTCAAAAGCCATGCTAGCGAGCATGATCGCGCCAAAAGGCTTTGGGAGGATTTGAAGTCTGACGTGGATTACTGTCAAGAAAGCCAAAAGCGTACTGGTCTTGTTCCGCAAGGTCGTGCCGCCAAGCAACAAGCCGAGACTAGAACGCTATCGCGAGGCTGCAAGAGGTTTGGGTAGAGTTGGAGAGAATAAGGTAGAGACCTTGATGATAAGGCTGTTAGGCGACGTGCAAAACTTGGCAGCAAAGTGTGTGGCTGAGCGGGATGGGAATGTGATTGAAGCGGTCGGAGAGGATCAAATGGAGGAGCTCACCAAGGCTATCGAGGATCTATCGACTCTACCACCATCGCTGTCAGAAAAGGCGTTAGAGAACTCCATCAACAACTGGAGCACTGCTACACAAGGGAACGCAGAACAACAACGCCGGTGGTGGCTAGTAATATATCGGTCAGACACAGAATTTTAACCACAACCCGAATAAATCTACGGGGAAGTAACATCAAGCCAAGAGAAGAGACTAGAGAGTTTAGGCTTTGATGTGTGAAAGGTACTAGATCTTCGGCTTTGCTATAAGCATCTTTCTTGACGGACCATAATGTCAAGCTACGATTGTACTTATCATCTCTTCAGTGATATTGAACTTTCACTTGTCAACGGGACTACAAATAGGCTGAACCAGCACGTGCATCGCGGCTATCAATCCAGTAACGCATCTGAATTGCAGCTGAAGTGTTCCCGGGTTCCAGGCACTGCATTCAATCCTCCCTTTTATCTTGAAACGGAAGGATACTGTGAAATCGTTCGAAGCTCTGCAAAGCTGCATAACTGAGTTGGCGCAATCAGTTACAATATTTGGAAAAGCTGACTTTACACATCCCGCTTTCTCAATTCATGCATAACGCAGCTCTGTTGATGGCTTGTGCTAATCGTCTTTACCAAAGTATTGATTTGTGCCAATGTACTGCTTACCGCTGCCAGTATTGTTGTTCTGAGCTCCCCCGCCGGTGTTGAGGTTTTGAGTGCCAGAATTGTGGTTATGTATATCGGTTGTCGGCATGTTCTCTGCTTTCTTGACGGCTTATCGCCTTGTTAGCTGCGGTTGAACTATAGGTTATCTCTATTGGGCGATGGTTTTCTAACCTGAGCTATGCTGCGGATCATTGCTCGCAAGTCGCCGGATTTCCCCAACGACATCCTCATACCCTGGGGCATCTCGGCTGGAGAATTTGGTCATGTCCTGAAAAGCGTCACTACGATACATGTCTGCGCAATCGTCCCGTTTACAGTATGATTCGCTCGAAGGGGGAAGTCCAGTTCGCCCCTGATGACTGCAGAGTCTTTGGGGACAACAAGAAACTTGACAAGAGGCAAGGTTTCATAAAAACACACGATTTCTATCTTGGCCCCTTCGTCTTTCCTTTTTTCGAGTAGATTGTGGAACCCGTCTTGCACCTCTCCAAGCATCTCAGAGCCCCGCTTGAGTAAGTCGACAGGTGCTGAGTTTGCTGGCTTTGCAATGTTAGCAATCCTCGTAAGGATACTGCCCCATTTAGCGAGATCAGCACCATGATGTGGGGTGCCGAGAAAGCATATGCCTACAGTGCAGGCTTCGATGTCCTGGAAATGTTGGTAACGGGATTCTCGCGATATCGTAAGCGCTCGTTGTGTGACCAGCCCGCCTAGGCTGTGTGCTACGAAAACAATCTTACGATTTGGCTAAGACGACAACAGTCAGGGCAACCGAAATTAGAGTGAGCCTGGCGGGGAAGCTTTTACATCGTGCTGACTCTTTCTCGACAGCTTCCCTAAGAGATCTTTAGCATAGCCAGATATTCCGTCTTGTGCAGCTTGTCCCCAGAAGTTGACGATATCTGCATCGTATCCAAAGGTCAAGATGCGTGCGTTGCCCATGTCCTTCTTAATAAGGTCCCTAGGCCAGTGTGTGCTGCTGTCTTCGCAGAACCATGTCGAGTATGCACTCCCAGTAAGACCGTGCACGAAAACAATGTCGAGAGCTGCCGGGTCGGGATTGTGCAGGATCTTTACCCCATAATTATCTTTCTCAGAGAAGCTATCGAGCACCATGCTTACATGTTCTTCGGGAGTAGCATCGTTGCTCCGCGGGATAGGGTTCGCATCTTTCATGTTAGTACGGTCATAGATGAAAGGTTAGTCATCCGAAAAAAATCCCTCACAGTTCTGGCTTTGCGGGTGTTGGTTTGTGTTTTGAGGGCCAAGTGGAGCGGACGAGGGGACGGATTTGCTCCGTTTGAAAGGATTTAGCTTTCTGAGAGACGGTACCATCTCGCTTGGATAATGTAATATTTAGTGTCTGGATAACTCCCGGAAGACGTTCGAAAGCGTTGTAGCTCTATAGATGTAGCACGTGTTCGAAAAAAGTATGGTGTTTGCTGAGGGCGATGGACCATCAGGACAAGGGAGGGCGGGGTTATGTCTGCACGATGTGGCTTTGCAGATAAGATCTGCGGCGCTCCTTGAAGCCAAGTATTGGTCCGAGACGATGTTATGTCCAGGGGGCGTGGATGTGCCGCGCCCCCGCCATGTATTGTAGCCTCGTCAATGCAGGCAGGGCGCATCTAACCCTCGAGCACCTTTAGCTTCTTAGGCTTGAAGTGTGGTTTTCCTATCAGACAACTAGGCGTGTGCACTTCTCCAGAATAGCACTCACGCGCCTAACCAGCTTCTACCAGTAGAAATAGTCCTGTAGTCTATATACTCTAAAGACCGTAATAGCAACATATGGATCCCAACCCTAGCATCCAGAACCTCAATACAGGCTGGGGAACTCAGAACAATAACACTAGCAGTGGCCAGCAGTATATTGCTAAGAACCAGTACATCCATCTTCCGCCTCGTAAGTTGGATAACGACCCTTCTCGGCGGCGCTAAGTTACCGTTTATATTAGATCGACCAGAGACCCCACCGAGTCCTTCCTGCGTCGTCCCGTTCCGCCGCGACCCTGACTTCGTCGATCGTGGAACGCTGCTCGACCAGATCCACAAGAAATGCTCGGCCCCAGCGTCGCGCGTTGCGCTGGTAGGGCTGGGCGGGGTGGGGTATGTGGAGAAGACGGCTGGAGTACCGCTCGCGACTGACGCAGGCACAGGAAGTCGCAGCTCGCTATCGAGCACTGCTATCGCGTCGGGGAGGCACCGCTGGAGACCTGGGTGTTCTGGGTGCACGCAGGCACGCGAGCGCGGTTCGAGGAAGGGTATCGTAGGATCGCCGAGGCGACGAAGATGAGCGGCCGGGACGACCCCAAGGCGGACGTTCTGCGGCTCGTGCGCAGCTGGCTATGCGACAAGCGGAACGGACGCTGGCTGATGGTCGTCGACAACGCCGATGATGCGAGCGTCTTCTTCCAGGATGTGTTGCAAAGCCGCACGGCAGACGGCTCAGATGCACCGTCAGCAGAGCTGCTCTCCGACTTCCTGCCGCAGTCGTCGAATGGGTCGATTCTCTTTACTTCGCGGAGCCAGGATGTAGCGTACAAACTTACGGGTGACTTCGTCGGTATTATCGAAGTTAAGCCTATGAACAGAGACGACGCGCTAGCCCTTCTCTACAAGAAGCTTGGGTCTATCCCTCCGGAAGATGAGGCTACGGAACTGATACACGCCCTCGACTTCATGCCGCTCGCCCTTACGCAGGCGGCAGCTTTTATTCGACAGAGGGCCCCTCGCATGAGCCTCTCGAGATACATCGATAAAGTTCGTAGAAGCGATTGCGACCGGGCGCGGCTGCTGCAGAAGGACGTGGGAGACAGCCGCAGAGACGGACGGGCGTCCAACTCCATTATCGCCACCTGGCAGATCTCGTTCGAGCATATCCGAAAGCAGACGCCAACGGCTGCTCGGCTACTATCGCTTATAAGCCTGTTTGATCAGCAGGGGATACCCAAGTCGCTTCTGAAAGACCGGTATGCGGGGAAGGAGGATGGGGATGCTGACTTTGACGACGATATCCATATACTAACCAGCTTCTCACTTATCGAGGTGAGCGCGGACGGACGGGAGTTCGAGATGCACCGGCTAGTGCAGTTTTCGACAAAGAAGTGGCTGGAGCTGAGCAACGAGTTGGAACCATGGAAAGTGATATACGTGACGCTCATGGACGAAAGCTATCCGGCGGGGTGGTACGAGAACTGGCCGGCATGCCAGGCGCTGTTCCCGCACGCCGAAGCTATGTTAAACAGCCAGCCAAAGGATAAGACGGCGCTTAAGGCATGGGCATCGGTGCTGTACAAAGCAGCGTGGTACGCAAGCGAGGTTGGACTTTACAACAAAGCATACGAGATGGGTTCCACAGCCCTCCAGATTAGAGAGAAGATATTAGGACCGGAGCATATAGATACGCTGAATAGCCTCAACAACTTTGGACTTTTGTTGTATCGGCAAGGACAGTATAGCGAAGCGCATGGCATTCACCAACGAGCATTAGAAGTGAGAAAACGATTGTTCAGAGACAGCCATCCTGACACGCTGACCACTATGGTTAGTCTAGCAGCAACGTACAGCAGCCAGGGCCAGTGGAAAGCAGCCGAAAAGCTACAGGTGGAAGCGATGGAGACGAGTCAAAAGAAGCTAGGAACCTACCACCCCAACACCCTGAACAGCTTGTCCAGCCTAGCGTTGATTTACATGAAGCAAGGGCGGTGGAAAGAAGCAGAAGACCTAAACGTGCAAGTGATGGAGACCCGCAAGACGAAGCTAGGAGACAGTCATCTAGACACGCTAACTAGCATGGCCAATCTAGCAGTAACGTACTGGAGCCAGGGCCGATGGAAGAAAGCCGAAGCGCTGAATATGCAAGTAATGGAGACCCTCAAAACAAAGCTAGGAGCTGAACACCTAGATACGGTGGGCAGCATGGCTAACCTGGCGTTGACGTACTGGAGTCAGGGCCGATGGAAGGAAGCCGAAGAGCTACATGTGCAAGTAACGGATACTCGCAAAGCAAAGCTAGGAGCCGACCATCACTTAACGCTAAGCAGTATGGCCAACCTAGCGTCGACGTACAGGAAGCAAGGGCGGTTAGCAGAAGCTGAAGCATTAGACGTACAAGTAATGGAGACGAGTAAGACAAAGCTTGGAGCAGACCATCCGGACACGCTAACCTTCATGGCTAACCTGGCGTCGACTTACAAGGAGCAAGGGCGGTGGGAGGAAGCCGAAGAGCTGCATGCACAAGTAATGGATGCTCGTAAGGCAAAGCTAGGAGCCGACCACCATGCAACGCTAAGCAGCATGGACAACCTAGCGTCGACGTACTGGAGCCAGGGCCGATGGAAGGAAGCCGAAGAGTTACAGGTGCAAGTAGTAGATACTCGCAAGATGAAGCTTGGAGTAGACCATCCCTCGACGCTGATCAGCATGGCGAACCTTGCATCTACGTACAGAAAGCAAGGTCGATGGACGGATGCCGAAGTGCTGTTTATACAGGTGATAGAGACTCGTAAGAAGAAGCTGGGAGCCGACCACCCTGACACGCTGATTAGTGTGGCAAATTTGGCATTGACTTATAAGAATCAGAGCCGCTGGGAGGAAGCTGAGGAGCTATTCCTACAAGTGCTAGAAATAAGTAAGACAAAACTGGGGAGCAGTCATCCCAGCACGCTAACCAGCATGAACCATCTTGCGTTAATGCGGAAAGACCAGGATCGTAATGCGGAAGCTATAGAACTCATGGAAGAGTGTGTGCACTTAAGACGTCATATTCTCGGCGCTAACCATCCGATTTATATATCCTCTTCAAGAACACTTGCTGACTGGAAGGCAGAGCAGGCCAAAACTAGGTCTCCGTCCATAGAGAACCAATAGCTACAAGATTGATTCATCTATATTACATAACAATTCTATATCACTATAGCCGTAAGGAATGGAGCAGAAGGAAGTATGGAGCATGAGAATGATGATTGTATTACAAGTATATGTATATGTAAGTGTGTATGTGAAGAGCTCAAGTGGGACGCTCATTTATAGCTAGTGCTAGCCATATGGCATAGTTCTGGCTGCTTACAATAGCTTATGATGTTGCGTAGAGAAAGGTATATGAAGCGTACTTGAGGCAGCTGCAGCTTAGCTATTAGTATAGCTATAGTGCATACACTAATATATCGCCACTAATGCCTGTTAGCATAGCCGACCCGCATTAGCCTTGCGTGAAGGGCAATAATATGTTGGTGAGGTGGAAGAGCAGAGGACAGTAACGTTACGTAGCATAGGTCGTGCAGGATTCTGCCAAGCCATACCTCTGTATACAGATTTTTTAATATATGAGGTAATTGATATAGATCTTTGTTCATACCAGGGACCTTAGTGGTTCGTTAACGGCAATTTCACACCGCAGTCAGCGCAAATGACTACTGCGAGTTCATATCTTCCTTAATCCACGAGCCAGCCGTATTTTCCAGATGATTAGCACCTATAGCTCCTCTTGTTCCTGTTCCACCATCTTGCTCGTAGGACCTTTCATGATCATGATAGACATAACTTCGTACAACGCATCGGCAGCCGCCATTGTTGTCAGCTCGGCGTTGGTGTCGTATGCCGGCGCTACCTCGACAATATCTGCAGCTATAATATTGAGGCCTTTGAGGCCCCGGAGAATCTCACGAAGCTCACGCGTTGTCCAGCCACCGGTCTCGGGCGTCCCTGTAGCCGGCGCAACTGCAATGATGTTAATGTGATTTGCTTCAAGTATCAAAATTTTAGCTTCGACTTACATGCTGGGTCTAGAGTATCAATATCAATAGACAGATAGACGGGCTTATCCGTGCCCACGCGTTCCCTGATCTTCTTGATGATGCCTGCTGTGCCAATCTTGTCGATTTCTGATGCTTCGACGATCTGGAACCCGCAGTACCCATCGTTCTCATAGTCGCTAGGACCGCTCAGTGTTGTACGAATACCAGCATGAATATTGCTGTCGTTGGCTAGAAGACCTTCCTGGCTCGCGTGGAAGAAGTAGGTACCATGGTTGATGGCAGCGATTTCGGAGGGTGCGCCGCCGAAGACCTTGGGTCGCCCTAATCGAACGTCAGCTAGCAACTTTGTTTGATTGTAATTACTTACATGTATCCAAATGGCTGTCGAAGTGGATCACGGACACCGGTCCATACGCGCGATTGATCGAGCGAAGCAAAGGGAGCGTGATGGTGTGGTCACCGCCAAGAGTGATCAAACGCGGCAGGGTCTTTCCATTGAGAGCCGGTCCCTTCTTGTGAGCATCTGTCGCAGGCTGGCGCGTGAGGAGGTTATAATGTCCATGCTCGATTTGTTGGAGCGCGTACGCGTGATCATATCTCGTCAATGTTAGCCTTAACTTCTGTAGTCGGGTTTTATGTGCTCACGATGTTACCGGAATATCACCACAGTCAAGCACCGTAGCCCATGAATTGAATGGGTTGGTCTTCAGCGGTACATTGTAACCTCCATATAGATTCAGGCGCCGGGAGCCCTGACGAATACCGGAAGGTCCGAAGCGCGCACCAGGACGGTACGAAGTTCCTATATCAAAAGGTGCTCCTGCAGGTCCAGTCAGCCTTCGTTTTCTATAGAATAACGGCCACTATTTTATCGCGTACCAATGAATGCAAGATCGTACTTCACGTCTCTCTGCGACAAGCATTGGACATAGGGCAAACGTCCAAATGTGGAGATTCCAGAAAAGACCGAGTCTGCCTACGGAAATAGGTCAGTAAGAGGTCACCAGCGAATTGATTCAAAACGCGAACCTGAGTACCACCATCTCCTGGTAGAGTGTCATACCAGAGAGACTGGTGAGGGCCTAAGATCGGTGATTGGTCCTCATGAACACCATGCGCTGTTACAGCAGCTACTAGAGTAGCAAGTAGGCAAGGTTTGGAGAACATCTTTTATGGTCTTGGAGGAATTGTTGTGCAAATGGGATGAGATTTGTGGAAAGAATCTAGCTATAAGAAACTCTGTGGGGAACATTGCATCACCAACGAGACAAGATACCGAGAACAAGCCGAAGGACAGGAACAAGCTTGACATGAGGTGCATATTACCGGCGAAGACAATGACGACAATGGTGTCGCTCAATTCAGATAGCTCTTGCTTCACCACCTTCGATGCCACCCCCAACTTGCTCCTCCCGTCGGCCAGATGATAAGGTGGCGAACGTCCATTGGCTCTCAAAGTCACAAAACCAATTGTTACTTCACGGTCGTATTTCCTCGGATGCACGCCAGACGTTGCGGGGAGACTTGCGGAGATGGCCAGTTGCCGCGTGTGAAGCGAAATTCACTAACGGTGCGGCTTGGCAGCCTAATACGGTAAGGTGCATCCTTAATAGGAAACAGGATCGCAAGGCGTGCATGATGCCGCAAACATTCACTGGTCTGGATGAGGCATGTAAGAAGTTAGGGACATGACGCAGTGCAATGTGCGGGACATTCACTGGTTCTATCACCGATCGACGCAGCTTCCTGCCATATCCTTCACACTACCTTATCGTGCATATACTATACGGCAGCATGAGTCTCGTTGCTAATGCACCCGAGAAGCTGCTTGTATTGGCTGTAGATATGTGTGCATACGGCGAGGCCGCGAGTGGGGTTTGTCATAACAGTTGCTCTTCATCATCGGCCGGCCAAACGTTGAAAAGTGTCAAACCCCACCCAGGAATGGTCTTGTCCCGCCGTCTGAACAGATACTTTTTGCTAACTGTCACATATAGTACTGCTATTTACTAAGCTATAACTTTATGGAGAGCATATCCAATTTCTTCCTCGTTTTGAGCATCATCTGCATCCTGCTACCATGGACATACCTCGGAGCGAAACTTCACCTCTACTCCCTAAGCCACACCACCATGATCTCGATGTCCCCGAGTGGAGGCAATGGCTCAGAGAGTCAAGTCTTCAGATCAAGGCATCAATACCCGTCATACTCGCCTACATGCTCCAGAATAGCCTGCAAACAATATCAGTTCTGATTGTCGGCCGACTTTCACCCGAGTCTCTAGCGACAGCTGCATTCTCTTACATGTTTGCGATGGCTACTGGATGGCTCGTTGCACTCGGAGGCACAACAGCGCTCGACACACTTGCATCCAGTAGTTTTACGGGCTCCAAGGACAAGCATGATCTCGGTATTCTCTTGCAGCGTGGCCTATTCGTCCTCACCATATTCTACGCCATCATTTCAGTCGTTTGGATCTTTTCCGAACCGCTGTTTCGAGCATTGGGACAAGAAGAGTATATATGCGTTCAGAGTGCGAAGTTCTTGCGGCTGCTGATCCCCGGCGGGCTGGGTTATGTGTGGTTCGAAGCCATGAAGAAGTATATGCAAGCACAAGGTACGTCGGAGCCTCTTAACCATGACACACCAGCGCTTTCTAACAACATGTTTCAGAGATCTATCGCCCTGGTACCTACGTTCTTCTCATCACCTCACCGCTAAGTGCGGGTCTCAACTACCTGTTCATCTATGTCTTCGACTTCGGGCTATACGGAGCACCCATCGCAACTGGTATAGCATACTGGGCTTCGTTCCTGCTACTCGTCGCATACGCCGCCTTCATAAATGGCCATGAGTGCTGGGGAGGCATCGAACCACGCCGCGCATTGCAGCAGCTGTGGCCCTTCACACGTCTGGCCCTTCTCGGCTTCATACATGTTGGGACAGAATGGTGGGCTTTTGAGATCGTTGCCATCATGGCTGGGCGACTAGGCACGCTCTCGCTAGCAGCACAGTCTGTCATTATGACAGCCGACCAAGTGATGAATACCATACCTTTTGGT
>Ga0247757_10001830_pt1 | contig 12628 bp, 14 predicted proteins | sample UWRJL126311R4_FD_180929 | JGI IMG/M metagenome (GOLD analysis project Ga0247757, IMG submission 180929) | Plant litter microbial communities from Arlington Agricultural Research Station in Wisconsin, United States - UWRJ-L126-311R-4 | ecosystem: Environmental > Terrestrial > Plant litter >...
CCAGCTATTCCACGCTTTCGGATGTAGTCGCGGCGCAGGACGTGCCCGAGGACGCCGATAGCGAGCTGCACTGCCTGGCAGTGGGCATCTATTACGAGTCCAAGGGTGAGCCGCTCGCGGGCCAGCTCGCAGTGGCGGACGTGATCATCAATCGCTCGACCTCGGGCCGTTTCGCCAATTCGGTGTGCGGCGTGCTCAAGCAACGCGGACAATTCTCGTTCGTCCGCGGCGGCGTGTTGCCGACCCCGCCGAACAATCCGGCGTGGCGCAAGGCGATGGCCGTTGCGCAGGTCGCACGCAACGATCTGTGGGATTCGCCAGTCGATAATGCGCTTTATTTCCACGCGCGCTACGTGTCGCCGGGCTGGAAGCGCTCGCGAATCGGCACTGTCGGCAACCACGTCTTCTATCGATAATTTGATCGCCTCACGGCGATAGGCGGCACCGGCCCGCTCTCCCACCCGGCCTCCCTCACTTTGGTAGCCTGTGGGAGGCCGGGTGGGAGAGCGGGCCGATGCCGCGCACATAGTCTCCGCGCTCTTCCCTTCGTTCCCGCAATGTTCTAGACCTGGGGGATGGCTTCGCTGTCCCCCGTCGAGTCTCCGCTGATCGCCGCCGATGTGATGCGCGGCGTCTGTCGGATGCTGCTGCGCCATGATTGCGTGGCGATTGCGGAAGTGCCGCTGAGCGATGGCCGGCGCGCCGACCTGATGGCGCTCGACGCGCATGGCAACATCATCATCGTCGAAGTGAAGGTGTCGCGGGCGGACTTGCTCGGCGACTGCAAATGGAATGATTACCTCGCCCATTGCGACCGGTTCTTCTGGGCAGTGCCCGAGGGATTCGATCTTCGCCCGTTCGATCAGCAATGTTTCCTGCCCGAACGCGCCGGGCTGATCGTCGCCGATCGCTATGACGCGGCGGTTGTGCGTGAGGCGAGCATTGTCCCGCTAGCGGCGGTGACGCGCAAGAAATGCACGCTCGCCTTCGCCCGCCGCGCCGCCCGCCGGGTCATCAATTTGATGGACCCGGACGCGGAAGCGATCTTCTAGAGCCTGGGGCCCGAGACGGCCGCGCGGTTCGCCTTGGGAGCGTCGGCGAGCAACTTGACGATCGAAGAGGGCATGCGCGGATCGATCCGCGCATAATCGCGCGCCGACTGGCCCGAGATGTGATCGGTCCGATCGGGATCGGCGCCGGCATCCAGCAGGATTCGCACCAGATCGAACTTGCGCAGCTGGACCGCGCGTATCAGCGGCGTCTCGCCGCTCGAATTGGCGAGATTGACGTTCGCCTTGTAGACGATGAGAATCTGTACACCCTCGGTATAACCAGTCTCGACCGCGATCATCATCGGGGTATTGCCGCGGGCATCCTGAATGTTGGGGTTCGCGCCCTTCTGGATCAGATAGCGCAGCCAGGTCGAATCGCCCTGGCGGACGATGATATGGAGCGCGCCGTCGCCGGTGCTGCGGTCACGCGTGTTGAGGATGCTGCCGTTCGAATCGGAGATGAGCTGCATCGCCTTGGTGCCGTCCTGCTTCCGGATCGCTTCGAGGAACTGGAAGCTGTCCGAGAAATGCTGGGCATGGGCCGGGGCTGCCACCACCAGCATCGTGATAGCCGCAAGCGCGGCGCGGAGAAGTTTAGACGGCATGATACGCATGTGACCCTTTGCTCGTGCCCCAATGTCCCGGGGAAACCTTGCAAGCGCCGCTCTATCAGATCAAGGCTGGCGGTGCCATGAACAGCAAGTTTTCCCGCATTGCAACGGCGCTGACTGCCGCGCTCCTGCCCATGCTCCTTTTGGCGTCCTGCGGCGGCACAACGACACCGTCCGAGCCGCCGCTTCAGGGCGCCCGGATCGGCGGTCCCTTCACGCTGACCGATCAGGACGGCAAGACCGTGCGCGACAGCGATTTCGCGGGCAAATACCGGCTGGTCTATTTCGGCTACACTTTCTGTCCCGATGTCTGCCCGATGGACGTGGCGAAGATGGGCGCGGTGATGAAGGCGCTCGATCAGAGCGATCCGGCGCTCGCAGCGAAGATCGTCCCGATCTTCATCAGCGTGGACAGCAAGCGCGATACGCCCGCTGTGCTCAAGCGCTTTGTCGGCAATTTCGATTCGCGCATCATCGGCCTGACCGGCAGCCCGGAGGCGATCGCAGCGGTCGCCAAGGCCTATGCTGTGCCGTTCGAGATTCACGATCCGGTCGCGGCGGGCACCGGCTATCTGGTCGATCACGGCACCATCACCTATCTCATGGGTCCCAAGGGCGAACCGATCGCGCCGCTCAGCCACGACATGACCCCCGAACAGATGACCGCCGATATCAAGAAATGGGTGAAGTGAGCGCGAAACCGACTGGACGCTTCTGGGAGGATACGCCGCTCCGCCAACTCGATCGCGCGCAATGGGAGGCGCTTTGCGACGGGTGCGGCAAATGCTGCCTGCACAAGCTGGAGGATGCCGATACCGGTGAGCTCCACGCGACCAACGTCGCATGCCGGCTGCTCGATAATGCTACCGCCCAGTGCAAGGATTACCGCAATCGCCGCGCCTATGTGCCCGATTGCGTGCGGCTGACCTCGGCCAATGTCGATTCGATCGCCTGGCTGCCGCGCACTTGCGCCTATCGGCTGCGCGCCAATAATGAGCCGCTGCCCGACTGGCATTATCTGGTCAGCGGGGATCGCGACGCGGTTCACCGCGCGGGCGAATCGGTGCGCGGCTGGACCGTGTCCGAGGATCTGGTCAAGGATTTCGAGCACCATCTGGTGGACCGCGAGCTTTGAGCGTCGATGTCGACGTCGTCCGCAATGCCCGGTCGAAGGGGATGCGGCTGGCGGTGGACCCCCGCAGCGGGCGAGTGCGGCTGACGATTCCGCCGCGCGCGTCGCTGCGCAAGGCGCTGGCCTGGGCGGAGGAACAGCGCGGCTGGATCGAACAGCAGACTGCGAAGCTGCCCGAGGGGCGGCCCTTTGCACCCGGGGCGATCGTGCCGCTCGAGGATGACGAGATCGAAATCGTCTGGCCCGCGCCGGAGGGCAAGCGGATTCCCCGGCTGGCCGACGACCAGCTGATCTGCGGCGGCCCGCGCGAAGGGCTGGAGAAGCGTGTCGAGCGCTGGTTCCGCGCCGAGGCGCTGCGCATCCTGAGCGAGGAGACCGCCGAATATGCCGCGCGGGCCGGGGTGCATGTGACCGGCGTGTCGATCGGCGATCCGCGCGGGCGCTGGGGGAGCTGCGCGGCGTCGGGGGCGATCCGCTATAGCTGGCGGCTGATTCTCGCGCCCAGCTTCGTGCGGCGCGCGACCGTCGCGCATGAAGTCGCGCACCGGGTCCATATGAACCATGGGGCGGCGTTCCACCGCTTCGTCGCGCAATTGTTCGAAACCGATCCCACGCCCGCGCGGACCTGGCTGCGCAGGCATGGCGCCGAACTGCACTGGATCGGGCGCTAGTCTATTCGGGATTTCCCGGCCGCCGCGCCGGGTCCGCCACATCGCGATTCGAATCCCGGTCGCGCTGATCCGGGCGTTGCTGGGTCGGCTGAGCGTTGGGCGGACGCGGGATATCGCGCGGTTGGGGCTGCTGTTGCTGCTGCTGTTCGCCCGGGGCCGGATCCTTGGTCATCCGGTCGATCCAATCCTGGTCCATCTTCGGGTCGCTGGGCGTATCGACTTCGGGATCGTGCGCGCCAGGCTCGATCGCCTGGCCATCGTCATCGACGAACACGCCATTGTCCGGCGCGCCATATTGGTCGGTTTCATTCGCGATCGAGAATTCGGGCAAGGTTACCTGCGTGTCGAAATTCTCGACCGGGCGACCCGCGACCGCGCGCGTCATATAGACGCCGAATGCGCGCGCCGGGGCATGGCCGCCCTGAAGCCCGGGAACGACCTTGGCATCGTCGCGGCCCATCCAGATGCCGGTGGTGAGGCCCGAGGAGAAGCCAATGAACCAGCCATCCTTGTTCGAGGTGGTCGTGCCGGTCTTGCCCGCGACCGGGCGGCCGATCTGAGCGGCCTTGCCGGTGCCGGTGTTGACCGCAGTCTGGAGCAAGTCGGTCATCTGCGCCGCGACATGCTCCGCCACCAGCACGCGGCTGGTATCGACTTCATGCTGATAGATCACTGCGCCGTTCGCCGTGACTCGGGTGATGCCATAGGGCGTCACCGCCACCCCGCGTGCCGCAACCGAGGCAAAGGCGCGGGTCATGTCGATCAGCCGGACGTCGGAGGTGCCCAGCACCATCGCCGGATCGGTATTGATCTTGGTACTGATGCCGAAACGCCGCGCCATGTCCGCGACCGTTCCGAAGCCGACTTCCTCGCCCATCTTCGCCGCGACGGTGTTGATCGAGAAGGCAAAGGCATTGCGCAGCGTCATCTCGCCATTGAAGCGGCCCGAACTGTTGCGCGGGCTCCAGCCGCGTATCGTCACTGGCTCGTCGACCACCATATCCTCCGGGCGGTGCCCGGCCTCGAGCGCGGCGAGATAGACGAACAGCTTCCATGAGGAGCCCGGCTGGCGCGTCGCCTGAGTCGCGCGGTTGTAGATCGAGGCGACATAATCCTTGCCGCCCACCATCGCGCGCACCGCGCCGTCCCGGTCGAGTGTGACCAGCGCGCCCTGTGCGGCTGCGGGGGTATTGGCGCGAATCGATTCGTCGGCGGCGCGCTGCATGCCCAGATCGAGCGTGGTCCACACCTCCAGCGGGGCATCGGTCTCGTCGATCAGCACTTCGAGCTGGGGCAGCGCCCAATCGGTGAAATAGCGGACGCTGTTCTGCTTGGGCTCGGGCGCGAGCTTCACGGCTTTGGGATTGGCGGCGGCGCGCTGGGCGGCGGTGATCTTGCCGGTATCCTCCATCACTTCCAGCACAACCGCACTGCGATCGACCGCGGCCTGGGCATCGGCGGTGGGGGAGTAATGCGAGGGCGCCTTGACCAGCCCGGCGATGATCGCGGCCTCGCTCAGCGTCAGCTGAGTCGCGGGATGGCCGAAGAAGCGACGCGAGGCGGCATCGATGCCGTAAGCGCCGCCGCCGAAATAGACTTTGTTGAGGTAGAGCTCGAGAATCTGGTCCTTCGAGAATTTCCGCTCCATCGCGAGCGCGAGCACGGCCTCGCGCATCTTTCGCCCGAAATCATATTTGTTCGACAGGAAAATGGTGCGGGCGACCTGCTGGGTGATGGTCGAAGCACCTTGCAGACGTTTATCCGATCCCGAATTTGCGATGCCGACGCGCACCGCGCGGAGCATGCCCCAGGCATCGACGCCCCAGTGCGATTCGAAGCGCTTGTCCTCGATCGCGACGATGGCGTCCTTCATCACCTGCGGGATCTGGTCGTACTCGACCCATTCGCCATAGCTGGGCCCCATCGAGACCAGCACCGTGCCGTCGGCGGCGTGGACGCGAATCATCTGGCCGTTGGGCGAGGATTTGAGTTCGCCGAAGCTGGGAAGCGACGCCTTAGTCGAATAGACCGCGACGAGCAGCGCGATGAAGGCGATCGTGCCGAGCGCGCCCATCGTGCTGCCGCCCCAGATCGCGTAGCGTTTCCACTCCGCTTTGGTCGGCCAGCGCTTCGGAAGGAATCTTTTGAAATTCGCCATGCGTGGGGTGAGTTACGCCCAGATCCGCCGGCTCACAAGGAATTCACGAGCCTGAAGTCTCGCTGGCGCTAGCACCAACCCCGTTAGCACTGCGTGAACGGAAATCGAGGCTCACCGAGTTGATGCAATAGCGCAGCCCGGTCGGCGGCGGCCCATCGGGGAAAACATGGCCCTGATGCCCGTCGCACCGCGCGCAGCGGACTTCGATTCGAGTCATGCCGTGGCTCTGGTCGTGATGTTCGACGACGTGAGTCGCATCGACCGGGCGAGTGAAGCTGGGCCAGCCCGATCCCGAATCATATTTGTCGTCGCTGTCGAACAGGTCGAGCGCGCAGCCGGCGCACCGATAGATGCCATCGGCCTTGTTGTTATCGTATTTGCCGGCGAAGGCACGCTCTGTGCCCGCCTCGCGCAGCACATGATATTGCTCGGGAGTGAGGCGCTTGCGCCATTCGGACTCGGGCAGGTTGATGTGCTCCATCCCCTATCCTCTGTTCCGGCCGCATCGGCGCGTCAATCGGGTTCGTGGGCGCTAACCTCGAATCGCGCGCCGGCGTTGCGCGGGCGCTACTCTTTCCAGGCCCACCAGAGCTGGGCGGGGGGCACGTTCCACCATTCGATCGCGGCGTCGATCTTCTCGAAATAGGGCGCGAAGAAGCTGAGGACCTTGGGGCGGAACTGATAGACGAGGAAGGCGCCGCCGGGACGCAGCGCGGCTTCGGTCTCGCGCGCGATCACGTCGCCCACGCCCGCGGGGAGGGTGGTGAAGGGCAGGCCCGACAGGATGTAATCGGCGTGATCGTGTCCGCGATCCTTGATGATCTGGCGGACATCCTCGGCCGAGCCCTGAACCAGCGTGAATCGCGAATCGCGAATCTTGTGGCGCAGATGTTCGACGAAATCAGGATTCGGATCGATCGCGATATATTCGGCATCGGGCTCGAGCCGGTCGAGCACGGCTTGGCAGAATGTGCCGACGCCCGGGCCATATTCGACGAACACCTTGGTATTCGCCCAATCGACCGGCGCCAGCATCCGGTTGATGGTCCGCTCCGACGACGGAACGATCGAAGCGACCATCGCCGGGTGCTTGATGAAGCCCCGGAGGAAGAGCGCCCAGTCCGAGGGGGTTCTGCGGCTTGCGCGCGCGAGCGATCGGGTGGAAGTCATAAGGCTCCATTGAACGGGCAAACAGGGCCGTGGTTGCGCGGCCAGCGAAACCGGTTAGTCGAGGTCGGCATGTCACACAACCGTCATGACCTTCGGCTCGGCGAGATTGCAGTCGTCTTCGTCTCGCAGGAGACCGGGGAAGACCAGGCGGGATATGGCGCAGCTGCCGAGGAAATGGTGGCGCTCGCCGAGCGGCAGCCGGGCTATCGCGGGATGGATTCGACTCGCGACGACAGCGGTTTCGGGATCACGGTTAGCTATTGGGCCGATGAGGAAAGCGCGGTCGCCTGGCGCGAGAATGCCGAACATGCGGCGATTCGCGATCGCGGGCGCGAACGCTGGTATGCGCGCTACGAGCTGTTCGTGACCGAGGTGCGGCGCGGCTATAGCTGGCAGCGCTGATGGCGCTTTCCCGGGCCGCCCCCAAGGTCGACAGGACCTTCGCGCTGCTGTTCATGGTGATGCTGACCATCGCCGCCGGAAACACCGCGCTGCAATCGGTGCTGCCCGCGCTCGGCCGGTCGCTGGGCGCGGCGGACAGCGCAGTGGCGGCGGTGTTTTCGGTTTCGGCACTGCTTTGGGTGGTCGCCGCGCCGTTCTGGGCGAACCGGTCTGACCGGCACGGGCGGCGCGCGATGGTGCTGGTCGGGCTCGCCGGGTTCACGGTGTCGCTGCTGCTCTGCGGGATATTCCTCGCGCTCGGGATCAATGGCGTGCTCGGACCGGTGGCGACCTTCGTCGCCTTCATCATCGGGCGCGTCATCTATGGCGCGTTCGGATCGGCGGCGCCGCCCGCGGTGCAGGCGCTGGTCGCCGGGCGGACCAGCCGCGACGAGCGGACCAAGGCGCTGACGCTGCTCGCCTCCGCCTTTGGGCTCGGCACGATCCTTGGCCCGGCGATCGCGCCCTATCTGGTGCTGGGTAGCCTGTGGAATGACGGGCCGAAGATCGGGCTGTCGGGGCCGGCCTTTGTTGCCAGCCTGTTCGGGGCGACCATGTGGATCGCGGCGGCCCGACTGCTGCCCCGCGCGGAGCACCGGTCGCACGGCGCCGCGGTCGCCTACCCCTCGATCGGCGGGCAGGCATCGGGCGCGAGCGTGACCGCGGCAACCGCGGATGGAATCGAGAAGGTCGGCTATTTCGACTCGCGGATTCGCGGCTGGATGATCGTCGGCCTGGTGATGGGCCATGCCCAGGCGATGACCAGCCAGGCGATCGGCTTCTTGGTGATCGACCGGCTCCACGTCGCCCCGGCCGAGGCTATCCAGCCGACCGGGCTGGTGCTGCTGATGGGCGCGGTGTCGTCGCTGTTTGTGCAATGGGGAATCATCCCGCTGCTCAATCTCAAGCCGCGTGCGCTGGTGCTGACCGGGATGACGCTGGGTGCGGCGGGATGCGTTGCGGTGGGCAGCGCGAACTCACTCTACGGGATTGCGCTGGGCTATGCGATCGCCGCGCTCGGCTTCGGCTTCGCGCGGCCGGGCTTCACCGCCGGGTCGTCGCTGGCCGTCGGGCCCGACGCGCAGGGATCGGTCGCGGGCAAGGTCACGTCGATCAACGGCGCCGGCTTCGTGCTCGGCCCGTCGATCGGCGTGGGACTCTACGAGCTATGGCGCCCGCTGCCCTATCTCACCGCCGCCGGATGGCTCGCGGCGACGGTGATTTATGCCCTTGTGTCGCTCAAGAGCGACAGAGTTATCTCGGCGCGAGCCGAGTAAGGGCATTTAGTCTGCGCCCTTCGGACCCCGGCCGCGGAGCATCCCCGGCGCGATAAAGCCGAGAGGCTGGAGCGACACCGCATCCTGCTTCAGCCGCGCCGACATCGCTTCATATTCGGCCTCCATCTCGGGCGTCACCGTGGCGCGCGAATCGGCGAGCGCCGCTTCGAAATGCGCCTGGGTCACGGCCCTGGTATCGAGCGATTCGCGCAGCGCGACCAGGCCCGCGCGGCGGACGACATCCTCCAGATCGGCGCCGGTGTAGCGCTCGGTCTGCGCGGCGACGGCGTCGAGATCGACGTCCTTGGCGAGCGGCATCTTGGCGGTCTGGATCCTGAGGATCCGCGCCCGCCCCGCCGCATCGGGGACGCCGACATAGACCAACTCGTCGAACCGGCCCGGGCGAAGCAGCGCCGGATCGATCAGGTTCGGACGATTGGTCGCGCCGATCACCACCACCGATTGCAGCTCCTCCAGCCCGTCCATCTCGGCGAGGATGGTGTTGACTACCCGCTCGGTCGCCTGTGGCTCACCCAGCCCGCCCCCGCGCGCGGGGACCAGCGAATCGAGCTCGTCGATGAAGATCACGCACGGCGCCACCTGGCGGGCGCGGGCGAACAGTTTGGCGATCTGCTGTTCGCTCTCGCCATACCATTTGGAGAGGAGGTCCGACGATTTGGTGGCGATGAAATTCGCCTCCGCCTCACGTGCGACAGCCTTGGCGAGCAAGGTCTTGCCGGTGCCCGGAGGCCCGTACAGCAGGAAACCCTTGGCCGGACGGATGCCGAGGCGGCGGAACGCGTCGGGATCCTTGAGGGGGAGTTCGACGCCTTCCTTGAGTCGCATCTGCGCATCGTCGAGCCCGCCGACATCCTCCCAGCGCACCGTTGGCGCCTGTACCATCACTTCGCGCATCGCCGAAGGCTGGACGCGCTTCATCGCCTCGAGGAAATCCTCGCGGGTGACCGAGAGCGTATCGAGGATCTCGGGCGGGATAGTGTGATCCTCGAGGTTGAGCTTGGGCATCAGCCGCCGGATCGCCTCGATCGCCGCCTCGCGGGTAAGCGCCGCCAGATCGGCGCCGACGAACCCATAGGTCGTCCGCGCCAGTTCAGGCAGATCGACATCCTCGGCCAGTGGCATGCCGCGGGTGTGGATGCCGAGGATCTCCCGCCGGCCGCGATCGTCGGGCACGCCGACCACGATCTCGCGGTCGAACCGGCCCGGACGGCGCAGCGCTTCGTCGATCGCCTCGGGGCGATTCGTAGCGGCGATGACGACAACATTCGCGCGCGCTTCCAGCCCGTCCATCAGCGTCAGTAATTGCGCGACCAGGCGCTTCTCCGCCTCGCCCGAGACCTGGCCGCGCTTGGGCGCGATTGAATCAATTTCGTCGATGAAGACGATCGAAGGTGCATCCTTATTGGCCGCCTCGAACACTTCGCGCAGGCGCTTTTCCGATTCGCCATAGGCCGAACCCATGATCTCGGGCCCGTTGATCAGATGGAAGGTCGCATCCGATTCATTGGCAACCGCACGGGCAAGGCGCGTCTTGCCGGTTCCGGGCGGCCCATGGAGCAGCACGCCCTTGGGCGGATCGACGCCGAGGCGCTGGAACAGTTCGGGATAGCGCAGCGGCAGCTCGACCATCTCGCGCAGCTGGTCGATCGTCGGGCCCATCCCGCCGATATCGTCATACGTCACGTCGGCGCGGCGGGCATTGGCCTCCTCATATTCGGGCCGCAGCTCGACTTCGGTATTCTCATCGACATGGACGATGCCCTTGGGGCTCGCCGAAATCACCGCGAGGCGGACTTCCTGCAGCGCGTAGGCGGGGGCGCGCAGATGCTGGGCGATCTCGGGCGGGACATCGCCGACACGCTGCTGGCCAGCGGTCGCGACGATATCGCCCTGGCACAACGGCCGGCCGTAAAAGGTGCGCTTGAGTGCGAGACCCGAGCCCTGGAGGCGCAGATTGGCCTGGGCGGGCGCGAAGACGATCCGAGTCGCGGGCTTCGATTCGACCTTGCGCACTTCGACGAAATCGCCCGAACCCACGCCCGCATTTGCGCGCTGAAGCCCGTCGATGCGCAGCAGCTCCAGCCCCTCATCCTCGGGATAGGGAAGCACGGCGCGCGCGGGCGTGGAACGCTTGCCGACGATTTCGATCACATCGCCCTCGGCCAGAGCGAGTTCGGCCATCATCGATCGGGGAAGGTGGGCGAGGCCGCGGCCGCTATCCTCGGGCCGTGCATTGGCCACCTGCAGTTTGCGCGCGTTTTTCTCGGTATCGGCCATTCGAATCGCTCTCCCGGTTGGGCGAAGCGCGTAACATAGGAAACGGTTCCGGAATGACGAGGGGGGGCCTCGGTTCGCGTCGCGGCAAAGCCGCGCCGTCGGGCGGTGCTTTGGGCGCCGCCGGCCGTGCGCGGCTTGAGGCTTGGAATAGCAGCGCTATTCTGGTGCCCGCCGCGCAAAAAAAGGCCGCCCCGGAGGGCGGCCGTTTGAAAGTTTTAGGAGAGGATGCCTGAAAGGCCCGATCTTTGTGCACTGCAGCGGAATATGTTGCAAGTGCGAAAAGCGGCGTGGGCAATTGCGGTACTTGCAATCGTGTCAGCGTGGAACGATAGTGAGGTTACAGGCTAATTCGCGCCTGCGGCTGGGCTTTCACGGTTCTGACGCAGCGCACAAAGGAGAGCGATGCGGCGCCTTCCTCCACTCACTGCGATCGAGGCGTTCGTCCAGGTCGCCCGGCTCGGCTCGATCAAGGCAGCGGCGGAGGAGCTTGCCTTGTCGTCGCCCGCGCTCAGCCGGCGCGTCCAGTCGCTCGAACGCTTTATTGGCAAGCCCCTGTTCGAGCGGCGGCACCAGGCGCTGCGACTCAATGACGATGGCGAGCGGTTGCTGGCGCTGATCGCGCCGACGCTCGACGCGATGACCGATGCGGTCGAAGCGATGACCAGCGGGACCGAACTGCTGCGCCTGCGCCTAGGCGTGCTGCCGCTGTTCGCGACGCAGCGGCTGATGCAGCACCTCCCCGATCTCAAGCGCAAACATCCCGAGCTCCACCTCGACGTCGATACTGCCGGGCATGGCGTGGCGCGGCTGGGCGATGGGCTCGACGCGGCGATCGTGATCGCGCGCGATGTCGATCCGGGGCTGTACGCGCGTCGGCTCGATCGCAATCGCGTCCATGTGATCGGCGCGCGCTCGCTGATCGAGGGGGACAATCCGATTACGCGTCCCGAACAGCTTTCGGGACTGACCGCCTTGGTCCACCGCGACATGGCCGACACCTTTACCGCGTGGCGCGCCGCGGCCGGGCTCCCCGATCTGGAGCCGCTGGCGATCGATCATTTCGATTCGGGGACGCTGATGCTCGAAGCCGCAGCGCAGGGGCTCGGCGTCGCCTTCATGCTCGAAACCCATTTCGAATCGGCGCGCGACCCGCGGCTGGTCCAGCTCTTCGATCTGACGGTGGAGAGCAATTACAGCTATTGGTTCGTCTGTCGCCCGCGTGCGCTGACGACGAAGCCGGTGCGGCTTTTCCACGACTGGCTGATCGCGGCGTTGGGGGCGGCCGAATAACAAAAAGCCCCACCGTTTCCGGCGGGGCTTTTCCGTTCCGGCGAAGCGAAACGCTTATTCGGCGTGCGCCTTCAGGATCTTGCCCGGATTGCGCGGGGGCTCGCCCTTGGGGAGGGCGTCGACATTCTCCATGCCGTCAGTCACTTCGCCCCAGACGGTGTATTGCCCGTCAAGGAAGGTCGCATCGTCGAGGCAGATGAAGAACTGCGAATTCGCGCTGTTCGGATCCATCGTGCGCGCCATCGAGGCGACGCCGCGGACATGCGGCTCGCGGCTGAATTCGGCGGGGAGGTTGGCTTCCTTGGAGCCGCCCGAACCGGTGCCGCTGGGATCGCCGCCCTGTGCCATGAAACCGTCGATCACGCGGTGGAAGACCACGCCATCATAGAAACCCTTGTTGGCGAGCGTGCCGATCCGCTCGACATGCTTGGGCGCGAGATCGGGCCGAAGCTTGATCGTCACATCGCCCGTGTCGAGGGTCAGCGTAAGGGTATTGAACTCGGACATTGGATACTCCTGGAATACAGG